>FRDC01005258.1_pt1 | contig 57417 bp, 55 predicted proteins | sample 1106171 | NCBI WGS metagenome assembly FRDC01 (sample SAMEA3930566, study PRJEB13176) | freshwater metagenome | biome: Drinking water system; feature: drinking water; material: water | place: Singapore | collected 2014-12-20 | reverse complement strand
AGGAGCTGGAAAGACCACTTTTGTGCAGGGATTGGCCGAGGGCCTTGGCGTGAAAGAGAGAGTCGTGAGCCCGACGTACGCTCTGGAGCAACGCTACTCTGACCTGCTGTCGCACATGGACCTGTATCGACTCTCCGAAAAGCAGGCTAAGGAGTTCATCGCTACACTCGATGTCTTCCCAGGCATTCGCGCAGTGGAATGGAGCAATCGCCACGACGCACTGGAGCACGGCATCGCCGTCGAGATCAAAGAACTTTCGAAAGGAAGAGAGGTGACGATTTCTTTTTCTGACCTCCCGATCCCGAGCGACAAGGCGATCGATGCATGGCGAAAGGAAGTGAGACTTCCGAAGCACATCATCAGACATACAGAAGCTGTAGCGGAAGTAGCTGGAAGGCTTGCGGACGAGCTGATGAAGCAAGGCACCGTCGTCAGAAAGAATGCGCTTCTTGCTGCTGCAAAGGCGCATGATCTGCTCAGGTTCGTCGACTTTCAGAGCTGGGACGGCGATGAGATGTATACGCCGGTGAAAGAGGACATTCCGATATGGACTACATATAAGGAGAAGTACGGCGCACCGCACGAGAAGGCGGCCGAGCTCTTCCTACGAGAACACGGATTTGCTGAGATTGGCACCATGATTCGTCCGCACCGCGGCTACTCCCCTGCTTCAGGAGAAACGATTGTGCTGAAAACGATCGAGCAGAAAGTTCTTGCCTACAGCGATAAGCGAGTGCGCTTCGATGAAGTGGTGAGCCTGGACGATCGCTTCGATGATTTCGTACGGCGCTACGGCGACGGGAAAGAGAGCGACCACGGCAAAGGCTGGAGGGAGTTCATGAAGAAGCTCGAGGAGGAGTTGTTTCCGGGCGGAGCTCCTTTTTAGAGCGAAATTTGCAACTCCCTAGCCAGAGCAAACAGCAACGCCTTCATATCTCCGCCGTACACGATCGGCGCGAGAATGAGGAGGAAAGCGCAGATACCAATGCACCAGAGCGACGCGCGTTTCACACGGGTCAGCGGCTGATCGATGCCCGGCTGCACTGTGTGCATATACGAGTGGAAGCCGAGGAACACCGTAAGCATGTGCTCTACGATTCGCACACGCGGCAGCACTGTGCCGATCGCACGCAGAATTGTGAGCTCAGAGCGAAGCAGTCCACTCACCGCAGCAAGCGCGTACGTAGGACTCAAATAGACGCCAAATGTGAGCGAGAGAAGAAGGAGTGCAATGTCGGCAAGGCTCTCAAACGCGATCGCGTGGAACGTCATTCTATGACTGAATCCGTGAATGTCGCGGTACTTTACGTAGTCCAAACACATGTGGAGCGCGATGAGAATCGCGAAGAATCCCGTGTGCAGCACAGCTGCAGCAAGAAATGTACCAACGATATAGACCGCATGAAATGCGGGAATGTCGTCATGCGATACCGCGAACAGGTGGAATCTGCGTGTGAGTGTTGTCATAGTGTGTTTTTATTATTATATAATATTTCGTATAAATTAGCAAGTAATGCGTAGCCGTGCCAAGAATGGGAAGCGGGACGCGCTGCTGCCGAGGAGTGGCGGGAGCGATTTCATAAAAGAATCGAGGAAGGAAATCCTCAAATTCCATTGGACAGAGAAACCACTCAAGAGGACGACTCTACAGCAGTCGGAGAGGATTAAAGTTCGTATTCGTATCGTAGTAATCCTCGTGCTCGGCGCGCTTGAGGAATGCGACGACGGCATACGTTACTGGTGTAAATAGCACCTCGATCGCAACTTTAAAGATGTAATTGGAAACGATGAGGCTAAGAGCGATTTCCCAGGGAAAGACGTTGAGTGCGCATGCGACCGCAACGAAGATCGTCGTGTCTAAGCCTTCACCTATGAGCGTGGAACCAATCGTTCGCGTCCACAAATACCTTCCTTTCGTCCACACCTTCATCTTCGCGAGCGTGAACGAGTTGCTGAATTCTCCTATCAAATACGCGGCAATGCTCGCAAGAATGATTCCGCCACTGCTCACGCCACCGAGAATCGCTGCATATGCGTTGTCGCCGGCGTAGTCTTGCCACATGGCTTCGCCCGGCATGCGCTGAATGGCATACAGACACGCACTCATGAGGAGTGCCGCGAAAAATCCGATCCAGATCACTTTGCGGTCTTTGCCGTAGCCGTACACTTCCGTGAGGACGTCGCTAAAGATGTAACTCAGCGGAAACAGTAGCGTTCCGGCATCGAAACTCAAACGAAGTCCGTAGATGGCCACTCCCCAGTCCACGATCTTCGCGGACGACGCGACGTTACTAATAAGAAGCACCGCGACGAACGCGGCCATGATGAGATCGTAGTATTTATAGTTTCTCATACACATCTGGTCGGGACGGCGGGACTCGAACTCGCGGCCTCCTGGTCCCAAACCAGGCGCTCTACCAACTGAGCTACGTCCCGATCGAGCGTAGTGTACGCAAAAGAAGACCCCTGGGGTAGAGCGCCAGGCGCCTTTTCCTGGCGCGTCTCGCAGGCTTCGACGCGGCCAACTGACCTGCCTGCCGGCAGGCAGGGCTACGTCCCGGACTTTGCGTATAGTACACTACAAAACAATGTTCAGCTTTAGACTCCAATGGATAGCGGCGGCGCTTCTTCTCATTCCGGGAGCTGTAGTCGCGCAGACGCTCACGATTCGCCCGGCACTCGTAGATTCCTCGGATCAGGTGGAAGCGGCAGTGCAGCGAAACGAAGGCCAGGCTTCCACGTCACTCCGGGGAGCAGGCAAGACACTGCTACTCACCTACTCCTCCGATGAGCAGATCGAAGTCTTCATGGTGCCGCTCGATACGAACGGGAACTACGTGCCGATGGACTTCATGCGCTTCACGCTGCCCGCCACCAAGAGCGGCGAGGTGAGAATAGATCTCACCGTGTCGCCGGGGTGGACGCCTGGGGAGAACCTGTATCTCCTCAACATGCTTAGTAAGACAAAGGAGCCTAACGCGTACTTCGTAGACGCACAGTTTGAAGCGGCATCGTTCGTCGATGTGCTCAAAGCCGGCATCGGCCACTTCCTCACGGTGGAACCTTTTACGCCGAGCACGTATCACGCGCTCAGAGGCTACCGCACGCTTTCCATGTCGGTGAGCGTGCTTCTGGGAGTTCTCTCGCTGATTCTCGCGATCATTGCGTACATCTTGAGCAAACCCGAGAAGAAGCTGAAGAACGTGATCGCCGTTTTCCTCGTGCTCGGCACCCTCTACGCGACTCGTTTTTCCGTGGATCTTCTGCGCATTACAAAGGAACACCTGGTAACGTTCGAGGAGACCAGCACGTACGACGAGGCAGGCGCGAGTTCACTCATCGCTTCATCGCTTCGCGATGTGTACAAACTGACGCAAAACGACAGCGTGTTCGTGTGTCGTGACGGCACAAATTTCAAAGAAAAACTCATTCGTTACTACGCGTACCCCATACCGATCGTCTCCGAAGCCGAGAAAGCAAACGATGCAGACTACGTGCTGGTGATGGATAAATTCGACTGGAGCTACGTTCCCGGCAAGAAAGAGATCGGAAAGCTTTCGTGCGACCCGCTCAAAAACGTGGCGGCCGAGAAAGTCGCGGAATTCCCCGATAAAGCCGTTCTCTTCCACATCAAGTAATGAGCTCCTTCCTCACCTTCATCGGCGTCACGCTTCTGCTCACGCTCGAAGGAACGCTGCTTGCGCGAGTAATCTTAAGAACGAAAGGTTGGTTGCTTCCGATTTCCTTTGGACTACCGATCGCGGCCATCATGAACGTTCTCATCGTGTGCATTTTTGTGGCAGCGCACATTGCCATCAACGTGACGTCGCTCGGGATTGCGCATGGATTGATAGCCATTGCGATAGTGATCAGTGGTCAGTGGCTAGTGGGTAGAAAAGAAACTTCTCTGACCACTGCCCACCACCCGCTAACCACTCGCTCGTGGCTTCTCATTCTTCCATCCGCCTTCATCCTTCTCTCCAGCCTCATCTACGGTTTCTCGCACGCCGTGTTGCTGCCTACATTCCAGTACGACAGTGCGACGAACTGGACCATGCGCTCGGAGATTTCCTTCTACCAGGAGACCTTGGCATTCGACACCACCGAAGTACGAGGCATGGCAAAGCCGCAGTATCCGTTCCTCTTCCACGCGCTGCAAGTGACGGCAAACCAGGGTCAAAACATGTGGAACGACACGGCTGCGAATACGATTCTCTTCTTCGTAAGTCTTTCCACGTTCGGCGCCTTGTACCTGATGCTCAGGAGGCACATGAGCCTGTCCATGACACTCGGAGTACTCGGAGCGCTCTGCAGCATTCCCCTCTTCGCGATTCACTTGGGCCAGGGCTACGCAGATCTGAACCTCGCACAGTATTTCCTGCTCGCACTCGCGTGCTTATATCTGTGGGATGAAGAGAAAGCTCCGCAATGGCTCGTGCTCTCGGGCGTGATGATCGCGGCTGGGGTCTGGACGAAGTCCGAGGGCACATTCTTCGGACTTGTACCCTGGCTTGTGACCGTCGCAGTCATCTATCTGAAAGATCGCCCGAAGCGTAGAGAAATTCTGCGCGCGTCACTCATCTCGATTGTACTGAGCATTCCGTGGCACCTCTTTGCACTCACGCGAGGATTTTTGCTGACACCACACGGATCGGATTTCGAGATTTCACTCCACACGGAAGGATTCAAGGACGCGGTACTCGGACTTTTTAGCCGCGGATCCTTTGGCATAGGCTGGTACGCGATTCTTCTCATCACGGCACTCGTAGCGGTGGAAGCCTGGAAGAAGCGTGCGCGGAAGAAAGATCTCTGGATGCTGCTCTGGCCCGGGATCGTCTTTCTCGAAGTGCTCTTCGTGTACCTCATGACCCCAAACGTGCGCTTCCTCCTCAATGCAGAATCCTACTACCGTCAGATGATGGTGCCGGCAGTGATGTTTGTGCTCGCTATCGCTCTTGTTCACTTCCGACTCGCCGCGCGTGCTCGGCACGCTGGAACTCCGTCCCAGATTTGAGCTTATTGAGTTCGGCGACCTTTCGCTCTTCTTCCTTCTGCCACTGGAGTTTTTTTGCACACCAGTTATTAAAACGAAGCACCGTGAAATCGCGCTTGCCTTTGGAGAGGAGCCAATCGATGCAGCGGTCCATCTCCGCCGTCATGCCCTGCACCTTGCCGTAGTAACGATAGACAGTGAGGTAGAAGTTTTTCGGTTCGCACTTCTTGCATGTGAGCCCCACGAGCTCACACGCGTCTTTGGCATGCTCCGAGAGTTTCGTAGCCAAATCTTCCTGCGCGGTGGAAAGCTCAATGGGCATAGGCGGATCGTAGCAAGAGAGTGTTACATGTGCAGCATCTTTTCTGCGGCTTTACGGGCTCGTACGAGCAGTTCAACGTTGAGAAGATTCGCAAACCGGAATTCCGGCACGCCGCTCTGCTTTGTACCAAAGAGTTCTCCGGGGCCTCGGAGTCGCAAGTCAACCTCCGCGAGCATGAAACCGGAGTCATGCTGCTCCATTGCCTTGAGTCGTTCGCTTCGCGCTTGCTCCGGGGAAGTGGTAAAGAGGTAGCAGTAACTCTGGTGATCGCTTCGGCCAACGCGGCCTCGGAATTGGTGGAGCTGAGAAAGTCCGAAGCGCTCTGCACCTTCGATAACTATGACCGTGGTATTCGGCACGTCGATGCCGACTTCAATGACCGATGTGGAGACGAGAATGTCGTATTTCTTCTCTTTGAAATCGCGCATGATATCGGTTTTCTCCTGAGGCGTGAGTTTGCCGTGCAATCTACCGATGTTTCGTTTTGGAAATTCCTCTGTGAGCCGTGCGACTTCCATCTCCACATTTTTGACATCAAGAATCTCATCCGCTTTCGATTCAGTAATGAGAGGGCAGATAACGTAGACCTGGCGCCCAGCTTCGATTTCGCTATCAATAAACAGTTCTACCGTGTGACGATTACTGGGCGAGACGACCTTCGTGATGATCTTCTTTCGCTGACCGGGTTTGTGCAGCAAGAGCGAAAGATCGTGATCCCCGTAGGCCGTTAGCGCCAGCGTGCGCGGAATCGGCGTCGCCGTCATCGATAGGAAGTGCGGCGCCCCCTTCTCTTTGAGCTTCTCTCGCTGCATTACTCCGAAGCGATGCTGCTCATCCACAATCGCAAGGCGGAGATCTTTAAACTGCACGGAATCTTCGATGAGCGCATGCGTGCCGATGACAACGTCTATCTGACCCGTTGCTAAGCGCTTTCGAACATCCTGTGCTTCCGCAGTCGGGACTGAGCCCGTAAGCAGTGCGATCGTCGGCTGGCGCATCGACTTCAGGTGACCCGCATCGATGTTCTTTTCCTTGTACGACTCCCTCTGAATGAACGAGTGGAAATCGAGCAGAAGCCGTGTGACCGTCTGCACATGCTGCTTTGCAAGCACTTCTGTGGGCACCATGAACGCTACTTGGCCGCCGTGAACGATGGCATTGAGCGTCACTGCGACTGCTACGAGTGTTTTTCCGGAGCCCACATCGCCTTCGAGAAGTCGACTCATCGGCCGATCGCGCTCCATGTCTTTGAGGATTTCGTAGATCGCAACACGCTGATCATCGGTCGGCGTAAATTTCTGGCACGCAAAGAACGCCTTGATGAGCTCGATATCCATAGGGATTTTAAGACGCTCCTGCGTTTTGCCCTGCCAAAGTTTTTTTCGCTCGATTGCCTCCACCTGACTTCTGAATATTTCTTCAAATGCCATTCGGTGCTTCGCGGCCTCGAGTTTTTCCGGCGTTGTGGGGAAGTGCAGCTCTTCGATCGCTTCCGCACGGCTCAGCAATTTCTCGTCGCGAACGACTTCTTCGGGAAGTGTCTCTGGCAAATCCGCGGTCAGCTTTTTAATGAGTGCGATCTTCTCGCGAAGCCACCGGCTCGTTATGCGTTCAGTCTGCGGATACACCGCAACGATTCGACCAGCATGCAGTTGCTGCGGCCTATTTGCATCTTCGAAGATCGGACTCTGGAGCTTGAGCTTGTAGCCTTCCTCGATGACTTTTCCCGTGAGAGTCACTACTTGACCCTCTTTGAGCATGCGCATCACGTGCGGCTGATTGAACCACACGACTTCTGCTGTGGCACCGGTTTCGTCGACGAACTGTCCTTGAACGAGTGTCTTCTTACTCCGAGTGCGCACGAGCCTGAGCTTCGCAATCGTTCCGCGCACGGTGACTTTCTCATTCTCCGGCGCGTCGACGAGATTGGTGACACGACTCAGATCCTCATACGCGCGCGGCAAATAGAGGAGTAAATCTTCTGCCGTGCGAATGCCGGCGGAGCTCAGCTCCTCGAGAAATGGCCCCGTAGTTTTTAGCTGAGCCGGAGAGAGTGAATCGGAGAGACGCACGGTGCGATTGTACCCTCAGGGAACGGCTCATTTGGAAAGTGCAAAATGTACCCAAATCTGCTATACTAAAAGGTATGGCGGATTTCGTCGCTCAGATGCAAAACACGGCCGATCTCACGGTAGGTGAGCAGAAGAAGCTCGGAGAAGCTCCGAAGGGCGATATGGACCCGGGCCATAAGGAATTCGTGAAACAGCTCACAAAGCTGATCGATAGCGGAGAGATCAATCCGGATAAGCCGGATACGTTTTTGAAGCAATCCGTGTACGCAACCATCGATACAGAGCTAAAGACAAAGGTCGACATGGCGCTCCCGAATCTTGCAACGCTTATTACGCACATCGTCGGATTTTTCAAATCAAAACAGACTCCGGACAGTAGCCCGCAGCTTCAGTCGATGATCGATCAGCTCTGGGAAATGAAGGAGCGAGTCGAGCAGTACGCAGACGTCTACAAGTTCTAATATCAATACCCACACATCGTATGCAAAATGCACCTATGGAAAACCGTGAAGCGTACCGTGACTTGGGCCACGAAGTTCCAAAGGAATCGGTGCCGAAGCTTCAGAAATTGCTCGAGACGAAAGTCGATGCCGTGAAAGACGTGCGACCGGCAACCGAACGCGGCAAGGAAGAGCTCGCAGTTGCAGAGAAGTCGATCGAGGCACGCAGGCTTCTCAGCTTGCAGTTGACTGCGTAAGCCAAAGAATTCGCGAATCATCGCGCCACCAGGTGCGGCTGCGCTTTGCATAGGCTCTGGTCTTCTTCGCGATCGCACTCATAGCATCTGCCTCCTTCATCTTTCCCTCGAGTAACGCAGCAATCTCGGCATAACCAACGCTCTTCATGCCCGGATCGGTCGGTAAGTATCCTTTCGCAAGCAATGATCGGACTTCGTCGATCCATCCGACATCAAACATTGCTTTAATTCTAAGACCGATCCGCTTCTTCAGTTCTTCGAGCTCCGGACACATGCCAAACATCAGAAGATCGTACGGACTCCTCGAAATTTTTTTTCGGTCTAAAGCTGACTTTCCCGTCATTTCCAAGAGCTCAAGTGCGCGAATGAGGTAGATCTTGTTCTGGCGTGGAATACTTTGAGCCGCATCCGGATCAAGCTCAGAAAGTCTCGTATGAAGCGTTTCACCGGAATCGACCTCATATTCTTTTGTCAGACGTTCTCGAATACTTGCATCTGATGGAAGCGGTTCAAGCCCATCGATGATCGAGGAGACGTAGAGCATCGATCCGCCGACGAGAATCGGAATCTTCCTTTCACTATGAAGTTTCTTGATGACCGCGGTCGCTTCGCGCTGAAACCAAGCAATGCTAACCTCTTCTTTCGGGTCGAGCACAGAAAGCAAGTGATGCATCACTCCCCTTTTTTCGTCCTCAGTAATTTTCGCAGTACCAATATCGAGCAATTTGTAGAGCTGCCGCGAGTCGGCGTTGATGATTTCAGGAGTGAAACCTTCCTTCTGCAGATCGAGTGCGAGCTCAATACTGAAGCTCGTCTTTCCACTCGCCGTGGGCCCAACAATCACGATCAGTGGAACCTTCGTAGCTCGCACAAACGCATGCGCTTCGGAGCGCCATTTTGAGCCATTTTTGGCGAGTTTGTTGTCCATAAAAAGTAAACTGTACTTTCGACTATCTTGGCATATTTTTTGAGTGCGGAACACTGCCGAAACCGCATGCTTTTACGCTATAATAGAGATGAAAGACACACAGAGAAATTCTTATCTACGTCACTACCAAATACTTGTATGCATCCTCAGATTCAGTCCATCGCAAAGGGAATCTCTGCAGGGAAGATTACTCCCTACAATAGCATCTTGATTCCAACGGTGATTGAGAAATCACAGTTCGGTGAGCGCGCGTACGACATCTACTCGCGATTACTCGAGGAGCGCATTGTGTTCCTTGGTACAGCGATCAACGACGACGTTGCTAACTCGATCATCGCGCAGCTCCTGTTCCTCGAAAAGCAGGACCCGAAGAAAGACATTATCTTCTATGTGAATAGTCCGGGAGGCCAAGTGACGTCTACGCTCGCAATGTACGACACGATGCAGCTCATCAGCTGCGATGTCTCTACAGTTTGCTTGGGCATGGCCGCTTCCGGCGCAGCGGTAATTCTCATGGCCGGAGCCAAGGGCAAGCGCTTCGCGCTCCCGCATTCCGAGATTATGATCCATCAGCCGCTCGGCGGCACCGAAGGCCAGGCAACGGACATCGCGATTCATGCGGAGCACATCATCAAGACGAAAGATCTGCTCAACAATTTGATTGCCGAACACACGGGTCAGAAGATCGCGAAGGTGAAACTCGATACCGAACGCGACAAATTCATGATGGCGAAGGAAGCGCTCGAATACGGACTCATCGATAAGATTATCGATCACTCGAAGAATAAGAAATAATTGCACACAGAAAAGGGGCCACAAGGCCCCTTATTCATAGTCCTTTACTGACCTTGGTCCGGAAACGGATTCAGCGCCAAGTAGAACGCGACAAGCCACACAATCACCGGGTAGCTCGCGGCCATCATGTCCGGCAGTGGCACACCCGTGATGATGTTTTTGAGGATGAGCCCGATGGGCAGAGACGCCAGCGCGAGGCCTCCCGTAATCGCCGCAATGTACGAGTAGCGACCGACGGCGAGCATGCCTCCGCCGAAGATGAGTAACCCCGGGAGAATGAACGCCCAGACGTAGCCAACACTGCTGGCCCACCCAAGCCCGTCGGTGAGATTTGCGATGAAGGGAGCGAGATCGCGGTACGCAGAAGTACCGATCATCATCATCGTTAAGCCAAGAGGAACCCGAAGAAAGAGACTGCTGACCTGTGAGGTGGATTTCCAATTCATACTACTTGCAATTGCAGGAACCATTGCCGCAGTTGCACTGGCCCGGAGGGCAGGTGCAGTTTGCTCCACATCCACAGGATGAGTTTCCGCAACCGGAGCCGCAGGGCTTGCAGCACGTAAGCTTCTTGATGGCGTAGTACAAAATGAGGAGTACCGCAGCATTCTGAATGAGCGGCATCATGGTGGCGCCGCTGGAGACGTCGCCGAGCATCACAGAAAGACCGGCCCACCCCATAATTCCGGAGAGTGAAGCGTAGATACAGAGCTTGCTGAGCCATTTCATTTGACCAAGTGCGAAGAGCACGCCGCCGACGATCATAAATGCCGGAACGAGGAGTGCCAGGTAACTGCTGATCATGCCGAGCGCCGGAAGAGCCGGATAGGCCTGCGCTGCCATACCACGAAAACCGTCGAGGTTACGAAGGTGATTGACGCCGTAACCGGCAAGCACCAAACCAAAGGCGATCTTTGGAAGCCACTTGGAATACTTGGAGACCGGATGACAGCAGGAGCCGTGACCCATAGAAAGGTGGGAAGGATAGGAAGATTAGGAAAAGTATGGCACCGCGGTATGTCATAATCAAATCGATGTTCACGCTGAAGACGTCATCACCGAATGGCCGACGCGGAATGCTGAAGACTGCACACGGCGAACTAGAGACGCCATTCTTCATGCCGTGCGCAACCGCCGGCGCACTCAAAGGAATCACGCTTGAGGAACTGGAAACGCTCGGTGGAGAAATTCTCCTGAGCAACACGTATCACCTCCATTTGGCGCCGGGCGAAGAGGTAGTGAAAGAAGCCGGTGGACTACATGAATTCATCGGGTGGAAGAAGCCCATGCTCACGGACTCGGGGGGATTTCAGGTATTTTCGCTGCAGTCACTGCGAACCATCGACGAGAACGGCGTAAAGTTCCGAGATCACCGAAACGGTGATGAGCGCTTCCTAGGGCCAAAAGAAGCCATGCGTATACAGCACGCACTCGGGAGCGATATCATCATGTGCTTCGACGAATGCCCGCCCTCGGTGGCACCGAGAGCCGAGCAAATTGCGGCAGTGGACCGAACGTTGAGGTGGGCGAAAGCGTGCAAAGAAGAGCATGAGTCACTCAAAAAGGGAAAAGCCTCTCCCCTCCTCTTCGGCATCATTCAAGGTGGCCTCGAAAAAGATCTCCGGAAGAAATGCGCCGAAGAACTTATCGCGATCGGCTTCGACGGCTACGCGGTAGGTGGACTTGCGGTCGGTGAAACTGAGCAGGAAATGTACGACATCCTCGATTTCCTCTGCCCGCTTTTGCCGAAAGATAAACCGAGATACCTGATGGGAGTCGGTGAACGTCATCAAATACGAGAGTGTGTGAAGAAGGGCATCGATATGTTCGACTGCGTGTCGCCAACCAGAGAAGCGCGACACGGAAATATCTGGCTTTCCGATGGATCCAAAATGCGCATTCGACGCGCTGAATTCGCGCACGATCACTCGGTGATCGATTCCGACTCCCCTGCCCCTTCGAGCAGAACTCATAGAAGGAGTTACCTTCACCATTTGCTCAAACTCGGTGAGCGCTACGGCGAAACGCTCGCGTGCATGCAGAATATTGCTGTGACGCTGAAGACGATCAAGGACGTCCGATCTTCGATCGATCAATGATTTACTTCGAAACTCCCGTCACCTCAATCTCAGTGAATCCCTGACGGTGACCTCTGAGCGTCTTGTGGTAGCGCTTGCGGCGCTTGAATTTGCGCACCATGATTTTGTCACCCTGGCCGTGCTTGAGGATCTTTGCCGTAACCGATGCGCCCGAGACGTACGGCTTGCCGATCACGGCATCCGACCCGTCCTCAGAAAGAAGGAGGACTTTGTCGAACGTTACGCTGTCACCCTCTTTTCCGGCCAAGCTCGGCACACGCAACTTCATGCCTTTTTCGAGCTTTTCCTGGAAGCCTGCAATGGCGCAAATGGCGAACATGAGCCGGGAAAGTCTAGCTGGACAAAGACGGCTTTGCAAGTAGAGATGGTGGGCGCCAAGGGATTCGAACCCCTGACCTACGAGGTGTAAGCTCGTCGCTCTAACCAACTGAGCTAGGCGCCCGTTTAGCGGATTGCAGTATAGCCTAAAAATCACTAAAATCCTCCTGTTATGCAAACGATCCTCCTCGCAGTAGAAGCAGTTCTTGGAGCACTTATGTCGCTCCTCATCCTCCTCCAGCACCGCGCATCCGGCTTATCGGCTGCGTTCGGCGGTATGGGCACTACCTACGTGCAGCGCCGTGGAGCGGAGCGCGTTCTCTTTAAGCTTACGATTTGGTTGGCGGTCATCTTCTTCGGAATTGCGACAGCAATGATGTACATATAAGCGAGCAGTCAGACCCCTCATTTCTCTGTATACTTTTTCGGTGCGTTCACTCATCCGAACCATTGCGGCCATGTCTCGTGCTGAAAAAATCGCACTCGGAGTTTTGACATTGTTCCTAGTCTCGAGCTTCCTCCTGCTACTCCATACATTCCGGCTGCAGAACACCGAAATCGCACCCGAGCGGGGTGGCACGTATATAGAAGGAGCGATCGGTGAAGTGCAGGCCATGAACCCGTGGTTTGTGACCGGCAATGATGTAACGAGAGATTTGGTCTCACTCGTCTTCTCGGGGCTCATGAAGTATGACCCGGTGACGGGAACCGTGGTCGACGATCTCGCGACGGTAAAGGTAAGTAGCGACAACCGCGTGTACAACGCCACTCTCAAGAAAGATCTCTTCTGGCACGATTCCACGCCTGAACTCCCCCACCCTGTAACGGCGGACGACGTGCTCTTCACGTTTAAGACGATTCAGGAACAGGGGTTTCCTAATCAAATTCTGCAGCAGAACTTCCGCGGAGTGACGATTGAGAAAATTGATGCAAACACCGTGCGCTTTACGCTGAGTAAACCGTATGCGTTCTTCCGCAGTAATCTCACGCTCGGGATTCTGCCGAAATCCGCATTCGAAGGCATTCCGGCGAGTAAACTTCGCGAAACCCTGGATTTCGGGTTCCGGCCGATTGGCGCGGGGCCGTACAAATTCCGCAGCTTGCTGCAAACGGATATTTCCACTGAGGTGACGCTCGAGCGGTTTGAAAGGGCAGCTATGCCGCAGTACAAAATAGAACGCGTAGTGATGCGCGTGTTCGCGGATTACGCCACACTGCTTTCGGATGTGAGCAACTTGCACGGCATTCGAAACGTCCCAAGGAACGAGAAAGGTCAGCCGATTCTACCGAAATACTTCACGGCAGTGCCGTACACGCTACCGCAGTACGTTGGCCTTTTCTTTAATCTGGATCACGCAATTCCTGCAGACCACAACGTGCGACTCGGGCTGCAGCTCGGCACAAATAAACAGGAGATTGTAGACGCAATTCACGAAACGCAGATCATCGATACTCCCCTTCTTGAGTACGACACCGGCGACTGGCGCTATACATTTGATGCGACGAGTGCACAGGGTGCGTTCTTCGAATCGAACTGGAACGTGCCCGAGAAAGTTCGTTTGCAGAGACTACTTGAGCAGCGCGAGACAAACTCGGTTGGTCCACTCAGGGACGTGCAACGAGTGGCACTGCTCGGTACCGGTGCGAGCCTCACACTCACAGGATCGATTGGAAATTTGAAGATGCCTCTCACGGTGAATGGCATTCGTGTCTCTACCGGCAGCGTGCTGCGCGGAGGAGAGGTGGTTTCGCTCTCCGGAAGCTGGACTGTGAAGCTCCCTGCAGGAAATGGATCGAGCGGCTCGCTCAAGCTTGGGATAAACATTCTCAGAATGAGCGACGGCAACGGCGACCTCGTGGATTCCGCCTACCTCGAACGTTTCACGAGTAATGTCTCCTATAACCGCGCCGTAGAAGAGCAGCGGCTCATCAATCAATTCCTTGCGAGCAAGTCTCTGCCCGATTCCGACAAGAAAAAAATTACGGTGCAGAATCTCTTCCTCGAAATGGGATACTTGCGACTCAAAAAAGACGGCGATCCCATTCACACGCGCATCAATGAACGCGGGCGGGAGCTCAAAATTACATTGCTTACGAGCCCGAGACCAGACGCGTATCCGGCAATTGCAGAGATCATGAAAAAACAATGGGAAGCGCTCGGCGCCTCGGTGACGCTCGATATTCCGGAAACCCGAAAAGACTTCGAGGACAAACTCCTCAAGCGTTCCTACGACGTCGTGCTCTTCGGGCAATCGCTTTTTGATAATCTCGACAGTTATCCGTACTGGCACTCGAGCCAGATTCAGGAACAGAACGATCCGGCAAAGCTTCGCCTCGATGCATTCAATCTCTCACAGTACGCGTCGTTTGAAGCCGATACTTTCCTTACACGCATTCGCGAGACGAGCGAAGGTGCCTCGAGAGAAAAGGCACTCAAGGATTTAAACGACCTCCTCAAGAAAGATATTCCGGCCATTGCGCTCTACACACCGCTGCACATTTTCGCGCACAGCGAATCGGTGGGCGGCTCGAATGTAAAACGCCTCTCCATAGACTCCGATCGCTTCGCGACGTTTGCCGACTGGTACACAGCTACAGAACGCAGATTCGTGCAGGGGAAGAGCTGGCTAAGCTTCCCGCTGTGGCTCCTGAAGCTCCCATTCGGGGGTTAAGCCGTCTTTAAAGCAGCCATAAGCACAGAACTGCCCTTGTCTTCAAGCAAAAACTTCAATAAAATCGATGGGCTCGATTGCCAATGTAGTGGTGTTTGAGCGCTCTATGGAAGTCCTTCTGCTCACCGATATCGCCGGCGTTGGAAGAAAGAACGACCTGATCGTGGTGAGCAGCGGCTATGCACTGAACCATCTTTTGCCATCCAGAAAAGCAATAGTTGCAACGCCGAACGTTCGGAAGCAGTACGCGCACAAAATCACGTCGCGCGCCAAGGAGCGTGAAGCAGAAAAGGAACTCCAGATGTCCTTGAGCTCCGCACTTGCCGGCAAGACGGTGCACATCGAAAGTAAGACTGCGAAGGGCGGAAAGCTCTACGCGCAAATTACGCCCGAGACGATTTCGGAGACCCTCAAGAGCGAGTACGGCGTCGAGATTCCCGCGTCCGCGATTTCCGTCAAAGAGCACATCAAGACCGTCGGAACGCACACGGTCTCTGTAACGATTGGCGCGCAGACGACGAATGTCACCGTAGAGGTGAAGGCATCGGCGGAGAAGGCCGCGAAGTAGCTCATAGAACTAGAGCGCAATACCTGATACTCTTTCTCTATGCAGGATTTTGGCGGACCCGAGTCATTCAGCAGCCCAAGTGAAGGCGTGAGCCAAGCAGCCGAAGGTGTTTCCGAAAGCGCGAAGCAGCGATTCGCGCAGTCGCAGCAGCAGATCAAGCAAATTGCGAAGGAAGAGAAGAAAGCCAGGAAGCGAGATGACAGGGTCGCGAAGACGATACTGCAATTTTTGAGCGACGATCGGTATTCGCATTTATTCCAACTGATCGCGAGACTTGTGGCTCGCGATTGCCCATCGGTCTTCATCGTCGCGATACTTTCGCTCATTCATGCCGGGTCCCGAGAAACGATCGAGGAGTATATCGCCGAGCAGAAGCTCGTGATCGAGAAGCCGAAGAATCCGGCAGAGCTCAAAAAAAGCGGATTGCCCCCTGAAGTGAGTGCCGAAATGCTCCTCTGGACAACGCGACTTGAACTTGTACTCTCAGTCGATGCAGTGAAAATTCTGAGTAAATTGATGGTGGATGAAGGAAATATCGACGGTTCAGTCCTTCAGCTGACGACGTTCGTCATTGTCGACTTCTTCGAGCAGATCGGCCGCCCGGTGAGCTACGAAGATCTCCAGCCGCTCACGATTAAAGTTCTGCAAGATCTCATCGAACCGCATATCGATGAAATGCAGGAGTATTTTGAGAAGCTCAGAAAAGAAGCCGAGGGACCGAAGGACGACGAGGAATGATCGTCAAACGCACCCGGGAACGGGTGCTCCTGTTTTTCTATATTTCCTCGGTAGCGGCGTTCCCGGCCTCGGCAAAGCTATCTTTTCAAAACAGCCAGAAACGCCTCCTGACTCAAGGTGACTTTGCCCATCTGCTTCATGCGCTTCTTTCCCTTCTTCTGCTTATCGAGAAGCTTATTTTTGCGCGTCACGTCGCCGCCGTAGAGGTAGCCCGTGACATCTTTGCGCATAGCCGCAACGTTCTCGCGTGCGATGATCTTGCCGCCGATGGCGGCTTGAATAGGAATCTGAAACTGCGCCTTTGGAATTACTTCCTTGAGCTGCTTCACGATTTTATCGCCGGCGTCGCGGGCTTCGGAGCGGTGAATGATCACCGAGAGCGCATCCGCAGGTTCCCCGAGCAGAAGAATATCCATACGCACGAGGTCATCTTTGCGGTAACCGAGATGTTCGTAGCTCAGGGAAGCGTAGCCCGAGGACGATGATTTTAATTTGTCGAAGAAATCGAGAACGATGGAGGCGAGCGGGACTTCGAAGTGCATGAGCGCGCGGTCGTCGTCGATGTACTCAAGCGAGAGGTAGATACCGCGTCGCTCTTGCACGAGCTGCATGGCGGGGCCTATGTCTTGGTGACGGCAGACGATCTCGAGCTTCACCCACGGTTCGCGAATTTCCTGAATGTACGTGGGATCGGGCAAATCCGCTGGATTGCTGATGAGTGCGGTACTCGGGTCATCGACCTTCAGAAGACTGGCACGCACGACCGATGCCGGACTCGCGGCTTTGAGCTCCACCTCGTAGAGCACGCTCGGAGCCGTGATCACGAGATCGCAGTCGTACTCGCGCTCGAGGCGCTCCTGAATGATATCCATATGAAGGAGACCCAAGAATCCACAGCGAAAACCGTTTCCGAGAGCAGTATTATGTTCATAGGAAACTTCGAGTGCGGCGTCGTTCAGCGACAACTTCTCGAGGGAATCGCGGAGAACCGGGTAGTCGTCAGCTTGAGTCGGATACACACCGGCGAATACCATCGGCTGTACTTTTGCGTAGCCCGGCAAAGGCTCTGCTCCTTCGCGCGATGAGACCGTATCACCCACGCGCGCTTCGGAGACATTTTTGAGTCCCGTGACGATGTAACCGATTTGCCCGGCCGAGAGACTTTTATCGGAGATGTATTTCGGGTTGAAGTAGCCCGTGTCCTGCACTTCAAATTCCACTTTTGAGCCGAGGAGATGCACCTTCATCCCCTTCTTGAATTCGCCTTCGAATGAACGCACGTAAATGACGACTCCACGGTACTCGTCCATGACAGCGTCGAAGATCAGACCTCGAGAGTCATTCGCTTCAGCATGTTCTTTGGAATGCACGTTCTGGGGCTCAGGAATGCGATCGATGACTGCTTGAAGTACTTCCGGTACTCCCTTCCCCTCTTTCGCTGAAATCATGAGAATGTCTTCTTTTCTGCACCCCAGCATCTTCACCACTTCGCCGCTCACGCGCTCGGGGTCTGCTGCTGGCAGATCGATTTTATTGAGCACGGGAATGATGACGAGGTTGTGCTCCATCGCCATGTAGAGCACTGCCAAGGTCTGCGCTTGAATTCCCTGAGACGCGTCGATGAGAAGAATCGCGCCCTCGCACGCCGCGAGCGACCGGCTGACTTCGTAGCGGAAATCCGTGTGGCCCGGCGTATCGATGAGGTTTAGTTCAAACCCTTTGTACGTCATGCGCACCGGTGTCAGCTTAATCGTAATGCCACGCTCGCGCTCAAGGTCCATGGAATCCAGGTGCTGCTCTTTAAGCTCACGTGTTTGCAGCGTGCCCGTGTGCTCCATCATGCGATCACTCAGCGTCGATTTTCCGTGATCGATATGCGCGATGATGCAAAAATTTCTGATATCCATTGAGCAAAGAGGATAGCGCAATAAACGACGCTAGACGAGCGATGAGTGACCCGGGTTACATGCCTTTCGCCAGATGACCGTAATCTCCCCTCTTCGCGTTCAGTGTAAGCCACTGAACCACGGAATCTATTTTATGCTTGCTCGGATCAAATTTCACGATCTGAGCCACCAGATCTCTCAGAAACGCTCGCCTGCTCGTAAGGTCATTCGCAGGAATCGCCCGATACATCGCTAGAAACTTGTCGGTAACTTTCTCGCCGTCCTTTTCCGCATAGAGCGTGCCCATAATACGTTCAATCGCGAGGCGCTCATTCTCGCCTCGCTCGGAGGGAATCTCCAAAAGATCGACCTCTGTTGCCGCCTTCTTCGTCATCTGAACACTCTTTGAAGGAGATTTTTCTAGCAAGAAGCGACGCACATTTTCCTTGTCTACCGTTTGCCAAGTTCCCTCCTTCAGCTCTCCTTCTTTGTACTGAAACGATCCGTCTTTTGTCTGGCGCACGAAGAACGTTCTATCTGTACCGCCCGGCGATGACCGGAGAACCGCCATGTACACATCTTCGGATCCCCCATACGTAAGGCGCACCCATGCGGGAACCGGCATTTCCTGAGCATGAAGGATACGATCCACTTCCAAGCCGGACTGGAAGCGACGCGGTGAAATTTTATGCGCAACGGAACCCGACTTCGAAACCGCATCGCGTATTGCACCTTGGTTATCGAATCGAACAGTCGGATCAGGAGGAGTCCTGCCAAAACCATCAAACCTATAGGGGAAAAGCCAATACTCCTCCAGGCCATTGGTCGATCTATCTCGATCGTTTGCGTGCTCCAGAAGCGCGCGGAGATCGACAACCTTCGGGTAAGCGCGCGGATTTTTTCCAAGGTCATCACCATGAACGACAAACACGCTTCTCCTGCGTAGATCAGCTCGCTCACCGGCTTCGACCTTCTCCAGCGTCATCTTTGGATTCGCATTCATCTGTTTCAGAAGCTGATCGACAATAATGCGCGCACGAGAAACGTACCGAGGCGCGATCGCAGGATTGGTATCGGGATGCTCAGCCTGCCAACGCGCACGACGCTCACCGGCATTCATGGTAATTTCCTCGTGAGCGGTATAAAGCGTCGATCCAAGCACTCGCTGCCTAGGAAGCGACCGCTCTTGAAGCTCAAGCTGCGCTGCCTCTTCGTACCTTCCGGCATCCGTCAAAGCACGGATACTCTGAGCAAGTTGATAGTAACGTGTCTCGAGCACATCATCGGCGTATACGTTAAGTGCCGCCTTGGCAGACCGAAGCAATAGTTGCGGAGATACGGACGGAACATTGATGTTGAGCCCGTCTTTAAAATTCCCCGCCTGCCAATCGAGGTCTCGGATCATGCTCCAGGGCGTCTCCTTCTTAAAATCCGAACCGGATCGACCCTCATTCTCCAGCTGCGTGAAGCTCAGCGCACTCATGAGAGGAACAACAAACGATTGAAAATCGCCATAGTAGAAATCATTGAGCGCATCGGGCGACAGATCACCGTTTGTAATGGACATGAGAAGCCGTTTATCTTCCTTCATCTGCCTGATGCAGGCGCAAAAAAGAAGCTTCTTTTGAATGTCCGGATCTTTGAGAAGCTCATTGGAAATCGCAATGCCTTCGATGCCCCAGTAGAAGTTCGTCCAGAGATCGCTTCCCGCCTCGGACATCGCGTAATACGCAAGTACGAATGGCTCAGAATCTTTCACAAACTTATACATCGGTTCTTTCTTATTTTTCTCCACAGTCACTTCGACGGTTATGTATCCGCCGATCGCAAGTAAGCCCACGCCCGAAGCGGCTGCCTCCGGAAGAAGGAGTGCTACAAGACCGAGGTTTTGCCAATCTCCTTTGTTTTGCTCGGCTTCTGCATCCAATTGATCAATATTCGGCAGCTTCTTCGCGATATCTTTATCGATGCGAACGATCACTTCCTTGCCATCTTTCGTGGATAGAACGAAACAATCGCGACCTGCATCGTACTTGAATCCGTGCTGTAGAAGCACGTTGCCGACTGAATCTCGCAAAGCATCCGGATTTCTTCGGATCTGCTCTGCGGCATTCACCTGGCTGGCCCCAAGACCGAGCGCCGCAAGTCCGCCGATTGCTGCGGCTCGGCCTCCTCGGCGGCTAAGAAAAAGGTTGACTGGTCCCAAGATCGACTTGGCCATTCTAGCCACTGGTCCACCTCGAGCGGTGACGAACCCTGCAGCAAGCCACGACCCGAGAACAGCGAGAATCCACCAGGGGAATTCTTTCGTCTTCGGAATGCCAGCACCCGTCTCAATATCTTTCTCTGTCTTAATACGCATCTGATTGCTAAAATCGCCCGCCTCGATCATGTGCTCATCCTGATGCTTGAACATCTCCGAAATCACAAAGAGCCAACATGCGGAGATCTGCTCGGGCGTACACTTCGGATCCGCAATAATCTGCTGTACCGTAATTTTGCCCGACTCCAATTCCTCACATGTTTTCTCGTCCGGAAGCACGCCTATCTGTTCCGCAGGGTGCCTGAATTTCCACAGTGTGTCGTACAAATTCACATCATTACCGTACTTATCAAACGTACCTAGAACTTTCTCCCTCCGCTGATTGAGGACATCCATCGTCGACTCCTGCTTTGCCTTAATCTTTTCCCACTGTTCTTTTGGAATCGCTTCCCAGTGCTTCGGATCCCAAAAATCGAAGGGAACTTTCTTGCCGTCGATCTCTATTTCCTTCGGCAGCGCCCATGCGTCTTTCACCTGATCCATGGCTTCCTGTATCTCCTTCTCGAAGGTCGTGCCCTTGCCGAAGATCGCCTTCTTCAAGAATTCCGGCATGATGTCGGGAGCGACTGCATCGCCAATGCCCTTCCACGCCTTCTTTGCAGTCACAACTGGTAACGCTCGAAAACGCATCATCGCATCGATCATGGGATACACGTATTTAAACCTCATGTTCTTCTTGTAGAAGTCCTCTTTCTTGATGTCCCAGTTGCGAAGCTCAAGCGGCTTGCGCCAATCCCACGAAAGATCGGTATTGAACACTTCCTTGATGACCACCGAGTGGGCTCGTGCCTCTGCAACCAATTTATCCTTGTGTTTCGTCTCCTCTTCGCGACTCGGCATGTTGGCCTCTACTCTCCTCCTCAGGTCTTCCGGCTTCATGCCTCCGGGCGGCACATAGCGCTGATCCATGAATGTCGCCGCCACCGCCTCGAAATCCTGTGTATTTCCGAGTATCGCAAGTTTTTGGAACGCCAGCATGGCATCACGCACTTGTTTGCTCTGAGCCATGCACTCCTTGAGCTTCGCTTCCTTGTCCGACCCTTTTTCCATACGCAAACCGACGTCAATTGCTTTTTCATTTGCCAACGTGAGCGCGGCCGCCAAGTACTCGACAATGTAGACGTCAAGGGGATTATTGCCCGGATACTTCGCTGAAACTCCGGGGACGTCGGGCGCGAAAGAAGTGAGCCACTCGATCTGCTGGAAGAGAGCGTGTTCCGCCTCTTTTTTGATCGAGCTGTCGATGGCTTTCTTTGGGGCCAGCGCTCCCAATTTCTCCGGTTCCAAGCGGACTGCGATCGGTCGATTTTCATCGCTTCGACCGGCAACCAATTTCGGCAGATCGCGCACGGCATCCTTCATGATGGCATCGGGAACCTCCGTGCCCGCCATACGGCGATACATCAGGGCATTGAATCGTTGAAATGCCGTCATCGTAATCAACGGCTCAGAAAGTGCCGTTAGGTAGCGCACCATATTCTGCTCAACTCCCTTCGGCACTTCTACCTTGATACCTGCGCTTTCCATCTTTCCCTGAATGTCCTTAAGAAGAGTAAGCTTCTCGCGGTTACGCACGACTAATTGCATTTGCCTCTCGCGTGCAGAGAGGTAATGCTCCATAAATTCACGCTCCCCTCGGGGGGCGCGAGAAAGGCGCAAATGTAATAGCTGTCTCTGTCCTCGAGCCTGCTCTAGGAGCGACCCTTCCTCAAATCCCTGCAAAGCATTCTCAGGCGCTATACGCGCCTCGATTGCCTGGAGTTCGGCATCAGTCACGTCACCCGCACGGTCATCTCCGTGGACGGCACGCTTAAGCTGAGGGACACGAAGTTCCGACGGAGGCTTGGGGCCAAGCGCTTTCTCGAATCTGCTAAGTGCGTCCGTGGCCGATGGCTCGCGTTCAGCGCCCATGATGCAATTAAAAGGAGAGAATTACGAAATCGGTTCGGCAATCGCGCCTGCCTTGACGCCCGTTCCGCCCGTTCCAAACGCAAGGAACGAACGCAAATATTCGATCGCGCGCATGACTTCGGGCCGAGTGGAGGCGAATTCCGTACTCGCAACGAGATTTAAAATCTGTGGTGCGGCAAAGTACGCAAGTGCCAACACGAGCGCAGTCTTGCCCGGATTCCTAATTGGCCATGTGAGTTTCTCCCAAGCCCAGCGAAGGGGGTGCTCGCTAAACTTCACTTTTTCAGAGCCAGCGGGTTTCGAAAGCTCCTCACGTGCTTCTCTAAGCTTCTTCGCAAAGTCTTCCTGAGCGAGGCTTGCCTGAAATCTAAGCACATCCTGCTTCAACTCGGGCTGACCTCGATATCTCTGGGCAATCTCCGGGTTACTCATAAGCCTCGATGCCAATTGATCCCACTCATTATGAGTCATAATCCGCTGAAGTTGGCTATCCAGCGCTCGGATTCGTTCCGGAGCAGAAAGTTTATCCGCTTCTCCATTCAGAATCGCTTCCTGAAGCGCGGGATCTGAAAGTTGGAGTCGTGCCGGTGCTTGGTCCATTTTGGCTGTCATGCTGTGGGGGCGAAGTAGCGATTCAAAGATTCAAGCATTCCATGTCGCAATCCCGCGAAAGCAGCCGCGACTTCCACATCCTGTGACGTTTTTGCCGCTTTTAGAAGATCGGATATAAAGACGCCCATAAAATCGGGCCCAAGAGCAAAGACTACTTGCGTGAGGTCGCCTTCCGGAATCGATGTGACGTCGAAGCTTTCAACAAGCTTCATAAACTCCTCCTCTGTACTGACGCTATTTGCCCTCGTTTTAAATTCGGCAAGACCGTCGCCGCTTAGATCCATTGTCTCGAAACGAATCTTCCTGCGCTCAGGCGAATCTTCAAATCTAAGAACCTCAGACTCTATCTTCCAGTCTTTCCTGAGCTCCTCAGGCAGACTCGCAAATACTTTTTCTTCGCCGGGTGTCAAATGAATCGATTTCATTACGGCAAAGTATACGCATCCACAGAGGTCAGGACAAGCGGATGGACTTGCGGAGAAACTCACCGAGCGACTCCTGACCTAATGTAAGCCAAGAAAACAATTCTGCTTTTTTTGCAAGTATACCTGACAATGCGTCCAGTTTATCCCCGGGACGCTGTGGAAGTGTCTCAAAAGGCACATTAAGAGCGGCAGCTGCAATCGCACCGTGATACCGCTGTGTAAGCACCAGAGAAGCCGCGGAAACCTCAGTGAGCAGCTCTTGAACCGAGCGAAGAGCGATGACTTCTGCCTTCGGAAAGAGCGCCGCGATATCGCGCGCGACACTCTCTTCCTTAGTGCTCGGCTCCATCATGAGCACTCGAACACCGTCCCACTCTTCCTTCGCGTACGTTGGAATCGCTTCAAAAAAACTCTCCGTAGAATTCCATCGAGGGATGACAACAAGAGTTTTAACTCTCGGATTCGGAGTAGCCTCGGAGAAACGCTTGAGCGCAGGATCAAATGTTCGAATCGGCCGAACTTTCGTCTTCCACTCCCCTACTCTTTTGAGTGACTCCTCATCACGCACAGTTATAAAGGAAGCATGCGTGTAGGCGGACTTGGCAAAAGATCGAGCGATCGGTGAGTGAAACGGGCCGACTCCTTGGAACGCAAGCGCGTACTTCGTGCCATGGAATCTGGCCGCGACGGTATAGATCCACCACATCACGCACGCGAAGATCGACTCGGTATCGGTGAAGAGTGTGCCGCCGCCAAAGACGAGCGCATCGGCTTTTCGAATGGCACGAAGCGTTTTCAACCAGTTTCCAAAGAGTGAACGAATGCCACATGGAAGCCGCGGAAGCTCGCTTGGAGCAGATGGATTAGCACTGATCACGCGCCAGTCGACATCGGGAAACGCACTCAAAAAATATTCTCGGAGAGCTTCGTCGCCGATGTTCTTGGCACCATAATTGCCAACGAGCACACACTGCATCGAAGGCATTCTACCTCCTTACTTGGTTTCCTTCTTTACCTCCGCTGCCGGAGCAACCTCGGCTGCTGCGACAGGCGCCTCCTCTTTCTTCGGCTCTGGAGCCACTGCCACACCAAATTCATCCGAAGACGTGAATCTCTCCGAGAGACGAGCTCCCTTGCCTGCACGACCGCGGAGGAAGTTCAATTTCGCGCGGCGAACCTTCGCGACCTTCTTTACATCGATCTTTTCGATCATCGGAGAAAGCCATGGGAATACGCGTTCTACCCCTACGCCGTCGACGACTTTGCGAACCGTGAACGAGCGGTCGCTCGGCACGTGTCCGTTATGTACGCCGATCACGAGACCCTCGAAAATCTGAACGCGCTCCTTCTCCCCTTCCTGCACTTTCTGGTGCACACGCACGGTGTAGCCCGGCTTCACTTCCGGTCGGCTCTTTGCCATTTTCTTGGCCTGATCATGAAGAACTGGGCTTGGCATAGCGGAGAGAGTTTAGTGAACCAAGAATGAGCTGTAAAGGCAAAAGGAGAGGCGCGAAGGGCGGACTTGCTCCGCCCTGGAGCGCCACATTGCCGAAAAGATAGCCCACGNNACGAAAGAAAAACCGGAGGTTTGTCTTTCGTGCTATTTCCGTGCTTCCTCCATCTCCTTCTCTATCGTATTGAACGCAACCATGTGACGTGGGTCCTCCACGATCTCCAGAATAAAGCGATCGCGTAGACTCAAGCGGTACAAAAAGTCAGCCTTACTAAATAGCGAGTACTTCACATTTCTCATGCCCGCATCCTGCGCAAGGAGAAGCTCGATCACTTCCTTCTTCACATCGCCAACTACAAGCAGGTCGACCTTGCTGTGCGTGCCCACAAAACTGCCCGCAAGCTCCAAGAACGCTAGACCCGGCAGGTTCTTGAGTGCGGTCACCGTGGCGCTCTCGCCGCCTTTTACCTCCTTTTGGAACATGCTTTTGAGCTCCGGGAAGAAGAGGAAGCTCGTATCGGCTTTGTAGTACTTTTTGCGGTTACGATGCCTGGCTTTTACCAAGCCAATACGTCTAAGATTTTCCAATTCGCGGCGGATGGAGTTAATCTGCTCAGAGAGAAGACGCGTGAGCTGACGAATGAAGTACTCCTCATCCGGATGGAGGAGAAAGACGGAAAGTAATTTGACTCTCGTCTGGGAGCTGAACAGTGATTTCAGCGCGTCATGAATCATTACATTTCAGAATGAATGATAGGTTTGAATCTGATCACAAATGTTACTCACTGTGTTTGGAAAGAGCAAGAAAAGTGATCAATTAGTCTGAGTAGAGCTTGTACTCAAACTTTCTCTCTTATATAAGCCAAAATTCGCATTTTTGATCTATTTTTTATCACATTATTGAACAAATATTTTATACAGCTTTTTTGAGCAAAAAATGGTGCAAATTTCTTTGTGCATAGCTGCCCAATTCTGACCAGTTTGGCACTCCTGCGCATCATTGAGATTTTGGCCATTTTCTGCTATAATTCCTTGATAATGTCACGATACAAATACCACCTTCTGCTCGGCCTTCTGCTCGTTGCAGGATGCCTCTACGCCGACCCGGTGCTCGCACAGGGCGCTGGCGCGGTCACGAGCCAGGCTGCCAGAGGGCAGCTCGGATGGTCGGTGCACGACATTCTCTTAAAGCTCGGAACGATTAATACATTCATGCACATTCTGCTCCTGATTGTGCTCGATTTCGTGCAGTACCTCATTCAGTCGGACTTCTTCACGAATCCGGCGATGATGGATGCGCTGAATAAAATCTGGCAGCTGAGCCGAGACATCATGAACGTCGGCTTTGCGCTGATGCTCGTGGGCACTGCCATCTACACAATCATCACGGCAAAGAAGGACTTCGCGATGGGCAAGATCAGCACGTTCGTCATTGCTGTTATTTTGGTGAACTTCTCATGGTTCTTCCCGCGCGTGATTATCGATGTTTCAAACATTCTGACTGGAACGATCTACACAGTGCCCAAAATCCTCGGAAACTTCACCTGTAACACGTTTGGAGAGGGCCCAAACCCCGTGCCACAGAAGTGCAAAGTGCTCACGGACAAGCTCCTTTTTGGCGATGAAGCCGAACAGGCGAAGTTCTGCGGAGCGGACTACCGAACCGCAAACTGCGTGTGTCAGACGGGCATTGGCTGCTACAAACTCAAGGATTTCGATACTGCAGTGAATGAGGGAAGTTCTACAAGTAACGTGATGCTCAACGGACTCGTGGTGAACTTCACGAAAATTCTCGCACTCAATAAAATTCCCGACACCGCAGCCGGCCCTCAGCCGCTCGGAGCGCGGCAAGGATTCTACGTAAACCTGCAAATCTTGATGTCGATCATGACCGTGCTCGTGATTCAGCTTGCGGTTTTGCTGCCTCTGATCGGACTCGTTGTTGGACTTTTCCTGCGCATCATCATCCTCTGGGTGACGATCGCGTTCATGCCGTTCATCTTTCTCGGGTACGTAGTGAACGGGAAAATCGGCACCAATGTCTTCGGGTTCGAAACAGACGTCTGGAAAGAATTCATCAATGCCGCATTCCTGCCCGCTATGGTGGCGGTGCCGATCACCATCGGTTTCGTGATGCTCACCACCGTTGTCTCCATTCCGCCTCCGGCGGGCTTTGGAACGCAATTTCAGAAGCCGCTGATACAGGGAATGAGCTGGTGGGGCATGCTCTGGATGGTCGCGGCAATCGGCATTCTTTGGAAAGGTGCCTTCGCTGCGCTCAAGAAGAGCGAAATTATCGGAAACTTTACGGAGAAGATCAAAGGCTTCGGTGAGAACATCTTCGGAGCCGCAATTCAGCTCCCACTGCTTACCCCGCTCCCCTTCCCGGGCGGCGGCAACCTCGCGAAGATCGTGCACGGACCGAAGTTTGCGGCCGACGCTATTCGCGCATCGGTGGCGACGGGCACACCCCTTTCACAAGAATTCGAGCGACGCTTCAATCCGGGTAAGCAGGCGAAAGAGACCGACAAAATTGCCAGCGATCTCAGCGCAAATAATCCAATGGCTCAGAGACTCGTGAGAGGAATCGAGGAGCTACAGAAAAATCCGAAGCAAAATACGGCGAAAGTTGTGGAGGAATTCCATGGGCTACTCAACATTAAGAAGGATGCGAATACGCTCCAGTTGCTTGAGCAGTTGGAACGGGTAGCGAACAATCCGAAAGCTCCTCCGGAGATCAGAAAAATGCTACCTGACATTCAAGAGATGCTCAGAATCGAGCGAGGTGGCAAGCCGCAACCTCCTGCGGGGCAGAATCCTCCCGCACAGAATCCTCCGCAAAATCCGAATCAGCCGCCCGCAGGCGGCAATCCTCCCGCTAATCCCAAGCAACCCTAATGGCTGGCTCTTTTGAAAGCGGCCGACTGCCCGATGCTCCCTCCACACCGGAGTGGCTCCGCGGGCATGAGCAGGTACCTGCAGAAGCACGATCGATTCTTTGGCGTCAGGCAATGGCACGTGAAATGCCGGGCGGCGAGATGATGCTCGCGCAGGGGGCTCAGAAGCTGGAAGGGCTCTATGGGCAAACTGTCGACTACCGATTTCAAACGCTCGGCAACATCAATGCAGCATCACTCCAATCTCAGCTAGATGCGTCACTCAGGACCGACAGCGCGATTAGCAAACAAGCTCTCAGTAAGCTCCGGGGCATCGTGCAAGGGCTCGATTTGCAAGGGAAAAACTCCTACCTCGCACACTACAAGATGCGCGACGGGACACTGGTGCCCTACGTGGAATTCGAGCAGATCGCCGATGCACGCAAGGCAATGGATGCGATCCCGAAGGAGCTTCTGAACGCAAATCCTCAGCTCAGCGGCGTGCTCAGTACCATGCGCGGAAACTTGGCAAAGATCGAAGCCACCGACCCCGTGCGAAAGTCCTACTACGAATTCAATCAAACTTGGAACGCGATGCGCGGCAGTACGGATTATCGCCCGGTGCGCGCGCTCGCGGGCGTCGGTGGAGCTTTGATTACGGCACTCGGCTTGGGGATTGCCGTAAAAGACACCTACAATAACGGCGAGCTCACGATGCCAACCTGGCCCACCGGACTCTGGGCGTTCGTGACGTACATGTCTGCCACGGGTGGAGGCATGTTCCGAAGTCAAAGTGCGCTGGCACAGGAACAGATCGCGGCCTTCGGCATTCCGCAGGTGAAAGAACTGACGTCGATGAGATTCTTCAAGGNNAGGGGCCGAAAGGTGCCGAGAACTTCCTCGCACTGCAGGAAACTGTGGGCAGCAGCCCGGACCTCAGAAAATTTTTGCGCTCTGGAAAAGAAGTGACGGCAACGAGCCTGGCACCGTACATTAGCCCCGAGAGCGACCTCGGTCGTCAGCTTGCCGGCATTCCAAAAGACAAGCTCGCACTCACGCTGAGTGTGTTTGGGGAGCGCATGCCGCAGCGAAAGAAAGATCTCTATGCGGAGCTTTTGAGAACCTATGATCAGTTCAAGGTCTAGAAATTGATCGCCGACCGCGGCAAGCATGCCGCTCCCTTTTTTCTATGTATGAAAAGGGAGCGCGATGCTTCGCGCGGAAATCGAGAAACATAACTAAGCAATCTTTGTTAATTCTTTCGTAAACCCTTCCAGACTGTCGCCCATTTCGACGGGCACTGTGGTGGTCACACGCATGCCGCACTCCATCCCCTCTTTCGCTTCCTTGATGTCTTTATCCACAAGCTTGAGCGAGGTGATGCGCCCCGTGCCGACCAAAGCTCCGCCGCGCATGAGGCGGAATGCCGTGCGCTTGAGAACGCCATCGGTGACCTTGCCGCCGATGATCTGCTCGGAGCCTTTGTTAAAGAAGACGCCACGCACTTCGAGGTGGCCCGTGACTTTCTCCTCTTCAACCGGTTCGATGAGGCCTTTGACTAAGAGCACGAGTTCTTCGAGGAGCTTATAGATGATGTCGTAGTGGCGGACGGTGACACCTTCGCGGTCTGCGGTCTTTTGGACTGCGGAGCCGGCTTCCACGTTGAAGCCGACGATGATTGCATCACCTGCGGCGGCCATCATCACATCGGACTCCGTGATATCGCCCACTGCGGCGTGAATGACCTTGGGCTGCACTTTCTCGAATGTCATCTTGCCAATGGCAGCCTCGATGGACTCCAGTGAACCGTGCGCATCGGCTTTCAGAATAATTTTGAGTTCTTTGAGCTTGCCCTCCGTGAGGCGGCTCACAAGATCGGCAAAGCCACGCTTATTCTCACGACCCGAGGACTCTTCGTACGCCGCCAAGTAGGCCTTAAGCGCTTTGTCGAATTCGAAGACTTGGACGATGTCTCCGGTCTGTGGGAGATTTTCAAAGCCCGCGATCACGGCAGGGCCCGAAGGACCGACTGCATCGATGCGAGCGCCTTTTCCGTCGGTGAGCGCTTTCACTTTTCCACCCACTCCGCCGGAGCCCACGATGTCGCCAATGCGAAGCGTGCCCGTGTTCACGATGACAGTGGCAAGCGGACCACGAGAACGATCGAGGTGACTTTCGATGACAGTCGCGATCGCTGGGCGATCTGGGTTTGCTTTGAGGTCTTCGAGTTCGGCGAGAATGAGCACGTGCTCCAGAAGATCCGGAATCCCCTGCTTCGTGAGCGCGGAGACCGGAATCATGGGTACCGTTCCACCCCAATCCTCGGGCTGCAGACCTTGGCCGGCGAGCTCGCCCTTCACGCGCTCGGGGTCGGCATTCGGGCGATCCATTTTGTTGATGGCGACGAGAATCGGCACTTCGGCATCTTTTGCGTGTGCAATCGCCTCGATCGTCGTCGGCTTCACTCCTTCTTCTGCGGAGACGACGAGAATGGCGACATCGGTGAGCTGCGCGCCGCGTGCGCGCATCGCCGTGAAGGCCTCGTGACCCGGCGTATCAATAAAGGTAATGACCTTGCCATTATGTTCAGCTTGATACGCACCAATATGTTGAGTGATGCCGCCTGCTTCACCGGCGACAACATTCGTTTCACGAATCGCATCGAGAATCGCCGTTTTGCCATGATCGACGTGACCCATGACGGTGACGATCGGCGGACGCACGGTGAGCTTCGCCGGATCGTCTTCCTTCGTGAGTGTGGAAAGGTCGTTTTTGAGGAGAGCCTCCACCGAGACCGTTCCGGCTTCGCGTTCCACCGTGACCCCGAGCTCCATGGCGACGATGGACGCGGTATCGAAATCGATGGTCTGGTTGATGGTGGCGAGGATGCCGTTTTTGAGCAGTGCTCCCACGACCTTCGGCACCTGCACACCGGCCTTCTCTGCGAATTCCTTTACGGAGATTTGGTTCGGAATGGAAACGGGGCCTTCCTTCTTCTTAATTTGTTCCTGATGCGCCGAACGGTCGCGCTGTTCCTGTGCCGGGCGCGGTGCGTGCGGCCGGAAGGACGGGCGATGACCAGAGGATGCGCGCGGACGCTCACTTTCAATCGCCTTCTTTTCGCGTGCAATTGCTTCGCTACTCACTCCTTCCAGTGTGAGCTTCCTGAGCACGTTTAAGTTTTCCTGTTTCACCGGCGCCGCGGGCGCAGCAGCCGGAGCTTCGGATTGCTCCGATGTTTCCGCTTCTGGTGCCGCTTTTGCCCCTTCCTCATCTTCATCCATTTGCTTGCCGCCACGAATCGCTTCTACCTGATCCCAGTCGACGTTGATCTTTCTGCGATTGGCCACGAATCGGATCACGCCCATCGCCAGGTTATCCGGCACCTCGCGGTCTGTGGGTTTCACGCCGAGTTCGACTGACATGAGATCCTTTCGGAGCTCCTGCCCGGTCAAGCCTAAGATCTTCGCAACCTGTACAAGGCGCACGTAATTAGTGGGGAAAGCCGTAAAACCTGTCTAAAGAGTACCACAAAGCGGGCGAAACACAATGAAGTGCCCGCTCTTTACTTCGCGTCTCCTCCACTCAATTCCTTCACGACATCCAGCTTCGGTGTCTGCGGCTTTGATTCTGACGGCACTAACTCTTCCTTCTGCTTCGGCGCTTCGACCGGCGTGACCTGGGGAACAAACTGACCTTCTCCGCGCTGCTTCTTCATTTCGTCACGGATCTTCTGAATGCATTCCACCACTGCGAGCTGGAAGTTCGGGTAATTTTTCATTTTGAAGCCTGCGGCACGCGCGTGGCCTCCGCCTCCGAAGAGACTGCCTGCGATTCTGTTCACGTCGATTGCATTCGATGATCGGAGACTCGCCTTGAATCCTCCGTCTTCGATCTCCGTGAAAATCGCGTGCACGTCGGCATCCGGAACAGTCGAGATGAGTTCATCGAGGATGCCTGTCGTCTCTTTGGACTGCGCGCCCATTTCTTTGAGGTCTTCCATGCTCACGGCCGACCAGACGATGCCCGCTTCGCTGTCCGTCTGAATTCTATTGAGTGCGCGGCCCCACACCTTGAGCGTAGAAAGTGGCTTCGTCTTGTACACGTTTTTGATGATCTCCTGCTGCCTGGCTCCGAGATCTAAAAGATTCGCAGCGACTTCGAGCGAGCGCGGAGTGGTATTCGGATTCTGGAAACTGCGCGTATCCGTAATCAACCCCGTCAAAAGAAGCGTCGCGACGTCTGCCGTAATGAGTGGCTTCCACTCCTCGTTTGCCGTGAACCAAAGGTATAGAACTTCTGTGGCGCTCGCGGAGCTGGGATCGATGAGATGAAGCTGACCGAAGCGCGAGTTACTCACATGGTGATCGACATTCAGGATCGTGGTGGATGAGAACAGGTCGACGTTCGAACTGTAGACAGAGCCAAGGAGCTGGAGCTCCGCACTGTCGACTACGACGATCAAATCGTACGCACCTCCCGTGTCGCCCATCGTGACAAGCTTCGGGCTGATTCTCCCCTTCTTCGGCACGACGATGATGTTCACCTTGCCATCCTCGACTGTGTAGCGAAGCTTATCGACTTCAAGCCCGCCGGCGGTATCGATCGTAATCACAAACTGCTGATCGCCGGGAACTTCGGTAATGAGCTTCGGGTAATTCGGTAAAAACTTGAGCGACTCCGGCGGCGTATCTGGGCAAATGACCGTGCATTCCTTTCCAAGTGCCGTGAAAACGGAATAACAAGAAAGTGCGCTGCTCAGACAGTCGGGATCGACGTTCGCGTGCGGGACGATCAGAATTTTCTGAGCATCCTGTATCGCTTTGGTCGCAGCCTGCAGTTCTTGGGGGTCTAGGGGCATAAATGAGAGCGGGATTCTTCCCGCGGAGGGAATTTGATTATTTATCGTATTATTGTACCATAATATTATTAGAAAATCAAAGCTTTATATTGTCAAATATTAGGTTGGAAAGGCCCAAGTATAAGCCATCTCCGCTTTCAATGCGAGAGATTTATTTGACTCATGGGGAGCACAGAAGCAGAAAACCATACAAACGCTCGCTCTGGCGTCCAGGCGATGATGATGAAGCAGTCAAAGATTGCGAATCCTCCGATCAAAACACAGACGACCAAGTGCTGACCGAACCTGAATTTCAGAGGGCTGTCGACGCATGCCTAAAGCGAGAAGCCGACGACAAAGATTACGAGGAAAGTAATGTGAGCCTGGATGAATAATATCGTCCGCTAGAAACCCATCCGCTACGATGGAAACATCGGGGTGTAGCTTAGTTGGTAAAGCGCCAGGCTGGGGGTCTGGAGACCCAGGGTTCGAGTCCCTGCACCCCGACCAGGTTAAAACGGCGACACGTACTCCGCCTTCGACCACAACTCCTCTTCAATTCTCAAAAGCTGATTGTATTTGCAGATGCGATCCGTGCGGGAGAGCGACCCGGTTTTAATCTGCCCCGTGGCAAGACCCACTGCCAAGTCGGCAATGAACGAATCTTCCGTCTCGCCACTGCGGTGGCTTGCGATGGAATTCCATCCTGCTTTCTGCGTCATTTGAATCGCATCGACAGTTTCAGTAAGTGAACCGATTTGGTTCAACTTGATGAGCACTGCGTTCGCGACTTTTTCATCGATGCCGCGTTTGATGCGCTCAGTATTGGTGACGAAGAGGTCGTCACCGACAAACTGCACGTCCTTACCGTACTTCTGCTCCATCAACTTGAATCCGTCCCAGTCGTCTTCGAAGTGACTGTCCTCGATGCTCACGATTGGATATTTCGCAATGAGTGAACCGTAGAAATCCACGAGCTCCGAAGAACTCATTGTCTTTCCGTCGACCGTGTACTTGCCGTCCTTATAGAACTCCGAAGCCGCGCAGTCGATCGCAAGTTTGATTTTGCCTTCGTACCCCGCCTTCGCAATCGCTTGCATGAGAATTGAAAATGCCTCATCGGAATCCTTCACATGTGGCGCGAAGCCTCCTTCATCCCCTACCGCGGTAACGTGGCCCTTCTCTTTGAGAATCGATTTGAGTGCGTGAAACGTCTCGGTGCCCGCGCGCAGTGCATCGGAAAATGTCTTAAATTCGGTCGGCACAATCATGCATTCCTGGAAGCTGAGGCCGGAATCCGCGTGCGCTCCGCCATTGATCACATTCATGAGCGGAACTGGAAGTTTTGCGGGATTTTTGACACCAAACTGAGCGGCAAGCGAAACCCAGAGGGACTTCTTCTCGGAAACTGCTCGAGCGCGGGCAACAGCCATGGAAACGCCAAGGATAGCGTTCGCTCCAAGCGTGGATTTGTTCTTGGTTCCATCGATCGCAAGCATCGCGGCATCGATCTTTCTCTGGTCGGCGCTGTCCATTCCCTTGAGGCCTTTCGCGATCGTTGTGTTCACGTTGCTAACTGCCTTGGTGACAGCCTTTCCAAGGTAGACCTTCTTATCGCCATCGCGAAGCTCCAAAGCTTCGTGTGTACCTGTGGAAGCTCCCGATGGAACTGCCGCGCGGCCAAAGGAACCATCGGAAAGGGTACAGTCGACCTCAACCGTGGGGTTACCGCGGGAATCGAGAATTTGTCGTGCTTTAAGAGAGGAGATGGTTTGCATGCGCGCGACAGTGTAGACGTTTACCCGCGAATGACCAATACCACCTTGGCTCCATTCTCCACGTCTCCGCCGTTCCAGTCGTGAATGGCGTCGATCAACCTGCTCCAGCGGTACACAAATTCCTCACCTCGCTTCGTGCCCGGGTCATTCGTGATCACATATCCGCTCTTCGTGTAGCCTCTGAGGACGAGCATGTGATAGATGGGCCCCGGATTCTGGAAGTACGGGTTCCCAAGCTCGCGACCAGCAGCCGGCACAATAATCAGCGCGCCGTCATTGAGCGCCTTTTTCATACTTTCTTCTGTGGGGTCTTCGAGGAGCTGTACGTCGAGAGTGGGATCTTTCTTTTCTATGAGAATCTTCACTTCTGCGGCCGTGTCGTCGACCGCGAAGCCAAGTGATTCGTTGAAGGCGACGAGTTCCTGAATGGCCGCTTCCGCATCGGCGGGACCGTCGATCTTCTTTTTCTGAAAGTACCTCAGCACCATGAGCGCACTCGCCTCTTCACATGCTTCGCCGTGCAATGCGTCCCAGTTTGCCGTGGGCGCCTGAGAGGTGAAGGGCACGGGCCAGTTTACGGCATCTTGCTTGGTCGCGTCTTGAGCCGATGCGGAACTCGCCTGACTTGATGGGCGCGACGTCACTTCCGGAAGTTCCACGCCTTCGCGGTCGGCAATCTCTCGTTGGCGATCGAGGTAACGAAGCGTACGCGGAACGGCGAAGAATCCTCCGAAGATAACGACCAAAGCCAATACAACAAGAGCGGAACGCCTCATACGAACTATACGACGAATCATCGGGCTCTAGCTTACACCCGACTCTGCGCTCTCCGATGAAGTGTCGCGCTGTAGAGCGCGAGAAGCGGGAAAAGCAGAAGCACGAACATCTCGGAGCCCGAGCCCGTGAGACCATTTGGCTTACGATCATCGATGATCGGCGGAAGTGAGCTATTCACTTGGAGACTGTCGACGGAGAGTGACGCAGATGATGGCGGGGTGAAGGGATCGCGTTCGGACGACGCTTTCGATGCCACTCTCGACGCCGCGCGGGAGGACGCTACGACAGCAATCTCGCTGCGGGAGGAAGAGCTTGAGGAAACAACGACTCCCGATGAACCAGAATTGATGGCAAAGAGATTCTTAGCCCGAGCAATGAGTTTCTGGGGTTCGGAAAAGACTGCCTTCGCGATCTCCGGATTCGTGCCGACTGCTTCGACCGCAATGGCTCCCCCTGCAAAAATGAGGAGAAGGATCGTGAGCAACGTAGTTCGAAGCGTTGAGCGGCGAAGTACATGCAGCGCGAAAATGATGAGAAAGGCTATGCCGAGCGCTACAAGTGGCAGTGACCAGAGGAAGAAGAATCCAAGTGAAAGGATTTCGGCAATCACCAGCTTCGGCGTGAGGTACGTGAGCACCGCGAAGAGGATCGTCATCCAGAACGGAAACCAGTGGAGCATGCGGAATTCGTAGTCCGCACGATTCCTGTAAAACGTCCCACCAAGTGAGAGCGGGTAGAGCACTGTGAGTGTTGTGAGGATTGCGAGAAAGCCGAGCACATTCTGTGAAAACGGCAGGAGGGACAACAGGAACCCCGTCACGCAGATCGCAAGACCGAGAAGGAGGAGCAGGGCCGTTTCTGCGCGATGTTTGAGCGGCACAGGAGGGTGGAGTGTACGCTCAGACGTTGCATGGTCAATATGACTTAACGTCTAGTTTCGAGCGTCGTCCACTTACTTCTTTCTGGGTAAATACTTGTCTCTGGCATCGATCACTTCCGTCTTTGCCACCACGGTGTAATGCCTGCGGCGGAAGACGAGAAGCTGAATAACGACGTAGAGAATGAGGAGCCCAAGCCACAGGAACCACAGCGCGCGCATCGCCATGAATTGAATGAGCTCCACACGGCAGACGATGAGCACAATGCCGACAATGCCGAACCAGAGCATCGCAGCGGGCCAGCTCTTGCTGAGCGAGCGCGTGCGCGGATTCTGCATCTTCCCTCTCCACAGACCGACTGCGAACGAACCGACGACGATCACGCCGCACGTGATGAGCATCGCTATGACCTTCGGATCGGAGTAATTCCAGAGACCGGGGTTGGGCCAGAAGAGGTAGATGAGAATATTTTTCATCGGGTTCGAGGGTACCGCAGGGATGTCGGCTTGGCCAGTCATCAGCAGTCTGTGACCAGAGCAAACTGATCACCGTTCACCGATCACTTTTCTGCGCTATCAATTGTTGTTGCTTGCCTTGCTCTCGAGGAACAGCTTTTTTCTGCTGCTGATTTTGATGCTGGGCGCTCTTACTCAGAATTTTTTCCATCATGCGGAGCATCTTTCTATCGCGCAGCGTCATGGCCGGGCGGACGAGAAGGTAGACCAAAAAACCGACCACGGGAAGAGCAGCCACCAACATGATGCAGAGCATCTGGATCCAGAAAGAATCCGTGCGCAGCAGAATGTCGCGCGTGGCGAAGAGTACCAGAAAAATCACGAGAATCCCGACCATCACGAGGCCAAGCTGTACCGTGAAGATTGCCGGATCGGAGGAGAAGAAAAATCCGAACGATCCGAAGAAAGAAGCGAGTGCGTCCATACGAAAACCTAAAGATGCGGATACTTCCGCCGGTGCACTAGAACATACACAACCACCCCGAGGAGCGCAAGAATCGCGAGCACTTGGCTGAAGCGAAGTTGGTATTCCGGGAGCTGCAGCCACGGCCGCAGAATCACATATCCGAGCGTGAGCAGTGCGACGATAATTGTATAGACGGTATTCGCCTTCTCCGTAAGTTTATTTTCGATGAGAGCGAGCACCCCAAGACTCGCGAAGAGTCCGCCGAGGAACAGAAAGTCGGTGAGCCGCGCGAACACCGGAATGCCGAAATCTCCTCGAAGGAATTCGAAGAGGAAGACGCCGACCGCGGCCATCACAATGCCGAAAAGCGTTTCGCTGCCTGCACGCTTGGTGTGTTTTCGTACAAGGAGAAGTACGAATGTTAAGAGAAGAAAATACGTCACGTAATACAGTTGAACCGGGTGAATGGGCACGGTGTAGCGAACGTTGAAGGAGTCGAATGCGATACCCCACGGTACGTCGGTCGGTTTGCCGTACGCGTCACCGGCGAAGAACATCCCGAGCCAGTCGAGTGCGAGCGCAAACGTGGTCGCGGGAAGCAGCACATCGAGCCACTGGAGGAACGTCGCACGCTGCTTCGAGGTTGTGAAGAAGAGCACAAGCCCTATGCCGATGGACGCTCCAATGAAGCTGAATTCGCCGTCCCAAAGAATGAACATTCTAAGCCAGTCTTTGAGGTACGGTTGGTAGTTGCCGATAACCGCAAAGAGTCGTCCGCAGAGCACGAACGCGAGCACGTGGAGCTTTGCGTGGTCACGAATATGCTGGAGGCTTAGGCCTGCAGAAGCCGCGAGTCGGAAGAAGAACTCAGACCCAAGCCATACGCCCACCAAAAGGAAGGCGAGACGCATCCAGATGATAGCCGGTCCGATTTGGAAGGCTTCGAACATGGGGCTTCATCATAGCGTCGCTCGAAGTGCGGAGAAAGTTGACCGCTTCGGTGGAAGTTCTAGCATAAAGGCATGGAAGACTTTGATGAAGAAGATCTCACGCCGGAGAAACGAGCTCGTAGGGAAGCAGACATGAAGTTCTTTGGAGTGACTCCTGCAGAAGAAAATCTGGCAAGAGGGCTCAGAGGACTTATTGATGACGGGATGCTCGCGGAAGAACGATCGACTCAGGTGTTTGAGGATATTCTAAAGAAGCGACAGCCACGCGAGTGAAAAGCTAACCAATCGACGCTTCCAGCTTTCGGTCTTGAATATCGCTCATCGTCTTTTCGATGAATTCAGCAATGCTGACTGCAACCTGCTTCTTCGTCTTTACATTGCGTATCGTCACGGTTTTCTCTGAAACTTCGCGATCACCAAGCACAAGCAAGTACGGAATCTTTCTGGTTTCACCATCGCGAATGCGCTTGCCGAGGGATTCCTCGTGCGAGAAGTATTCCGTGCGTACTCCCCTGCTCTGCAATTCTTTCTCCAATTTCTTCGCCGCATCTTCGTGCGTACCGGCAACCGGAACGATGCCGACTTGCGTGGGCGCAACCCAGAGCGGGAAGAGTCCGGCGTAGTGTTCGATGAAAATACTGAGGAAGCGCTCGAGCGAGCCCATGATCGCCGCGTGAATCATCACGATGCGTTCCTGCGCGCCTTCCTCGTTGATGCAGAAAAGATCGAAGCGCTCGGGCATGTTGATATCGAGCTGGATGGTGGCCACCTGCCACTCGCGACCGATGCTGTCTTTCGCAATGAAGTCGACCTTCGGACCGTAGAACGCTGCCTCGCCCGGAGCTTCGAAGAAATCTGCTTTGCGATCTTTTGCTATTTGCTTCAGCTCGCCCTCGGCCGTCTTCCACATCTCGGGTGTACCGAGATATTTCTCCATTGCTTTTGGATCATGGAGTGAAAGACGCACGCGCAGCTTTCCAAATCCGACCGTACCATAAAATGTGTCGACGATTTCCCAAATTTTCAGAATCTCCTCCTTCGCCTGCTTGTGCCGGCAGAAGACGTGCGCGTCGTCCTGCGTAAATGCGCGAACGCGTGAAAGGCCGTGCAATTCTCCAGTCTGCTCATCTCGGTAGCACGTCGTGGTTTCGGCGTAGCGCTGCGGCAGATCGCGGTAGCTGCGGGCTCGCGACGCGAAGATCTGCGTGTGGTGCGGGCAGTTCATCGGCTTCATCGCAAACTCGTGACCTTCGCGCGTTGCGAACTTGAAGAGATCATTACTAAACTTCGCCCAGTGGCCCGACGTCTCATACAATTCTTTCTTGGTGATATGTGGGATCGTCACTTTCTGGTAGCCCTTCGCACTGCGAAGTTCCCAGACGAATTGATCGAGAAGATTTCGAAGGATCGTGCCGCGCGCAGTCCAGAGCGGAAGACCGGGGCCGACGAGTTCGCTGAAGGTGAAGAGATCCATTTCTTTGCCGACTTTGCGGTGATCGCGCTTCTTGGCTTCTTCCATCATCTTTAAGTACTCATCGAGTTTTTCCTTATTCTCGAACGCCGCCACGTACACACGCGTGAGCTGCTCGCGCTTCTCGTCTCCGCGCCAGTAGGCGCCGGCGATAGTCATGAGCTTGAACGCGTCGACAGGAATTTCCTTGAGATTTTCCACGTGGCCTCCGCGGCAGAGATCGACGAACGTCTCTTCACCTTTGGGGCCAAGGTTCACATAGTGCGAGACGGTCTCAGCCTTCTCGTTCTTTTCCAAATCTTCGATGAGTTCGACTTTGAATTTCTGCTTTTTTTCTCTCCAATATTTCTTCGCATCCGTGACACTCAGATCATCTCTGCGGAACGTCTGGCCCTGGTGAATAATCTTCTTCATCTCTTTCTCGATCTTCGGCAGATCTGCATCGGAAACCGGCTCAGAAAAAAGAAAATCGTAGTAGCAGCCCGTCTCAATGGGCGGGCCGATGGTAATCAGCGTCCCCGGCCACAGCTTCGTAACCGCCTGCGCTAGCACGTGCGCAAGCGAGTGGCGAAGCGCGTGGAGTGAGTCGACTTTGGGCTCTGCGGAAGGGGCTTTCTTTGCCATCGGGCCAAGCCTAACGGTTTCTTGCCTTCACGACCAGCCTTACTTCATGCCCAAGGCTTCTTCTATTCGCACGACACGCGTGTCGATATTTTCGATTCGATCTTTGTGCGCACCAAGGAAATCATCACGGATGAGTTCAGCGTGAAGATAAAACTCGTATGCGATTTCATGCTTCCACGTTTGCATGTGATCCAGAATTTCATCTTTCCAGCTCGCAGTCGCATCATAGAGCCTACCGATCTCATTCATAATCATACGAATGTCTTGTTTCGTCGCCGGTGCTTGAGGGTCTTCGTGTGCCACGGACTCACAATACTAGTAGTCTCCGACGAGTGTTCAAGTGACGAGCGACATTGATTGTGTGATGCAGATTTTTCCCCAAGTACTAGAGCAGAAATACGTTCTATGGAGCTTTGGAACGAACTGCAGAAAATTGAGAAAACTTGACTTAATAAAACTTGACTTAACAACATTTGCATGTCACTCACGAGTTACAACGATCTCATCGACTTCATCAATAGAGCGGGAGAGAAGATCGATGCCGATCCGGGCAAGCCGAATGGGAAGTACGATGCCGTGTTCGATGTCGCGCATGACCTGAAACAAGCGCTCGATGAGGAAAATATTTTCCTCGACACACTCTCCGATGAAAAATGTACGGAAGAAATACCGCCTGACCTTCAGTGCCTTTCGGATGCAATGCAGACAGAATACGAGCGCGCAGCGTTCAAACTCAAGAAATTCCCGAAGTCGTAGACATCAGTTAATTTTGCGGTGGAAATGTAACGAAGATAATCGAGTGCTCCTTAAAGGGATCGTTTTTATTCCAGCCGCGTAACGTTTTTCTCGTTTCCTCAACGACATCCTCCAGCGTGTGCCAAGGGTCGCCTGGCAGTGTGTGAAAGCCATCCGGATTCAGCCACACGCGCAAATTTGATTCCAATTCTTCTCTGCGCGTCGCGACAGCAGCATCGATTGCTTGCTCGAGCGCACTTACAACATCGTCAGTGAGCTGCTTTCGAAGTACTTCTCTATCTTGAGTAATGAGAATATCCGCAGCGCATCGAATGACATTTCGAACCATTTCATCAATCCATCGTCCGCGTTGACTCTCGCCGGCATGTTCGCCAAGCGAAGGAAAGACGAGGTCAGTGAACAATCGAGGTCTCTGGATCATGGGATGAGGGGGAACATGGCAAAAGGTACATTTGTTCATAAAAATATCAAATTGTTGTATGTCAAAGAGACGAAAATGTTTTCCTGTAGCCAAAAAGCCATCATTTCTACTTTTTTACTCCCACTAAGCCCACTTCCCTCTCGATCGTCCTGACCTCTCTAAACAGCTGCCCGTCTTCTTCCAGCTTCTTCTCGATCTTCTCGCACGCGTGCATCACCGTGGTGTGATCGCGGTGATTAAACGTTTCACCTAGGCGCACGAAGCTCATTCTTAAATATTTTTTTCCGAGGTACATGGCGATGTGCCTGGGCAGCAGAATTTCCCGCACGCGCGAATCGCCGAGAATATCGGGCACCGACACCGAATAGAAACTGCTCACGTGTTCCAGCAGATCTTGAAATGACACGGCCTTGGGCGCCGGCATGACGAATCCCACGTTTGCATTCGGGTCGACACTCGGTTCCACGAGCTTTTCCATGATATCGGCGATTCCCTTCACCGTGGGCACGCGGTGTTCGAGGTCGTACTGCGCAACTGCTTGCATCAGAATTCCTTCCAGCTGACGCACGCTCTTTGTTGCATGCTCCGCGATGTAGGCAATGACGCGCTCGTCTAAGAACAGCCCAAACTGCTTCGATTTCTCGGCGAGGATCGCATGCCGCGTCTCGTAATCCGGGTGCCCCACATCCGCCACCATTCCGCGCTCGAAGCGCGACACCAAGCGATCCTGCAGAATCATGAGTTCGCGCGGCGGGCGGTCGGAGCTCACGATCATTTGCTTATGAGCCTCCGTGAGCGTGTTGAAAGTATGAAAGAGCTCCTCTTGCGTTTTGTCTTTGTTCGCGAGGAACTGCACGTCGTCGATGATGAACGTATCCACTTCGCGGTACTTCTTGTGGAACTGTTCCATGCGACCGTGTTGAATGGCCTGCACGACTTGGTTCGTAAATTCTTCGGACGTGATGTAGACGACTATGGAATCGGGATTGTTTTTGAGAATCGCATTGCCCGTGGCCTGCAAAAGATGCGTTTTGCCGAGCCCGACTCCGCCATAGATGAAGAGCGGGTTGTACTTCTCACCAGGGTTTGCGGCGACTGCGAGGCACGCGGCGTGCGCGAGGCGATTGTCTGCGCCCACCACGAAGTTTTCGAGCGTGTAATTCGGATTGAAGATTTTACTCACAACGCCTTCCGCCACTTTCACCTCCTGTTTATTTGGAATTTTCCTGCGCTTCTTCTCCGGGAAATGATCGAGTAAGCGAAGCGTGCGCTGAGCATCGTCCTTCAGACCAACGTCCACGCGATACACAATCTGCTCGATAGATGCATCGATCTCCTTAAGTGCAGCAATCGTCATCGTGCGGTAGTGCTCCAGATGCCAATTGAGGAACATCGGAAGTGGAAGACCGATGACCACCGAATTCTGCTCTCGGCCAAGAATCGTCGTGTCTTTAAACCATGTGATGAACTGCCCGCGAGGCAGCTGCGGCTCGATCGCAGTGAGTACTTTCAGCCAGAGATCGAGGTCGAGAGAAGCCATTAGAAAAGATGGATCACATCATTAAACGTGATGATCAGGATCAAGAGGATCAAGAGGAAGAATCCGATCGCATTCACCATGAGTTCGAAGCGTTGATTGAGGGGACGCCGGAGGACCATCTCAAAGAGCACAAAGAGAAGACGGCCGCCATCGAGTGCGGGCAGCGGCAGAATATTGAGGATCGCAAGACTCAAGCTCAGGAGCGCGACGAGTCGGAGGTATGTGCCAAAGCCTTCCTGTACTGAACTGTGTGTGAGCACCGCAATGCCCACCACACCGGTGATGCCCTCGGGCACACGGCCAGACATCGCGAGCGAGCGGAGCAAGTTCGTAATCCCCTTCACCGTTTGTACCGTCATAAAGACACATTCCTTTCCTGCGAGTTGAATTGCCTTACCCACGGAACGCTCCGGCGCCGAGAGTTTTGCGGCGAAGGGCGAGATGGCAATGCCGGATTTTCCTTCGACCAAGGAGACGCGCACCGTGCGCGGCGTCTTATCTTTGCCCTCGATGAGCGAGATCTCCACACTCTTTTTTCCTTTCTGAAGCGTGAGCACATCTTCGGGCTTATGAACCGCCTCTCCGTCGACCGCCGTAATTGCGCTGTCTCTCACAATGCCAGCCTTTGCTGCCGGACCTCCGGGCAGAACATCGGTAATGTAGACACCCGTCTCGAGCATAATTTCACCACGCGCTGCAGCGGCCTCGAGCTGCTCCATGGATGTGTAGTGATTCGGCACCCAACGACCAACAGAGAAACCGATTACAAGAAGCACGTACGCGAGGAGGAAGTTCATCGCTACTCCGCCAATAAGAATGAGGAGGCGTGCTGTAATCGAAGCCGAGGCGAAGCTGCCCTGCTCAAATCTCTTCTCGACATTGACCTCGTTCTCTCCTTTGAGACGTACGAATCCTCCGAAGGGCACCCAGTTCAACGTGAAATTAGTCACACCCTGCCGAAAGAGCGTCATGGCCTTCGGCGGCAGACCGAAGCCAAATTCTTCCACCTCCACCTTAAAAATCTTCGCGAGCGTAAAGTGCCCGAGTTCGTGAATAATGATGAGGATCGTGAGGAGCAGGACGAACGCCAGTGCTGAAATCAGAAGAGTCATAGGTACTCCACAAACGAACCTCTTGCGTGGGAATGCGACAGTACCAAAGCTGTGGAAACTAAAAAAGTTTTCCACACCCCTTTTCGGTTGCGAAAAAAGATTGAAAAGTTCGTCGTAGTCGAATGGAAAATTTTTATCGCTCTCCGAAGGTTTCCACCGCGTTTCTGGTCAACATTTTTCCTTCCTTCGTCTGACTGAGCACCCAGAGTGTGTAGATCCCGAGCATCGTGCCAAACGGAACATCGAAGATGCCGAGAATTGCAACAATCGTCGCGAACGTGCGCGCGAAGCGGTGCATGATGAGCAGAGCCCACCCGGTAAGCAGTGTGCCGACTGATGCTATCGCGAGGAGGATTAGAAGCACTGTGCCATATCCGCCTTCAATCAAAATCCGCTGCACGTCCGGAGAAAAACTTCCCGGACCCGCTGAATAGATCGCGTAAGCGAAGTAGCAGGTTGCAAAAAACGACAAGGCTCCCAAGCTTAGGTAGAGCCAGCCGAGGATCTTCCAGTGGATATTCATTCAGTGGTGGGCAATACAAGATTCGAACTTGCGACCTCCACAATGTCAATGTGGCGCTCTAACCAGCTGAGCTAATTGCCCTAAAAAAGCCACGTTAGGGTACAGAAATTTCGAAGATCGGACAATCGCGTTGCTCCACTATCTACGCACTAATACGCTCCCACATTCAGCAGCGGCTCAGGGTATCCGTCCGGATCACCGAGGAACCCGAGCGAGCCGGTCTGTGTGAACGCTGATTCAATGAGTGCCGCCTTCACTGCCATCACTCCTTCCAAGTTCGTCGGCTTCGAATGAGTAGCAAGGTACAACCCGACTGCTCCCGTGACATGCGGCGAGGCCATGCTCGTTCCACTGATCGTAGAATAGCCGCCATCTTTCCAGGTGGAGGTGATGCACACACCCGGAGCTGCGATCGCGACGCTGGGACCAAAGTTACTGAAGTCTGCGAACGTATCGTCGACGTCACTTCTACACGTAGCAGCTGCTCCCCCGCCAGGCTGACCGTTGAAATCCGCAATCGCGGAGACTGCAATCACATTCGGATTATTCGCGGGCATAAAAGTAGTTGCGTCCTTGGCCGAGTTTCCCGCTGCAACCACGAAGACAACTCCCGCCGCTGTCGCTTTCGCGATCGCAGCATCCATCGCCGGGCTCACGCACTCGCAGCCAAGACTCATATTTGCGACCTCAATCTGGGATGCATTGCTCGTAACGTAATCTATCCCCTTCACGACATCGGAAAGATTTCCTGATCCCTTTCGATCGAGCACTTTGATCGCCCAAATTCTAGCCCCCGGCGCTACGCCCACGACGCCTATGCCATTGTCGAGTGCAGCGGCAGTGCCTGCAACGTGCGTGCCGTGTCCGTTCATATCGTCTGCAAAAATTTCGCGCGTCATATTTACTTGCTTGAAAACATTCAAATCCTTGTGGCTCTTCTTCACGCCCGTATCGAGGATTGCGATATCACTGTTCACTCGCTCGTCGATTCCGTCGATCTTCGCCGTCGGACTCACATCGGCATCGATACGATCGATGCCTGTTGGGAGCGTCTGTGCAAATGCGTACACGGTTTGATCGGGTTCTATAGAAGCAACGCGTGGATCATTTTTAAGAGACGCAACGGTGGCAGCAGAAAACTGACCCGTAAATCCATGGAGTGTCACGAACTTCTCGGCAACCTGCGAGAGTGCATAGTCCTTAATCGTCTTCGACGTCTCATCCCCACTCCCCTCTTTCATCATGACGATGTACCTGCCCGGCACCACCTTTGCCTGCACGGATTTAAGAATCTGTTCTGCTAAACTTTCGGCTTCCTGCTGAGCAAAAACAGGACTGAACAGCATCGCAGAGAGGACGACCGAAGACGTCAACCTATGGCAGAGGCGCGAACGAAGAAATGAGGATGCAATCACCATATGTGAAGAGGAAAAAACATCATGCATAGTACACAAGAATTGCCGCCTGAAAAGAGAGGTTCGATTGCAAAAAAAGAACGTCGATTGCTTGTTCACTAAATGTGTTCAATGAAATGCCTCAGGAAATCGCTTGCAAAGTTTTTCCGAATTGCAGGTCACAAAATTTGATCACACATTCTAGAAAATTTCCCGAACATGAATCGGCTCACTGAACTAACTGTTGCGGTTCTTCTTGTGTTCACGTTTTGTAGTCTCTGCATGATCACAAAGTTTGGTGAAATTTGACATTATATTTTATCAACAGACATCAAAAATTATATCAAGTTGCGGACACTTCCCCGCACTGATTAAAAGATGCCCTGAAGCAGATTTCCCTTGCTTCACATTTATTCCATCCCCCAGGTAGTTCCTATGCACAGAAAAAAACAACCTCGCTTCTTATCTCCTTCCCCCTTTTTTTCTTTATGAAGCACAAGCAGAAAACGCTTGGAAGCTTCCGATCACTCGTATCGGGGCTTGTTCCGTCGAAGGCAACCCTTGCCGCAGGAACAGTCTCTGCCATGGTTATCTCCATGAGCATCGGAGGTCACGCCTTCGCGAACCAGTTCAGCGTCATTGGCACGGTTGCCAACACGATTGCAACGGTTCTCGACACGCCGTCCTCTCTCATCACGACGACGATCGGACAGTTCAACTTGGGTCCGGCCAACCAAGCCGCCGGATACTCGAATAACGCTGCCACCTCCCTCATCCAGGTTGGTGCATTGGACGCGAGCAACACGTCGGGCATCACGCAAGTGGAGCTCTTCCCATTGCTCACGAACCAGACCGCCGGCATCGGCGGCGCAGCCTTCACGGTTGCGGACATCGGTGTGAACGCAGACGCGACGTCCGTTGTGGGCGTCGGTCAGGCGAGCATCGGCGGTCCTTCCAACCAGGACGTCCTCGGTGACACCGACGTAGAAACGGGTGTCGCTTCGGGCATCTTTGGCACCACCAGCAACGACCTCGGCATCGCTCAGGTCGCGGGTGGTCCGCTCAGTAACCAGAACGCCGGTGTTGGCGCCCTCGGTGTGACGCAGCTTCAGCACGTCATCCAGGCAGATTCCACGGGCATCACGGGTATCGGTCAGCTCAACATTGGCGGTCCCGCCAACCAGGCTGCCGGTAACACGTCGTTTGTCGGAACGCTCGTGAACGCGATCACGAACGTGATCACGTTCAACAACATCGACGTGAACCAGATCTGCAACGGCAGCTGCAACCAGAACGCACTCATCGGCACCGCCGCTCTGAGCAACGTTGGTCAGTTCGTCGATGCAGGCGCTACGGACGTCACCCTCATGGGTCAGGCGAACGTCGGCGGCAGTGCGAATCAGGGAATGGGTTCGCTCTCGCAGGTTCTCTCTCTCGTGAACGCAGGCCAGGTCGCAATCACGGCGAATAACATCGGCGTGCTCCAGGCCAACGCAGGCGGACCCACGAACCAGAACGCTGGCGTGATCGCTCTCGCAGAAGGCAACACGATCCAGGGTATCGAAAGCAACGCCACGGGTCTCAACGTTCTCGGTCAGAGCAACATCGGTGGTTCCGCAAACCAGGGCATGCTCAACGCAGCCGGTGCAACGGACGCCATCCTTGCAGGTCAGGAGAGCGCAAGTGTGAACAACTTCTTCTTGGGTCAGCTCAACGGCAGCGGCAACGCGAACCAGGAAGGCCTCTTCCTCCTCGGTGCGAACAACGTAGCCACGCAGCTTATCGAAGGAAACGCGTCTGAGACGGCAGTCCTCGGTCAAGCAAATGTCGGTGGTTCTGCAAACCAGGGCATGGCCAACTTCATTGGTGCCAGCGACACGATCCTCGCAGGTCAGGACGTCGCCGCCATCAACACGGAAGTCGGATTCCAGGCCAACGGTAGCGGTAACGCAAACCAGGAACTCGGCGGCGCAGCTCTCGCAAACGCGGTGGGCACGCAGCTCGTTTCGGGTCCTGCATCCGTCACGACGATTGCCGGTCAACTCAACGTCGGTGGCTCTGCCAACCAGGGTCTTGCCAACGTACAGGGCGCAACTGACGTCATCGGCGTCGGCCAGTCGGTCACGGCTTCTACGACCGGTATCGACACGCAGCTCAACGGCGGAGGCAACGCCAACCAGTCGAACGCTGCCCTCCTCGCAGCCGGTGCCAATGGCACGCAGGTTGCTGTGGGCGAAGCTGACGCAACGGCTGTCCTCGGACAGACGAACGTCGGCGGCTCTGCCAACCAGGGCATGGCCAACCTCCAGGGTGCGACGGACGTTATCCTCGGATCCCAGGATGTAGACAGCGATGTCCTTAGCGTTGGCGTTCAGGCCAACGGCGGAGGCAACGCAAACCAGGAGCGTCTCGCAGTGCTCGGTGCAGACACCGATGCAACGCAAGTTCTCGCAGGTTCAGCAAACTCCCTCTTCACGGGTGACCAGACGAACGTGGGAGGCAGCGCAAACCAGGGCAGCCTCAGCGCTTCCGACGTGACGAACGTCACGGCCGGTGAGCAGGATGCAGGCTCCACAGTTGTTGCAGGCACGCTCCAGGCAAACGGCGGCGGTTCTGCAAACCAGGAAGCCGCTCACATCCAGGGCGCCACGACGGATGCCGGTCAGGCAATCGTCGGTATTGCTACGGATGTCACGGACGTCGATCAGACGAACGTCGGCGGTTCTGCAAACCAGGGCTCCGTCACGGACAAGACGGTTGATTCCGTCGCTGCCGGTTCACAGGACGCTAACGCCACGAGCATCAGCGGTATCGCTCAGCTCAATGGCGGCGGTCTTGCTAACCAGCAGGGTGCCATCATCGCAGGTTCCGATGTCGACGCCGGTCAGGCAGTCGTCGCATTGGCTGCAGAGAGCACCGATGTCGATCAGCTCAACGTCGGCGGTTCTGCAAACCAGGGCTCCAGCAACACGGCCGACACGGCTGCTATTGCAGGTGCTGATCAGGACGCAGACGCCACGACGATCGGCGGTCTCGCTCAGGTCAACCTCGGTGGATCTGCTAACCAGAACGGTATCCTCGCTCTCGGTGCAGACACCGATGCAAACCAGGGTGTCGTCGCCACTGCCATCGGACCGCAGTCCGTATCGCAGACGAACGTCGGCGGCTCTGCCAACCAGGGCGCAGCAAACGACGGTACGTCTGCTGCTGTGGCCGGTGGAACGCAGGATGTCGACGCTACCACCGTCGCAGGTGTAGCTCAGATCTCCGGCGTCTTAAACGGCGGCGCTGCGCAGAACGCAGAAGTCGCAGCAGGCACGCAGGCAACGGGTAACCAGGGCGTTGCTGCTATCGGCGTACAAGATCAGGGCATCGATCAGACGAACCTCGGTGGCTCCGCAAACCAGGACGGCGCTAACAACGGTTCGACCGCAGCTGTTGCGGGTGGTGACCAGGACGTCGACGCGACGACGGTTGTCGGTATCGGCCAGAACGTGGTCGGTACGAACGGTGCAGGTGCACAGTCTCTTGAGATCAACTCCGACACGTCCGCCGAGGGCAACCAAGGCATTGGCGCAGTTGGTGTTGTCGAACAGGACGTGAACCAGGCGAACATCGGTGGCGCCGCCAACCAGCTTGGCGAAAACAACGGTGATGCCGATGCCGTAGCTCTCGGAAGTCAGGATGTACACGCGAACACGAACGTGAACGCGGAGCAGGACTTGGCTTTCGACCACGGTGCAGGTGCACAGTGGGCTTCCATCTCTCCGACCACGAGCGCAACGGGTAACCAGACGGTCGGTGCGACTTCCGGCGTCGAGCAGGAAGTCAACCAGGGTAACGTCGGTGGCGCTGCAAACCAGGAAGGCACGAACAACGGCTCTGCTGAGACCGTTGCGGGTGCTGACCAGGATGTAACGGCCACGACGAACGTCAACTTGCTCCAGTTCGGAACGGCGAACCACGGCGCCATCGCCCAGGCGGGTGAGGCAGCTCCGTCCGCCACCACGAACGCAGAGCAGAACGTTGCCGGCTCTTCCTCTGTCGATCAGGGAAACAGCGTCAACCAGGGTAACCTCGGTGGCTCTGCCAACCAGGAAGGCACGAACGACGGCTCTGCCGGCACCGCAGTCGGTGCAACGCAGAACGCCGATTCCGATGCCAACCTCAACGTGATCCAGGGTTGTGACGTCGACCACGGCGCATGTGCTCAGTACTTCGAGGCCTCTCCGAGCGCCACGACGAACGCAGAGCAGAACGTCGCAGGTTCTTCCGATGTCGACCAGGAAGTAAACCAGGGTAACGTTGGCGGAAGCGCAAACCAGGAAGGTGGCAACGTCGGTGAATCCGGAACCGTCGTCGGCGCCGACCAGGACGCTAGCTCCTCGGCTAACACGAACATCACTCAAGTCTGCACGGTTTCCGGCGGCGCTTGCGCTCAGTACGCAGGTGACACCACGACGTCCGAGACGAACGTCGAGCAGAACGTGAGCGGCTCCTCGAGCAACGACCAGACGGTTAACCAGCTCAACCTCGGCGGCACTGGTAACCAGTCCGGCTTCAACTTCGGAAGCGCCTTCACGAGCATCGGCGCTACGCAGGATGCCTCCTCGACGAGCGACACGAACATCACGCAGATCGGTAGCAACGGCGGCAACCAGGCTGCCACGACTTCCGGTGGTGCAACGACGAACGTGAACTCCACGATCACGGGCACGTCGTCAAACAACAACAACGTCACGCAGGTTCAATAATTTGACCTGACACGTTCGTTGCAAGAAAAGAAGGGACCTCGGTCCCTTCTTTTCGTTAGAGAGCGTAAAATCTGATTACTTCGCAGGTGTCTTGAGCGGCTCGAGTTGGAGTCCGTGCGAGGCGAGACACTTCACGAGGAAAGACTCGTAATCCGGGCGCAGATACAGATGCTGATCAGCAAGCGCCTGGAGCGTATCGCCTTCCTTGGTACCCTTCGAAGCCGTCGCCTTAGACGAGAGCAGCACCTGGGCATCAGCAGTCGCCTGTACGTTGCATGCTTTAAAGACCATCGCCGGGCGCACCTCGTACCAACCAAACACCAACACTGCCGCTCCAGCAATAAAAAGTGTCGTCTTGTGCTTGGCCGCAAACGAAAGAGCGCTCATTGAAAGAAAGAAAATTGTTGATTACTTCGCCTCGGCCGGAGCATTCGCGGGGAGCACCGGCTTGCTGATGTTGTAGTGAAGCAAGCACTTGCCGAGGAACGACTCGTAGTCGGCACGGAGATACAGATTTTTGTCGATGAGGCTCTGGTACTCCTTGCCGATCGGCGTTCCCTTGGAGACGTCCGCCTTGGATTTGAGGAGTGCCCTGGCGTCCGCAGAGGACTGTGTGGCGCACATGCGTGAAAGCGAGATCGGACGTACCTCAAACCAGTAAAACCAGAGGATGAGGAAGACAATGACGAGGATGAACCACTTGTTTTTGAACAGAGTCATTTTCATGCGAGAGCGGGTATGCATTCGGGCAGGGTTGAGGGGCGCGGCCACGTTCGTCTCAGGGTACATAGAAGTTGAGAAAAATGAAAGGGAGTGGCGAAATGTACTATTGTGTAATTCTATTGTCAACAACCCCATTGCGAGTAGACTCCGCTCCCCTGTTAGAATCTCGCGCGCACTGCGCTTCATTTCTCCACCCTCTATGTTCAAGCGACTCTCTCTCCGCACGATTCTTCTGCTCGCACTCCTCGTGGTAGGAATGCACGAAGCAAGCGCGGCTCCGCCAATGCTCATTACGAACTTCAAGTTCCACGGCTTCGACAAACTCATCCAAGCGGCACTGAACTACGACTCCGCAACGGTGGTGTACTTCCGCGAGTTCGGATCCATTACCCAAGATCAGCTGAACAAGCGCCTGCAGTACGAATCGATCGGCTGTCATCCGTTCAATGTGATGAAGAGCGGAAAGTTCGACGAATCGGGCTTCGACTGTCGTTCGTTCTTTTGCGTTGGGTATGAGCACGGCCAGAAAGTCTGCCGCGACACCTACGGTAAAGCAGTCGGTGGCGTGGTAGAAATCAATCGTCGCCTCGGACTGATCAATGTGTCCGAGCGAATGAAATCGTTTGAAGAATTTCCGGACAGCGATCGCTCCGCAGACATGAAGAGAAAAATCATCGACATGGAAGCGATCAAGTGTAAGCCGTTCTATCTGATGTCGTTCGACGTCGCGGTGGGCGAAGGCTACACGTGCGAAGAGCTCGGGCAGTTTCCCTACTACTCCGGAGCAAATACGTGTTCCGATAACTGGACGGACACCGAAGGCCTTGTCTGCACATCGCCGGAGCGCGAAGGCGAGATCGTACTCCGTCAGAAAATCATGAAGGACATTTACGGCATCGAACCGTCTTCGTCCTCGAGCGAATCTTCCATTCCGAGTTCCTCAAGCTCGTCTCAGGAGCAGCTGTTTTCCGATGTCATCGTGGGAAAGTATGGCTACACCGCAATCACGGATCTCGCGCTGAAAGGCATCATCAAGGGATACTCCGATGGTACGTTTAAGCCCGCAAACCGCGTGAACCGAGCAGAATTCACGAAGCTTCTCATCGCAGGTACGTGGGACCGCTCAGCGACAGACACCGCCTCATGTTTCCCCGACGTTCCGGCAGATCAGTGGTTCACGCCGTTCGTGTGTATGGCGAAAAATTTGGGCTGGCTCAAGGGCTACGAAGACGGCCACTTCCGACCGGAGCGCAACATCACGAAAGCGGAAGGACTCAAAGTTGTCGTTGCCTCGCTCGGCGTTCCTCTCGAATCCACGGTCCCACTCCCCCCGGGTGTACCGGCCACAGCGTGGTACGCACCGTATGTAAGAAAAGCAGTGGAGATCGGTGTACTCCTCGAGACATCGTTCGACGGCACACAAGATGCGACGCGCGCTGACGCAGCAGTCTGGATTTACCGCGCCAGAAAAGTGAAGTCGCAGCAAGAGTAGTCGTGTAATCTTCGAAAGATTTTTCGCGTCTCGAAGTGCGTTCGTGCCTCAGCGTATGCGCTTTTTTCCACCTCCTCCTCTTTGATCACAAAAAATGATCGAGAAGTGTGTTTTCACTGGATCACGCATCGCTGCGACGTACAATAGCCCCCTGGCTTTTTGAAGCCTTTCCCCCCTTCCCCATGGGACACTCCCGCCAAAAGTCGCGCTCCCTTCTCGCGCGCATCAACGTTTCGATCCTCGGTGCGCATCTTGCGCTCACCGGTTTCGTCGTATCACCCGGTTCATTTGCACCGGTTGCGTTCGCCACTGAACCGGACGTCACAGTCTGCGTAATCGTGAATGAAGTCACGCCTCCGGTGACGGTCACACTCACTGCTACTGCAGCCGCTGCGACACTCGCGGAATTTCCGCTGAGCTACCTCGGCGAATGCGGCAGCGGTTCCGGTGGATCGACGAGCGGTTCGACATCAGGTTCAACGTCTGGTTCGACCAGCGGAAGCACGAGTGGTTCGACCTCTGGCTCGACGAGCGGTTCGACATCAGGTTCGACGTCGGGTTCCACGAGTGGTTCGACGTCCGGCACCACCGGCGGATCGACGGGAGGAACGGGCGGCGGAAGCGGCACCGTAGATATCTGCTTCAAAACTGATTCCATTGAATTCACGCTGAATCTTTCGCAAGCGACGGCAGATTCCGTGATTGCACTGTTCCCGATGAGCTACTCCGGCGCATGCGGCTCCGGTACGAGCGGATCCACAAGTGGTTCGACCTCTGGCTCCACGTCTGGCTCTACGAGCGGTTCAACGTCTGGCTCCACGAGCGGCTCAACTTCCGGCACCACAGGCGGTGGTACGGGTGGAGACGACGATGGCTTAACGACAATCTGTTTCAACAACGGACTCATGACTCTCACACTCACGATGCCCGATGAGGCTGCGACCGCAACGATTGCTCTCTTCCCCTTGAGCACGACTGGCGCATGCGGCTCGGGTTCGGGCGGATCGACATCCGGATCTACGAGCGGTTCGACTTCTGGTTCGACGTCCGGGTCAACGAGTGGCTCGACTTCTGGTTCGACGTCCGGATCCACGTCCGGTTCAACCTCTGGTTCTACGAGCGGTTCGACGTCCGGGTCAACGAGTGGCTCGACCTCGGGCTCCACGTCCGGTTCCACGAGCGGAGCAACATCCGGCGCAACCGGAGGTTCCACGGGCGGATCGGGTGGCTTCTCGGGCGCCGCTGCCGCAACCGGAAACGGGAACGGAAACGGCGGTCATCGTGGCCACGATACGAACGTCTTCAATGCGACGGCAGCCTACGTCGCGGCACAGTACGGATTCGACAGAGGCTCTCCCCCACCCGCGTTTGGTGGCGGCTCGTTTGAGGATGACGATGCAGTGATTAAAGTCATCTGCAGCGTCGGTCGCAAGATCACGCCTCCGTCCGAAGCAATCTATGCTCAAGTCGCCGAGGAGACGCTCTCAGATCTCGTGCATCGGCCGGTGGGCTGGATCGTAGAGAAGCTCATGGATCCCGCAACCTGTGCGGACATCAATGCAGCGCTCCGACCACAAGCCACGGTTGCAAAGGTACAAGCTCCGATCGCCTTACTGGTGGGCAGCGACGGACTCCCAGTCTCGACAAACCCAGTGTGGAACGCCTGTATCCGCGGGCACGTCTCACTCGAACTGATCCGTAGCAATACTGACATGGTGGCGATGAATGCTCGTGAAGACATGTTCCGTCCTAAGACCTGTGGCGACTACACGCACGCCACCGGCCTGTGGGAGATGCCGGATCACCCGGGTCTTACACTCAGCGTGAGCAAACACGGACCCAAGAACTACTCGGTCGGCATTCCCCTTCCTTATGTTGTAGTAAGAGAAGAGATGGAGGTCGGCCAGAAGTGAGCCTTTATTACTCGCAGAGGAACCCCAAGAAAAGTCCGCCTCGGCGGACTTTTCTTTTACCTTAGACTTTGCCTGAAATCCTTATAAAAACCTTCTGGAGTTCTTAAGGACAAGGAATAATTTTTAGGTCATAATTTTATCTTTTTGTCTAGACAGTACACGGAAAATCACTATACTATTCGCACCATCCCCCCTCCCCCTTCAATATATATGGAGAAGAATTCCTCTCTTTCGCGTCGCATGCGCGCGCACGTGAGTTTTACAGTACTCAGCTCTCACATTGTGCTGAGTTCCTTTATTTCCGTGCTTCCGACGTTCGTTCCGAGCGCTGCCGCAGTCACATTGTGTAATGGCAAGGCGATCACGATCATGGGAACGAATGCGTCAGAGACAATCAATGGCACGCCAAATGATGACGTGATCTTTGGTGATGCAGGCGACGATACGATCAACGGTCTTGGTGGAAATGACACGATATGTGGAGATGTTGGAAAAGACACCATTCATGGAGGCGATGGAAATGACTGGATCGATGGTGGGGTGGGAAAAGATGACCTGTTTGGAGACGCAGGCGACGATACGATTTTTGGAGCAAACGGAGGAGATACGATGACCGGTGGCGATGGGAACGACTTCTGCAATCAGGGAAACGGCCCAGGCGTAGACTGTGAGGCAGAGGTCGGCGAAGGCATTATTCAAATTACGAAGGATGCAGTACCGAATAGCGCTCAGGACTTCGCCTTCACGGGCGGTCTTGGTGCCTTTTCGCTAGATGACGACAGCGATGGAACGCTCTCAAACACGAAGAGTGACGGCAAAGCCCCGGGAACCTACGCAGTAACGGAATCAGTAACATCGGGATGGACGCTCACGGGTCTCACCTGCACGGACCCAAGCGGCGGTACGACGACAAGCACGGCCACTCGTACGGCCACGATCGGCCTCATTGCAAACGAGATCGTCACCTGCACCTTCACGAACGGACAGAGCGACGGTGATGGAGATGGCATCGCAGACTCGGTCGACAACTGTCCTTCCACTCCAAATGAAGACCAGCTCAATACCGATGGTGACGCACAAGGCGATGCCTGCGACACCGATGACGATAATGACGGTGTGCTCGACAACGTGGATAACTGCTCTCTTGTAGCAAATGCAGATCAGTTAAATACGGATGGTGATGCGCTTGGTGACGCCTGCGATTCCGACGATGACGGAGACACCGTGGTAGACGGCAGCGACAACTGCCCGCTTGTCAGCAACCAGAACCAGACGAACACCGATGGCGATTCGCTCGGTGACGCTTGCGACCCGGATGATGACAACGACGGAGTAGCCGACGGATCGGACAACTGCTCGCTTGTTGGCAACGCCGACCAAGCAAATAACGATGGTGACGCGCTTGGTGATGTCTGTGATCCTGATGATGATAATGACGGTGTCACGGATGTCTCAGATAACTGTCCGCTCGTGAGCAATGCAGATCAGGCGAACTCCGACGGCGATGGTCTTGGAAACGCCTGCGACACGGACGATGATGGAGACGATGTGCCCGATGGATCGGACAACTGTCCGCTCACCAGCAACGCTTCGCAGACAGATACGGACAACGACGGACAGGGCGACGCCTGCGACAGCGACGACGATAACGACACGGTGGACGACAACATCGACAACTGCCAGCTCACGGCAAACCAAGATCAGGCGAATAACGACGGAGACAGCCTTGGTGACGCCTGCGATCCGGACGACGATAACGACACAGTGGTAGATACGTCCGATAACTGTCCTCTTACAAGCAACGTCGACCAGGCAAATAATGATGAAGATGCGCAGGGTGATGCGTGCGACACGGACGACGATAACGACGGCGACTTAGACGGTGCCGACAACTGTCAGTTCGTGAGCAATGCCGGTCAGCTCGATACCGATAACGACGGCACAGGCGACGCCTGTGACGGTGATGACGATAACGACGGTGACTTGGATGGCAGCGACAACTGCCCGCTCACTCCCAACGCAGACCAAGCCGATCTCGATGGAGACAGCATCGGTAACGTCTGTGACAGTGATGACGACGGTGACGAAGTGAACGACGAGACCGACAACTGTCCGCTTCTCAGCAATTCCGATCAAACGGACGTCGATGAGGACGGCATTGGAGATGCATGCGATTCACTCGTGGATTCCGACGATGACGGCATCGGTGACGGCGTCGATAACTGCCCGCTCACTCCGAACGCAGATCAGGCGGATGGCGATGACGACGGCATTGGTGATGTGTGCGACCCGGATAACGACAACGACGGCGTTAGCAACGACGACGACAACTGCCCGGTAAACCCGAACGCAGACCAGCTGGACACCGACCACGACGGCGTTGGCAACATCTGCGACGGCGATGACGACAACGACGAAGACAGCGATGAAACCGACAACTGCCCGCTTGTCAGCAACCCCGCTCAAACCGACACGGACGAAGACGGTATTGGTGACGCGTGTGATACGGACGACGACAATGATGATATCGTCGACGGAGAGGACAACTGCTCGATCATCTCCAATCCTTCACAGACGGACACAGACAACGACGGTGTCGGAGACGTGTGTGATTCCGATGACGACGGTGACGGCATTCCAGATGGCAGCGACAACTGCTCGCTTGTGAGCAACCCAGGCCAAACCGACCAGGATGAAGACGGCATTGGCGATGCGTGCGACGGCGATACGGACGGCGACGGCGTGCTCGATGGCACCGACAACTGCCCGCTCATCAGCAACAGCGATCAGGTAGACGTCGATCAGGACGGCATTGGTGACGTCTGTGATTCTCTTATAGACACGGACGGTGACGGTATTGCA
>FRDC01002439.1_pt1 | contig 57497 bp, 70 predicted proteins | sample 1106171 | NCBI WGS metagenome assembly FRDC01 (sample SAMEA3930566, study PRJEB13176) | freshwater metagenome | biome: Drinking water system; feature: drinking water; material: water | place: Singapore | collected 2014-12-20 | reverse complement strand
ATCGCCGCGTGAAGGCTCTCCTTCTGCTGGTCGAGGACGGCCAGCCGATCCAGAACACGTGAAATTTCGACTTGGGCCCGGAACACATCTTGTTGGGCGGCTTGTCCAACACTATATCGAGCCTTGGCCGTCTTCTCGAATTGCATCAGCAACGCCTTGTTCCTCTCCACGATGTCGATGCTCTTATGGACGAAGTGCAGGCTGTAATAGGCCTCTTTCAGTGCGGCGACGAGTCTCAGCCGGGTGGCATTGTATTCCTGCTCCAACCGTTCGGCGTCGCGTTGCGCCACTTCCCCCTTCAGCTTGAGCTTGCCCGGAAACGGGATGTCTTGCCCGACTCCATACATCACCCCCTCCACTACGGGCGGCACCATCGGCATGCGCTGATATCCCAGCTGAAGGCGAGGATCCGGAAGCGTCTGCACTTGCGGGACGACGGCTTTGGCTGCCTCCCAGCGCTGACTGGCCGCTTTGATCTCCGGATTCGCCTCTTCCAACTCTTGGATGAGACCGGGAAGGTCGAGACGCAGTTCGCTCGTCCCACGCTCGTCCGCCCCGTGAACAGGCCCGTATGGCAGCAGCACGGCGGACAAGAGAAGAAAAGAAACAGTCCTCACTCGATGGAGAACGACAGTTGGTTTCACGACAGCACCTCCGATGGCAAAAGAAACGGCCGCCTGCTCAGCCTTTGCAGGCGAGCAGGGAACGATCAGATCGGAGATGTGGAATCAGATTCGGAGGACTGAAGAGGATTCTATGAAGATGGGGACAATGGAATGGGCGCTGCTCCGGAACCATTGCATCCCGGCCAAGCGAACAGTCGGTATGACAACATGACCGGGCAGGATCGCCGCATGATCAACGCCCAGGACTACGCTCCGCTTTATGTGCCGTTCCGGAGACGAGGTGAGTGACGGCGGACACATGACGTTCCCATCCATCGGACAAGCCATCCCGTCCCCAATCAAGATGGCAGTTTCATGCCGCTCCGAAAAATCGGGTACGGCACACATGGTTCCGATCACTTGACAGAAGGTGAACAGGAAAGCCAGTGCCATGTGTCGCACATGAACTTGTGAAATCATCAGATTGGTGACATTCCTCGGAAACCGGTGTTTCCGTTTTCTGCCCGGATCATCTCTACACCCGATAGACCGGGCATTTCAAGTAGCTGTGCCTCACCTGACCTGAGATTGCTAAGCATACGCGATGCCACAAAGACCCGAACCGGAGCCTTCGATACCCCGTGCGATTTCAACCTATTCCGCGAACAATCCTGCCACGACTTGAACCTCTCCATTCGCCCTATTGGGGCATTTCGGGTCAGCCGGCCACCTGATAGCCGTGGCAAAGTGCACCTTCGCAGGATGCTGAAAAAGTCCGCCAGCTTTGTTCTCGCGTCCCTCAGAGGCTCAACGTACGGTACAAAGTACGATTCACCTCTTCGCTCCCTGCGGCCTCGCTGGACGGCCATTTTGAGCATCCTGCTAGAACAAAGGAAGGTCTCAGCCAATTCGAGTGTGTGGGAGGGACTCAGCAGATCCTCGGCAATTGTTCACCGGATAGCAGATCGAGAATTCGGTGGGTGCCCAGGACAGTCTTCAGCATGACGGGAGATGAGCCTCTTGAACCGGCCTCACCGACCAGCGAAGCCTTTCGCGCAACCGCGTGATTACGCATTATAGTCAGGGCACGCTCCGCGTCCGCTCTCGGCACAAACGCCACGAACCGCCCTTCATTGGCGACATACAGCGGGTCCAGCCCCAGCACTTCGCAGGCCCCTTGCACCTCGTTCTGAACGAAGATCGTCCGCTCGTCGATCGACAGTGTCATCCCTGAGGCCGAAGCGATTTCGTTGAGCGCGCTGGCGAGCCCGCCTCGCGTCAAATCCCGGAGGCAATGGATCTCGATGCCGGCGGCAAGTAAATCCGCGACCACTCGATGCAGCGGCGCTGAGTCGCTCACAATATTTCCGGCAAACGACAAACCTTCCCGCACGCTGAGCACCGCGACTCCATGTGATCCCAGATCTCCGCTCACGAGAATCGCGTCACCCGGCACTATCTGTTGGGGGCCGATTTTTACACCAGGCGGTACGACTCCGATCCCGGCCGTATTGATGAAGATGCCGTCCCCTTTCCCCTTATCGACCACCTTCGTGTCGCCGGTCACGATGGAGACACCGGCCTCCTTCGCAGCCCGAGCCATCGAATCGACGATCCGTTGCAACGTCTCCATCGCGAGCCCCTCTTCCAGTATGAATCCGGCGCTGAGCCACAAGGGTTTTGCTCCGCACATGGCCAGATCGTTGACCGTGCCATGAACCGCGAGGCTGCCGATATCTCCGCCGGGGAAAAATAAAGGCTGCACGACGTAGGAGTCCGTGGTGAAGGCCAATGTCCCTTCAGACACGGGCCAGGTTGCTCCGTCATGCAGATGCGTTGAAAGCGGATCGCCGAACGACCGGACGAACACATCCCGGATGAGCTGCTGCATCAGCCGCCCGCCGCCGCCATGGGCCAGTTGCACAGTCTTCTTTTCCGTCATCGGCAAAGGACAGGCCGGCTCAATGGATTGGTTGTTACTCATGATTCGTATCTCGTGAAGCGTCGTTCGTATCTCGTAATTCGTGCTTGCGAGAAAGGCGAGACATGCGCGAAAGGCGGGACTCGTCTCGACAGCCACCCCGACCCGTCGCGCTTTTCGCGCGACTCCCGCCAGTCTCGCTAGATACGCCTCACGCCTTTCCCATTCCCCTTACCCCTCACGCCTTACGCCTCACCCCTCGCGTGGCCGCGATATCGATAATACGCAGCGCAAGCTCCTTCACTCGAGACCATCGGCGCGCCGAGTGGTCGTTCCGGCGTACAGCGTTTTCCAAAGGCCTCGCAGTCGGTCGGCTTCAATAAGCCCTGCAACACCAGACCGCTCCGACAATCAGGATCTTCTCCGCCCGCCGAACCGGACTTAGCCAGGATGTCACGGAATCGCAACGCTGCATCGAACTCGGCATAAGCGGCAGTCAATTTCAAACCGCTCCGGAGAATCTCGCCGATCCCTCGCCAGGTTTGCGCTGCCGGCTCGAAGACCTCGCGCAGGGCAGCTTGCGCCGCCACATTGCCCTCGCGGCGCACCGATCTCGTATATTGGTTCTCGACGACCGCCCGTCCTGCTTCCAGTTGACCGACCAGCATCGCCACCCCTTCCAGGACATCGATCGGCTCAAACCCCGTCACGACGAGAGGCACATGATAGCGCCGGGCAAGATCTTCGTACTCTTCATAGCCCATCACGGTGCACACATGACCGGCTGCCAGAAAGCCCTGCACGCGGCAACCGGGAGCGGACAGAATAGCTTCAATGGCCGGCGGCACGAGCACTTGGGCTGTGAGCAGACTGAAGTTGGCAAGTCCCAGACGCCGCGCCTGGATCGCCGCCATGGCATAGGCCGGTGCGGTTGTCTCAAACCCCACGGCAAAACAGACGATCTCCCGATCAGGGTTCGCACGGGCGAGCGCCAGCGCATCCAGCGGTGAATACACGATGCGGACATCTCCCCCCGCTGCCTTGGCGCCGAAGAGATCTCCCCGCGAGCCCGGGACACGAAGCATGTCACCGAACGTGCAGAGAATCACGCGAGGGATCGAGGCCAGCACGACTGCGTGATCGATCAGCGCCGTCGGCGTGACACAGACCGGACAGCCCGGCCCATGCACCAACGTCACCATCTCGGGCAACAATTCGTCGAGGCCAAACTTCACAATTGAATGGGTCTGCCCGCCGCAGACTTCCATGATCGTCCAGGGCCTGGTGACAGTGCGCTTGATGGCACCGGCCAATGTCTCTGCATGGCCGCGATCTCGAAACTCATCCACGTACTTCATGACTGGGATCCCCTGCGACTCCGTTGGTAAGCATCTGACCATGTCCGGTCAGAAACGAAGTACCGGGACAGTGATTCAGAGCAATACACAAATCTCAACAGTGTCTCCTGATTCATGTCCATCGAACGGATCCTGAGTTCACCTTCGCACCCCACCTCCGCTGGCCGAGCGGAGCGAGCCACTACGTAATGGATGCATCCATTCAGTCGAATGGTTAGATGCGAGGCACTGGTTGAGAAAAGACGGAATGGATCGATTCAACCCGAGTCCCAAGAATGCGCGTGAGCCAACGCGATGTGAATGATCGATAGGAGCCAGACAATAATGACTGAATACTGTCTTACCCACCTAACGAAACTCGACCACGCTTGCCTCAACGCAACCAGAGAGTACTGGTTCATATGAACCTCCTTTTCTTGCGAAGGCTCACTTGCACTCTCGGGAGTCACCTGACCTCTTACACAACTGTGCAAAAGCTCGGGACTCGAGTTCAACCGATCCAAGAATTCAGAACCCCACCAAATATAGCTGTATGGCTAAGTCTCTCTGCCAACCACTGAACTTCCGGTCTTCGCCCAACATTGAGGCTCATGGGTGCGCCGCTTGCGGCTCGCCCTCTGGAACGCCTTCTTGAGCACTGCCGGAATTATAGGCGTGAACTTCGGCCAAATTGCCGAGGCTTCCGAGTTCCAAGAACTTAAATCCATCCGGGACATCTCCGTCTTGTGAGAACCAGAGGAACCGATATTCGCGTTGATATGCGAACCTGAAATCCTTGGAAATCCCGGCGTCAAAGTACTCATTTCTAAGTCTTTCATATGGGTCGAAGTACTGGACGGGGCTGTGGTGGAAATACCAGCCTGGCAACTGAGGAGCCGCGGCAATTTCTATACGGCGTGCAAACAATTCAGCATCATTGATTACCATGCAGGTGTCGGCCTCAAAATCGGTAAATAGCTCTGGGTCCCAGTCGCAAGCCATACAAAAGACGTAATAGTTGGGCATGGACACTGTCTGCTCAACGTTCCCAAGAATAGGAATATTACGTCCATCCTGCGTAGTGATGCGAGTATGCGCTCCAGCGAGAAAAGACTTTTTCGAACATTCTTCATCCTGTCGAGCCCTATCGCGTTCCATCTGTTGGAAGTCAGAAGCTGGGCGGATTCGTATTTGCCCCTCGTGGGCTAACTTTTCTATGTGGGGTCGTTTGTCATAACGGAAGAGCACATCTCCGGCGTTTGGATGCCTGGGACGAACAGGAGCCCCCATGACCTCATTGTTGAACGTAATGCCATGGGGTGAGGCCGCTGGCAACGACACGTCACGTAGAGCAAACTCCAAACGGGTTTGATGTTCCTTGCGAAACCAGTACCAAGAGCTTAAATAGCTCTGAATCGGTATTGCGTCGCGGTCGCGACTGATCAATGCCTTCATGTTGCGAAGGATGTCTTTGTAACGCTCAATCAGGAGCCCATCCGTTACTCTTTCAAGATACCGATAAACTTGGTACTGAAATTCCCAGAACTCAGGTTCGTAGCCATGTAGATTGTCTCCGAATGAGCGAATCGCCTCTGCGTGAGGTAGGCTTTCTGGAAGATAAAGACTTGGAACTCGCAACATTCGCATGACCTTTGCGGTGGTGCCCAACAATGTTTAGGCCGATCCAAGTACGCGCCGGATCTGCCAATCTCTATCCGAATAACACGCCATCGAATGTTTTGAGCAGAACGCTCATGCTCAGCCGCGGGCTTGCCGGAGCGAATCAGAGACAAGGCAGTCGGCCGGAGATCCTTGTTGGGCGGCTTTCATCGCCCACCTTGGCGAACCACATCAAACGGGAGGAGCGACTGCCCTTGTGTTGAAGATTTAACTTCTGGCGGAGTTTCAAAGCGCAATCTGCTTTCCACGGCATAGTCACTTCTAATTTCTACTCCAGTCCATTTTCGCTTTAAGCCTTCGGCTACATATCCGGTTGTATTGCTCCCTGCAAAGGGATCGAGCACAGAATCCCCAGGGTTCGTTAGAAATTCAATGAAGAATCTGGGCAACTCTGCAGGAAAACGAGCAGGATGCACCCTACTACCAAGCTGTTTACTGTTTGTAATGTAAGAACTATTTGATTCGTTGTTGCCGCACTGAATAAGGTTGGAAGGAATTGAACCGCCTTTATCACTAGCAAAGCTGCCGTTTATTACATGACCACTGGGACGCACGGTTTGCTTAACACCTCGTTTAATTAGCCGCTTCATGTCCTCGCTGTAGGGCTGTAAAACTCTCCTGTTGTCCGCGTTTGCCATCGGATCCTTAACGAGCCAGAAAATATACTCAACACTATCTTTGACCCTAATGCGCCGAACATTTACCCACTCTGCTGGAGCCGGCATTTTGGCAGGGTTGAACCAGAAAAATTCCTGCGCCAAGTCAAATCCAATGTCGTCGACCAAGGCGAGAAGCGTTCGGTAATGATACAAACTTCGAATTGGTGATCCTGGCTGCCAAGCGCCACCAATGTTTAAAACGAACGAGCCCGTCGGCTTTATGATTCTCTTAATTTCTCTGGCAAAAGGGAGCAGCCAAGCAATGTACTCTCGTTGACTGGCGTTTCCATATTCTTTCTTAAAGTGCAAAGCGTAGGGCGGACTGGTAACAACCAAATCAACAGAATCATTGGGCAGACGCCTCATGAATTCCAAGCTGTCAGCACAGAATAGTGCGCCTAATTCTGTCTTATAGATTGGTTCGTACTGAATAAGCATCAATCACGTCCTGAAAGCGCGAGAACCAGCGTGGTTTTGTTTCTTCTCCCTCAGGAATGGGGTGCATAACCTGAAGCTTTTTCTTATAACTGCGATGAGCTGGGAGATCCCGCACCAGCGCATATCGAAATTGACTCCAGTCACCGGTTGAGCGGCCAACACAAACGGCGACAACATTAAAGTGGCTGCGATCATAATAACGGCTACTGGGATCGCCTTTGGCAGCACGCGTCTTTTGCAGTTCGACCTGCGGCTTTTGGCCATTGCGTATAGTCTTGACCTCAACTCGTATGGCCACACCGGCAAGTGTTACAACGGTAAAGTCATGCATCCCATCCACATCATGGCCTTCATAGCCCGTCAACCAACCTTCCCTGCTAGCAATGCGGAGTTTTCGCTCGAAATGGACTTCGGCCACAGCACCCTCCAACGCGACCTTTAAGCGAAATCGCTTATCGATTGCATCAAGCAATTCTTGAGCAGTCAGACCATATTTTGTTTCAAGAGGATGAGGCATGTCTTTAGTCCAGTACGATATGCATTGACTCTTAAAAACTGGCGATTTGACTTGGGCAGTTACTCAGCACTGTTCTTCCCGTCTAACACGCTACCGACTACTCCGAGCATAACGCCATACTGGTTGGCGATTCAATGAGATACGACGGTGGCGGTATTTGTCGCGGATTCTTATACGGAGTGATTTCTCAGGCGTCGTCGGTTTTGATCTTGCCGGGAAGCTTGCTGAGGATCAGTTTTTGTAGTTCGACCTTGTTAGCGGCATTGTTGATATCAATACCCACCAGCCGTCCACTCGAATCGTAATCGAGCACGACGCCCTCGGAAACTTCACGACTTTCTACGCTCGGTCTTTCAGAAAGATCGATATACAGCGAATCCGTGTCCGGATGATAATTGAGCTTCATGGTTGAAACACTTGGTCCTGATCAGAAGCCGCCAAGTCTGCATAGGCCTCCAAGATTCGCCGTACTGCCATTCATCCCACTAGTCGAGTGCGGAAAACCTCGCGCCTGCCCTCGCTTTGTACTATCCGGAGTTTCCGGATAGTTGCCTCCCGGTCCAATTCGCCATCCGCATAATTACCTGCCAGATGCTCGTTTGCAGTGGGGTAAATATGGTCTCTCTGCGGAAGGGGAAGCGAACGAGGACTACTGCACCTGCTGTAGGTGTGACCATGCGCCGTCCTCTTCCGGCCGGTTCCAATCCTCGGCCAGCGCCGCTTCACTGAGCAACGCACTTTCGTGCACCCCAGCCACCGGATGTTCCTCCAGGATCATGACCAATGCTCGCCGGACTGCAGGAAGATGGACGGGCTCAAGCAGTCGCACATTCCCGTGCTCATCGATCACGGCTTCGATGGTTCGGATCATCGTTTCTCCCTCCCTCTGAGAGGATACATAAACCGGTCATCCATGGCTAACACGGCGGCGAGTGAGCGTCCGTGAGGGGAATGCGAGCCAGGAGGTCCTAAAAATGGGGTCGTGGCCGGACGTGCCGTCTTTTGCTCTACAACGCGCCATCGACTGTTCTGAGCATAACGCCATAATCGTTGGGGTTTCAATGAGATACGACTAAGGGGATTTTTATCAAAACCCAATAGGGGTCAGAGTACATTTTCAGCTGGGCGATCAGCCCGTTTCGGACGCCCCCACGGTTCTCCTTTCAGATGCCTGCCAACTTGGCTACCAATTTCTTCTAGGCTGCTGTGAGCCGGACCTTCACGACCTTGCCGAGCTTCACATGCTGCTTGGCCTGCCAGAGATCGTGATTGTACTGCATGGCCAACCAACTCTCCGGAGAACGGCCAAGCGCCTTGGAAAGGCGTAGCGCCATTTCAGGGCTGATACGGCTGGTACCCGTAAGAATGCGATTCAACGTTGAAGGAGCCACACCAAGCTTCCCGGCCAATTCGCGTCCGCTCAGACTGTTAGGCTCTAGATAGACCTGGATAATGAACTCGCCGGGATGAGGCGGATTGTGCATAGCCATTAGTGGTAGTCCTCATGATCCAAGACGTGTGCCTGAATTTCCGCAACTCTTATCGGTCAAGTCCCTGAAGTCCTCCCCCGAATGTGAAGCTAACTGGCGCGCGCTAGTTTTGAGCGCGTCCGAGTCGAGCGTGGGGTTCGCGATCGTGAATGGTGCTCTGCATAGGCATCGAGCAGCCGGCGAATCATGCGCTGGTATTGCGTATGATGTTTCTGCGCCTCACCCTTGAAGAACTCAACGCTTCTTTTGCTCAACGCAATGGTGACCTTGACACCTTCGTCTCGAAAGACCAATTCTTCTGGCCGAGGAAGGAAGTCAGGAACGACCCTAAGATCTCCGAGGGGTTCGTCGGTGTACTTGATTTTCTCGCTCATAGATGCGCCTGCCTTTCCGCCAGTAGCCGGCTCCAAAAATCCGAATGACATCATCGCGAAACGTAAATCAACGGTCAAGACTCCCCCCCGATTGCGTCCGAGGATCCTGATGCCGCCAGGTCGGCGTAGGTCTGCAACGTTCGTCGTGCCGCTTCTTCATCCAGTCTGCTGATCGCAAACCCGACATGCACGATGACGTAGTCGCCCACCTCCGCCTCCGGTACCATCGCCAACGAGACGGACTTCGTCACTCCGGAAAACGAGACGATCGCCGTCCGCATCGGATCATCCTCAATGGTCATGACTTGCCCCGGCACTGCTAGACACATAGTTTCCTACCTTCGTTATTCGTCAGTCCTGTGAAGAGACCGATCCTCTCTGTCCCAATTGAGTCGCCGCAATGACCGCCTGCCCCAACGCCAACCCGCCGTCGTTTGCGGGAACCTGCCGATGTGTCAGTGCGACAAATCCGGCCGATTCCAGCCGCGCCCTGGCCAGATCGACCAGCAAGGCGTTCTGAAAACAGCCTCCGGTCAGCACGACTTGCCGCAGACCAACCCTCTCGGCCATTTGGCCGATCAATTCGGCCAACGCCCGATGAAACCGATGGGCAATGAGCGACCGTTCGGTCCCACGGCTGAGATCATCGGCAATCCGCTCGATCATCGGCCTCCAATCGGCAATCCACCGTGGCAGGCCGTCCTCTGTTGCAGTAAGTGAAATCGGATAGGCTCCGGCCTGTCCCTGAACCGACGCCGATGCCTGCATCGCCTCCTGCTCCAGCGCCATCGCCGCCTGCCCCTCGAACGTGGCCACCTGACAGAGACCGAGCATCGAGGCCACGGCATCGAAGAGCCGTCCCGTACTGGTGGTGATCGGCGAATGAGTCCGCTTGGCCAACATCGCAACCAGAAGTGGTTCCTGTTCTTTCCACGGACGATCCTGCTCGACGCCGACGCCACCCGGCTGAGCGCCGAATGTTTCCCATCGGACAGACAACGATGCGCGACGGGGTTCACGCGCCGCCTGCTCCCCGCCCGGCAAGAGGAACGGATACAGGTGAGCCACGCGCCGGCACTCCCCATAGGTCGCCGCCAGAAATTCGCCGCCCCATAGTGAGCCATCCGTTCCATACCCGGCTCCGTCCCACGCTACTCCGAACACCTCTTCTGTTATTCCGTGTTCCACCATACAGGCGACCACATGCGCATGATGATGCTGCACGCGAATGAGCGGAACGTGCCATCGCCCTGCCAGTTCCTCGGCCAAACGCGTCGATCGGTAGTCCGGATGCAGGTCGCAGGCGACGGCGCGGGGCTGTACGTTGAGCAACCATTGGAGATCGTCAATTGCCTGCCTGGCGGCCCGTTCCGTTTCAAGCGTGGAGAGATCTCCCAGATGCTGACTCAATAGAACATGATCGGCATCCAGCAGCGCCACCGTGTTCTTGAGATGACCGCCGACCGCCAGCACCGGACCCTCGACCAGGCCCGCAAGCGATTCGGGAAGACGAATCGCGCGAGGAACCAGCCCTCTCGCCCGTCGAAGAATGAGCGGACCGGATCCCGCCATCCGCACGACGGAATCGTCCATCGGGCGCGCGATGGGGCGATCGTGAATCAGAAACGCATCGGCAATACCGGCGAGCCGACTCACAGCTTCCTGTTCATCCGTCACGATCGGTTCGTCGGACAGATTGCCGCTCGTAGCCACAACCGGACTGCCCAGTTCGCGCATCAACAGGTGATGCACCGGCGCAGAGGGCAACATGGCCCCGACCGTCCGATTCCCCGGCGCAATTCCCTCGGCCAAAGAAGTCTGTTCTCGCCGCTGAAGAATCACGACCGGCGCAGCCGGCGAGTTCACCCACTCAGCTTCGCCCGGCGACAGGTCGCAAGAAGTCCTGATCGTCTCCAGAGTTGGAAACATCACGGCAAAGGGTTTGTGCGCGCGGCGCTTGCGCGCGCGCAGCAACTGAACCGCTTCTTCAGACGTGGCATCGACCCAGAGATGAAACCCGCCGATCCCCTTCACCGCCACGATGCCGCCGTCCCGGATGATCCGGCAGGTTCGCTGGAGCGCTTCTTCCCCTTCTGCTACGACCTGGCCATCGGGGCCCCATAGGGCGACGGTGGGGCCGCATGCCGGACAGGCGAGGGATTCCGCATGAAATCGCCGATTGTCCGGCGCGTCATATTCGGCCCGGCAGTCCTCGCAAAGGACAAAGAGCGACATCGTGGTGTTCGCCCGGTCGTAGGGGACCGATGTCACCATACTGATGCGTGGCCCGCATTGCGCGCAGGAGAGCCAGGGATAGTGAAACCGGCGGTCGGTCGGGTCGAACAATTCGACCAGGCAGTCGGCGCAGGTCGCCAGATCAGGAGACATTGCAAGTTGCTTCGTGCCCGTCTCATGACTCGGCTGAATAGTAAAGGCAACCTCGCCGATGGCCGGGATTGCACGCAGCGTCATCCGTTCAATGTTCGCGCCGGGCGGACAACCGGTTCGAAGCCGATCAAGCAACCGGTCGACCGCGTCGGCCGTTCCTTCCGCCTCGACCAGCACCCCATCCGTCCCGTTTATGATCCATCCGGCGAGGCCCAACTCTCGTGCCACTCGAAACACGAAGGGCCGAAACCCGACGCCCTGCACGGTTCCCTCGATCTTCAGCTGCGCGCGTGTCGCCTGGCCGGCGATCATTCCGTCACCGTCACGTCATGCACCACGACTTCCGGTCCCGGCACAATATCAAGATCGTGCGATCCGCAGGCTTCGCACGCGGCATCAATTTGGCGCACCTGTGACTTCACGCCGCAGCGTCGGCAGGTCCCCTCGACCGGTACCGTCACAATATCCAAGGCAGCCCCCGCTGCCGCTGTACCATGGCTGGCCACATCAAACGCCGTCTGAAGCTGAGACGGATCATGATCCAAGAGATGCGAGAGGGCGCTGACTTTGAGCCGCACCACCGACGGCTTCGCCCCATTGGCCTCCCGAAGCGCCTGGCTCACCGCCTTGACGACCTGCCCCATCAGATGCACTTCGTGCATGGAATCCCCTCGATTTCCTTCAGCACCTGCTCAACGATGCTATCCAAACCGCCACGCACCGATTCTGAAAGGGCCGCGCCGGATTCGAGGGAATCGATCTCGATGCCGTACAGCATGACCCGCTTCGGCAATCGCCCCAATGTCCTTGCGAGATCGATCGCCTCCGCAATCCCTATGGCATGGGTCGAACAGGGAACGAGTCTCCCCCAGCGGCTTTCCTTCGACAAGTCGAGTCGGACGGTTGTTCCGGGATGTCCTCCGCTCTTCACCGCGTCGATCAGCATGACTTGATCCGCGCCTTCCATCAGATCCAGCAACGCGAGGCCGTCTCCTTCTGCTTCCAATACCTCGACCGAGAAGTACACCCGCTCGCGCAGGCGGCGGGCCGCCAGGAGCCCCACCGCATCGTCCCCCCTGAACAGATTGCCGATCCCGATGATACGAATGGCAGCCATGATCCTTTTTGTCTGTCTGGTCTATTTGGTCTATTTCGTTTGTCTGGTTGGTCTGGTTTGTTTGGTTGATCTCGTTCGTCCGGTCGATAGAATGTTGTTCGACGTCAAATGCACCGAAAACCCCCAAGATGCTTATTCGCGTTCAATTTCCAATCGCAGAAAATGCGTCGCACAGGAAATGCACGGATCGTAGCAGCGGATGACACGCTCGCAGGCGAGCGACGCATCTTCGTTTGAAAGATTCAACACACTTGGCATGAACTGGCGCAGGTCCTGCTCGATGCGGCCTTGGTTCTGTGAGGTCGGCGGGACGATCTTGGCTTCACGAACTATGCCCTCGTCATCCACCCGATACCGATGATAGAGAATCCCTCTCGGCGCTTCCGTACAGGCCGTCCCTGTGCCGGATCGGACGGTGACCGCCAGCGCCGACTCCGGCGGAGGTGTGTACCGTTGAATCAACCGCAACGATTCCTCCAGCGCATAGAGAATTTCGACGGAGCGGGCAATGATCCCATGAAACGGATTGCGTAGCGGCAGCGACACGCCCGCCCTCGCCAAGACCTCCCTGGCCAGAGGAGAAAGACGATCGTGGTTCAGGTTCACACGAGCCATCGGCCCCACTAAATAGGGCACCCCCCGCAACGTGCAGTGCAAAGCATTGGAATAGGTCACCTGATGTTCGGTGAAATGCTGTTCGAATTCTCCTACGGAAATACTCAGCCCGTTGCTGGTCTCCAGCCGGCCTTCATTGAACGGATATTCGTCGGGGTGACGCAATGCCACGTAGGTGTAGTCGGGCGCGAAGTCCGGATACTCGAAGGTCGCAGCCCAGCGTATGGTTTCCGCCGCCGCATCGCGCGCCCATAGAAGTTCGGCTGTCAGACCCTCCAGCTCGCGGCGGCCGGGCACCCGCGAGAATCCGCCGACCTTGACCGACACCGGATGGACGGAGCGCCCTCCCAGCAGCGTCATGATCGCATTGCCGGCTTTCTTGAGCCGCAAACCACGGGTCACCAGGGCCGGGTGGTCCTTCGCCATCGCGATGCCGCTGTCGTAGCCGAGAAAATCCGGCGCCTGCAGCATATAGACGTGCAGGGCGTGGCTCTCAATCCACTCGCCGCAATAGAGCAACCGCCTCAGATCCCGTAGCGCACCCTCGACGCGCAGGCCGAAAATCTCCTCGATCGCATGGACGGCGCTCATCTGATAGGCGACGGGACAGATGCCGCAAATGCGCGCGACGATATCCGGCACTTCACTGTAGTGTCTGCCGACCAGAAACGCTTCGAAAAACCGGGGCGGCTCGAAGATGCGCAGTTCCACATCCTGCACCGCTCCGTCTTTCACCGTGACGCGCAATGCACCCTCGCCTTCCACCCGCGCAATCGTACCGACGGCAATCGTCCTCGTCTGCCTTACTTCCTCCGGCCCTGTCCGTCTCTCCTCTGTCACTTCTTCCCTTTCACATCTGCCTTCTTACTCCTCACACCTTACCCCTCACGCTTCACGTCTTCTGTTCCCACGCCTCGCTCTCCTGCTTGAATGATTCCACAGCGCCGTTGATCCCCCGAAATCGCCGCACCACCTCGATCGGAATCAGTTGGAGCCCCTGATGAAACCGGTTCGCGAGCGACGCCGTATTGGGCGGCAAACCCGGCCCGGTCCGTGCCCCCTCGGTCGGACCGAAGCAGCCGTAGCAATCGCGTCCCATGGAAGGACAGATCGCGCCGCATCCGGTCCTGGTGACCGGCCCCAGACAGGGCACACCGCTCGCAACCATCACACAAACATTTCCACGACGCTTGCACTCGATACACACACTGTCTGCAGAAAGCCTGGGCCGAACCCCGGCCAGCAGATCGGTGATAACCCGCAGCAATTGCCCCTTGTCGATCGGGCACCCCCACAGTTCGAAATCCACCCGCACATGTGCGGAGATCGGCGTGGATGTCCCGAGGCTTTGAATATACTGGGGGCTCGGATAGACCGCACGTTTGAACGATTCGACATCGGCCCAGTTGCGCAAGGCTTGAATCCCGCCCGCCGTCGCACAGGCGCCGATCGTGATCAACGTGGCGGCCTGTTCACGCAAAGCCAGAATCCTGGCAGCATCTTCAGGCGTCGTAATGGACCCCTCCACTAACACGATGTCGTAGGGGCCGGGCTTCATGCCGCTGGAGGCTTCGGGAAAGTAGGCGATGTCCAATGCCTGCCCCAACGCGAGCAGGTCGTCCTCCAGATTCAAGACGCTGAGCTGGCAGCCGTCGCAGGAGGCAAATTTGAAGACGCCCAACCTGGGCCGTGATGCGTCCTTGTGGACCCCTCCTCCACAATGTCTAGACTGGTCGCTTTCTGCCATCAGCCGCCCTTTCGATGATCCGGTGTTTTTGGTTTGTTTGGTTCATCCGGTTCAACCAGAGAGACCGGACAAACGAGACAGACCACTCCACCGTTTACACCCCTTCGCTTCCCAACCACTGCGCCACCAGGTCGTAGCGCATCACCGGCCCGTCTTTGCACAGAAAGTACGGCCCCATCTGGCAATGGCCGCAGAGACCGATGCCGCATTCCATATGCCGTTCGAGCGAGACGTAGATCGAGGTTGCCGGAATGCCCCGGTCGATGAGGATCGGCGCGCCCAGGCGCATCATGATCTCCGGCCCGCACATCAACACCGCAGTCCGTGCCGGGTCGATCCTGACTTCATGAAACAGCCCCGTCACAACCCCGACATGGTATTGCCAATTCTTGTCGGCCCGATCACTGGTCAAATAGACCTTGGTATCAGGGTGCTGCCGCCATGTCTCGAACCGTTCGCGATAGAGCAGGTCGTGAGGTGTCTTCACCCCGTGCAGAATTCTGACGGCGCCAAAGTCCCTCCGGCGACGGAAGATGTATTCAATCGCACCCACAACCGGCGCACAGCCGAGTCCGCCGGTGACTACCACGATGTCTTTCCCCCGTATATCGGCCAGCGGCCAGCCTTGTCCGAACGGTCCGCGGATTCCCAGCACATCACCGATTTTCAGCCCGGCGATCGCCTTGGTGACACGACCGACCGCACGGATCGTGTGATCGAGAGAGTCCGGCCGGTCCGGGTCCGACACAATCGAGATCGCCACTTCGCCGACCCCGAACAGATAGACCATATTGAACTGGCCGGCGGAAAACCGATAACTGCGTCGCACCTGCTCATCGACAAACTGCAACCGATAGGTATCGATATCGTCCGCTTCTCTGATCTTCTCCACAATGGTAGCCGGCTGGATCAGATAGGGATTGGACACTGTCTGTGCCATGGCTTGTGAAATGGGTGTCATACCTGGCCCGGTTTCTGTTGGAGTCGAATCGAAGGCTTCAGTAACGCCGGCAACTCTTCGGTCAGGTCGATCCCGACCGGGCACCAGGTAATGCAGCGACCGCAGCCGACGCAGCCGGATGTTCCGAATTGATCGATCCACGACGCCAGTTTATGTGTCAGCCACATACGGTACCGATCCTTGATGGTCGGGCGAATGTTCTTGCCGTGAATATATCCGTGCTCCTGCGTGAAACAGGAATCCCACAACCTGGCGTGCTCCGTGCGCTGCCCGGTGAGATCCGGCGTCTCTTCCACCGTGTGGCAAAAGCAGGTCGGGCAGACCATGGTGCAGTTCGCGCAAGCCAGGCAGCGTCCCGCCACATTGTCCCAGTGAGAATGCTCATGCGCCTCATACAACGCCCCCGGCAGTTCAGCGGTATTCAGACGCCTTGTTTGACTCATCGCACAGGACCTGATGTTCGCTTCTGCTTCGTCGATCTGTGCCGGAGAAGAGGGACCGATCGCCAGCGCCGAGAGAATGTCGTTGCCCTCCGAACTCCCTGCTTCGATGAGAAAGACAGTTTCCAATTCAGTAAGGGTAAGGTCGAAACCGCTCGTGGCGCCGGGACCTGTTCCCATAGATGCACAGAAGCATGTCGCGAGGGCCCGCGTACAATTCACGGCGACCACAAACATGCTGTTCCGTCGCGCTTGATAATAGGGATCGGCGTAGGCATCGCGGAGAAAAATCCGGTCCTGCATGGCCAAACCCGCTATATCGCAGGCACGAGCGCCGAGGACGGCCACCTTCTCTGATTTCGGCAGGGTGGGAACTGACGCGAGGCTGTTCTTCGATCGCTCGATGGTGAGCAGCGCCTCGCGCGGCGCGAAACTGAAGGGCTTCAGGGATTGCGGTCCATGGACGACGCCGAAAAGGCGGCCATCACCGGATTGCTCAAGACGGTAGCGTCCCGGTTCTTGTTGATCGCGCCAGCCGATCGGAAGATCCGCCGTTCGTTCGACAGTCTCCCACATAACCGATCCGTCTCGCACAACCGGACCGACTACCCGATAGCCCTTCGCGCCCAAAGCATCAAGCAGCCGTTGGAAATCGGCTTTGGGGAGAACGCCGCCCCTATCGGAGGCCGTCACCATGGCGCAGATCCTTTTCGCCTGTCTCCGAAAGAGCCGACCATGCGATCGGCTTGCCATCGTAAGAGTTCTTTCACCCTCTTGCAAGACACGAACCATCGCTTCGAAACATCGACGCTTCTTCGCGCCCCCTGACCGGAACACGAATTTCTGGCGCTCATTTTTGAATTGGATCGCAGAAGAGGACGGAGAAGCTACGGAGGAGAAAACTGTGTATCTATGACGATGGGAAGACGGAACGCACGCGGTCGGGCGTCTTTAGAAGTCGGATCAGGCGATCACCAAGAATCTCGGTAAAACAGATAGTACCCGATCGCGACGACAATCGCCTGGAACAGGATCAGCCAACGGATGAACCCCCAACCGATCGTGGGTTGCTCATCGCCCATCCTGCGTCGCACCGACTTATTGGCGAGAATGAAGCTCCCCACCAACTCCCTCGCCTCGTCCCTGCTGATGTTCCACTCACGCTGAAGCGCGTCGATCGCCTCGCTCCTTTTGCCGCGCCAGAGCGCGTCATGCACACTCTCGGGAAAACCAGTGGATTGTTCCGGTTGGGTTGTCATTGCGGGGGAGAGTTTACCAGAAACTAGAGCGCTCCTGTCAAAGCCTTCTGATGAGGCGCGGGCCCCGGGGTATCACTGTTCCCCTCCTCCCGTTTTTCTCGTTATAATGGAGCGCGGTGTCCGATTTCACACACCCGAACCGTCGCAGTTTCAACAGCCGGAAAGGAGGAACACCATGAACACAGCAACCGCTGAGGTCCCGATGCACCATCAGGTTCGAACCTTTGTCGGCGCACCCCTAAAAATGCTGATCGGCGGCAACTGGCTCGACGCCGCGTCGGGAAGGACCTTTCCGACCTATAACCCGGCCACAGGCGAAGTGCTGGCTCAGGTCGCCGAGGGCGCCCGCACGGATGTCGACAGGGCGGTCGCTGCTGCGCGAAAGGCCTTCGAGAGCGGCCCCTGGCGCAGACTCACCACATCGGAACGAGGACGATTGATCTGGAAACTCGCAGACTTACTCGAAGCCCACCTGGAAGAATTCGCACAACTCGAGTCACTCGACAATGGCAAGCCGGTGGGCGTGGCGCGCGTAGCCGATGTGCCACTGGCTGTGGATCTCTTCCGCTACATGGCCGGTTGGGCAACCAAAATCGAAGGCACGACGATCCCCATTTCGGTGCCCTACACGCCGGGAGCCCAGTATCTTGCTTACACGCTGCGCGAACCGGTCGGCGTGGTGGCCCAGATCATCCCATGGAATTTTCCACTGCTGATGGCGGCCTGGAAGCTCGGCCCGGCGTTGGCCGCAGGCTGCACCGTCGTACTGAAACCGGCTGAGCAGACGCCGCTGTCGGCCTTGCGACTGGGTGAACTCATCTGCGAAGCGGGGTTCCCTGATGGAGTGGTCAACATCGTGCCGGGCTACGGAGAGACCGCCGGCGCGGCATTAGCGGCACACCCGCATGTGGACAAGGTCGCATTCACGGGCTCCACCGAAGTCGGCAAGCTCATTCTTGGCGCGGCTGCGGGGAATCTGAAAAAAGTCTCGTTGGAACTCGGCGGGAAATCACCCAACATCGTGTGCGAGGATGCTGATGTCGCGGCAAGCATACCAGGGGTGTCCAGCGCGATCTTTTTCAACCAAGGCCAATGCTGTTGCGCCGGCTCACGGCTGTTTGTCGACAAGCGTATCTTCGACAAGGTAGTAGAGGGCATCGCGGAGGACGCGAAGAAGATCAAGGTCGGACCGGGCATGGATCTCGACACCCAAATGGGTCCGCTGGTCTCGGATGAGCAGCAACGGCGGGTGCTCAGTTATCTGGAATCGGGCTTTTCCGAGGGAGCCAAAGCGGTGGTCGGCGGACACAAACTGGGCACCAAGGGTTATTTTGTGGAACCGACGGTGCTGGTCGACACGACGCAGCAGATGAAGATCATGCAGGAGGAGATCTTCGGACCGGTCGTCTGCGCGGTGCCATTCACGGAGATAGACGAGGTACTCCCGTTGGCAAACGACTCGATCTACGGCCTGGCGGCTGCGGTGTGGACCCGCGACGTCAGCAAGGCCCACCGCATCGCGGCGCAGCTGCGCGCAGGGTCGGTCTGGATCAACTGCTACAACATCTTTGACGCCGCACTGCCCTTCGGAGGTTACAAGCAATCCGGCTGGGGCCGCGAAATGGGGCACGACGCATTGGAACTCTACACCGAGGTGAAAGCCGTCACGGCGCGGCTGTGAAATGCTATCCAGGAACTGGAAGTTCGGACATGCCTCCGTCTCCACTGATCCCCCGGGAGGAGGGAAAAGAGCGCGCGCGATCAGAACAGAGGATGGTGTGGCGCAGCGGAAAAGGGAGCGGCTGCCGGAGCTTCGCCGGCATTGCCGAGAAACCTCCAGACGCCATCTTCCTTGACCAGGTAGTGCACTTCACGGAACCAACTGTCGAGCGTGATCCGGTTGCCCGTTCGCTTCTCAGTCCCATATAACCCCCCGGTGCACGTGACCTCCGCCTGAAGCCGGGAGTCCACCTGGCGGACTTTGATGTCAGACAGCATATGGAGAGACTCCACCGCCTTGTAGTGCATAAACACTTCGCCCCACACCCGCCGCACGTCGGTTTCTTTCAACCCGTGATAATTGTACGCCGGCGAATAGAATGCCATGAGCGCAACGAGATCTTCCTTCTGCACCGCTGTCTCGGCCCGTGCGAATGACGCAAGCAACTCTTTCACGACCGGCTGACCAAGCAGCCGTTTGTGCTCCTTGATCGTCTTTCCGTCAACCATCAACTGGGCATCCGGCAACACCTGCACTTTGGCAAACGCCGCCTCTGATCCCAGCACTGCGCACAAAACCAGACCCAGACCGAGACGCACACTCACCTTGCCGTATGGCCTCATCGACACCTCCTTAATTCTGCGCATTGACCGCCGTACGCGATGAGGCGAGCAATGGTCTCAACCCCTTATATTTCCCGGTCCTTTGAATGGCTAGGAGCGAAATGGCTGGACATCACCTGACTTGCGCAACATCTTATTCACCTCGTCCAGATGCAGCTCTTCACCGACGATCATCTCCCGCGCGAATTCTTCCAACAGGACGGACTTTCCCTCGGAGAGTTTCAGAAGTTCATAATAGGCGGCGGCAGCTGCCTTCTCGTGCTCCAGGCTTTCCCGCAGGATATCTCCCACGTCATGCTTCTCGGTTTCCAAGAGCGTCCCGATTTTCAGCGAGGGATGGCCGCCAAGCAAGGTGACCAGTTCCCCGGCTTTATGCGCATGGGCAAGGCTCTCGTCGGCATTACTCTTCAGCCACGACACGATAGGAATGCGGTTATAGCCGTAGACCATGAGTGAGTAATGCATATACCGCACGACTCCCGCTAACTCGTGCTCCATAATCCGATTGAGAATCCCTACTGCGCGTTGTGTGTCTTGATCGTTCATGTGATCCTCCCATTCAGTATGACCCTCTCGCCTGAGGAAGCGCGAGCGGGTTATCGCCGTTACAGACGATCGTTGATTCATGCCCCTTGCATCAGGAAATACGCAAGACCGGCCGCCAGCACCAGAAATCCGATCAGCCAGCGGACCATCCGTTTTTTCGCCGTGGCGAGCACCCGGTCCAGCTTTTTCCTGAGAGCCGGCTGGGAACCGATATAGGCATCTACCTGTTCCTTCGCTTCTTTCAGGCCGACATTGTGCTCCAGGCGAACGACCTTGATCGCCTCAATCACATTGCCTTGCCACAGCGCATCGACGGCTGCCTTGGGAAGATCCGGGGAACGTCGTGATTTGTTCGACATCGTTCCAATGCTGCGGCGATACGCGACACCATCCGCTATGTCTGGCTGAGAAACCTCGGTCGATCCCGAACGGAGACCATTTTCACTAAGTCCCGCACGGAGAGCACCCCGACGATCTTCCCGTTCTCTGTCACGGCCAAGTGACGCACCCCCTGTTCGGCCATCGCTTTACTGGCATCGCGTATCGTGCGATTCACATCGATGCTGAGTAGAGGAGAACTCATCACGGCACTGACGTGAGTGCTACCTGGATCCCGGTTGGAAGCCAGCCCCTTCCGGACCAGATCGCGCTCGGTCACGATGCCGACGATTTCGCCGGCCTCGATCGTCAGCAATGACCCCATGCGCTTCTCGCCCATCAGCCGAGCGGCCGCGAGTAGAGACGCGTCGCTGGGGATCGTCGCGAGGGTGGTCGCCATCAGAACGCTCAGCGGGCGGTACACCTTGTCAAGTTCACAGACGGGACCGCTCTCCGCATCCACAAACGATCGCACGAGGTCCCGCACCGAAATGATCCCGACAATCTCACCAGCCTCCGCTACACAGAGGTGGCGCACATGATTGGTTTCCATCAAATGGCTGGCATCCAACATGGAGCGGTCCCCGGCAATCGTCAAAATCGGGCTGGCCATCACACGATCCACCATCGTGACCGTGGGATCTAGTCCCTGCGCGAGCACTTTCCGTACAAGATCCGTCTCCGTCAGAATTCCAGACATTCCTCGCTTGGGATCATTCGATTCCACCAACAGACAGCCGATCTGCTTGACGCCCATCCGCTCAGCCGCGGCCGCAGCCGTCGCGTCTTGTGGAACCACCTCCAGGTAGCGATGCATAAAATCTTTAGCGGCTCCGCCCTTATGCTGATTCATCTCAACTCCTTATTCCCTGAACAGGTTGCACGATCGTCCAACCAAGTAAACACGACCACTATATCTGATTACGAGAGTCATGCGCAGGCACGACTGTGCCGCTATGAGCAGAAGTAGCCAGTCGAGCGCCAAAAAGTGTAGGCTCTGCCCATCGACCCGCTTCACCGTTGGATGGGACACCATGCATGGCCTCGATCTGAAAATTCCACCACTCGCCGTCGGTGCAATCATCGCGATGGGCATGTGGCTTGCCTTCTACACCCTGCCCGAATTCGCCTATCCACCGTTGCGAATCGTGGCCATGGGAATGGGAATAGTCGGGGCCGGCATCACAGGATTGGCGATGCTGTCCTTCTGGAGTGCGCATACCACCCCGAACCCCATGAAACCAACGTCCGCATCGTTCTTAGTGACGTCGGGAATCTATCGTTTCACGCGCAACCCGATGTATCTCGGCCTGTTGTTGCTCCTAGCCGGCTGGGCTCTGTATCTGGCAAACATCCTGGCGTTTCTCTTTCTTCCTGCCTTCATCCTTTACATGAATCGCTTCCAAATCAAACCGGAGGAACGAGCGCTAACGGACCGGTTCGGACGGAAGTATCTTGATTATGCGTCTCGAGTGAATCGGTGGATATGACATAAACAGCATGCAGACGTTCAAGCCGGGCATCGTCTACTTTCTGCTGGTCTTCGGGGCAGGATTCGTTCTGGGAACCTTTCGCGAGTTGCTCGTCGTTCCTTATGTCGGTCACAGAACCGCCGAACTCCTTGAGATGCCGCTGATGCTGCTCGCAACAGTACTCGCGGCACGGTGGATCAACCTGCGTTTCCCTGAACCTCACCATAACGCACCACGCTTGGCTATCGGTGGAGTTGCGCTGAGCTTAATGCTGGCGGGAGAGCTGGCCGTCGGCATCGGACTCCGAGATATGACTGCCACGGACATCATGCTGAATAGAGATCCGGTTTCCGGAACGGCTTACTACCTGAGCCTCATCCTCTTCGCCGCTATGCCCTGGCTCGTCTCCCGCCGGTGAATAGCAAGTCAGTGGCGAGTGGCGTGGGCGGAGTGAAAACACCACAATGCTTTCGTTGACACACTTCAGCGAAAAACCATCAATAGTAAAACCTGCATAGGATGCAGCATTCGCCGCACTGAGACGATTCGGTCGCACAGATCCTGCCGGATCAGTGCCATGAGATTCCCTCTATCGGCCCGCAGCAGATGACTCCGCTGCGGGTGCCGACTCCTGCCTCCTACTCTTCCTTCGCCTTCACACCGGATCGGAACGTCGTGTACACATAGACCGGAATGGGCAGGTGGCCGAGATGTTTGTCAATCAACGGCTTCACGTCGTCCCACTTCAGCCCGCCCACCCCGGTGGCCAAACGCGGTAGCGCGACACTGTTGATCTTCTCGGTTTCGATCAACTTGGACAGGGCCTTCAGGCAGTGGTTGACGTTCTCGATCGTAGCCCGACCTGGATTGGCTCCGTGGCTGGGAGCCGGCTCCTGGGTAAACAGATTCACAACCCGGACGCCGCCGACACCCGCCCAGGTCCATAACTCGCCGGGCTTGGGGGTCACCGTCTGGCAGTAGTGCCGGAAGTCCTTGTACATCGCCGGCCAATGTTCTCTCAGCGACAACGCCAACCCGCTGGCAAAATGGTCGTTCGGCGCAACCCCGTGCGCCACCGCTGAGGCCTTGGTCAATAAAATGTCTCCCGTTACTTCTTTCAACATGTGCCGTTCTCCTCCTTATGGACAACCCGCCTACAGTCTTCTGCCGAGTGCGACATGAGGTCCTGAACACAACAGCGCGGACTATGGAGTCTTTGAACAACGGAACCCATAGCCGAAATGCCGGTTCATCGGTTGAGCGTTGAACCGGTGCGCAGACCGCAAGAAATCAGACACGTACAGCCAGGACCCACCGCGCACGACCTTCTGATCACCCTTTGCCGGCCCAATGGGGTTCTTTTCCAGACTGGTCACGTAAGAGTCATGGTCGTACCAATCGAAGACCCACTCCCAGGCATTGCCGGCCATGTCGTAGATACCGTAGGGACTCTTCCCCGCCTCGAACGATCCAACCGGGGCTAAGGCCAGATGGTCGTCCCAATCCTTTCTTCCGTAATTGGCGTGGAGCCTGGTGGGTGCCTCGTTGCCCCAGGGATAAATCCGCCCATCTGTTCCCCGCGCGGCCTTTTCCCACTCCGCCTCAGTCGGCAGACGCTTGCCGGCCCACTTACAGTAATTGACGGCATCCTCCCAGCTCACATTGACGACTGGCCGTCTCTGATGTTCTGGTTGATTCATGATGCTCCAGTCCGGAGGCTCCTCCATGCCCGTCACTTCCAGATACCTGGCGTACTGTCCCACCGTCACCTCAAACTTATCCATGTAGAAGGCATTGAGGTAGATCTGTCGTACAGGCTTTTCGTCTTCTCCGCGATTGCTTCCCCTCGCGAACTTGCCGGCCGGCACCAGCACCATCTGCATATCCAGCGAATCGGTGTCCGCCAAACCTCCTGCCGATCCCGCAAATACCGGATGTCTCGATGCGGCAGTGGATCGTGATCGTGGAAGTTTCGCATGCAGCTGATGATAGAGCGGTTGCTGCTCATTGTTGAGACCCAGCTCATCGGCGCTGTGCAAGACCTCCTCCGCCTGCTTCAGTTTTCCACCGGCCAGCAGATCCTTCGCCTCGTTCAGGAGCCGCCAGACCGTCATTTCCTCCCGTAACCGCCACACCTTCGCTTTGGTTTTCGGCAAATAGGACTTCGTGGGGCCGGATTTGGCATCCAGCTCCAAGGCAGTCTCGTAATGTTCCTCTGCGCAGGCCCAGACTTCCAGGGCTCGACAGGCCTCGGCCAGGTTGAAATGAGCCGGCATATTGGACGGATCTTTCAGCAGGCCTGCTTCCAACGCTGCCCGCGCCTCCGCATAGTGTTTGTTTTTCAGCAGGCCTTCCCCCTTGGTAAAGTCCTGCTCCCCGGCCCCGGCGGCATGAGCGGTCACGGATTGCGCGCTCACCCCGACACATACGAGGAAACACAGCACGGCCACTCTTATCAGCCTCTCACTCATGTACAGATCCCTCCCGGTTGACTATGATTGCCCTCAGAAATCAGCCTCGCCTCCTAGCCAAGAGAACTAGCCATACCAGCCCGGCAAGCTCACGAAAAACTCATACAAGATTAGTGCCCACCTCACTCCGGCGACGGACAGATGGTGATCCCACACCATGCACATCGCGGGGCACATCCTGATGTCGTATCCCATCGTCTCTTCGCTTCCACTTTCTCACGCGATCGTGCAGGGGAACCTGTCGATGGCGATACAGCAATCCCATACCCACCAGCCTAACCTTCAGGGTGCGACGACATCGCGCCACCTTGGCGCCTTCATCGCTCCCCTTCATTTTTCTCACTGGGAGAGGGGCATCGTCGATCCCTTACCGCGCGCATCGAGGGAGCACATTCTGATCGTGCGGCCTCGGCGAGCGAAGGGATCGACGATGCCCCTCTCCCTTTCCCCCTTCACACCCATTGCGGCGCCTCCTCTTTCCCCACCTCACGCCCCGCGAACATGCTATAGAGCGCGGGGAGTACGACAAGCGTCAGCACCGTTGACGTGAAGAGTCCGCCGATGACGACGCTGGCGAGCGGCCGCTGTACCTCGGCCCCGATCCCTTGCGCCAGCGCCAGCGGCAGAAGCCCGAGCAACGTCGTCATCATCGTCATCACGACTGGTCGAAGGCGCAGGCTGCAACCGGTGATGATCGCCTCGTCTGTCTGTGTCCCTTCATGACGCAACTGATTGATATACGAGACCAGTACAATCCCGTTTCCGACTGCCAAACCGAAGAGTTCGATAAAGCCGATGGATGCCGGCACGCTCAAGTACTGCCCGCTCAGCCAGAGCGACACGACGCCGCCGATCAACGCGAAGGGGAGATTGAGGATAATCAAAGTGGCATAGCGGAGAGAATGAAAGGCCCAAAACAGGAGAAAGAAGACAAGGCCCAGTGTGATCGGCACGACGATCATCAACCGCGCGTTAGCCCGCTCCATGTTTTCGAACGCCCCGCCCCACACAACGCTATACCCTTGCGGTAAGTGAAGTTGTGCCGCCAACTTGGCGCGCCCTTCATCCACGACACCGCCGATGTCCCGGCCGACGACGTTGAAGCCGATGTAGATACGGCGATTCACATGCTCTCGACTGATACGAGCCGGGCCTTCACGCATTTCGATCGTGGCCAAGTCTCTCATGGGAATGAGCGCACCGGAAGGAGACTTGACACGGATTTCTCCTATGGTGGCAACGCTGTTCCTGTACGGCTCCGGAAATCTCAGGGTGAGCTGAAACCGGCGCTCACCTTCATACACCTGCGTCGCCGCTTTCCCACCGATCGCGGTGGTGACGATCTCCTGCACGTCCGCCACGTTGATACCGAAACGGGCGATCTTTTGCCGATCAATGTCGATAATGAGGTAGGGCTGTCCAGCGACCTGTTCAACCTTGATATCTTTGACACCATTGATTTGTTGTATCAAGGAGGCAATCTCCTGCGCCTTGTCGCGGAGCACGTCGAGATCGTCTCCGAACAGCTTGATGGCGCATTGCGTCCTGATGCCGGAAATCAGCTCGTCTACCCGCTCTTGAATCGGCTGGCTCATGAGGACGGAGATGCCGGGAATCTCCGCCAGCCTTTTCCTGATGGCATCGGTCAGTTGCGACTGCGTCGCCGCCGTTTTCCAGGTACTCCGGTCGTGCAATGACACAATCGGATCGCTCTCATACAGATCTTCAGGGTGGTAGGGAATCTCGGCCCGTCCAATCCTGCTCACGGCCATCTTCACTTCGGGAAATTCGAGCATAGCCTTTTGCGTCTGTTTCTCCATCTCGATGGACTCAGGAAGTGACACACTCGGCAGCTTCACGACTTGGGGGGTCAGGGACCCTTCCTCAAGGAGTGGAATGAATTCCCGCCCCACGAACGGAACGAGGGCAAGGCTGCACAGCACGATCGCTGTTGAACATGTCAGGATGAGGCCGCGGTGCCGGAGCGTCCATTGCAACACCGGCAGGTAGCCTTGTTTCATCCAGCGCGTCACGCGCGTCTCTTCGGGATGGTCTCCGCGCAAGAGTAGAGACACCAGCACCGGCGACAGGGTCAGTGTCACCACGACCGAGGCCAAGAGTGCGATCACCAGCGTGTAGGCCAGCGGCGCGAACATCTTGCCTTCCATTCCTTGCAGCGTCATGAGCGGCAGGAAGACGACGCTGATGATCAGAATGCCGAACAGGATCGGTCGACCGACTTCCTTCGTCGCATGAAGAATGACGCTGAACCTGCTTTCCTGCGACGCGCCGCTGTGTTGTGCGAGATGCCGATAGGCGTTCTCCACGACGACAAGGGACCCGTCGGCGATCTCGCCAATGGCAATCGCCAGCCCACCAAGCGTCATTAAATTTGCCGAGAGCCCGAACCGCTCCATCAGGATGAACGTGACAAGCGGAGTGACGATCAACGTCACTGTTACAATGATGGCGCTGCGGACATGGCCGAGGAAGAAAAAGAAGATGAAGATCACCAGCACAATGCCTTCGATCAACGCGTCACGCACCGTGTGAATGGCGGCATTCACCAGTTCGATGCGATCGTAAAAGGGGATCAGCCTTGTGCCTCCCGGAAGAATATTGCTTTGTTGCAAATCCTCTACCTTCGTCTTAACTGCCTCAACCACCTGACGGGCATTGCCTCCACGAAGCATGAGCACTGTTCCTATGACGACTTCCCGCTCCCCATTGAGGACCACCGCGCCATGACGAACGGCGTGGCCAATACGAACTTCACCGACATCCCGGACAAACACCGGCGTGCCACCGACCTCTTTCACGATTATGGATTCGATATCACTAACGGTCCTGATCAACCCAAGCCCTCGAACGATCGAGCGTTCGGCATGACGCTCCAGCACGTTGCCCCCGACATTGGCGTTGTTCTTCACCACTGCCTCGTAGATCTGCTGGAACGTCAAGTCGAACTTGCGCAGCTTGGCCGGATCAACCAGGACCTGATACTGCTTCACAAACCCGCCCATGCCGTTCACATCGATCACGCCCGGTACGCTCTTCAGCTGAGGGCGCAGGACCCACTCCTGCATGGTGCGCTGATCCATCAATTCCCTCTCGACAACCTGTGAATCGGTCGCCGTCGCATGGGGCCCTTCGAAATAATAGTGATAGACCTCACCCAGCCCCGTTGTGACGGGGGCCATCACCGGTTCCAGCCCCTCTGGCAATCGCTCCTTTGCCGCCATGATCCGTTCGAGGACCAACTGTCGAGCAAAGTAGATATCCACGTCGTCTTGAAACACCACCGTGATTTGAGAAAGTGCAAATTTGGAAAGTGAGCGGATCTCTGCAAGACCAGGCAGGCCGGTCATCTGAAGCTCGATCGGATAGGTGATGAATCGCTCGACTTCGACCGGTGAGAGACCCGGCGCGTCGGTCAGCACCTGCACTTGAATATTGGTCACGTCGGGGTAGGCATCGATCGGAATCGACTGAAAGGCAAAGAGGCCGACAACGGACAGGAGACAGGCCAGGCCGATGACCAGAATCCGTTGCCGCAAGGAAAATTCCAGCAGAGAAGCGATCATAGCGCCGGCTCGATCTTGTGCCGTTCCATCTCGGATTTGAGGGCGAAGGAACCCTTCGTCACAACGAGCTCGCCGGCGCGCACTCCGCCCAGCACCTGCACCAGGTCTCCCTGCTCGTCTCCCAACGTGACCGCCCGCGCTTCGAATTCCCCCGGCCCGCGCTGCACGAATACCATCGTGCCGGCCGGCCCGTTTTGAACGGCCTCTATCGGCAGGCTCAGTTCATCCGGACTCGACGCCGCATAGACACGAATCACCGCGAACATCTCCGGCTTCAGCAGCCGATCGGGATTCGGCACTGTCACTCGAAGCCGCATCGTACGGGTAGCCGGATCGAGCGTGTCTCCGATGTAGGTGATCGCGCCTGAAAAAATGGCATGAGGATAGGCGGCGAGGACCACATCGACTTTCTGGTCCTTGCGGATAAATCGGACGTCCTTCTCCGGCACGTTGCCGACCACCCAGACATGGGTCAGATTAGCCACGGTGAAGAATTTTTGGTGCGTTTCGACCACCTCGCCTCGCGTAATATTGCGCATGATGATCCGGCCCTCGAACGGCGAGCGTAAGGGTACATCGGCCTTGATCGTATGTTGCCGATCCAGCCGGTCAATCTCATCCGGCGTCACTCCAAGCAGTTCCAGACGGTTTTTCGTCTCACGCGCTTCGGCCTGTGCCGTTCTCATGGCAGCTTCGCGCCGCAGCAGTTCGGCCAGGCTCACGGCTTTGTTTTCATACAGCTCCTTGGCCCGTGCGTGCGCCAGTTCCGCTTCATGTAGCCTTGCCGCAGCTTTCAGGTAATCCCCCTCCGCTACTCCAAGGTCCATACTGTGGAGCACCGCCAGCAAGGCCCCCTTCTTGACGTCCTGGCCGACATCCACATGGACTTTGACCACACGCCCGCGGATGAGGGTCGTGACCTCGGCCAATTCGTTCTCATTGGCCTGGACGGTGGCGGGAAACTCACGATGTGTGCGCAGTTGCCCCTCCCCGACTGGCGCGAGTTCCAGCTCCATCCGGGAGGACTCTTCAGGCGTCAGACGCAAAAGCCCTGATTGGGCGGAGGGTGCGTCCTGTTTGCCGACGGAGGAATCCGGCTGTTTGCTCTCACAAGCAACGATCCCGATCAGCATGAGGCAGATCAGGAAACTTGCCGAAAGCCGACGCGCCGAAGCTCCACTTGTGCTTCGTCTCAGCCGAATACCATCCACCATCACTGTTCCCAGTCCCTCCTCGAAGCCCACACGCACCCATACCTCCCTCAACTATTGAGCATGGGCCATGCCCCACAAAACAGCGATTTTCTTGGTGAACAGGTTGGTGCCTGTAGCCTTTTGCTACGGTCTCGAACTCGCACCGTGGTGAAATGGGACAGGAACTGAATAACTTTCGACGCCACCAGCATCTATCTGTGAGATACTGACAACGGAAGAACGACGGTTCTCTTTATGGATGTCCGGGCACAGTTTCCCAACGAGCAATCCAAGGCCGGTGAATTCACCCGGCAATCGGATGCATTCCGAGGCTGGGTCACCGCTGACGACAGTTCCGGATTTCCTTCCTCGCCAGACCGCTATCACCTGTATGTATCGTGGGCATGCCCCTGGGCTCACCGTACGATCATCGTACGCAAGCTGAAGAAACTCGAAGAAGTCATCGGGATGACGGTCGTGGACCCGATTCGTGACGAGCAGGGCTGGGCGTTTCGCGAAGGGTCCGGCCATTCGCTCGATCCCATCAATGGATTCCACTTTCTCCGCGAGGCCTATGAAGCGACTGATCCGCACTATCGAGGGCGCGTCACCGTACCGGTGTTGTGGGACCGGTTCACCAAACGCATCGTCACCAACTCCGATGACGATCTGATGAGAATCTTCAATAGCGAGTTCGATCGTTTCACAGACAGTCAGCTCGACCTGTATCCGGAAGCACGGCGCCAGGACATCGACGAACTCAACCGCTTCGTCTACGAAAACGTGAACGATGGAGTCTATCGGGCAGGATTCGCCACGTCGCAGCGGGCCTATGAACGGGCCGTACGGCAGCTGTTTGACGCACTGGATCTGCTCGATGCGCGGCTTGCAAACCGGCGCTTCCTATTCGGCACGACATTCGTCGAAACCGATTGGCGCTTGTTCGTGACGCTGGTGCGGTTCGATGCTGTGTACCACGGCCACTTCAAGTGCAACATCAGACGCATCGTCGACTACCCGAATCTGTTCGGCTACTTGAAAGACCTCTATCAAACTGACGGTGTCGCCGACACGGTGAACTTCGACCATATCAAGCGGCATTACTACCTGACCCATGGCGAAATCAATCCAACCGGCATCGTCCCTCTCGGCCCGGAGCAGGACCTGACTACCCCCCACGGACGTGAGCATTTGGCTTAGCTTCTCTTCCTCCGCTATTGTCAAAAGTTCTGGACGGTCTTGAGGATATTCTCCACAGCGTTCGAATTCAGCTGGTCATACGCATTGCACAAACCATTCATTACACAGCGTTTGCAAGAATTGGTACTCCACCATGAACTCAGCATGATAGTTGCTCAATCAGTCTGAACAAGAGGGGCATCGTTATCCAAACCAAAGGAGTCGCTATGGATATGCTGACACTGTTCGCGATTGTAATGGTAGGGCTGCTGGTCGGTGGGCTGGTCGTCTACAAGAAGAGCGCCTAGGCTGTGCCCGAGAAAAGAACGACGGCCATGACTCTGTACGGAGTTCATGGCCGTTTCTTTTTCTGCGTTTCCTGTGGAGGCGTTACGCCTCCCTTACCGTACAACCAGGATTGAGCAGTCGCTCCGCTGGACAATCTTGGTCGATACACTGCCTTGGAGAAAGCCGGCAACGGCGCTACGCCCCTTGGCCCCGATGACAATCAGATCCGGCTGTTCACGGCCCACCACTTTCAAGATTTCCTCCGCTGCCGGCCCCACTCTTGGAAACTCCCTGACACGATATCCCGATTTCTCGAGCTTGGCCGCCTCCTGCGCGAGTAATTTCTCCCCGGCCTCTTTGACGACCGTATACCGCAGAAACGGCATGACGTGGACCAGAAGAATTCCGATCGGATCAGCCGCTGACTTGACCTGAAACTGCCCGGTGAGGAATCGCAGCGCTTTGCCTGAGGAGGGAGAACCGTCCGTTGCGAACAGAATCCGCCGGATCGGCTTCGGCGGCTCTTTCACCACCAACACAGGACCGGACGCATGGATCGTCACGGCAGTGGAGACGCTTCCCATCATGAGCCGGTCCAGCGCATTCAGTCCCCGACTGCCCACTACCACCAATCCATTGCGTCCCGCATGCTTGAGCAGCACTTTCGCGATCGCTTGCCTCTCCACACGCACCGAGCCTTTCAACCCGAGTGCCTTCATGCGCTGCCCCGAATACGCCACCACTTGCTTGGCCTGGGATTCAAGGAAGTGAATGACCTCGCCCTCATCCGGCTCATTCCCGCTCACAGACGGATGTGTGATCAACGATGTCGGTACAGTCTGAGTATCGAGGCCATGCACCCCGACGATACTTGGGGCCGCCTTCAGCGGCAGTTTCGCCACCCATTCCAACGCCCAATCCCCATACTTTGACCCATCGATTCCAACGACGGCTTTCATCGGCGTCATCCTCCCGAGGTTGAGATTTCCGGTCAATCGATGTGAGACGGCACCGCTCCTCTCCCACAGATACTGAGACACCAATGCGTCAGAGCTACGGGCGAGACTAAAATCATAGAAGATCTCGACCGATGGACAGTAGTTGCGGTAACCCCCCTTCTCCTCCCGCTTGATTATGCGAAAGAACGCAATGACGATGCCATACTTGTGAGAGAGGGGAATCTCTCACTATCGAGTGATGAAGTATTTCCTTTCTCTCGCTTCCGGGGCTGTCTCTGTTGAAGGCTGGTGCCAACCGCCCCAGGGCACTCTCTCATCCTGTCGCATAATGCAACATCCGACATAGGCTGAAATTAATGATTGGCGATTGAACCGGCTTTTGATAAAGTGCGCACCCACCTGCCGATAACGGGTTGATTTGCTTGATTCTATGGGGGGAGCGTGGTGAAAACTATGATGGCCGGACTATACGGGATACCGATCCAGTTAAAGGGTACGATGGTTGGACTCACCCTGACTGTTGCGCTTCTAATATTCTCTGGTTGCGCCAGCCAAGTAGCCTCAAAAACTCTTCAGCCCCCTGGAACTGAATACTCGAACACAAAGGCTCCTATCGTCGCGGCATCTTCAGCTGCTGCGCCGGCCACCGCCGTTGGCCGGAATTCGCAAGAAGAACCGTTCGATCCCTTTGCCAAACCCGGCGAGACGGACATCGAAGAATACGATCCGTTGGAACCGGTCAACACAAAGGTTTTTGAATTCAACCGGCAGATGGACCGGTGGATACTGAAGCCGGTGGCCAAAGGCTATGACTTTATCCTGCCGAATCCGGTTCAAATCGGGGTCAGTAACTTTTTTTATAACACGAGATTCGTACCGCGACTCGTCAATAACATCTTGCAGGGAAAGTTCCGTGGAGCAGGAATCGAGACCGGCCGTTTTCTCGTGAACACCACGGTTGGTATTGCCGGATTTATCGATTGGGCAAGCGACATGAATCTGAAGACGCCTGAAGAAGATTTAGGCCAAACACTCGGTTTCTATGGAGTCACACCAGGACCGTACATTATCGTGCCGCTCTATCCGCCGTTTACAGTTCGGGACTTGGCTGGATATGTCGGGGATATTTTCCTCAACCCTATTCACTGGCTGGCTCTGCCCATCATTGAAATCGGCGAGATTCCGTCTGCGATTCCCCATCAAAATCGAACCACGACTTCTCTCATCCTGTTCACTTCAAAAGTAACCGAAGTGGTGAATGACCGCTCACTCAACCTTGAAAAATATCAGGGCGTCGAAGAATCTACGGTCGATCTCTATAGCGCCGTCCGCAACGCCTATCTCCAGAAGCGGGCCAAGGCTATTCAAGAGTAGTGCAACCGCGGCCAGCATTCAGCCCGTGCCGAGCCATGTCGAGGGACAATAAATGCTCGCCAATACCGGCAGGTGGTTGGGAAGCTCGGACGGACGATTCCAACTGAAATATCAGAGGATTACTTGTGCAGTGATCGTGGGAAGCACCAGTGACTCGGTCATGGCACACACCACCACTTCACCCGGGAACAATCTCGAAGAGAGGAAGACACACCTTACAAGAGACGAAACCGAGTCACCACGTGCCGCCTATCGGATGACTGAGACGCGACGGTTTACTGGCTTTTCTTATACACAACGATCCCGCCGACCAGGATCCCGAACATGACGACCGCGAACATTAAGAATGTGCTATCCATGGTTACTCCTTTCGTTCGAACCGTTACGCAACGAAGTAATACACCATAGCAACCCCCGCAAGGGTCGAAACTAACTGCCCCCTCCTTTCTGTATCGGCACCTCCCTCCGCATCACAGCAGCCCCTAGCGCCGTGCAAGATGCGCGATACGCTCGGCTCATTTACCATTCCGAGCTTGATTTATACTTAGTAAGTTTATGCCCGACTAATGGCCTTGTCAAGATTGCGTGGCAGGCTCAAACAATCACCTAGTCCCCCAATCCGCACCACGGACTTTGGCTGACCGAGCCAATTAGCACAAACTGTCTGCCGAGCGTTATCGATTGTCCAAAGATTCCACAGTGCCAGAAACTGTCCTGCCCTGTAATGCAACAGCGTGTCAATCCACAGTGCATGGCCTGCACCTCGCCAAGCTCGCAACTCCTTGAATCTGTACAATCGACCGGGCCTGTTTCTATCTGCCATCAACGTGGCATTACCGATGCAATCTGACTCTGCAGCGGTCGCACCTCACCGAACAGAGAGTCCTGACGGCGTAGAGATGCCCGGCAGGAATGACCGTAACCATACCTATTGATTAACAAAATAAGGAGGGTCTGCCATGTCCGGACTCAGCAGATGGGAGCCGTCGGCTCGTTGGAATCCGTGGAGAGAATTCGAAGATATGGAGAAACGCCTTTCGACGATCTTTGGGCGCGCCCCGATAGCGACGAGCGGTGAAAAGAAGGAAGCCATGGCGGTCGCTGAATGGTCACCCCTCGTCGACATCAGCGAAGACGACAAGGGATACGTCGTGAAAGCTGAACTTCCCGAGATGAAGAAGGAAGAGATCAAGATCAACGTCCTTGACGACGTCCTCTCGATCAGCGGAGAACGCAAATATGAGAAAGAGGAGAAGGGCAAGAAGTATCACAGGGTGGAACGGGCCTACGGCAGCTTCATGCGGAGCTTCACCCTTCCCGAAGATGCCGACGGCTCCAAGGTCAGCGCCGAGTACAAGGATGGCGTATTAAACGTACGTCTCCCGAAGTCGGAGAAGGCCAGGCCGAAATCGATCGAGGTGAAGGTGTCGTGAGGAAAAGGAGGACACCATGTTCCGGCATCAAAAATATCTCGAGATCCCGTGGGACGTCCATTGGCAGCACGAAGAGACCGGACGTCGCCGCCACCTGTGGTGGCTGATGGCTTTGCTGATCTTGGCGGCCATGTTTCTGATCGGAGTCGGGGTGACCAGCGGCATCAAGTAGTCGAACGGTCTGCCTGGCCTATCCAGTCTTGATGCAGGGCTGGATAGACGAGAAAGACTAGAACGACCAAATAGCCGGGATAGACCGTATTATGATTTTCAAGAATCGTGAAGAGGCCGGTCACCGGCTCGTCGAACGACTGAGCAGCTACCGTGACCAGCCGGGAACCCTCATCCTGGCGCTCCCCCGTGGCGGCGTGGCGGTCGGGTACCAATTGAGCCTGGGGCTGCATCTTCCGCTGGACGTGTTCATTACCCGCAAGCTGGGCGCGCCGGATAATCCGGAGTACGCCTTGGGCGCGGTGGGCGAGACAGGAGTGGTCTATCTGAATCCGGAAGCGATGGCGGCGTTTCGTCTCTCCCCGGCGGAGATCCAACAGCTTGTTCAGGCCCAGCAGGAGGAGATTGCGCGCCGTCAGGTTCTCTATCGGCAAGACCGCCGGCTTCCCATTGTCACCGATCGCACCATCATTCTCGTAGACGACGGCATCGCCACCGGCTCGACCTTCTTCGCATCCGTCCAATCCATCAGACATCTCAAGCCGCGACGCCTGATTGGAGCCATCCCGGTCGGCCCGGTGGAGACTATTCGGGAAGCCCGCGCGCAAGTCGATGAGTTGGTGGTGATTGCCACACCAGACCCATTCTGGGCGGTAGGAAATCACTATGTCGATTTCGCCCAGGTCGACGATCGTGATGTCGTGGAGTACTTGAACCTGGCTGAGGAAGCGATGCGCGAGCGGGCAGAGCCTTCCTCCGTCTAGCCGCATGATTCGCGAGCGTCTGTGATGAAGCCGGTGGAGAAGCTGCCTGTGATGCAACGAGGAAGGGAGAATGCGATGCCTGTTGGAGGCCGGAACATGTATGCCGCCGTCACTATTTTATTCATGTGCTTTTGCCTGACCCTGACCGGCTCGGGAGGCACGGCGCAGGCCAAGATCGTCGTTCCGGCCGGTTCCGTAATCGAAGTGGACGACGTTGCCGTCAAGTCCGTCGTGGCCGTATTCGAGCGGGCTGAACAGGCGGTGAAGGCCCATGATCTCGACAGGGTCATGGCCGTCTACTCTCAGCACTACAACTATCATGGGCTCAAGAAGGATGATATCCGCAAGGTTTGGAAAGACCTCTTCGACGAGTATCAAGAGATTGCTAGCACCCATATCCTCAGCAAATTCACCAAGGTCGGATCGGGAAGCCAGACCGTGCTGGAGGTCACCTGCACCGGCCATCTGTGGGCACGGTCCAAAACCAGCGGTTTGTATGTTCCCATCGACAGTTGGCATGAGGAAGTGCACTACCTCGTGATGGAAGAAGGTGAGTGGCGCATTCGCGGCAATCTCGGCGATTCGCCGCGTACGCTTCCGTTCGGCACATCGCCCCATCCTCTGTTTTGACGAAGAGACGAAGGAGTCCCACGTATGAGAATCGCGATCGGCATCGATTGGTCGGACCAGGCCTTTACCGCTGTCACCCAGACGTTTCATGTCTATCATCCAACAGACGTCACGCTGGTGCACGGGGTCAATCTCGGTTTTTTCGAGCAGCCGCTCATAGCCGAGATGACCAATCTGCAAGGCTACGACGACTTTCGTAACGCGATGGTGGACGCAGGCCGTCAACTGCTTGAACGCGCAGCCGCCATGGTTCCGCCCGATGTAGAGACCCTGCGAAAGGTCAATGAAATCGGCAGCCCCGCTCAGATCATTCTCGACAGCGCTCAAACCGTCGCGGCCGACCTCGTCGTCGTTGGCGCGCGCGGCCGCAGCCGTGTCGCTGAAACCGTCCTTGGCAGCGTCTCTCATCGCGTGCTGTCGCATGCATTTCGTCCCACGTTGATCGTCAAAGGACCCGCGCGGCCGATTAAGCGGGTACTGGTCGCTATTGAAGGCCATGATGACGCCGATCGAATCACGCAGTGGCTGACCCGTCACCAGTTTGCGACGCCGGTCGAACTGTGTGTGCTCAATGCCGTCGTCCCCGTCGGCTTAGACAGCCCCTATGACGCGCTGGGGGCAAGAGCCTGGTGGGAAGGCGCAGAGTCCTATGCGGAGGAATTCGTCAAGGCCACTGCGGCCAAGCTCCTGGATTCCCGATATACGGTCAGCACAAAGGTGGCGGTAGGCAATCCGGCGGCGATGGTCGGAGAGCAGGCGCAAGCCATGGATTTGGTGGTGGTCGCTTCGCACGGGCGCAAGGGAATCGACCGCTTCCTCCTGGGAAGCGTGTCACACGCCATCGTCCATCAGGTGACATGTCCCATCCTTGTCATACGGTGAAAGGGATCGATCATGAAAACGACACTGGCTGCTGTTGTCATCCTCCTCCTAATCGGAACGTCCTGGGTTTCGGCGCAGATGTCTCGCGGAAATCCAAAGATCGGGCAAGGCGTGTATGAACAACAGTGCCTTCGTTGCCATGGATCCAAATTGGACGGGAACGGCCCCGACAGCGAAGACTTGATCGTGCGTCCGGCGAATCTGCAGTCTCGCATCACCCGCTCGAAAACGGACTGGGAACTGCTCGTGGCAATCTCGAACGGCGTGCTATTCAGCCCGATGCACGGATTCCGCGGCAAGCTGTCGGACGAACAGATCCTGGACGTGTTGTCCTATATCAGAGCCATGTCGCCACCTGACATCGTCAGTTAGCAAGGAGTGACGCGCGCACGGCACTCATCATGTCGGGACTTCACAATGACAAAAATCAGGCAGCTGCGGGGGATCAGCGCCGCTCGACAGACGGATACCAACAGCAAGCCGGTCTATCTCTGCTGGATGGCAGAAAGAGATTTGGATCGAGCATTCACTGTAGACGGAGCGGTCATTCCTACCTATAGGCACCCTGAGGTTCCGGGGCGCACCATCAGTCGTGCCATTGCCTATGAAACCCACCGCATGACCGCACTTACTCTGCTGTGGGGTTGTGGTCTTTTCGTATAAACGCAAGGTAGAGCAGCGTATCGGCGAGGTCCTGATCGCTCATGGTCGTGTCGGGAAACATGCCGGTGCCAGGATGGCCTTCCCGGATGGCGCGGGACCGCTCCTTGTTGGTTTTCAGTTTCAGACCGACCGGATCGCGCAAGTCCGTTGGGGGAGGATTCAGCCGTGCAATGAGCGCGGCAGTATCTTTTTCCAGGCGAGGTGTCCTGGTGAGATATCCATCGATCCCGTGACAATAGTAGCAGACGCCCTTCCCGTTGAAGATCTCCCGACCCTGGGCAACATTTCCTGTCAATGTTCCACCGGGTGGCGACGGAGCGGACTCGGCCCAGGCGGGGCTATCCGACAGCAGTGGAAACGGCATGCCCAACCAGACTGTGAGCAGAATGCCGCAAACGTTCAAGTAGCTTGTTTTGGTCATGTGGTCTGTTTGGTCTATTTCGTTTGTCTGGTTTGTTTGGTTAACAAAATCAACCAGGGAATCAGTCTTGTCCGCAACAGGGATTGTACCGGTCTTTCGGAATAGCGTTCATGCTGCCGAACACGGTTGCACGCTCTTCCGCACAAGTCACGTTATCGATTACCCACTTTCCGTCATGATCAATCCTTTTCCGGGTTGGGATCTTTTCTGATAAACGCCAGATAGAACAAGATATCGGCCATGTCTCGATCGTTCATAGTGAACTCTCGAGACCTGCCGGTGCTCGGATGGCCTTCCCGTATGGCGCGGGCTCGTTCCTTGTTCGTCTTCAGGCGAAGGACACCGGCATCACGCAGGTCGGTCGGAGGGGGATTCAGCCGCGCAATGCGCGCGGCGATGTCCTCCTTCATATGTGGCAATCGATCGAGATAGGCGTCCATTCCATGGCAGTAGGAGCAGCCCCCATTGCCGTGGAAGATGTCCCGGCCTCGCTCAACACTACGCTTCACACCCGGTTGTGAGACGGACGACTCGGCCGAGGCGGGCCTATCGGACAGCGGTGGAAGCGACATGCCCAGCCAGGCTGTGAGCAGAATGCCGAAAACGTTCAAGTAGCTTATTTTGGTCATTTTGGTCTTTCTAGTCGATCTGGTCTATTTCGTTTGTCTGGTTTGTTTCGTTAACCAGATCAACCAGCTAATCAGTCTTGTCCGCAACAGGTATTGTAGCGATCTTCCGGAATAGTATTCATGTTGCTGAAGATCGTGGCGCGTTCTTCCGCACTGGTCACATTATCGATTGCGGGATAGAGCGCCCGCTCTTCTTTTCGATTATGAGAGCTCAATAGGTTGAGCAGCGCTTGTTCTTCCTGATCCGTCTCAGGATTTTGTTTTTCCATCTTCTGGTGAATTGTGTCAAGTAGCTGCTTGATCTGGCTATGCTCAAACCGCATCACGGGTGTCGGCCCGTCCTCGATCATGCCGGTTTTCTCTTCCCACATCGGGAACAGCAGCTCTTCTTCCCATACGATATGTCGCTGGAGACCGACCTTGAATTCTTTGAACGCGTCTTTGGCTTTCGCAAAATCGGACCGTTTCAACCGTTGAAACGTCTTGAACAGCTCATCCAGCCGATCATGATCTGCTTCGTAGAACGTGGTGATCGTAGCCTGTTCGTTCATGCCGCCTCATCTCCCGTTGCAAGGGTTCACGAACTCTCGGGACGCACCGCGACCGTGATGAGAATGGCGGAATCGCTGAGCGCCTTCACGGAATGGGGAACTCCGGATTCCAACGCCAGGACTTCACCCTTCCGGACTGGAGTCGTCCTAGTCCCGGCCGTGAATTCAATCTGGCCGTCCAACACCTGCACCGTGATCGGGCCGGGAGCCTTGTGAGTGGGAAGGCTGGCACCTTCGCTGAAGGATCGAAATATCAGGCGCAAGCTCTCCGTCTTCAAGAGAATAACGGTTCGATCCTTTTCAGCCTGAGCCGGGTCCTGCAGACGGACGGACTCAAGCTGCGCGCCCACATCGAACACCGCCATCGGAGATGCTTCAGTGAAGGTTGCGACACTGTCTCTCATTGGAAGTTCCATCATATCCTCAGCCTAGACCACAACGGTGCGGGATCGATCTCTTGAGAAGAAATCGATCCCACACCGTCTAACAACCCTCAGCACGTTCTCGTTATTGCTTGACGATTACGCCGCAGGCGATCCGGGGTCCGCCGGGCGCATCCTTGGTGAGTGGATCAGGCACATACTTATCTTGCAGTTCATGGATGATAAAAGCGCTGCCGTCTTTATCGAACAGCGTATTCAGTCCATCGGACAGCGTGACTCGGCTCGTGATGGTATACAGCGAGCCGTTCCGACTCTCATCGACATACAAATTCTGCAAGTCGCCAAGATGATAGGGATGATTCGCAAGCCCCGGGGAAACCGATGCCTCCGGATTGACATTGGCATCGACATTACCGTCGTAATGACCTTTGGCCGCGGCGAAGGGGTCACAACTTCCAACTTCGTGGATATGGATCCCGTGCAATCCCGGCGTGAGTTTGCTCTCCGGACTGCCTTTCACGGTCAGCTTGATCCGCACACGCCCTTCATATTTTTCGTAGAGCTGCGCCTCTCCGGTAATTCCGGGTCCGGTAATTGTCGCCTTCGCGTACAGCGGCGCCGCGAGTTTGCCCGTGTGGTACGACGAGCAGCCGCTCAGAATCAGCCCGACGGCGACCCCTGCGCCGATCATTGAGAATGTGTTCATGCCGACCTCCCTTAATTGGTTTGATTGGCAGCCATCATATCGTCTGCCATCCGCCGGTTCAAATCCTTTTTCCTCATTCCTTCCGCAATCAAACCAGCATAATTCGACCGCGCGGCTCACTCATCCATTCCGCCTCTCCGTCCGCGATGCTCCCCTCCACCGGGTCCCATCATCGGCCCCATGCCTTCTCCACGGCCCATTCTCCCCTGTCCATGTCCGCCGGAGAAGGTCTGTTCATACTGGATGACGCTCCAGATCTCATCATCGGAAAGGACCGGACCGAATCCAATCATGGACGTACGGGGCGAGCCATACTTGATAACCCAGAAGATTTCACCTTCGGTGCGATGGCGCCAGAATCCATGGTGACGGAAATTGCGAGGCGCGGGCTTCAACTGGGCGGCTGCCGGCCCGTTCCCGCCCCCGTCCGTTCCATGACAATTGAAACAGCCGCCTTTGCCGTCATAAATTGCCTTGCCTTTTGCGACGATTTCCCGGGAATTCGGCAAGGGGCTCTTGAGTGCGCGCGCTTCAGCCAGCTTATCGACCGGCACCAATGGCTGCATCATGTGCCGCTCCGCCGCCGCCGGAGATCCGGCAAGCACGACCGTTGTGAGTAGTAACGCGAATAGGCTGGGCTTCATCATCGCACTCCTTGTTCGTCGTTTACGAAGGACCGGACGTAGCGCAGCACTTGCCAGGCTTCTTCCTCGGTCAAGATAAGCGGCACAAAGGAGGCCATCGCCGTCCCCTTGCTGCCGTTCCTCAGTATCCAGAACAATTCCCCGTCCGTTCTAGCGGATTGCCACTCCTTATCGGTGAAGTTTCGGGGCAAGGGACCCTTGAGCGTGCCCGGCTCGATGTCGCCGCCGAATCCCTTGCCGTCTTTCCCATGACAGGTCACACAGAAGGCTTTCCCATGGAAGAGTCTCTCCCCCTTCTCAACAGATTCCTCGGTGGCCGGAATCGGATTCCTCCATGTTCTGGCTTCCTCGATTTGGTCGAACGGGACTCGCGGTTTGAGGACAGCGTCATCGGCTCCAAAGACCGAAAGGCCCGGTGACTCAAGCACCGCCACAACCACCGCAAACAAGAGAGATGGACGCATGGCTCGTCTCTTTATTGCCCAATCCGTCATGAACAACACTCCGCCAAAAGGGAACGACCAGGCCCCAAAGAATTGAGCCTGCCCCCCTCTATCGATCGATCCTACTTATTTTCAGAATACCCGGTGAACTTGTGTCCGAGGGACTGCGGGAAACTCACGGTGCCGTCTGGAAATTCTTGCCCGTGTTGCCACAGGTGATAGATCACACCGTCTGTTCCTGCCGCAACTTCCGCCACCTTGGCGGCCTGGTCACTCGGCATATCGAGGATTTGAACACGGCCCGTCGCAATCTCGACTTTATGATCGTGGAAATGCCGATGCCACTGGATGGCAGGCAGCTTTCTTGTCAGGTCTTTGGCGACAAAGTACTCGACGCCGACTAACGGCGCCTTCGGGTCGGTCGACTCAAACAGGAGACATTGAAGAATCTTGTCGGAAATACCCTTGCAGTAATGATGGAACGGGCCGCCCGGTGTCCCGTCCGCCATCATGTGAGGTGCCTGGACATGAATCTCATATCCAAGGGCTGGGCTTGTCGGTTCTCCGCTCACCGCCTTGTGGGGACCGACCCCACTACATCCGACGGCAGCGATCGCGACAACAGCTAATAGTCCTTTTCTCATCACAACTGACCTCCTAGGTTTGAGGTGTCCTCACCCAGCCCATCCAAGCAAAGAAGCATCCTCCACATTCGACTGACCATGAGAGACAACAGGGGTCGAAAGGATTCAACCATTCATGCCCGTTCGATGCTCACCGGTCATAGATCCAGTTCCACCATCTTGCGGTGGAATCGAGTGATCACATTCGGATCAGGCGTCAACCTGATCTGCGCCTCGTCCTTCCCTTTATAGGGCAGCAAGTTCAGGACGTAGCGCAAGCTTTCCAATCGCGCAGCCTGCTTGTTGTTCGCCTTGACGATGATCCAGGGGCTGTATGTCGTGTGCGTTTTGCTGAACATTTCCTCTTTGCTGCGGGTATAGGCGTCCCACAGCTCTTGCGCTTTTTCATCGACCGGGCTGATTTTCCACTGCTTGAGCGGATTCTGGCGTCTTGCGTCGAATCGCTTTGCCTGTTCGTCCTTGGAGATCGAGAACCAGAACTTGATGATCGTCACACCGTCTTCATAGAGCATATGCTCGAATTCAGGAACCTGCTGCAGGAACCGATGATGTTCTTTCTTCGTACAGAACCCCATCACCGGCTCGACCACCGCGCGGTTGTACCAACTGCGGTCGAAGAACACGATTTCACCTTTGTTCGGCAGCTGTCGGATGTAGCGCTGGAAATACCACTGGCCCCGTTCTTCATCGGTCGGCTTCGGCAGGGCCACGACGCGCATCGCGCGAGGGTTCAGATGCTCCGTGAACCGGCGGATCGTCCCGCCTTTCCCAGCGGCATCACGTCCTTCCACCAGAATCGCAATCCGTTCTCCGCTGCCCTGAACCCACCGTTGCAGTTTGACCAATTCAACCTGTAATTGGCGCAACTCTTGTTCATACAGCAGCGTCTTCAGCACCTCCTGAATGTCGACGCCCCTGTTCTCGAACAGCTCAATCATGCCCTTTCTCGTATTGATCCTTCGAAGATCGTCTTCGGTCAGAGTGAACCCTGATTCGCCGATAGGGCTCGGCTCTTGCTCAGCGGCTCCCTCGCGCGACGATCGATACCCATCCCCTTCGCGAGGAACCGCAGTTGGAATGGTCTCCAGCCCATTGACATCGAGCGACCCTGCTCGGTTCACACGTTCGTCCGCCACGTGCTCGCCCCGTCGATCCTTGCGGTCTTTTGATTTCCCTGTCGAGTCGCTGTCGGCCGCCATAGCAAGCCCCTTTCGTCTATCGCATGTGAGTGTGACGGTCAGAACGCCACGTTCCGGTCTCGTTCGGCCACAGCCTTGATGTAATCCGGCATGCCCTTGATCGATGCGCCGGCCACCAGATCCGCTCCCCCGATCTGCCTCGCAACGGCGCATGCGCCGCAGACCCAGATCGACACATCCGACGCCTGCACGGCGGTCAGGAGGTCTTTTAACGGTGTCAGGTTCACGCCCGTCACATGGTCGGCGACACCTTTGCGCCCCAATGTGACCGCTTCATTCCACAACCAGAGCACCACATCGTGCCCCTGCTCCTTCGCCGTCTTCGCCGCCATGAAGGGCAGAGTTGCCATCGTAGGATCGTCTGTTCCTCGACTGCCCGAAATAATAAAAGTTGCCACTTCTGCCTCCTTGGTTCGTTCTCCGTATCTCGTCGTTCGTATCTCGCATCTCGCGAGAAAGACCGTCCTTCATTGTCGCAGACATTCACGCGCTTCACGCTTCACAAGATACGTTTCACACATTCCATCACTTCGCCAGCGAACGAATGTACTGCACCAACTGCCACACCTGCTCATCCGGCAGTCCTGGAAAGGCCATCATGCCGGTTCCCATCGACCCGTTCTTGATGATCCAGAACAGCTGACCATCAGGTATATCCCTCATCATCGCGCCGCACGTGAAGTTCCTTGGCGGCGGCATCAGCGCTGCGCCCATCAAGCCTTTCCCGTCTCCCTGTTCACCATGACACATCACACAGGCGACAGGCTGCGCCGTCTTGAGAAAGAGTGTCTTCCCGGCTGCAATCGCGCCCGACGATGCAGCGAGCGGATTGGCCTTGGCCAGGAATTTATCCGGAGCCTTGGTTGTCTTGCGGGGCTGCAGACAGGCGCTCGCCTCACCGGTAGTCGCCGCGCCCGCCGCCTCCGGTACTCCCTTGAATGTCGCCTTCAAATAGACAATCACATCGGCCACACCCTGCTGACCGATCGTTAAATTCCAATAGGGCATGTTCGGCGATTTGCCTATCGCAGGACCTCCATGGTTGATGACATTGTAGAGATACTCCATCGGCAGTTTTTCGAAGGGTATGTTGGCATGGATTGCCGGCTTCGGTTCCAATCCGGAAGCCGCCGGTCCATCGCTTTTACCCGTCGCGCCGTGACATTGCGAACAATACTCTTTATAAACCACCTTCCCTCGATCCACGCTGGCCATCTCGAATTCACGGCTCGTCCAGGGCTCATAGTACTTTAAGTCCGGCACCCCCTGAACCATCAGAAATCCGATCACGGCGCGGAGCTGCGGTTCTGTGGCATCAGCCAGAAATTCGCCGCTGTGTGGTGTGAAGTCTTGCGGATTCTGCCCGAATCGGAAGAGCCAGTCCGAGTTGTACCGCTGGCCGGCATTCTGCAACGCGACACTCTGCGGGCCGCCGATGAGCTTGCCGTTTTCCCCGATCGTGTGGCAGCCAAGACAGGCATGCGCCTTATAGGCCATCCCGCCGAAGGTCGCTTCGTACTTCGTCACTTTCGAGAGGTCAAATGCCCCAACCGTCACGCGCGGATCTTTGTTGTGCTCGGCAAAATAATCCGCAATGGCGTCGGCTTCCGACTCCGTGACCATCGGATGCCTGGACGGCACTGTCGTCAGATCCCATCGATAGCCCTTTGCATAAAGAGGCGCCTCTTTGCCGGTCAACCATCGAGTCAACCAGGACCGCTGATATTTGCTGCCGGCCCAGATCAGATCGGGCGCCCTCAGATTGAAACGAGAGTCGGCCTTGCCTTCGAGCCGGTGGCATTGCGCGCAGGTCTGCTGGAGGATGTCCTTCGCGCGAGACTGGTCGCCGGCCAATGACCAGCAGGGAAATGCCGCAAGTCCCACCAGCGCGAATACGGCCCCTACGACCAACACTCGTCTGCGGCCCTTCATGTCACCCTCCCTTTCATCGATCGTGATCCCACCCTTCGCATGTCTCTATGAACGAACTCCCGATGGCGCATGAGGATTCAACGTGATCGTGATGGGCAGCGCAGTTGCGATAGACTGATGGACGGTGCAGCCATGCGCGACTTTCAACAACCGCTCCTTCTGCTCGGATGGAATTCGATGGGGAAGATGGATGGCAATATCGATCTGGCCGACACGGTGCGGACTTTCAGCCATGGCCCATTCCGCATCGATACTCAACCCATCCCGAGAAATATTGTGTCGCGCACAAAACTGGCCTACGAAGTAAGCCACGCAACTCGCCACGGAGCCGACAAAGAGTTCAACCGGACTCATTCCGGCATCCTGCCCCCCATCCTCCGCCGGTTGATCGGTGACGACCCGATGCTTGCCGCTCGTGATATCGTAGCGAGTGCCGCCATGATAGGACGCCGTGAGTTTCATTGCGCACCTCCGGAACCTGGCAGTCTCGCCGCCAACCAGAGACAGAACCCGCCCAGTGGAATCGCCAGAATTGCGCCCTGTATCCCAAGCAACCCATGAATTGTCACAGGCCCGTATTCGCCGAATGACAACAACATCGTTTCCAAATCTGGAAACATGAAGGCAAACACCAGGGCGCCGAACATTCCGCCCAGGACCGTCACCCAGGCATCCGGTTTTCCTTCAGCCGCCGCCACGAGTGCCGTGCCCGGGCAATAGCCCGAGACGGCAAACCCCACACCGAAGATGAGCCCTGCTACGATCATTCCCGGCAGATACAGATCTTTGACCTTCATGTTCGCCCACCCCCACAGATCCAACAGATGGACCCCGATCAATCCGACTCCGATCGCGACCACGATCAGTTTGATGATCGTCAAATCTTTAAGCCGCAGCGCCTGAGTGATTTTGGTATGGCTCGATGCGCCGGATAATTGAAGGGCCGCGCCGAAGGCCGACCCCAACACCAATCCGAGCAACAACATCATCGCTTTCCCCCGTCGCCGTACAGCCACCGTGCCGTCACAATCGCGCTCGCAAAGAGGGCGACCGAAAACACGAGCGAACTGACGGCCAGCTGTGACACGCCACTGATCATGTGGCCGGAGGTACAACCTCCGCCGAAACGGGCGCCAAAGAGAAGGAGAAATCCGCCGACGAAGGACCAGACCAGGCGATGTCCGGGGTTCGATCCAAACCGTGTGTTCCATTCGGGCGGCACGACTCTCGTGGTGAATCGGGACGTTGCCATCGCCGCCAGCAATGCCCCGAGCGGAATCCCCAACACAAAAAAGAACTCGTACGTGGCCAGCGTCCAGCCCGGCGCGGTCTTCGCCAGGTAGGGGCTCTTCGATGCCACGTCCGGGAGCACATGGTGGAGAAGCACACCGTCCAGCACGACGTACTGCGTCGAAACTCCGATCGGTTGGACCAATGCGACCGCCAGAATGAGCACAACCCCGATCGCCACACCGCCGGCCCACCACCCAAGCACCGGGTTCGTATCCTTGTGGCCTGTTCCGTTAATAGATAGGGTGTCGTGTGTCATCTCGGCATCAGGGTTTGATATAAGACCAGCCTTGTTCTTGTAGTTCCATCAGTCGGACCATGGCCGGCACGGTGCGATCGACCTGATCGATCAAATCCGCCCGCGTGAGACCCTGCGCCTTCATCGTATTGGAGCAGGCGGTAAATTCGACATCAGAGGCCATCTTCAGCTGCGCCAGTTCCGTCGCCAACAGCGAATCTTTTTTCGTCAATAGCGTCAACCCGGCACCATGCACCACCAACTCGACCCGCAAGTGCTCGCGCCCCACCTCTTGATAGAGGTGACGGATATTGTTCAACGCTCCCCGTTGGACCTTCTCATCCCCTGAATTGAGGTGCACGACCACCCGATGCGACTCCAGAGCGGATACGGCTGTTCCGCTGAACCCCACGGCAGCGAAGCCAAGCGCGCCGACCAGAAGCGTAACGAGCATTCCGTTCATCTCGATCCCACCACCCTCTCAGCGATGACGCTCAATATGGCGCATCCGCCGGCTTGCCCCCGTTCGGCCAATCGCGCGCCTTACCGGGAAAGTCAGGACGCGGCTGGCTGTTGATGTAGGCCGCGACATCGAACGCTTCCTCGTCGGTCAGGGACCAGCCCCACCCACGCGGCATATTGGCCTTGATGAATGCAGCTGCCACACTGACTCGCGCCATGCCCGCGCCGACGTTGTAGGAGCCGGGTCCCCAGACCGGCGGCGCAGCCATCGTGCCTTGCCCGTCGGTCCCATGGCAGAAGACACATCGCCTTTCGAACACCTGCTTGCCGCTGACAGGATCCGGCGAATGAGTCGACGTGATACGGGGAATTCCCCGCCAGGGCACGGCGCTGCCGGGCGGCACGTTCTTCGACAACCAGTCGATGTAGGCCACAATGGCCGCGAGTTTCGCGCTATCGGGGGGAAGTGCTCTGCCGTTCAAGCTTCGCTCGAAACATTCGTTGATCCGATCGGCAAGACTCATCGGCCGGCCTGCGCGAGCGCGATATTCGGGATAGAGAACGCTGATTCCAACGAAAGAAGCGGCGCCGGGAGTAAGTCCCGCATCAAGGTGACAATTCGTGCAGTTGAGCGCATTGCCGGCATAACGTTTTCCGTACACTTGCGTATCGACCACCATCTTGTAGCCCAGCCGGATCTGCTCACCCCGAAGATCACCCGGGATTGTGTCCGGAGAAGGCGGAGAGAACAAGACATCCATGTCCCCGTTTCGCTCCGCGACAGCTGTAGCCTCCGCCGGTCCTGCCACGCGCGGAGGCGGGACACAACCCATCGCAACCGAGAACAGTACAACGACTGCCATGCCGGTCATCATGCGTCGATCCATCATCCAACCCTCACTTCTTCGTCCCGGGTTTCGCCGCACAGGTATTAATTCCAAGCAGAGCCGTGAGCGGGCAAAATCCGATGGCTCCGGTGAGCAGTAAGATCGCCCCTGCGGCCAGCGCGAGTCCCGCCCCGACGGTAGAAAGGCCGGCCAGTGCGCCGATCCCGATCAACAGAATACCCACGGCAATCCGTATCGGCCGTTCGATTCCTCCGACATTACACATCATGGCGACACCTCCCAGCAGTCAATCGTTGAGTCCGTTGCCTGTTCGTTCTGATCCATGAGAGGCAGGCTTCCATAAAAGGATTCATGCTTCACGGTTGCGCATCCGAGCCGGTTCCGAGTGTTCGCACATAGGCCAGCACGTCCCAGATTTCCGCGTCAGACAGCGCATGTTTCCATGCTCCCATCGCAGTATTCGGTTTGCCCTCATGAATACGTTTGAACAGTGTCCCATCGAGACGGTTCTGCACGGCTGGTGAGGTGAGATCCGCCGGCGCGGGAACCAGCCGAACGCTCTGCACTCCTGTACCGTCGATTCCATGGCATCGAATGCAGGTGTTGACGTAGATCTCCCGCCCGCTCACCGAATCTCCTCCTTTGCCCGCAGAGGTGAGGTCCTTCAACCCCACACCTCCGGCAAATCCGGCCGATAGAATCCCTGTCAGCAGAGCGAGTCCGATTCCAACAATACGCATACAGCACCTCTTGACCGGATCGATAGTGCGAGCAGTATGCCACTCGACCGGACGGCTGATGGTGGCAAAACTCACTAGTCCATCGCGGACTTAGCCTGCTTGGGTCTGATCGTCACGACAAGGATGAAAGAGAGTTGGCGAGAAATACCCCAGTGCCATTTCTGCCACTGGCGCAGGATGCTACAGAGAAGAAAGCCTCAACAGTCGTTCGACTACGAGAACCGATCAGAAAGATGAGAAGCATCGGTCCATTCGCCTGACAAAGGGTGCACGATTGACGTATGACAATTACGCTAGTTGAGAGAGAAACGATGAGGTTAGTGGATGACCGGCTCCAACGTCACAGTGGCTTTCATCGAGTTGGAGATCAGACAATTGGCTTCGGCCTTTTCGATCAGCTCTCTTGCCCTGGCGGCATCGGTATCCGATTCCAAAGTAATGGTCGGCTTGATCGTGATGGCGGTGAACTGAAACTTTCCTTCCACCAACTCCAGCCGGCCTTCCGCCGCACTTTCATACGCGGAGAAGGCAAGGCCGGCCCGTTCCGCGACGGCAATAAACGTCGTCATCAGGCAGATATTCGCCGAGGCCACGAACAGATCTTCGGGCGACCAGATCCCTTCATGCCCCTTGAATTCCGGCGGCGTCGCCACCTCCACATTCGGTTTGCCCTCGCAGGACATCGTGCCTTTGCGATGGTCCGTCCATTTCACCGTCGTATGGTACAGATAGACTTTGCTCCGAGTGTCCATATCATCCCCTTTCCGTTTCGTTCACTCCTCACCCCTTTACCCCTCATGCTTCACCTGGTCCGTCTTGCATTGATCATTCCGCCTCCACGAGACCTTGGACCCACTCGCCGACTGCATGCGTGATCGCCACAACACACAGCGCGATGAGCAGATGCTCGCCGATTACTTTCCACGGCGGAATGGCTTGAGCCCGCGCGACGAAGAAACTGAGCGCCGTCAGCAAGAGCAGGCCCCAGACTACGCTGATCACGATCGCCTGGTCGAGCGGCCGGACCGCGACCGGCACCACAAACGTCCCTGCGATCACGAACTTGGCGGCAAACGTCGCCAGCGTGGCTTCCCAGATGTCGCCGGCCGGTCCGCTGTTCCTGGATTCTTCCGCAAGATGAATACCCATCGAATCGGAGAGGGCGTCGGCCACGGCGATGGTCAGTATGCCCCCGAGCACGACCGCCCGCGAATGGGTACCCGCGTGAAGCCCCACCATCAAACCGAGCGTCGTGATGACGCCTGAGGTCAATCCGAAACTGAGGCCTGTTTTCCAGGACGCTTTCATTCAGCTTGGTCAGCCTCAATTACCGTGGAAAGGTCAGAATGTAGGCGAGCACATCACGAGTCGCCTCCTCGGACATGACACGCTTCCACGTATCCATCGCGGTATTCGGTCGTCCCTCGTGGATGCTCTTCAAGAGGCGGGAGTCCGGCTTCATGAGCACCTCGCTCGATGTCAGGTCCGCAACAGGAGGATCGAACTGCACGGCTCCATCCCCCCGGCCCAGCGGGCCATGACAGGCCAGACAATACTTCTCATAAAGTTTCTTGCCTCGGGCCAGATTTCGTTCACCAGCCGCGAATCCTGTCGTGGAATCTGCCAGCCAACAGACCATCGTCAACATACACAAGACCGTGCGAGTCCGGCTCATCATAGACTGCTCTTGCCCCGTGCCCTCGTTCTCCTCACTCCCACTCCTCACCCCTTACGCCTTACCCCTCACATCTTATATTCGTCCCCTCAACGGCTGCATTCCGCTGAATGCCGCATACATTCCCGGAGCCATAGGGCCAGGTCATCGAGCAGCGCGGCAATCGCCCGATTCGCAGCCACCACGCCACCGTATGCGTCGTCGCTTTGCGCCTTCTCCACTACTTCAAACACGCGTGCCCCTACAAGCCGCGACTCCTTCACCTCGACCACTTGCGCGCGCACTGCGACCCTCACCAGACTGGGGTTCTGCATGAATTCCTGCTGCAGGGCGAACCCGTAGGAGTCGAGACGGAAATCTCCGCGAATGGAGCCCGGGGCCGGGACGACGGCTCGCCACGAGCCGGTCCGCCCCAGCGCCTGCACCATCAAGGACGCGAACATGCGCGCCGGCTGGTCGGCCCATTGATTCAGGGCGTAATGCTCCAATTCATAGGGACGCTTCACATACATCATTCGAGGTGTCTCGAATCCCGGCTCGGCCAGCGGCAGGCTGACCATCAAGATCGGGCCGTTGACGTCGGCCGGACGAACCTCCGTGCGCTCAGGATCGAGACTCAAACGATAGGTATGGGCCGGCTGCGACTCCGAGCGGGAGGAAAGACAGCCGGCCGCCGTCAACACCAGGAATGCACACAGGACTCCAAATATTCGTCCCCTCATCGGCAACCTCTCGCACTCGTGCGTATCTCGTGAAGCGTCGTTCGTATCTCGCAAACAAACTGATTCGCCCTCAACCCTGAAGACTCTTGATTTGTTTTGGACGAGATACGATTCACGTATCTTATTCTCCCGGTCCGCGCGACGCAGGTTTCCGTCCGAACACGAGCGACTCAGGCTCGCGTTCCAGATCCCGCGCCACCCGCGTCAACGTCGTGGCCAGCTCCCTCAGTTCCGTCACCAATAGCCCGGCTTGAGGCAAAGTCTGCCGCGAGAACTGTTCCAACTCCGGCCGGCTGTCATTCACGACCGACCGCACCGCCTTGCTTGTTTGAGCGAGTTCTTCCGTCATCGCGTTCAAGGCGGCGGCGCTCTTGTTGATTCGCGCCAGCATGACCGGCACCTGCTCGTTCAACGCCGCCGTGACCTTGACAAGATGGTCGGCACTTTGGGCAGCACCGTTCAGGCCTGCCTCAATCTGAGCCCGATGGGTCGCGACAGAGTGCATGACCTCGGAAAGATCTGTGATCGTGCGCTTCAACGCCATACGGTTCTCTTCATCCAGCACATCCGCGGCCCCTTTGGCCGCCAAGTCCATATCCGCCAGGAGCTTGCTCAATCCCTTCTCGGACAGCAAACGGGAGATCGCCTCATCCAACCGAAAAAACAAGGAGGGACCGGTTTTGATGACCGGGTACGCCTGCCCTTCCGAGGCTTCCAACCGCGGCGCCTCCCGGCTGCCTCCGGTCAAATTGATCGTCGCAAGGCCGGTGAGCCCCTGTGTCTGGAGGACGGCAACGGTGTCCGTCTTGATCGGTGTCCCGCCGGCGATATCCAGCGTCAACTTCACTTCCTCAGGATTGTCGGGGTTCAAGGCAATGTCCTTCACCCGCCCCACGTCGACACCACGATATTTCACCGTCGAGTCCACGCTCAAGCCTGCCACCGATTCGCGAAAGTAGGCCTCGTAGCGGTCATAGATGCCCCGGTAATCCGATTTCCCCATCCATAGAACGCCGACCAACATCGCCGCGCCGAGGATCGCGACGAAGGAACCGACGAGGATGTAGTTCACTTTTGGTTCCACTTCGATTCCCTTCGCATATCTCGTCGTTCGTATCTCGTGCGTGCGAGACAGGCTCTACACGTCATGCGTCGCGCTTCGTGCCGTTCCATGCCGCCTGTTCCAGCGCCGTGCGCCCGCGTGGACCGTGGAAATACTCCTTAATCACCGGGTCATCGGACTGCGACAACTCCTGCATGGTTCCGACCCCCAGGACTTTCCCCTTGCCCAGCACTGCCACCCGGCTGGCGATGCGCCACAGGGAATCCAGATCGTGCGTGACCATGACGACCGTCAACCCCAAGAGCTTTTTCAACGAGAGGACAAGATCATCGAACCCCGCGGCGATCATCGGATCAAGCCCGGCCGTCGGTTCGTCAAGAAAGAGCAGCTCCGGGTCCATCACGATCGCGCGGGCGAGTGCGGCCCGCCGTCTCATGCCTCCACTGAGCTCGTTCGGAAATTTCACGCCGCTCTCCGGCGGCAACCCCACCATGGCGATCTTGACGGCAACGATCTCCCGAATCAATCCTGGACTCAGGTCCGTATGCTCGCGCAACGGCACGGCCACATTTTCCGCCAGCGTGAGCGAACTGAACAGGGCGCCGTGCTGGAACATGACTCCCACCCGGTGGTGAATCGGCCGGCCATTGCTTTCGCTTAATTCCCGGCTATCGACTCCCAAAATCCGAATGGTTCCACCCGAAGGCGTCAGCAGTCCAACGATCTCCCGCAACAGCGTGGACTTGCCGCAGCCGTTGCCTCCGGCGATCGCGAAGACTTCGCCCTGCCTGATCGAGAGACTCACATCATCATGGACAACCGACGTCCCAAATCGTGTAGAGACATGGCTGATGTCGATAATCGGCGCCGCAGTGCCTGTCGCGGGCATCATAAGTCCCACCAGTTCGTCAACACGCTGCAAATCGCATCGAACACGATGACGAGAAAAATGCTTTGCACGACGGCGATCGTCGTATGCCGGCCGACGTCGTCCACACCGCCCCGGATCTGAAGCCCCTGATAGCAGCCGACCATTGCAATGATCATAGCAAAGAACGGCGCCTTGGCCAGACCGATAAGAAAATGCCGCACCGCGACAGCCTCTTCGAAGCGAGCCAGGAACTCGGTGAAACTTACGTTCAACTGGCTCGTCGCAACGAGCATGCCGCCGAAGATACCCAATACATCGGCGTAGACCGTCAAGAGCGGCAGGGCGATGACGAGGGCCAGGGATCTCGGCAGGACAAGCAAGTTGATGGGCGAAATGCCGAGTGTGCGGACTGCGTCCAATTCCTCCGTCACCTTCATGGTGCCGATCTCGGCCGCATAGGCCGATCCCGACCGGCCGGCGATGAGAATCGCGACAATCAACGGCGAGATTTCCCGCACCAACGAAATCCCGACCAGATCGACGATGAAGATATTCGTGCCGAACTTGCGGAGCTGTTCCGCGCCCTGATAGGCGATGACGATGCCGACGAGGAAGGTCAGCAGACCGGTGATCGGCAAGGCGCGCACGCCGTCCAATTCGATGACCCGCAGAAGAGCCCGCCATCGAATGGACCGCGGCTGCAGTAGCGACCGGCCGAACGTGACGGTCGTTTCTCCGAGAAAGGCAAGCCCTTGAATGACCGCGTCCTGTTTACGTTGGAGGACCCGCGTCAAACGCGCGTCCCATCCGTCGCGACGGAGGTCGGCGCCGTGAGTGGGGCGACTGCTGGTTTCGATCAGCCGCACCAGCTCGGCGAATTCCGGTTTCAACCCGTGGAGAGCGACGCTCCGGCCGGCGCGGCGCACACTCTCGATACTCCGATACAGCAAGAGGGCGCCGCCGGTATCCATGGCGGTCACCTCGCCGGCATCGCACAACACTTCGGGAGCGTCAGGCCATCGGAGTGCCTTACTGCGGCGCTCCAATTCAGTCACGTTCGGAAGGGTCCAGGCCCCCCGGCAGTGAATTACATTGTCGCTGACGGAGATCGTTGCCTGTTGTTCCACCAGCATAGTCTGCTCGGCAATCTGCGCCTTTATCTCGCTAGTGGTACATACTTACCCCATGCCTGTGATCCATTCAAACCTTTTTCATTATCGTTTGCAGCTCAGCCCCGGTGATGACTTCCTGTTCCAGCAATAGCTGCGCGCCTTGCTGCAACGCGGCTTTCCGCTCTCCCAGCAGCCGTTTCACCCGTTCATACTGTTCGTCGATGATCCGCCGCACCTCACAATCGATTTCCCGCGCAGTCTCCTCGGAATAATCGCCCTTTTCAGACCCGATCGGCAGCTGGAGGAACTGGGGTTGCCGCTCCCGCTCGAGGGTGATGGTGCCCAATTTATCGCTCATACCGTAAGCCTTCACCATGCTTTTCGCGATGTCGGTGGCCTTCACAAGATCGTTCTGCGCTCCCGTGGAAGCCTCGCCGAAGGTCAGCTCTTCCGCAATCCGACCACCCAGCAATACGGCGACCTTGTTCTCGAGCTCGGATTTCGTCATCAGGAACCGGTCTTCCGTCGGAAGCTGCAACGTATAGCCGAGCGCGGCCACGCCTCGTGGAATGATCGAAATTTTCTGCACCTGATCCATCCCCGGCAAAGACAGGGCAACAAGGGCATGGCCGGTCTCATGGTAAGCCACCCGCTCCTTCTCCATCTTATTCAGGACGCGATTCTTCTTCTCCAAGCCGGCAATGACTCGCTCGACAGCTTCCTGTAATTCTGACACCCCGACCTGATCCTTGCCTCTGCGCACGGCCAGCAGCGCCGCCTCGTTGATGATGTTGGCCAAATCGGCTCCTGAGAACCCGGGGGTCATCGCTGCGATCGTTTCGAGATCGGCGTCGGGACCAAGCGCCACCTGCTTGGCATGCACACGAAGAATGGCGAGGCGACCGATCTTGTCCGGGCGGTCCACCACCACATGACGATCGAACCGCCCGGCTCGCAGCAACGCAGGATCAAGAATCTCGGGGCGATTGGTGGCTGCCATGAGAATGACCCCGATGCGGGGATCGAAGCCGTCCATCTCGACCAGCAACTGATTGAGCGTTTGTTCCCGCTCCTCATGGCCCATCGGTCCTGCGCCACGCGCTTTTCCGAGCGCATCCAACTCGTCGATAAAAATGATGCAGGGCGCTTTCAACTTCGCCTGATCGAACAGGTCGCGCACGCGTGCCGCCCCGACCCCGACGAACATTTCGACAAACTCGGAACCGCTGATGCTGAAGAACGTCACCCCCGCCTCACCGGCCACCGCGCGGGCCAGCAACGTCTTGCCGGTTCCAGGCGGGCCGACCAATAGAATGCCTTTCGGAATTTTCCCGCCCAGCTTAGTGAATTTCTCCGGCGTCTTGAGAAACTCAATCACCTCCCGCAGCTCTTCCTTTGCCTCGTCCACACCGGCGACTTCCGCGAACGTCACCTTGATGTCCTTTTCCACGTAGATCTTCGCTTTGGATTGTCCCACTTGCATGAAACCGCCCTGGGCCTGGCCTAAGCGACGAAAGATAAAGAACCAGATGAGGGCAAATACCACGACCGGCACCACCCAGGAGAGGAGATCGCGCAAGAAGGTGGATTCGATGACGCCGGTGAAGGTCACGCCACGCTGGTTGAGCTCACGGACCAGCTCAGGATCCTCGACACGGATGGTCGTAAACAACTTCTCTACTTTTGATTCCCCTTCAGGCTTCAGCTTGCCGGTCACCAATTGGCTGCTCAGGGAGACTTCCGCCACCTTGCCTTCCGCAACCAAGCTTCTGAACTGACTGTAGGGGATTTCTTCGACTTTATTCAGAGCAAGGATGAAGTCATGCACCAGCACGACGGCCATGACTGCAAGCAGAACGTACCAGAGGGAAAAGGAGAGCTTCTTGTTCATCGACGGTGGCCTCCTAGCCCGCACTATTGATGACGGTATGTCTCGGCAGCGGATCGGCCTCGTTTCGACTTGTCCAGGTGGACGATTCTAGCAGAAGTGTCCGTGCAGCGTGCGGACTCGCAAGCCCGCACCCTGCTTCGTCTCATCAAAACGTGAAATATGCTCCAAGACCGATCGATTCGATCTTCTGGTAGATGAAAAACTGTCCGTACGGATTATAGCCGTGAAAATAGGTCGCCATGATCCGAAAATGCCGGCGGGATCCTGTTCGAGACCATTCAAAACCGCCGAGCACATTGGTGTCGATGATCCAGCTGTGCTCCTCCGCCGACTTGAAGTCCGCCGACAACACGGGCGTGATAATCAGCCGATCGAGGACGGGGACCAAGAGGCTGGTGCGCATCGCAGGAGCCCGGGCTTCGAATCCCCACTGAAGCCGCGTACGATCGACTGTTGCCGGTTCGCGATGCACCAGATACGCAGCTCCTCCATACAGGCGCAGCCACTTGTAGTCGTAGGACAGAATCGCGTCCACCTCTTCAAACGAAACCGTAAACCGCTGGAATCCAACATTCCTGACCAGGAATTCATCACCTAGGTGGCTGCTTTGGTGGTAATAGCGAAGCCGCGCGGACCAATTCCCTGATCGCCACGAGAGCGGGAGGCCCACATTGAAATCCGTGTTGATCAACTCGGCGTTTTTCTGGTCCAGGTTGAACTGCGAGAAGATGCCGGTGAGCAGGCCCACTTGCCACCCATCGCATCCCTGCCGCTTGGTGTAAAAGCCAAAGTTCTCGCCGATGGCCACTGACCCCAGGTTGTAAGACGACCCGCCATTGCGCGGTCTCGCTTGTTGCCACATGGCGAAGAACTGCGGCTGTTTGGGATCCGCCATGAGGGGACGAAAGACATCGTCGGAAGGAAAGGCCTCGCTCGTCTCTCCGACATCGGTGTGATCATACCGGCAATCGAGCATCGGCTGCGGCTTGTTGTCGTCCGGTTTCTTGGCTTCCGGCTCATCTGCATACGATTGGCCTGACAAGAGAACAGCCATGAGGCCTATCCCAACCACCCACAGATTGAAAGGAATCACCCGGTCCATGCTCCTCCCCCTGATTAATAGCTAGCAGGCTGTTGACAAACGAGCCTTTTGAA
>FRDC01000757.1_pt1 | contig 57559 bp, 55 predicted proteins | sample 1106171 | NCBI WGS metagenome assembly FRDC01 (sample SAMEA3930566, study PRJEB13176) | freshwater metagenome | biome: Drinking water system; feature: drinking water; material: water | place: Singapore | collected 2014-12-20 | reverse complement strand
CGAAGCCGGCGGCAGCGGCGGCTCGGAATCCTCGGAAGAGGTCAGCGGGGAATGGGGTACGCGAAGCGCGCGTGAATCCTTTGCCAACACGGTATCGAATGCATTGTTCAAACATTCCGCCCGCGCTTCATCAAAGCGCGACGTGGAAATCAATACCAGTCAGGAACAAAGTTCCTCGACAACTTCGGAAGCGGGCTCGGAGAGCACCATCGAACGCCAGATCGAAAACGTCAACGTCAGCCGCACGCTGAATCTCGTGTTCCGTCAGATGGTGCAGGAATACATCTCGGTGTTGCATCTGACGGATGTGAAGATCGCGTTGTACGATGAATCGCCGGGACCCTATCCGCAATATGCGATCCACGAGCTCGATAAATTCCTGGATGCGTATTTCACCGACGATCCGCAGACACGGCAACGCATCCTGAGCGGCATCATCCGCGAACTGTTCTTTATCTTCGACTACCGCGATACGCCGCAGCAATTTCTGGAACAAGTGAATCTCGAATTTCCTGCGACTTCGATTGCGGGATTGAATATCCGCTTGCCCAGGAACGTATCCTACCTGCGGGTCAATAAATCGCTGAAAACACGGCTGGAAGGACGCGAATTCATCGAAGTGCCGGGCGTGGTGCTCAAGGAAAACGTCATCACCATGCGCACCGATGGGGTCGTGGTCGATGGATTCCTGGGCCGCGGCGGCGATCCGCAAGCAGGGCTGCTCGATACTTATTCGGCGAGCTTGCAAACCGAGACAATCCGCGAAATGGCGCTGAAGAATTCGTTGCAGCAGGAAGAAATTTCCAGGATAGCGCTGGGGCGCGATGTCGTAGCCAATGGCGACGAGCAGCAGGCGGAACGGTTCCGCAAGGTTTTCTGCTGTGAACCGGAAGCCGGGAAGGAAGGCGAACAAGGCGGGCAGGATGACAACAACGCTTGAACGCATTCTAAACAAAGCGGCTATCCGTTTCGATGCTGTCCGCGACCGGGTGACGGATAGAGCGGAAGAAGTGCTCGGCTCAAAAAAACGGGTGCAAACACGGGAGATCTGGGCGGTGGGGGATTTTCCGAATCCTTGGTCGTCGGAGCAAGAAGAAATCGATGCATTGCTAAACGACGAATGGTTTCCCAGCACCAAGGATTTCGCCGCGGCAATCAAAAACAGCGGTGCGAAAGGAAAAAGCTATGACATCGTTAATCACTCCGCCAGCTTCATCAACCTGATATACCTGCAGCCCAAAGGCAGCATTGCCCGGTTAAACTTTGTAACCCACGGTGCCAGCGACAGCATCGGGTTGCAAGGCCGGATCGAAAACGACGGTGTCTATTTCGACGAAGAATTGGAAGCCGGTGTATTGCAAGGTTTTAAGGAGAATGGGATTCTGAAGAATGACGGAACCGTGGTCCCCTGGTCAGACGTTAAAGCCCGCTTCGCGAAAGATGCGGTGATAGTCGTCTATGCCTGCAAAGCGGCCCTGTCCGAGGATTTTCTTCAGACTCTGGCGGATGTGTTTGGCGTGACCGTGCAAGGATTTACCGCCGAATTGCATTACACCTATAGTGAAGAAGCGCTGCAGAATGGCAAGATCGATAGAAAGCACTTGAAGGTCGACGGTCAATCCGGCATAAAATTACTGAGCCCTAATGTCACCAAAAAACCATCGGCACCGGTTGAATCGACGCCTCCGTAACATCCTTATGTGATCAAACTTGAATCACCGGATATTCAATAAAATTAAGAGGATAAGATGAGTTCTGCAATATTGGACATGATTGATGACGCAATATATCATGTCATTTCGGACGTCAGATTTTAGTTAGCAGTCACTAGGCAACCGAATGGCGACTTTTCTAAAGGTGCTGGGATGGCTGTTAATCGCAATAGCAGCGGTGGGCATGGTCGCCTATCTGTTGTTTTCACCTCTCGTGGTTATTGATCCACTAGTTAACACTTTGCCAGCTGGCATCCTAATCGCGCTGGGCGCACAACTACTTACCCAAGGCAAGAACATCAGTGAATCAAATGAAAAACGCTCGATGTTCTACCTTGACTCATGTGTCAAAGCTTACGAAGAGGCCCGCAGTCTTTTGAGTGATGGAAACAACGATCGCGCCACATGGATCGCTGCAGGTCGAGCACTCATTCATGCTAAGGAGCTTGCAACGAGCGTCACCGAAGACACGCATCTTCGAGTGCTCGAATTACATAGGCTCAAGTATCGGAGTTTCTTTCACGGATCATTGGCGGACAAGACAGCCGCATTCTTCTTTGGGGCTGAAGACCATTCCATTCCTACGGATCAAGCGGCTGCATCGTCGACCGCTAGAGAACAGCGAGGTGGACGCACGGTCACATCTACTCTCAACGAGCTTTCCGATAAATCGCTTCGTGCCGTCTGGGAAGCTGCGCAATGGCCTTTGGATTACACAGATCCGCTCGACCGCGGATTCTCCGAAGACGAGCAGGCGAAACTCGCCGCCTTGTTTCCTGGGTTACATGAGTTTCTTGAACATAAGCAACGTTGTCAGTCCGCCTCTGGTCGACTATTTCCAAAAAGCAACGATAATGCCCTCTAATAACTCATTGGTGTGGATGCCTATCGGTGTTGCACAATTCGGGCGTTATGCCTCTTGACACCAATGCTGACATCCTGCGTGATGTCAGCGTGCTCATTTCACTGGGTCAGCTTGACTCTGCGTCCGCGCTCATTAGTGAGCGCTACCCTTTTGTACCAGTAAAAAAATCGGGACGGCAATACACGCCCCGTCAGATGACTACAGTTTTTTTGCGAGATGGTTTTATTGACCGATATCGTGGAACCAAACTTGTCTTTCCACCGGCTCTTCGTCTCATTTCACACTTTCTCCCTAGCGAGTTTCCCTATCACAAGAATGGAAAAATGACAGAAGGTCACATTGCCTTCTGGGAGTTGCTTCCGACCATTGATCACATCCATCCTGTAGCGCGAGGAGGAAATGACTCAGAAGACAATTGGGTTTCGTGCTCAATGATCACCAACAGCATCAAAGCGAATTGGACACTCGAACAGCTTGGGTGGGAACTGTTACCTCCTGGTGACTTTGACGCTTGGGATGGTTTGCTTGGTTGGTTCGTCCAGCAAGCCGAGCGCGCCCCAACACTTCTGAATGAGCCGTACTTCAAACGATGGTACGGAGCCGCCCATGACCAAGTAGCGAAAACTAACGTGAGGGTACCTGCAAACTCCGGCAGTCCCTTACCATAATGTTAGAACGGTAAGTTGCAATGACTAAAAACCCATCACTTAACCGATAGTTTTCCTCCGCGCCACCACCAACCCATCGCGCGTTGGATTGATGAATGCGTCGAAGTCCGGGTCGTTGAAAATCAGCCGGTTATGTTCGGCGATGGCTGCGGTGGAGCCTGGGGATGCGTCTTGATGCGTTTCCATCGCAACCCGCCCGCGCCATAGCACGTTATCCGCGATATACAGTCCGCCCGGCCGGATCCGGTCTTTCGCCAGCCGCCAGACTTCCGGGTAGGCGTGTTTGTCGACGTCGTTATAGCAAATGTCGAACAGCCCTTCGGTTTGGGCAAAAACTTCCTGCGCTAGGCCGGTGTTGAACTGCACGCGTTGCCACAGCGCCGCTTGCGTTAAGTATTGTTGCGCTCGCTCGCGGTTTTGCGCGTTCGAGTCGCTGCATATCACCCAGCCATCGTCGCCGACCGCACGCGCGAACCAGTAGGCTGAATAGCCATAGCCGCTGCCGAATTCGAATACCCGCTTGGCGTCGATCATTTTCGCCTGGGTTTCGAGAAAAACACCCGCCAGCCGGTTGACGATCGGAAAATTATTGCGCCGTGCATAATCTTCCATATCCAGCAACACCGGATGATCGGTATGCGCCAACAGCTCGCGCATATAGGTTTCGATGAGCGGATCGACCGGGGCAATGCCGGATCGGTTAGATTGCTTGTTCATTTTTAAAATCAGTGAAAGTTAAGAAATTTTCTTGGCGATTAGCACACATTCCTCGCCCGAGTTTTTATCGAACCGGAAACGCAAGCTGGCAGCCACCTGAAACCGGAATCCCCGTAGCACATCGCGAACCGTGATACGGCCGGTGTTTAGCTGCGCGGTATCCGCTAATTCCGCCGCTGACCGGCTGCTCTGCCCGATGCCGTACGCGCCGACCGGCGTGGTCCAGGTTTGCACGCCGCCGAATCCAGCTTTTCCCGCGAGCTGCGTTAGAGTGGTGGAATTGAACAAGTGCAAATGCCGCGGCGGTTCGAGGCCACGCCAATCGGCGGCGAAGGTGCGATGGCCGTAACTGGCGGTATTCGGCGTCAGCAGCACGATCACGCCGTCTTTTTTGAGCAAGCGGTGACAGGTTTGCAGCATTGCCAGCGGGTCGTGCACATGCTCGATCACATGACTCATGATAATCGCATCGTAGGGTTCCGCGGCGTCGATCGTCTCCAGCGGCCCCAGATGCACCGCGATTCCATATTTCTGCCGCACGTGATCTGCCGCGAGCGGATCGACTTCCTGCCCGGCGACCAGCCAGCCGGATTTTTGCATTCGCGCCAGGCGCTTGCCGTTGCCGCAACCGGCTTCCAGCAACCGCCCCGGCAATGTCTGATCGAGATAAATGCGTTTGTAGCGGCGGCGTTCTTGCCGCAATCCCAACAGGATGACGCTGAGCGGGTGCAACAGGCCGCGCGCGATGCGCGCCATGCGCGTGAGTTGCCGGTGACCGGCATGATCGTGGGTATAGTAAGTTTGATAGGCTTTGCCAATGTCAGCGGCGGTTGGCCGGGGATCCAGCCAGACCAAACCGCAGCTTGGCGACGGGCATCGTTTAAGCGTCCACTCGCCCGGTGCGCCGAATAACCGGTCGGTCAGACGGGGATATAACACTGCGCCCGGCTGTCCGCATAAATAACAAACCGGGTTTGGCTCAGTAGCGATCGGTTCTGGTAGCATCGCGTTCAAGTGTCCGCTGGTTGCCGCTGCCAGGCCATTGCAATGGCGGTGATGCTCAGCAATAACACCGGCATCCGGCTAAAAATCAGAAAAGCATCGGTTTGTCCCGCCAGCATCGCATAGCTCACCAAACCGATGCCGAGCACCGCCAGTCCATTCCGGTGAAAAGCCTGATACCAGCCCCAGTAAAATAACAACAAGATCAGCATTCCCGGTATCCCGATATGCATGCCGATCTCGATCCAATCGTTGTGATAATGCGAGGTTTTCTGAAACGCCGGTAAATCACGGTACAAGCCGTCTTTGTACGTCTGGATCGTGGTATCGAAATAACGCGTTGGCGCACCGGTTCCGAGTCCTGTCCACGGATGCTCGGCGATCGCGTGCAATCCCACATCCCACATCGCCAAACGATAACCGAGACTGGAACTGAAATTGCCTTGTTGCAGCAATTCGATATCGCCTTGCGCCAGTTTTATCCGTTCCTGAAAAGCCGGGCTGGTGTAGGCAAAAATTCCGGCGGTGATCACAATCGCGATAAAAAATGCGGCAAATTTACGCAGGTTGATGCGATAGCGCCAATAAACCTGCAACACGATGGCGCCCAGCGTAGCCAGCAAAAGCACCCGCCCATACTGATGAAATTGAACGTAAATCAACGCGATGGCCGCCGCCCACAACACCAGTTGCAATAGCAGCGACCGGCTCATGCAGGCAAGCCCGGCCAGCACGATTGCTCCGGCGCCGAGCATGGCGGAGAAACTCAAATACGACATGTTCAATGCTTGGATGCCTTGTTCGCCGATCACCAGCCACTGGTGAATACCCAAACCCAGCGCCGTCAGATAACCCGCGATCAAAGCGCCAATTGCCCACGGCAAACGCGCTTTGGTCAGCAATGCAAAAAGGGGAATCAGCAGCAGCCAGATGAAATACTTCAGCCACTTTAACCGGCCATCCCAAGGCTCGTCGCTCCACATCAAACCGGCCAGCAGCCATAAACAGAGTATCAAAATCGCCTGCACCAGCGGCTGCTTGAGCGCGTGAAGCAATCGATTCAAACCACCGTCGAGTACCCAGGCAACGACAAGCAAAGGAAAAGCAAGGAAATTCAGTTCGTTACGCCAAAGCCCGGCGCAAAAAACCACCAATGCAAGGCGGATCAACCACTCCCGGCGGCTGTCGGTCAGTATCGAGCCGGTTATTGCCATTGCCGTATTTCCAGCCGTCGCAAACGGCCAAGCAGCATCAACATTGCTCGTGCCCAAAAAGCAATCGGTGGCGATAACCAGATGGCGGTGATGCGTTTATCTTCGCGCGACCAGCCGCGCAACAGGATTTTCAGCAGCCCGCGCAAACTCAATACGCTATTCTGCATTTGCAGGCAAGATAATTTTGGCAGCCGTTCCGGCGTCAGCCAATGCAAGCGTCCGCCTTGGCGCATCACTTGTTCGATCACGTTGCTTAATTCAGCCGATACTTCGGCGCCCGATACCACCAGCACATTTTGTTGTGCTTGCGGATAGCGTGAGAAATACAGCTTGCGGTTGCGCTCCACCAATTCCCGGTATGCTTGGCCGCGGCCAAACGAAGCGCCGGTTTTATGCTGCACTATTGCTTCCGGATGCAACCCCATGCGCCAGCCCTGCTGATCCAAGCGGCGTCCGAGATCGGTATCTTCGTAATAACCTCGGCCAAATTGCGCATCGAATCCGCCCATCGCCAGGAAAACCACGCGGCGGATCAGGAAACCGTAACCTCTGAAGCGATAAGTCGTAAGGTAACCGCCCGGTTGCCGCTGGTAGTGGTTGATTTTTTCCGCAGGCATCGCTGTTTCACTCGGACTGATCACCGCCAACTTGGGATCGGCCGCCAATGCGCCGCACAGCAGCGGCAGAAAATTCGAGCTGATTTCGAGATCGGAATTGAGCACCAGCACCAGTTCGGCATCGGAGCGCGCCACCGCATCGTTCACCGATTTGCCGTAGCCTTGATTGACCGGCGCGTGAAAAACCTGCACTGACGGATACGGTAAATGATCGAGCATCGACCGTGTTTCTTCGCCGGATGCATCGTTCTGGATATGAATGGTGCGGATCGACGGGCTGAGGTGGGTGATAACGGAGTCGATACAGCGCCGGGTCAATTCCGGTGCATTGTAAACAGGAATGACAACATCGATGACAGGAGCAATGCGATCACTCATCGGCTAGCCTAAAAATTCATAGAGACCTTTGCACGGTTACTGCGCGACACGATAATTGCGTTAAAAATTCGCGAAAAATGCTCATTTACCTCGTGTAAACTCCGCTTTTTCGCAAATTTTTGCCTTATTCTCGTACCGCTCATGACACCGTGCAAAGGTCTCTCATATTTCGTCACAATACATCGTTGCTCACAAAAATTATTTCCTTACATATCGTTCATATGCTGCGTCAATATTTTTGTTCCCGTCTCGCTTTGTTTAAAACTCTGAATTTCTCGTGGTTCCCTGAGAATCACGCTCTGCCGAAAATCAAATACGATTCACCCCAGTTCTTCGACGGCCGTTGCGTGACCACCAGACCGGCTTGCTGCATCAAAGCGATGGCTTTTTCCTGTTCGGTTGCGGTGCCGAGTTCGATGATGACCGATTTCAACGCCGGGTTTTTCAACACGGCCGCTGCGCCTTCGAGAATCGGAATTTCGATGCCGTCAACGTCGATTTTCATATAATTCGGATACGGAAAACCCCATTTCTCGCATAAGTCATCCAAAGTCACGCCAAACATACCTTGCACATGCGTGGCCGCCATTTTCATGTTTTCCAGATCTTCATGCCCGAACTGCGAACGATTGCCGCCGGGAATGAACTTGGGAATATACAATTTGGAAAATTCGCTTTTCCCGGAAACCGCGACGCAGTAGGACAAAATATGCTCGCTCAGATTGTTCAGGTAGATATTCTTGTTGAGCGCGTAATAGTTATTGCTCTGCGGTTCAAACGCAAACGTTTTTACCTGAGCGCCGTATTTCCTCGCCGGATACAGCGAGTACTGGCCGATATTCGCACCGATATCGAAGTAATTCGACCCCGGTTCAAAGCTATCCAGCCAGTCGAGGGTATCGGGTTCTTTCTTCGAATAAGTCCGGGCGCGGTTGAGCGTGCGCAAGTGGTCGACGGAAATGCGCAAATGCTGGCCTCTGACCGTGACATCGGTATAGCCGCCTTTTAATTTGTAAGCCGCCACCACCAGCTCGTTTAGTATATCTTTTGCTCGCATTTCACCACCTCAGGGTCTGACGGTTTGTTAGCGGGTAAATCTTGGCCAAGAAGATGCAGTCAGCCCGCCGCTTGTTCCAGCAGCGCTACATAGCGCGGCAATACGTTGGCATCCGGATAATCCAGCATTTCATCCAAGAAACGTTGCCGGTGCTCTTCGATGTAGAAAGCATCGGTTCCATTGGTTAGAAAACCGTTGATTTTTTCGTACACATCGTCGCGGCATTTCAGTTCCGTTTCCGGCATGTAATAGGCCACGGCGGAGCGTGCGGCAATCAGATAATCCGCAGCCAGCACCGGTTTTTTCGCGCGTACCGCTTCGAACACGACCGATGTCGCCAAATCGATAATGACGTCGGCCCAGTTCATCAAATGTACGGAATGCGCATCGTCGCTGGCAACCCGGACATTCGGCAGTTTCTTGATCGAGCTGTCGGTCGTTAGAGATTGTTTCCAGCCACTACGGGTATGCGGTTTGATAATCAGTTCGACATCGGGAAACTCGGCGATCAGATGCACCACTTCGCTGACTTCTTCCCAGAAGGTGGTGAAGTTGGCTTTGCGCAGGAACATGACAATTTTCAACCGGCTGTCGGAGCGCACCAGCGGCGACGGCGGCATCAAGCCGGACAGAATTTTCAACCATTCTTCGCAATAGCGGGGTGAGCCTAATACGGCCAACTGGCGCTCGTTCATGAATGGACGGAAACGCACCGAACATAACTCATTAGGCACGACTACCCGATCGAAGATGGTTGCTGCCGAAAACGTGACATCGGGTTCGACGCGCCGTTCACCGCGGCGGATCAATTGACTGTAATGCGGACTGTCACCGTGCGGCAGCGAAACCGTGCCGAAACCCCGGTGCCTGGCAATCGCCACGACGACTTCCACCCATTCGACACAGATCACCGAATTGCGCTCGATCCAGTCAAATGCCACCACGCCTTTGGTATCGTTGCCAAAACAGCGGTTTAGTAGAAATTCGGCGGTATGCCGCCACAGCGGTTCGCGTTGGCGTTCATCGAAGCGTTCGGCGAGTTTTTCAGCGATTCTGCCGATCACTTTGATACGCCGGACATTGCGCGTCAGCATCAGCATTTGCAAGCGCCATTTGACATACTCGAGCAGCGGGAACAGTTCTTTCATGTGCGCAACGCGCACGCCCTGGAGTTGACTCAAATATTTGACGCGGAAGTCGCGGCGGAATTGCGTGGAGCCGATCAACACCACATCGCATTGATGGCCGGAACTGATCCATTTGTAAATGACCGGTGTCACATGATCGATATCGTTATAGTGACGTAGAAAAAAAAGAGCTTTCATGACTGTGTTTCGGTGGTCATAATATTCAGGAAACGCAACATCTCAAGTTTTTCCTAGATTTAACAGTAGATTCCGTAAAGCGCGCCATTTTACTCTGGCAACCTCTCAATTACCAGCAGCGCATCGAACTCCTTCGCAAAATAATGCCACCGATGCAACAAACCCGCAAAAATCAACAATAAATATTGCTCAGAACAGTAGAAAAACCTGATAATCAGCACATCGTTTTTCACCTAATTTTATTAACCCGCCCATTCACTCAACCTACGAAATTTTCATGAAAACAATCGCTGTTATTCCCGCCCGCATGGGCTCATCCCGTTTTCCGGGCAAGCCGGTCGCGAAAATCCTCGGCCGCCCGATGATCGAACATATTTACAAGCGTGTCGCTATGAGCCAATCGATCAATGCTACTTATATCGCGACTTGCGACGAAGAAATCCGTGAGATTGCGGAAGGTTTCGGCGCCAAAGTCATTATGACCGCCGACACCCACGAGCGCGCCAGCGACCGCGTTGCCGAAGCGGTAACAAACCTGGATGCGGATTTGATCGTGATGGTGCAAGGCGACGAGCCGATGACGCATCCGAACATGGTCGATACCGCCGTCGCGCCGTTCAAACACGATCCGCAGTTGGGTTGTGTCAATTTGGTCAAAAAAATCGACCAGGAAGCTGACTATCTCGACGTCAATACCATCAAAGTCGTGATGGATCAGAAAGGCAATGCATTGTATATGTCGCGCCGTCCGATTCCGACGCTGGCCAAAAGCGGATTTGCCAATACCGCCGCGTACAAGCAAGTGTGCATCATTCCGTTCCGCCGCGATCTGTTGTTTCAATACACCCGCCTGACGCCGACGCCTTTGGAACAACTGGAGTCGATCGATATGTTGCGCCTGCTTGAACACGGCCTGCCGGTGCGTATGGTGCATACCGAATACAACACGCAAGCGGTCGATACTATGGCCGATCTGCAGCGCGTCGAGAAATTGATGGCATCGGATCCGTTGCTCTCCCATTACTAGAATCAGGATCGCCATGTCATTAAAAGCAAAATTGAACCGCTCGGAATTAACCATCGGTTCGTGGGTCACGCTGGGGCATCCGTCGATTGCCGAAATCATGGCATCCGCCGGATTCGATTGGCTGGTGCTGGATACCGAACACAGCGTGCTGGAACTGAGCGAAGTGCAAGCCATTATCCAGGTGCTCGATGCCAAGCAATGCCCGGCGATTGTGCGCCTGACGTCGAACCATCCCGATCAGATCAAGCGCGTTATGGATGCCGGAGCAACCGGCGTTATGGTGCCGATGATCAAATCCGCCGCCGACGCCAAAGCGGCAGTCGACGGCGTCTATTACCCGCCACGCGGACAACGCGGCGTCGGGCTGGCGCGTGCGCAAGGCTACGGCGCGAGCTTTCAGGCATACCGCGCCTGGCTGGAAGACAATGCGGTAATCGTCGTCATGATCGAGCATGTCGATGCAGTCAAGGCCATTGATGAGATTCTGGCGGTGCCCGGTATTGATGCCTATATCATTGGCCCGTACGATTTATCCGGTTCGATGGGTCGCCCCGGCGATTTGAATCATCCCGACGTGCAAGCCGCCATCGCGAATGTGTTGGAAGCCGGACGCCGCGCTGGAAAACCCGGCGGCATTCATGTCATCGAACCCGATCCGCAAGCCTTGCAGCAGCGCATCTCAGCCGGTTTCAATTTCCTTGGCTACGCATTGGATATCCGCATTCTCGACGCCATTTGCCGCAATCACTTACAAATCATTCGTGCTGCACTGAAAAAATAATGAACACTTTGGTTATTTCCACTTCGTCGTTCGACATCGACAACAATCCGCCGCTGCAACAACTGTTGCAAAAAAGCATGCGTATCGTCACCAATCCGCACAAACGCAAACTCACCGAAGATGAAATCATCGAGTTACTGAGTAATGGCGCAACCGGTTTGATCGCCGGTATCGAGCCGCTCACTGACCGGGTATTTCAGGCATCGCCGCAACTGAAAGTCATTTCCCGCTGCGGCGCCGGATTGGACAGCGTCGACTTGAATGCCGCCAAGCAGCGCGGCATTACCGTGTTGAACACGCCGGAAGCTCCGGCGCAAGCGGTTGCGGAATTGACGATGGCATTCATTCTGAATTTGTTGCGGCAAACCGCTGCCATCGACCGCGCTGTCCGCCAGAAAGAGTGGCCGCGGACGCAAGGCCGGCTGCTGGCGGCGCAAACTGTCGGCATTGTCGGCTTGGGCCATATTGGCCGCCGCGTTGCACGCTTGTGCCAGGCATTCGAAGCCAGCGTGATTGCGCACGATCCGTTCGCAATACAAGTACCGGATGGGGTGAAACGGGTACCGCTGGAGCAGTTGCTGGCGAGCGCCGACATCATCACATTGCATTTACCGTATTCCGCCGATAGCCATCATCTGCTGGACGCCAAAGCTTTTGCCGCAATGAAGCCGGAAGCGATTGTCATCAACGCCGCGCGCGGTGGATTGATCGACGAAAATGCGCTGGCCGATGCGCTCAAATCGGGCAAAGTCAGCGCCGCCGCGCTCGACGTGTTTGAGCAGGAACCGTATCAAGGTCCGCTACTTGAATTCGGCAATATCACCCTGACATCGCATGTCGGATCGCTGGCGCGGGAATCGCGTCAGCGCATGGAAATTGAAGCGGCGGACAATTTATTGCAAGGACTCATTCAAACAGGCGTCATCTCATGACAGCAATCTCCAATGAAAAAGTAATTGTGTTTGGTGCCAGCGGTTTTCTCGGCAGTCATGTCGCCGATGCCTTGACCGCAGCCGGTTATCAGGTGCGGTTGTTCGACCGGGTGGCGTCGCCGTTTCTGAAAGGCAACCAGGAAATGATCGTCGGCGACATCATGAATCTCGAGCAAGTTGTCGAAGCCGCCAAAGGAACTTCGATCGTGTATAACTTTGCCGCGATTGCCGACATCGACGAAGCGCACGACAAGCCGATCCCGACCGCGACCATCAACGTGCTTGGCAACATGCACGCGCTCGAAGCTGCCCGCGTCGCCGGCGCCCGGCGGTTTGTGTTTGCCAGCACGGTGTATGTTTATTCCGAATCCGGCTCGTTTTACCGCGCCAGCAAACAAGCGGCGGAACGTTTTACCGAAACTTATTTCGATCGCTACGGCCTGGAATACAACATCCTGCGTTACGGTTCGCTGTACGGACGCCGTTCCGACCGCCGCAACGGTATTTACCGCATGTTGCGCGAAGCGGTGGAACACCATTCGATTACTTATAAAGGCAGTGGCGAAGCGATGCGCGAATATATCCACGTCGAAGACGCCGCGCGCATGAGCGTACAAGTGCTGGCACCGGAATTCGCCAATCGCCACCTGATACTGACCGGTCAAGAGAAACTGCGCATCCGTGATGTGATGACGATGATTTCTGAAATGATGCCGTGGCCGGTGGAATTACATTTTGACGAAGCCAACACCGTGCATCATTACAAAATCACACCGTATGCGTTTCAGCCGCGCATCGGCCGCAAGCTGGTGTTGAACGAACACGTCGATCTCGGGCAAGGCTTGCTCGATTGCCTGCGCGAAATCCATCAGGATCTGCATGTCGGTAACGGCAGCGATGATACCACGCCGGCAACCCCGGATAACCGCGCATAACGCATGAAACACTTCGACTGGCAAGCCATCATCTTCGATTTCGACGGCGTCGTCGTCGAATCGGGAAAAATCAAAACACAGGCGTTCGCGGAACTGTATCGCGCGTACGGCGAGGAAATCGTCGCGCAAGTAGTGCAATTCCATACGCAAAACGGCGGCATGTCGCGTTATCGCAAGTTCCGCCACTTCCAGGAACATTTCCTGCACCAGCCGCCATTGACCGAAGCGGAAGAGCAACAACTGGATATCCGTTTTTCCGAATTGGTCGTCGAAGCGGTGATCGCCGCCGAGCCGGTGCCCGGCGCGGTCGAATTGATCCGTCAGCAATCCGGCAGAATTCCGTTGTTTGTCGCTTCCGGCACGCCGGAAATCGAGCTCAAAGTCATCGTCGAACGCCGCGGCCTCGCGCCTTATTTCACCGATGTGCGCGGCGCTCCGGCGTTGAAAAAAACCATTATCGCGGAAATCCTGTTGGCGCACAGCTTGAAGCCCGAGTCGGTACTGATGATCGGCGACGCGATGGCCGATCTGGAAGGCGCGCAAGCCAACAACACCGCATTCCTGGGGCGGGTCTTTCCCGGTGATCCCAATCCATTCCCGGCGCATATCGAAACCGTGCCGGATCTGCGCGGTCTGGTGCAATAACTCTCACATGCCGCTGCAGCGCCAGGTTTATCCCGATATCGAATCGCTCAGCCAGGCTTTTGCCGATTTCGCCGCAACCGCGCTGCTCGACACCCTAAGTCGCAAACCGCAAGTCACGCTCGTCGTTCCCGGTGGCAGCACCCCGCGCCATTACCTGCCAGAGCTTGCCAAACGCCCACTGCCGTGGGACCGGATCACCGTCACGTTGTCGGATGAGCGTTGGGTTGATGTTGATGAAGAGCAATCGAACGAACGGCTGGTAAAACAATGCCTGATGCAACATCTTCCGCAACACACCCGCTTCGTCGGGTTGAAAACCCAGCATGACACCCCATTCGACGCCATCGAAACGATTCATCAACGACTCGACTGCCTGCCGTTACCGGTCAGCCTGACCGTGCTAGGTTTAGGTGAAGACGGCCACATCGCCTCGCTGTTCCCCGGCATGAACCCGGATTCGTTGTCAGCGCATCACTGCGTCGCCGTCGCCCCCCCGATTGCGCCTTCGTTGCGTGTGAGTCTTTCACTGGAAATGCTGGCAAACAGCGAACGGATTGTGCTGGTGGTGACGGGGGAAAAGAAGCGGCGGTTGTTGGATTGGTTGAATGAGAATTCTGATTCTAAATTGCCGATTGCTTGGTTGTTGCAACGCAACCGTATACCAATCATTGTTTTTGAAACAAATGAATAAAAGTTAGTTAATTTCAGGGAACTGAAAAACATGGATTGGTGGATAGTAAACCAGCTTCGGGCCTCAACTTTAATGGACTTACGGGAATTTATTCCGGAGAATTATTTTATGAGCGAAGTTACAGCTTTTAAGCTAAATAATCATATAGAAAACTCTGAATATTACTCAAGCGAATTTAAGTGGGAATATTTAGCAACTAAACTTGGAAAAAAACTGCTATTTGAATCAACCGTTATCATGTCACCTAGGCAAGTTTCTGCAAGCGAATTATTAATGTTTCTCGGATTGCTTGCTGGTATTGAAGCTATGCTGGGAGTTACTAAACAAATATCAAATAAAGCTCAATTACTGAATGTTAGCGATAGTAATGCTGGAGAAGTTGCAAAACAATTGAGTATCAAACAACTTCCTACTGCGTTAAAAAATGTTAGAGAAGCGCTAGAACAATATTTGCGATATTTTGAACCATCTGAAGCTCAACCTTTTTTGCCCTTAATAAACTCTTCAAAATACCAAGAAAAAACTGTCGATCTTCATCCTAATATAAGTTTACTCATGGATAGAATGATAAATGCATTTGAAAATGAAGATCCTTCCGGTGTTCTTCATGCTAGTGCATCTATTTTTGAAACGATGGCTAAAAGTATTACAGCTATTGATACAGTCCAATCTAAGTCCTTAGGAAGTTTTTTTGAAAGGTATCGTAAGGAATCAATGATTCCTCAAGAAATTTTAAATTACATTCAGTCAATATATATACGGAGAAATACGGAGCCGCTTGCTGGGCATGGGAGTACAGCGCTTCCAGAAATTACATTAAAAGAAGCAACAGTAATTATCGAATTAACAAAAGCTCTCGTTCGTATCGAAGGCACTTTACAAATTTTTAGAAATTATCAAGATGATTAGTACTCATCGTAAAGATTTCTATTACTCCTCTGGCACCACCCTTGGCTTGCGGTTGTTGTCGATGGCGACGTAAGTTAATACCGCTTCGGTGACTTTGATGCAGATTTCCTCGCCGCCTTCGCGCACGCCGCGCTGGGCGTAGACGGCGACGTCGACGGTGATCGAGGTGCGGCCGATTCTGACGATACTGGCGTAAAAGCTGACAAGGTCGCCGACGAACACCGGCTGCTTGAATACAAACGAATTGACCGCAACGGTTGCCACTCGTCCACGGGCGCGGCGGATCGCCGGGATGCTGCCGGCGATATCGACTTGCGACATGATCCAGCCACCGAAAATATCACCTGCGTAGTTGGTATCTGCTGGCATTGGCACCGTGCGTAAAACCGGTTGTCCTTCCGGCAAGCAGACATGCAGCGCCGGATCGTGAGGAATGTTGTGCATGGTGGCAGGTGTGTGATTGGAAAGATGACAGACTAGCAGATTATCGCTGCATGTCCAAAGTCAAAATAAAAACGCGAAGGTGAATTCACCTTCGCGTTTTCCTTTGAGCTTTTTACTTAACTAATTGCTAACTTATGCTTGCAAGCTTTTGCGTCCGAATTTCCAGCCGAGCAAACCCAAGCCTGATAACATCAGCAAATAGGTCGATGGTTCCGGTACTGCCGGAATTTCCACGGTCAGGCTGTACAGTTTGAAGTTATCTTCGCTGCCGCGAGCACCGATATAAAAAACGGAATCGGTCAAATCACCGCCTACGGAAGTAAAGTCGAACGTCGCCGTTCCATTGCTGGCGCCGGTTACGATGGTTTGATCGGTGAATCTCGGTGTGGTACCCACGAACAAGGAAAAATCGTCCATGTTGCTGGTACTGGTTCCTTTGCCGTCCCAATATTTAAAAGTCGCCGACAGTAATGTCACTTCTTGCGAGAAAGTAAATTTCACATCTTCATCCGAGCCATTGCTGTCGATGGTATGTTCGTCTCCGGAGCAACCAGTCGCCGAGCCACCGGAATTCGAACCGCCGCCAGAACATACGACCAATCCTGCAGAATTGGCACCGATGAATGACCGGGTGCTTGAAACGGTAGTATTATTTCCGCCTCGGAAACCGCCAACGGTGACTGAGTCGGATCCGGAAGTGAATACCAAATCGCTGGTTGTCCATGCATTGCTGCTGGAGAAATTGAATGTAACCACCGCTGCTTGCGTTTGTGAAGCAGCGAATAAGCCTGCGAGTACAAGCGCAGTTGTTATGATTGTTTTTGATTGTTTCATTTTCATCACTCTAAAATAATAAGAAATCAAATGTTTGCTAAATAGTTAGGCAGTATTGGAAAATAGGAAACCAAAATGCTGGCTCGATTCTATCTACTCGCTTAATTAAAACCTATAGTCTGATGTTACTGATTTGGTAGTACATTTATGCTAAATTTGTACTAATTCCCTGATAGCTGCCCTTTTTTTGCGTAGCTAGCCACCTTGTTATTGCGCTATGAGTACTTTGTTCGATTCCGCGAAACGCTGTTTAATGACTGGCGATGTCGAGGAAAAATTGCGGCTGACACAGCAAACCGCGGAAGCATGGCAAGCAGGCGCGTTGTTATTAAGATCGTCCAATAATCCGGACCCCATTACTCAACCTGGTCGTCCGGTTAGACCGGAATTGGTGATGCCTGGCGAGGTTCCGAAGCGCCGGTTCAATACCCGCGCAGGACTGGTTGCATTGATCCATGCAGTCACGCATATCGAATTCAACGCGATCAATCTGGCGTGGGATGCAGTGTATCGTTTTCGTGACTTGCCGGAGCCGTTCTATAGCGATTGGATAAAGGTCGCCGTGGAAGAAGCTTATCATTTTCAATTGTTACGCCGGCGATTGAACGGGCTTGGCCACGATTACGGCGATTTTCCGGCGCACAACGGTTTGTGGGATATGGCGGTGCGTACGGCATCCGATCCCTTGGTGCGCATGGCGCTGGTGCCGCGTGTATTGGAGGCCAGGGGATTGGATGTGACGCCGGGGATGATCCAACGCCTGCGGCAAGCGGGCGATGATAAAACGACAGTTGTCCTCGAGATCATCTTGCGGGATGAGATAGGGCATGTCGCGATCGGTTCGCACTGGTTCAAGTATTTGTGCGAACAACGCGGACTCGATGCCGAACAAACGTTCTGTCAGTTGGTATCGCAGCATTTCAGCGGACAAATTGCTGGCCCATTTCATTATGAGGCCAGACAGCAAGCAGGTTTTAGCGCGGCGGAAATAAATGCATTGGAAAGTTTAGGATCGTCGCAAGCGCGTTTTAGCGATCCAGGACTCAACAGTATGTAATGGTGCTGGTTTTTCTAAGGCGCACAGCACTGATCAACTATGCCGTTCGAACCGGTAGAACGCCAGCATACCGCGCAGGTTCGGCAAAAAATTAACTGGGCGGTACAGATTGTTCATCACTTTCCGTTCCAGAATCCGCGCATCGCATTGCTGACATAACGCCTCGAAATCGCCCAAGGTGCAAAGATGAATATTGGGAGTATCGTACCAGCGATACGGCAATGTTTCCGATACCGGCATATGACCGGCGATCACCTGCATGCGGTTTTTCCAGTAACCGAAATTGGGAAACGACACGATGCCTTCCTTGCCGACACGCAGCATTTCCTGAATGATACCTTCGGTATGACGCATCGCCTGGAGGGTTTGCGACAGGATGACATAATCGAACGAACCCGATGCGAAACTCGACAGCCCGGCTTCCAAGTCATTCTGGATGACATTGATGCCGTTACGGAAACAGCTTAGCAAATTATTATCGTCGATTTCCACGCCGTAGCCGAAAACGTTGCGGGTATCGCGCAAATAGCGTAACAGTGAGCCGTCGCCACAGCCCAGATCGAGTATTTTCGATCCCGGTTTGATCCATTCGGCAATCGCGGCAAAATCCGGGCGTAATGCCGCAGTCGAGGGAGGAGTGGTTTCAGTCATAACATTGCTTAAATAGGAATATTGTCCATATAGGCGCGAACAAGCTGATGGTAACAAGGCGTTTCCATCAAAAACGAATCATGCCCGTGACTGGCGGTGATTTCCGCGTAACTCACATTGATTTCATTATCCAATAGCGCTTTGACAATCTCGCGCGAGCGTTCGGGCGAGAAACGCCAGTCCGAAGTGAACGAGATTACCAGAAAATTCGCCTTGGCCACCCGGAAAGCGGCGCTCAAGTCGCCGTCGTACGCTGCCGCCGGATCAAAATAATCCAGTGCCTTGGTCATCAGCAAGTAGCTGTTGGCATCGAACATATCAGCAAACTTGTCACCTTGATAGCGCAGATACGATTCGATTTCAAACTCGATATCAAAACCAAAAGACAGCTCGCCTTTGCGCAAACTGCGGCCGAATTTCGCTGCCATGGAATCGTCGGACAAATAAGTGATGTGTCCCAGCATGCGCGCCAGCCGCAAACCGCGTCGCGGCAGCGTGTTGTGTGCATAAAAATTGCCGCCGTAGAATTCCTGGTCGGTCATGATCGCTTGACGGGCGACATCGTTAAACGCGATGTTCTGTGCGGTCAGTTTGGGTGCTGCCGCAATTACCAACGCATGGCGTACTTTGTCCGGATAATCCAGCGTCCATTGCATGGCCTGCATACCGCCGAGGCTGCCGCCCACGATTGCGGCAAACTGCTCAATGCCCAAATGCTCGGCTAGTTGCGCTTGCGCCTCGACCCAATCTTCCACTGTGACGATCGGGAAATTCGCGCCGTAATGCTTGCCGGTGCGCGGATCGACGCTGGCCGGGCCGGTCGAACCGTGACAACCGCCCGGATTGTTCACGCCGATCACAAAAAAACGATTGGTATCAATCGGCTTGCCGGGACCTACCAGATTATCCCACCAGCCGATGCTTTTCTCATTATCCGCGTAATAGCCCGCTACATGATGATTGCCGGACAGCGCATGGCAGATCAATACCGCGTTAGAGCGCGCGGCATTGAGTTGTCCGTAGGTTTCGTAAACCAGATGGTAGCTATCGAGCGATGCGCCGCTTTTCAGAAGCAGCGGTTTGTCGACCTGTACATACTGCGGTGTTACGACACCGACTGATTTTGAATCTTGCATTTATCTTATTGCTTACCGGGAAATTTCTAAGTAACGGCTGAATAACAGACGGGTCATTATATCGCCAAAAAAAAGGACATTCACTAAGGAAAACTCTGATTCGACCCTGTGAAACATTTAATGCTCATTCATTTTGGCAAGTAATGCGTTCATTTTTTCAGGCTGATCGGCTTTCAAAATTTTTTGCGCTAACGGGATGATATCGGGTAAATGACTTTTCAGAATCTGGTTCTTGACGTTCAATAACTGTGCCGGATACATGGAAAATTGCTTTAATCCGAATCCCAGTAACAGCCGGGTGAAGTGCTTATCACCCGCCATTTCTCCGCAAATCGATACCGGCACTTTGGCGCGATTGGCGCTCTGAATAATATGTGAAATCATCCATAAAACAGCAGGATGGAGCGGATCATAAAGATGTGCGACGGTATCGTCGATGCGATCGACTGCCAGCATATATTGAATGAGATCGTTGGTGCCGATCGACAGGAAATCCAGTTTGCGCATGAAAATTTCCAGGCTTAGCGCAGCCGCAGGAATTTCGATCATGCCGCCAACCCTGATATGCTCGTCGAACGGAAGCTTGTCGTCTCTTAGTGTTTGTTTTGCATAATTGATGTGATGCACAGTCTGATCAATTTCTGTGACATTCGACAGCATGGGCACCAGAATGCGCACATCGCCATATTTTGAAGCGCGCAAAATCGCGCGTAATTGCGTATGAAACATTTTCGGTTCGGCCAGACTTAAGCGGATTGCGCGTAAGCCCAACGCCGGATTGGCTGCCACTTGTTCGCTGCCTTTCAGATTTTTATCCGCTCCGAGATCAAATGTACGGATGATTACCGGCTGTTTTTGCATTTTAGCGGCAACCGTCCGGTAAGCTTCGAATTGTTCATCTTCTCCCGGCAGATCGTCGCGATTGAGAAATAAAAATTCGCTGCGGAATAATCCTATCCCGGTTGCACCGCTTTCTTTGACCTGAACAATATCGTCAGGTAGTTCGATATTGGCGAATAGATCGATCGGCGTGCCATCCAATGTTACCGCTGCGACGGTTTTAAGACGCTGCAGCTTTTTCTTTTCCAGCTCAAGCTGGCTTTGCCGCAATCGGTATTCATCCAGCACGCATTTATCGGGGTTGACGATGATGATGCCCTGCGTGCCATCGACGATCAGACAGTCATTCTCTACAATCAACTGATGGGCGTGATGCAAGGCGACAATTGACGGGATATTAAGACTGCGTGCGACGATCGCGGTATGCGAGGTTTGGCTGCCCAGATCGGTGAGAAACGCAGTGAATTGATGTTGTTTATACTGCATCACGTCGGCAGGGCTTAAGTCATGCGCAACCAGGATGCTGTCGCCGGTCAATTTCGATGCGACCGGCAAGTAACCGGGATGGCCCAGCATGGCTTTGAGCACACGTTCAACCACTTGCATCACGTCGGCTTTGCGTTCGCGCAAGTAAGCGTCCTCGATTTCTTCAAATTGCGCCAGTAACACTTGCATCTGCTGCGTTAAAGCCCACTCCGCATTGCAGTATGTTTGTGCGATGATGCTGCGCGTGGCTTCTGACAGTGTCGGATCATCCAGAATCATTAAATGCAAATCCAGAAAAGCACTGAATTCAGCGCGTGCATGCCCGTCAGCCACGGACTTCTGCATGGTTTCAAACTCTTTGCGCACTACCGCAAATGCGCTATCGAGCCGGGCGATTTCTTTATCGACTTGCTGCTTGGGAACCAGGTAATGAATGACCTCGAGCGCAGCAGGCGCAGCTAAATGCGCATGCCCGATGGCTATGCCTTCCGATACGCCGATGCCTTGCAGAATAAAGTTCATTCACCTTCACCAAAATAATCTTCAACCAGCGCAGTTAAAGCAGCCATTGCTTCCACTTCGTCGTCTCCTTCGGTTTCAAGTTGGATGCGGGAGCCTTTGTTGGCTGCAAGCGTCATCACCCCCATGATGCTTTTTGCATTGACACGCCGGTTATTGCGGGTGGCCCAGACTTCGCATTTAAATTGACTGGCCAGCTTGGTCAACTTGGCCGATGCGCGTGCGTGCAACCCGAGTTTATTAATAATTTCAACTTCTTTGATTTGCATGATCACGATTCCGCTTTGATGTGCACCACCCCGCACTGACCGCCGCTCAATCCCTTCTCAGTTACTACCGGAAGCGGCTCGGCGCGATACGTCAATGCCCTTACTAGCATTGGCAAGTTAGCTCCTGTTAGACATTCCACTTTTCCCGCCTGAATCAAACGGCTGGCAATATTACAGGGTGTTGCACCAAGCATGTCGGTAATGACCAGCGTACCTGCTCCGCTATCCAGTTGTGTTAATAAGTCGCGCGCTTTGGCAAGCACGGTATCGGGGTCATCTTCCACAAAAACACCGAGATGCGCGAGCTGCGGCGGTCTCATCCCTAGAACATGACTGGCGCAGCGAATTAAATGTTCGCCCAGATCTTCATGTGTAATCACTAAAATTCCTATCATCTTATTGTTTGCATAAAACCGTGTTTTGGTTCATTTTAGCATTGAGAGAGTTTATAAATATTCAACTATCAAGCATCATTATGAAAATCTTTTTGAAACGTGCTTTTTTCTTAACAGCAGAGCGATTCATTGCGGTATATTTTTGAATTAATAGATTGAGAAAAACTCGAATCAATTGATATTTGTAAATGAGGGTGATTAGCAGCGATCTGTTCTAACTTACTCCATGAGCGGTTAGCAAAAAATGAAAAAGAATGATCGGATTCTTGCCTTGCAAAAAGCTGCGGAAGCGATGGCGCGCGGTGATTTTGCGCCGGATATTCCAGTTGGCGACGATGAGATCGGACACTTGGGCAGGTCTCTGAAGGCGCTTTCCGATTATCTTAAGAGACAGTCGGAGAGAACACAGTCGCTTTATCAAATAATGCTTGAATGCAATCTCAATCTTCATCTGATTGATGTATTGAATCATATTTTTGAGTCATTTAAGCAACATTTATTTTATGACCGCATCACCCTGGCGTTACTGGAGGGTGAGGGAAGTAAACTGAAGGTGCATTGGTCGCGAGCTTGTTATCAGCATTTGGTGTTGAATATTGGTCAATCAATTCCAATGACCGACAAGGCGCTGCAGGCTATCCTAAATTCTGAGGAAATGTTGATTATTAATGATCTGAGTTCCCACCTTGAGGAGTATTCTTCATTCCGGTTGACACAGGCAATTTTGCGCGAAGGAATACGTTCATGTCTCATTTGTCCATTGCTTGCAGCGGGAAAAGTAATTGGATTTGTTTTCTTTTCCAGTCGTAAAAGAAATGCCTTTAAGGATTCGAATCTGCACCAAGGCTTGCCATTACAAATCGCCAGTCAGTTGTCTGCCTTGATTGAAAAAACACAGTTGTATCGAGGGATCAAACAGAACAAGCAGCTCATGGCGCAAAAAAAATCCCTGGAACAGCGCGTTACTCATGATGTTTTGACTGGATTACTTAACCGCACGGCGATATTCGATATTTTGTACAAACAAATACAGCGAGCTAAACGCGGCGGTTATGAGGTTGCGGTCATCATGATTGATATTGATCATTTCAAAAATATCAACGACACATACGGTCACCTTGCTGGCGATGCAGTATTATGCGAGATCGCCAACCGATTAACCCAGTCAGCGCGTGCGCATGAGTATATAGGTCGCTACGGCGGTGAAGAATTCCTGGCGATCATTTCTCCCTATGATCGGGATGGCGCAATAAAAGCAGCCGAAAGGCTTCGTGCTGCAGTTGCATGTGAAGCAATTCAAGCCGACCATTCATTGATTCCGGTCACCATAAGTTTGGGCATTGCCATAGGGTCACTTCCAGACACCTTAGACGCTACCATGCTATTGCGTCGCGCTGATAAAGCACTCTATTCAGCGAAGCATCGAGGTAGAAATCGTGTTGAAATTGCTTCAGAAAATAATTTGGAAGAAAGCTGCCTCAATGGTCATAAATGAGTCGAAGGTTTTGTGTCGCATTATAGAAGACCTAGTGATCGAAAATGTTGTTTTGGTGCAACACTATTCCCAATATTGCCTTGACATGAAAAAGCTCCTTATATAAGCTGCGGTGTGGTCAAATATGACACACTCATATTTTTAAGCAATGTAAAGTGGTGAGCGTTTGAATGAAAATTTTCCAGCCAGCAATAAAATCGTCATCAGTAATTAATAATAAGAGTTGGCACGCTCAACCGGTATATCTTGCTTTGGAAAGTAAGATAACAAGCACTATTACTTCGAGGGGAAGATCTTGAGTTCGACAATAACCAAGTTGAACGCTCCGCTAACGCAAGCGTTTGATTTTCAACCTTCAAGCGAAATACAATTAACGCCAACACCAACCCTTAACTCGTTGTCTCAGAGGTTGGCTGGTTTTGATACTCTTACGAGTGCATTGGAATACGCAGCAAAAGGCACGACAGGTTATAATTTTTACGATGCCAAAGGTAATTTACGCTCGGTGCTGCCCTATAGCAGACTCAGAGAAAATGCTCGCGCTTTAGCGCAAAATCTGGCTGGATTTGATTTGCCGCCGGGTAGCCGTGTTGCGATAATTGCTGATACTTCGCCAGAGTTTATCGAATTGTTCTTTGCATGTCGCTATGCTGGTTTAGCACCTTTTGCAATGCCTATACCAGTTAATCTCGGTAGTCATGCAATCTATGTTCAACAGTTACGCGGTATGCTTGACAGCAGTCAAGCCAGTATTGCATTAGCAAATCTCGATTATATTAGTTTTCTTGAAGAAGCGGTTGTTGGAGCAAGCCATGTGAAATGGGTTGGAACGCTTGGAAAACTTAGTGAAACCCCATCGAGAGAGATTGATTTTCTTCCGAATCATCCTGATGAGATTGCATATTTGCAATTTACCTCGGGTAGTACTCGCACACCTCGGGGCGTTGTTATCACTGAGCGTGCTTTAATGAGCAATCTGCAAGGAATTGTTCGGAACGGTTTGCAAATCAGACCTACTGATCGCTCAGCATCATGGTTGCCTTTTTATCACGATATGGGATTGGTTGGATTGGTTTTGGCTCCAATGGTGACACAAATTTCCGTGGATTATTTGGCGACCAGAGATTTTGCGATTCGGCCTCTACAATGGCTTCGATTAATTAGTCGGAATCGTTGTACTGTAGCGTTTAGCCAACCTTTTGGCTTGAAACTTTGTACCTTGCGGGTGAGAGAGTCCGATCTTAAGGAACTCGATTTGAATTGCTGGCGCGCGGCTGGTATTGGCGCTGAAATGATACGTCCGGATACCTTAAGAAATTTTGCTGAGAAATTCGCTACCGCGGGTTTTGACAAGAATGCATTCCTTCCTTGTTATGGCTTGGCGGAATCGACACTGGCTGTAACTTTTTCAAAAATTGGCGAGGGTTGCAAGAGCATCCAGGTTGATAGCAAAACATTAATTGATAAGAAGATGGCTGCAAGACTGCAAGCTGACGGGCGTAAGCAAAATGAGTTTGTTAATTGCGGTCGTCCTTTGCCTGGGCATACAGTTAAGATCGTCGATGAAGATGGTCAACAATTATCCGAGATGATGGTTGGCAGCGTTTTAGTGCAAGGTGGCAGCCTGATGACTGGATACTTCAACAATCCTGAGGAAACTAACAAAGCGCTAAAACCAGATAACTGGCTTGATACTGGAGATATCGGTTTCTTATTTGAAGGGGATTTGTATATAACCGGGCGTCGGACGGATGTTATTATCGTAAACGGTCGTAATATTCGTGCGCAAGATATCGAAGAGTTAGCGGAGCAGCAACCGGAAGTGCGGTCGCGTGAAGCTTCCGCATTTGGTATCACTGATGAAGACGGTACTACTACTATTGTTCTAGTCATTGAATGCAGGCTTGCCACGGTCACCGAACGGCAATCATTGACGACCAGATTACAACAGCTTGTTTATATGGCATTTGGTGTTAATTGTGTTGTTGAATTGGTTCCGCCGCATACGTTACCAAGGACTTCATCTGGTAAACTTTCCCGATTTGCTGCTAGACAAGGGTATATTCAAAGAGCGAATGTTACTAGTCAGCTTTCTATCGTAGTAGAATCGGGCGACAGATAATCGTGTATGCCTAATAAATTAGTAGCTGTTACAGGAGCTACTGGTTTCATAGGAAATATACTCGTACAAACGTTAATTCGAGAGGGCTGGTCAGTTCGAGCGCTGGCACGAAAGGACCGGTCCTGTCATGATAAAAAAATTCAGTGGGTACATGGGGATCTTGACAATCTCAAGGCTCTGGATCTGCTAGTAAAAGATGCTGTGGCTGTTATACACTGCGCGGCTACAGTTAGAGGCGGGTCTTTTGAGGATTTTCTACAACCCAATGTTGTCGGAACAGAAAATCTCCTGTCTGTTCTTGCCAATCACAAACCTTTTCCACGTTTTCTATTAATCTCATCCTTAGCGGCTCGTGAGCCTGAATTATCTTGGTATGCACGCAGCAAATATTTATCTGAGCGGAAACTGATAGAATTCTCTGGCGAGTTACAGTGGATGATCTTACGTCCTACGGCTGTTTATGGGCCAGGCGATAAAGAGCTTAAGCCGTTATTTTCCGCCATGCATCGTGGATTTCTTCCGGTAGTTGGTAAAATCGATAATCGATTCGGACTAATCCATGTGCATGACTTAGTGGCTGCTATACTTGTGTGGCTTGAAGCAGATGAAAATGTGAGAGGCGGCATCTTTGAGCTTGATGATGGTGCTCCTAATGGTTATAGTTACCAACAGTTGGCTAATCTAGCTGAGCAAAAATGGATGAGTTCGGTCCGCTGTGTTACGATACCAGATAAACTCATCCGTTGCATCGCATGCTCAAATCTCATGCTGTCCCGTATATTTCGTTATTCTCCGATGCTGACACCAGGGAAAGTGAATGAATTGCAACATAGCAATTGGGTTTGCGACAATACGCCTTTAATGCAAGCGCTACCTGCATGGAAGCCCAAAATTCGCTTGCAGGATGTTCTAACGGAAATGGTCTAATTATTTCAAAATAAAATCTTCTATTTATGACTGACAGTAATTATAACGAGATTACAGTACTTCTTTGTGATCGGCTTAGCGCTCTGACCAATTCTGATGTAAATATCACACCCGACACTAACCTGATAAGCCAACTATCGATAGACTCAATTAAGTTGCTTAATCTTATTATGGAAATTGAGGACACATTTGATGTTTCAATCCCAATTAATGCATTAGCGGATGTTCAAACAGTACGAGAACTCGCTGATTTAGTTTATAAAATTAAATTTTCATCATAATGAATCTGCTTGAGAAACTGGATGCTGCGGCTGCAGCAAGAAAAGCACTCCTACCCGATGGTGTTGGCGCATTCGGGGTACCGATTGAAGAAGTATATTCCGCAACCGAAGCCAGAATTGGGAATCGCCGCGTGCTTTTATTGGGTACAAATAATTACTTGGGGTTAACATTTGCACCCGAATGCATCAAAGCTGCTCATGAAGCGATTGATAGCGAGGGTACCGGAACAACCGGATCGCGAATGGCAAATGGCAGTTATTCCGGCCATCGTGCGCTTGAGCGTGAGTTCGCTGAGTTTTATCAGTGCAATTCCGGCATTGTGTTTACGACTGGATATCAGGCTAACTTGGGTACCATTTCCGGATTGGTCGGACCGGGAGATACAGTACTGATCGATGGAGATTCGCACGCCAGCATCTATGATGGTTGTATTTTAAGCGGTGCGGATATCATTCGTTTTAAGCACAATGATCCAGCCGACATGGAAAAGCGGTTACGCAGACTGGGTGGTCGGGTTGAAACGACACTTATTATCGCTGAAGGAATTTACAGCATGCTTGGTGATCAAGCACCTTTGGCAGAGATCGTGAAATTAAAGAAAGATTATGGTTGTATTTTACTGCTCGACGAAGCCCATTCTCTGGGTGTATTAGGAGAAACCGGGCAAGGGCTGGTCGAGAAAACCGGGTTGCTGAAAGATGTTGATTTTATCACGGGCACTTTCAGTAAAAGCCTCTGTAGCATCGGTGGCTTTTGCGTCAGTAATCATCCGCAACTCGAGCAACTACGGTATGTCAGTCACCCTTATATTTTTACGGCTTCGCCGTCCCCTGCAACGATCGCTTCCACTCGTGCCGCATTGGAATTGCTGAGAAAAGGAAATCATTTGCGCGAACAGTTATGGCGAAATTGCACGCAGCTTTATACTCAGCTTAAAGAAGCCGGATATGCTCTCGGCCCGAATCCAGGGCCGGTGATTGCAGCAATCGTCGACACCCCTCAACAGGCTTTGATGCTTTGGCAAAAATTGCTTGAAAACAATATCTATGTCAACCTGATTCTCCCGCCAGCAGCGCCGGAAGGGAAGTCTCTGGTTCGTTGCAGCGTTAATGCAGCGCATACACAGGAACAAATTCAATACGTGGGAGATGTTTTTACCCGCCTGCGCGCATTGATATAAATTTTGCGTTTCATCGTTGGGTGTGTATCTCCTCAAGCATTCACATTTCTGAAATGAGGAATCTTCCATGAAATTACCGTTAATGCTGCTTTTCGTGTCATGTTTACTTCATGGGAACGCTTCAGGTACCAGTATTGCATACAGCGGGTTTAAATGTTTGAATGCGACGGATGCAGATGACCCTACTCCCAGCAGCATTGTTGTTCAAAGCAGATTCGAGGTAATAGAAGATGTTGGCAGCGGACTGTATCGGCTCAATTTAACAGGTGGAATTCCGCGGATAGTTAATAATAATCCCGTGATATGCATTGATAGCGAAACTGCGATTGGATACGCCGGAATTCCCGAATTTGACGGTTTGCCGAAACCGCTTGACTCAATAGCTGCGACCGCTTTTTTTAATGGCAAAGATTTATTAATCGTTGTCAGTTCAATATATACCGACTTGAGTGCCAGAAGAAACCCGCTTTCAACATTTAACACCAGCCTCATTTTTGCATTCACCAATAACTTGATATTGGAATACAACGCTGCTGGGTCTATTTTTAAACTGAAAAATATCGTGCACAATCGAGGTTTTACGCACACTAGCGGATCAACCGGTTCTATCGTCCCTTTTTTTGAAACGGTGCTGCCTTCTTTTAATATAACAGCTCGCGATCAACCCAGAATTTTAAAACCAATTGTAGACATCAACTATTTCCTGGAACCATAGAAGATTCTAGTAACAACTAAAAAAACAAGCCACAGAGATATTCTCTCTGTGGCTTGTTATAAACTACTTCTCTTAGCTTTTTTCTTTGTATCTAACTAAGAATTAAGCGCTACGACGGCGCAGTGAGAAGCCAATCAAACCAAGACCAGCCAGCAACATAGCATAGGTTTCTGGTTCTGGTACGGCCATCACATATTCATAACCGAAGGTAACCGTTTCACCTGGTGCGATGTCGCCCAGATCAAACGCCAGATTGATAGAATGATCAGCAAAACCGTAAGAACCTACACCTTGTGCGGTTGCAAAAATAAATGCTGGATCAATTGGCGCGCAGCAGCTGCCGAAAACTGTATCAACATAAGCTGCAATTGCGTCCGCGCCCGCGCTGGTGGTATTTCTCAACGTTAAGGAATAACCATCAGAACTTGTTGCTCTAACTGCGGTTCCGGTTACACCAGTAGCCAGAATTTCATTGGTTGTGCCAAAGCCGCCGCCGACAGGGATACCTTGATCCGGATCAACACCAACACCCCACAGTACATCTGAAGCAGTTGATTTTGAATTATTGGTCAGGTTAACCATTACGGAAACGTGACCATCGGAAGGAATTGATACGGTTTGAGTAAAGGTCCAGCCGTGCGCGCCAAAAGGCAGATTGGTATTAACTTCAGCTGCAGTGCCAACCGGTATTGCAACAGCGCCCAATGGGTTGCTGGTATCGCCACCAACAGCTTCATCAGCCACTGCAACAAGCGATCCACCAACGCTTAAAGAATAGTTGGAAGCCCAAGTACCGTGATTAACAAACTCACGGCCCATGAAGCTCAGCCCTAAACCGCCTGGTGCTGTTGCAGAAAAGTAACCTGCGTCAGCGATTGCAGCAGATGTATTGAAATTGCTGATAACAACTGGTGCAGCTTGAGCTGCAGCCGCGAAAGTTCCGCATAATGCAACCGCTACAACTTGTGAAATAGTTTTTTTCTTGAAAGTCATAATTGAAACTCCTTTTTCTTAAGGTTAAAGCATTTACAGCAAACAAAACAGAAAACCGTTGAATTTTGAAGCCAAATATAGTTTATTAACTACGCTGAGAATGCTAACTTAATTATCAGATTAAAAAAATAGTACTGTACAACCTTTTATCTAGGACATTTGTACTAGAAATTGTCCTGATGTTGATGTTAATCGCAAATGAAATGTTCGCTTGAAGTTCGTTCATTCATCGGATGAACGGGAAAAAGCAATTAAACTATAACTTTTTCCCTTTTAGTATTTTAAACGATTTTTTTCTTTTTAGCATTTAAATCAGCTTAATATCACTAAACACTATTATGGATTTATTGACTCAGGGGTTATTGGGAACCGCGATGGCGCAATCGAGCGCGCATCGGGATGAAGTTCGCTTAGCAGCAGGCATCGGTTTTATCGCAGGGATTGCAGCGGATGCGGATATTTTGATTCAGTCAGAAAACGATCCGCTGTTGAACATCGAATTTCACCGGCATTTCACCCATTCATTATTTTTCATTCCGCTCGGCGCCTTGGTGGTTGCACTGGTGCTATGGCCATTCTTGCGCAAGCGCTTGCCATTTGCTCGTTTGTATTTGTTTGCTTTTCTGGGTTACTGCTTGAGCGGTGTACTCGATGCATTCACCAGCTATGGTACCCATTTACTCTGGCCGGTCAGCGATGCACGCATTGCGCTGAATATTATCTCGGTACTAGACCCGGCCTTCACGCTGATTCTGCTAATCGCAGCTGTGGTCGCTTTCAAAAAATACAACCACGCCATGGCACGCATCGGTTTAATGCTTGCCGCTGCTTATTTGTCGTTTGGTTGGGCACAAATGCATCGCGCCGAAACCGTTGCTCAAACATTAATTGCCGAGCGTGGGCATCAAGCTGAACAATTACTGGTTAAACCAACACTCGCCAATCTGGTGTTATGGCGATCCGTCTACGAATTTGAGGGCAGGTTTTACGTGGATGCCATCCGTGTCGGCTTATTTTCCGAGCCGCGTATCTACCCTGGCGAATCGGTCGAAAAATTCGTGCTCGAGCGCGACTTGCTGGGATTGCCGGCATCATCGGTGCTGGCGCAAGATATCGCGCGCTTCAGCCATTTCTCGTCCGGCTTCCTCGCGATTCGCCCGCAACAACCGGGCGTGCTGGTCGATGTGCGCTATTCCAATTTACCAACCACAACCGCACCGCTGTGGGGCATCGAAATCAACCCGGAACAGCCGCAGCAACACGCGAAATACACGCTTTACCGCGACTCATCCAAGGTAACGCGGGATAAATTTATCACCCTGCTATTAGGAGAGCATTTATTAGACTAAGTTTTTTACAATTCTTTCTATTTGACAGCAAACGTTAGCAACTGCTATATTCTTATAAAAATAAAGGTGTTACAGTTTCTAGTTAAAGTTGCAATGTGTATCCGGTTAAGTGCGAATGAGAACAATCTGAAGCTACCCGAATCGCAATTTTTAATTCACAGAGAGAGCTGGCGATGAAGCATGTCATGAAACAGAACGAGAAGTCTGGAAATATACAGCGTCCCTTGCAAGGCAAATCGATCTCTCTGCCGCACCTGAACATTCTCGCAAGCGACATTAATAATAGCTCACGCATGCTGGCGCAGCGTAAACTGAAGAACTTGATTCTTAACAGTCCTAGGCGCGTCATGCAGCAACAGCTTAACCATCGGATTCACGATAATTCCCCGATGACGGTTCAGTCTCAGCAAGCCGGGATAAAAGAATCAAAGACGCAACCGCTGTCACCAACCACCGGCGTGGCACAAGCTAAACGCTATACCGTGACGCGCGATTTGCCATTGACTACCGTTATGCGACCCATTGATGTCGGTTCCGCAAAAAGCCGCCTGCTCAGCAATCTGCGTAGTGATTATCCAATTCCCAAAGGAGTATCGATCAAGGATGAGATGTCGGGCGATGAACGGGATCAATTTCGCGGTGAAGAATTTCTTAGAAAAAAAGTCGAATTATTGAAAAAGCTTCCGGAAACTGGCACCGTCCCGGTTCCTTCTGCACATGTGGCGAATATCGCCACACACGAACGTTTAAGAGCAAAAAATAGCCAAGCCAAAGCGATTTCGCAGATAGCACCTAAAATCGATTGGATCGGAGCTCACTTGGTCAAACGTGAGTGGGGTGGCGAAGACAATATGTGGAATGTCGTAGCCTGGCCTCAAAGGGCGGAAGATACCTGGGCGGAAAAATTCGAAGACCCCATCGATATCGCCATCTCCAATCAAACCGCGCAAGATGTGAATATTTCTCTCTCTGTCATCAAGGAAGATGAAATCGTTTCAAAAGATGCGGCCATTTTGGCGGCGCAGGAAAAAATAAAAGGTCTCAAGGACGACGGACAAAAAGAAAACTGGGCCAAGCTGATTAGTGAAGAAGCCGCCAAAAGCCGGTGGGATGTTAACCGCGCGGTGGAAAGCGTGCCGATAGAAGCCAATGGCAGTTCGCGTTTGGGCGCGGTGAGATTGGATCAAGCCCTGACCCAATGGAACGATGCCGAAAAAGCCGGATATCAAGCGTTTACCAATACCGTGGAGCGAGCCGCAGCAAAAGCACCGAATGAAAAAAGAGCTCCCTTCCTGAAAGGAGGAGACGAAATGGAAAAAATAAAACACCTGGAACGCAACAAAGAAAGAAAAGAAGCGTGGGAGCAAGAAAAAGCCAATTACACGGAAACGCATTACGAGCGATTCTCTAATATAGAAGGAACCGAGTGATAGCAGCTACTGTTCTCTACCCGCTGAGACCTTTGCTAAATTAAAAAACGCCGCTTCGCGGCGTTTTTAGCGAACCGTATGTCAGCGCATTAGCAGTTAGCGTAGCCGCGACCCGTCATTCGCGAATGGGAGCGAGCACAGTACGCGGAAGCCGACACTCACATCACGGTAGCCACGAAGGGCGTAATACTCACGAGAGGCAGAACGTACACTCCTAGCATCATCGTTCCAGGAACCGCCACGCAACATGCGAAAAGAAGGGTCACCGGCTAAAGCTTCAGTGCCAGTGCGGTGATCCGGGTAAGGGCCATAGCCATCTTCCATCCATTCCCAGACATTGCCAGACATGTCGTGCAGGCCAAAGGAATTTGCCGGAAATCTACCAACCGGCGCTGTCTTTTCACCACTCCACTTGCTACCGCAGTCGCGGCAGTTGGCATTGCTTTTCCCCAATTCCTGACCCCAGGGATAAGCGGCTTGGGCGTTACCGCGAGCAGCATATTCCCATTCTGCCTCAGTCGGTAACCGGCAAGCCTTGCCGGTTTGTTCGCTTAGCCATTGTACATACGCTTGCGCATCGGCCCAACTGACGTTAATCACTGGGCGGTCAGAACGGCCCCAGTTTTCATCTTTTGGGTACTCCCATTCGTTGCTGTCATTTCTTTTTTTGCCCCTTCGTTGCATGTGCCACACAAAGGCATCGTACTCAAGGAATGTTACTTCGTACTTACCCATGCGGAAAGGCTGTGAGATTGTGACTTCGCGTGTTGGCGTTTCATCATTCCGGCATACGCCGTTAATATCATCGCGGCTCACAACACAGCCCATAGTGAACTTGCCGGGTGGGACTTCGATCAGTTTCGGGATTGGGAATTTTTCTAGCCTCCATAATGGTTTATGGAAAGCATGAACTAACGGAAAGTTATGTTATTGCGCCCACCAGAACGATTCCGCATAAAACGCTATGACAGTCATAATGATTGATGCATTGATCGAAGCACGCACGAAACTCCAGCGCAAATAAGCCGATTCCAAACTTCCCGGTGATGCCAATCCCCGGAAGCGGAATAATTTCCACCAACTAGCCAGTCCGAACATTCGCCAAAATCCTTTGCGTTTTTGCCAGCGCTGCGCCAACAGTTTGAGATCATACTCGGGCGTTCCTTTTAATGCCCGTTGCAGTTGATCCTCTTTGGTCCGGCAGGACTTTAAATAGGCGGCACCATCCATCCCCAGGCGGCGATCGAAATCACTTCGTGTTCTTATCCGTTCAGTGGCTGCAAGACGTTCACCGCCGTGAATCAGCCAGGCATCCGCGCGATCGTGCTTGATCCAATCGCTTGCAGCCTGTTGCGCGCCATCCAGCACTTTCAGATCGGCCGCATCGGCATCGAGCCACTGGCTCAGCAGATCCCATTGGCGCAACAAAGCTTCGTGCGCAACTTCGATCACCTCCATTTCTTGTGCTTCGCCTTCGACATGGCGGCGATCACGCAACAATAACCGAGCCTCGATCAGGCGCTCCAGCAATGGGTGCGTAGCGTCATCCAATTCATCCCAGCGCGCGATACGCCGCCTGCGTTCACTGGTATACGGATCGACACTCGAAAGCCAGGGTACGAAGGCTTTGTGCAACAAAGCATTCCGTTCAGTTTCATTCGCCGGAACGGCGGGCGGCCGTCCTGGTTCGGCAAAAGCGGCTTTGACGACTGCCTTGATCGAGCCGCGCACGCCGCCCATATCGTCGTATTCATCCAAACGCAAATCGCCGTCGGCGCCATAGTCGACAAAGAGCCGCTCCAGCGTGAATGCCAGTAAAGGCAGCGCATCCGCGCCGGAAGTATCGTGCAGCAATTGATCAATCAGCGCAGGTTCTATCATTAGCTTGCTTCCCGCCGCCGTGGCGCGCGCTGCTGGACCTTCGATCACAGTTTTATACTGTTTGGGTGAAATCGGCGGCAAATCGAACAGCCTTGGAATGTTGCCTTCAAGACTCGGTTCGGTTTGCAACCGCTCATAGGCGTCGGAGCGGATGGTTAGCACGATCAAGGGCGGTTTGGGTATCATCGCTGGTGTTTCCTGTCCGCCCTCGTTCAGCGACAGAATGTTGGCCAGCATCGCTAAAAAAGGCTCAGCTTCTTTGCGGCCTTCGGCATTTGCCAGCTCCTCGGCTTGGTCGATGGCGATCACAACCGTTGGCAGGGGCGTTGCGAATTCCTGTTGTGAACTGGAACCAGCAGAAAACCGTGAACTCGCCAATTGTTGCAGCTCGCCGAGCAACTGTTTCAATCCGTCCGGCGTTTGCAGTGATTCGCGGATGCTGGCGCGGGTTTTGGTTACGCCATAGTCATTGAAAACGGTTTCAAGGCTGACAATCAATCCGGTATCCCCGTTCAATACCGCGTGCTCCGGCCGAATCACCGGCAACGGCAAAAAATGCAAATCGTCGCGCCTCAATCTAGGCCACAAACCGGCGCGCAAGAACGACGACTTGCCCGATCCCGATGCGCCGAGAATCACCAGCATGCGCTCGACGTTGTGTTCCTGCATTGCGCGCAAAGTATCCAGCCCGCGCACGATGGCGGTATCGCGCCCGAAAAACACGGCGGCATCAGCCGCTTCAAGCGGTTTCATGCCGCGATAAGGAATGCGCTTCGGATCACCGGGTGGCGGCCACGGAAAACTGGCAGAATCCAACCCGGCGCGTTGCAAGCCGATCTTGAGGCGTGCTAGACCGGCTTCGGCAAACGATACATTGGTTGGCGGCACGATCGGATCATAGGATACTTGATAGTCAAGACGCTGCAATCCCTGCACCAAATCGCATAACTGCCATTCCGCCGTCATCTCCTTAGGCAACGACTCAAGCGGCGTAGCCTCTACCAGAACTCCAAAAATGGCTTTGCCGAGCTGTTTCGCCAACAGAAACTCCGCCAAGCACCAGCGTGAATCGCGCCAGGCGGGGGATATCAAAAAAACCACCGCCTCGCAACGATGCGCCGCATGCCTCAAGGCTTCTTGCCAGCGTTCACCCGGCGCAAGCCCGCGTGACGGCTCAACGTCGAGGAAGTAATCGTCCCCCCAACCATTGTCTTGCAACCAGCGCTCCAGCGCCAATACCTGGGCATTGTTTGCACTTGAGTGACTGAGAAAAATTTTTGACATGGCCGTTTTTTCCGATTCTTGATGCTGAATTTTTATAAATAGATGCTCAGATTATTTTAAATGCTCGATCCATTTCCGGTACAGCCCTTCAGCCACTGTGTTCAGGAGTGCCACACGTTCCGGCAAATTCTTTTCAATCTCTTCCAATGATTGTACCGACGGTTCGCTCAGGCTGGCGAGTTCTTCCGCGCCGACGCTGCACCAGTCGATGACCAGTCGCTCGGTCATTTCCACGTGGCATTGCATGCCGAGGTGCATACCGAGGGCAAAGGCTTGGTTTTCGCAATACGGACTCGACATAATGCAGGTAGCGCCTTGCGGGATGCTGAACGCTTCGCCGTGCCAGTGAAACGAATTGAAGCCGGTCAAATCGCCGAACCATTCGCGAGCAACTGGGTTATCCGGCACGGTGACCTCACCCCAACCCATTTCCTTGACCGGATTGGCGGTAACGGCGCCACCCAAGGCTTTGGCCATGAGCTGGCCGCCAAGGCAGTGGCCCAGCACCGGCACATCTGCGGCAACCGCTTGACGGATCAGCGACAATTCTTGCTCGATCCACGGCAAATCGTCGTTGACGCTCATGGTCCCGCCCATGAATACCAGGCCGCTGAATTCATCAATACTGTCGGGTAGTTTTTCTCCGGCGTCGATTTTGATCAAGCGCCACGGAATATGATTGTTATCGAGAAATGTGGCAAAATAGCCGGGCCCTTCTATCGGAATATGTCTAAAAATTGCTACCGGTTTCATGAAATTTCCTGCCATAATTTTGAAAGATTGATTACGAATTTTAGCCTGTTTTACACAATTTTCTGACGCCTTTTATCTTGAATCGTGAAGCAACCTCCAATCAGCCAGTGTCATGTTTTGAATCTCACCATTTGGAATTAACCGGGAAATGTCTGTAAAAAAGTTTGCTTTTGCTGATTTGGTGCGTATCGAACAGTTGCGAGCGATCGAATCCGCCAAGGCAGAGCAATTATCGTACGCCGCTATTCGCGATATGCCCGGTTCGGTCAATGGGGATTTTAACTACCGTCAGTTTGTTAACCGGCTTACTTTTCGCGCCCAGCAGTTGATCCGCGAAAATGCGTTGGAGGATGCGCTGCAGCAGCCAAATAAGCAATTTGTCCGTGCACGCTGGATTTGCTGGGCGCTCGCGGTGGTCTTAGGCGGCTTGGCGGCCAGCCAGGCAGTCAGCGAGTCGACGACATTGAATATCTACTGGTTGCTGGCAGTGCTGCTCGGATTTAACACGATTTCTTTATTATTGTGGCTATCGGGCATCACGCTCAATTTGCAAAGTTTGAGTAGTGGCATCGTGGCACAGTTTGTCAGTTGGTGGCCTTACCGTCATAAAAAAGACCCCACGGTTTCTTCATTGGCGTCACATGCCTGGTGGGAAAGTTGTTTAACCGGTAGCGTGGGCAAATGGCGCATCAGCGTTCTGACGCACCAGTTTTGGCTGGCTTATCTGATAGCAGGATTGGTTTTACTGATCATGATCATGATGGCTAAACAATACAACTTCATCTGGGGTACAACCATTCTGCCCGATAGTGCTTTGCCGCAATTGACGCAAATAATTGGTAAGCCGCTGGAGGCATTGGGATTAAAAATACCGGGTGATCCGCAGACCGCAGCGAGCCGCATTGGAGCAGGTAAGCAAGACGCGGAAACGCGCACGGCATGGGCGGTTTTCTTGATTGGCGCGTTGCTGGTTTATGGCATTTTTCCGCGGCTGCTCTTGGTTGGTTTTTCATGGATCATGCAGCAATGGGCTGAAAGCCGCTTTAAGCTGGATCTCTACCTGCCTTATTACATTGAACTGCGTCAGCGGCTCATGGCGCGCGAAGTGAAAGCTGAAGTCATCGACGCCGATCCGCTGGCCGGCATCAAGCCTGCGGAAGTTATCCGGCCGCCGGAGCATGTGGCCATTCCGGCCAATGCGCAAGCTATTGGCGTGGAACTGGACGACAGTACGCATTGGCCGGAATCGGTCACTTGCCGCCTTAATATCATTGATCAAGATTCGCATGATCAAGCCATAATAATGATTAGGAACTTAAGCACTCCCTTGCTGCTGGGCGTCGCTGCGCATCGCTTACCCGATCGGGGGATACAGCGCATGATCAAAGAATTGGTCGATAGCAGCCATGCGAAACCCTGGTTGATTTTGTTGAACAAACCCTCGGCAACGGTCACCAGCGCTCGAGAGTTTGCCTGGTTCCGGCTGGCCGAAGCTTGCGGTATTCCCGCAGAACATGTTATTACGCGATAAATCATGACTGCTAATAATCCCCGGCAAACGCAAACCGATGCGCTCCTGCACATTGCGGTGGTCGGTCATACCAATACCGGCAAAACATCACTAATCCGCACCATGCTGCGCAGCACGGAGTTTGGCGTGATTGAAGATGCCGCGGGCACTACCCGGCATGTGGAACAAGCCACGATTTCTGCCGACAATACCCCGGTTTTGAATTTGTACGACACCCCCGGTTTGGAGGATTCCCGGGCGTTATTTGCCCATATAAAAAAACTTCAGGCTAAATCCGCAACATTGCGGCCTCCGCAAATTCTGGAACAATTCGTTACCCAGGTCACGGTCAACGATCCGTTGGAGCAGGAGGCAAAGGTCTTGCGCCAAGTGTTACGCAGCGACATTTTGTTATACATCATCGATGTCCGTGAGCCATTCCTGGAAAAATACCGCCTGGAATTGGAAGTTCTGACGCAGGCTGGAAAACCGATAATCCCGGTCTTCAATTTCATCGCCGGTCATGAACGGGAGCTTGGCAAATGGCGTGAATATCTGTCGGCTTATCAAATGCACGCAACACTGGAATTCGATACGGTCGCTTTTGCATTTGAAGCGGAAAAACGGTTGTATCAGAAAATGCAATCGCTGCTGGAATCGCATTACAGTCATTTGCAGAAACTCATCGACTACCGCGCCAGGCTTTGGAATCAATTGTGCCTATCGGGCGCCAGGCGCGTTGTCGAATTGATTGTCGAGGTTGCCTGTTATCGTGAAAGCAAAACCGTTAACAATCACGCAATCGCGCATACTTTGCTTGAAGACCGGCTGCAAGAATTTGTCCGCAAAGCGGAACGGCAGTGTCTGCATGATTTATTGACGATCTTCAACTTCTCGGAAAAGGATGTGGCGATTCAGAACATTCCTGTCAGCAATGGTCAATGGCAATTGGATATTTTCGCGCCAGGCATTCTTAAAGCCTATGGCTTGGATGTTGGCAGCGCGGCTGCCAAAGGTGCCGCTGCCGGTGCCGGGATTGATTTAATGGTCGGCGGCATGAGTCTTGGAGCTGCCAGTGCATTGGGTGCGCTTGCTGGCGCCGGCTGGTCCACTTTCAAGCGATACGGGGATGAAATCAAAGCAACCGTCAAAGGTGCCAAATGGCAATGCGCCGATGAAACCACGGTACAAATTTTGTACCTGCGCCAGAAACACTTACTGAAGAAATTGATGCATCGTGGTCATGCCGCGCAAGATACGCTACATGTGGATAAAGCGGATACCGAGAAATTACCGGATCAGTGGCAAAAGATGGTCAGTACTTTGCGGCAGAACCCCTCATGGCATGAGCCTTCACCATCCCGCAATGGCAACGCGCAATATCAGGAAATAGAAACCAAGCTGGTTACGGCGTTGCTGGATGCCTAGCAGGTCGTTGAAAAACTATCTGCATTGCCGCGTGTTAAAAAACAAGCTCATAATGCTCATTTATACCGCATAAACTGCGCTTTTTTGCCTGTTTTTGCCTTGTATCGGCTGCCTCGGAAACGTTTTTCAGCGGTCAGCTAGACGCATACAATTTACGGGATTATATCGAATAGCTGCATCCGGCCTATCGTTACCACCCGGCGATTATGGGTTGAATCGTGAAATGAATGAGCGGTCTATCAGATTTTTCCAATACCATACCCACTTACCTTTGGCAAAGAAGTTTCCCCAGGAAGCAACGGCATAACGCTCACCAGCGGTTAATAAGTTTAAATAGCGCCGTTGAGGTTGATAGGAAGAAAGCGGCTGATTCTGTAACAGCGCGGCAATATTCTTCGCCAGGACGGGGCCCTGCCGCACCGCGTATACTCCCGCTTTGGGTAATGAGACTGGGCAAAACGACGCTGCATCGCCACTGGCGAAAATTTCCGCATGCGAAATGCTCCGTAGATTCTGATCCACCATGACGAATCCTTTTTCGTCACATTGAATACCGCTTTCTTTCAACCAAGGTGAGGCTGTTGCATGAATGCACCAGACAGCGAAGTCGTATTGCAGTGAAGTTTGATCATCGAGAAATATCTGCTGCCGGTCGATCGCTATGACCCGCTTTCCGCGGATTATCGTAATACCCGCCGATCGTAAGTTTTGGTCAAAAAAATCCTGAACTGGCTTGTTATGCGTGCCGAGAATTTGCCGATCGGCGCAGACTAGTGCGAAATCCGATTGTCTTGAATACTGGCGATGCATTTTGTAGTGCATGGCTAGTAGTATTTCGATTCCGGCTGCCCCTCCTCCGATTACCGCCACGCGTGGTGGCTGATGGGAATGCCGGTTTGAGCCGAGCCAGGATTGCCATCCTTGTAAAAAACTTCTGACTGGTTTGATGGGATGGCCATAGTGCGTGGCTCCCTGAATTTGGTGAAGCGCCGGTTGCGAACCTGTATTGATGGACAATAAATCATAATGCACAGGAGGGTGGCGATCACAAACTACCTGTCTGCTTAGAAGATCCAGCGCATGAGCCTTGCTTTCGATAAATTGAACGCCAGCCCATCGGCAAAGTTTCTTTAAGTTTATGTGGCATTCTTCAAACGCATAGTGTCCAGCGATCAATCCAGGAATCATTCCGGAATAGGGTGTCAACGCATCCGGGCTGATAAGCGTTACACTTGCGCCCGGAAGCGGGTGCATTCCAAACTGCTTAATGACGGCAATATGGCTATGCCCACCGCCAACTAAGCATATGATTCTTCTATTTTTCGTGGTGTTAAACCCCTCATTTGTCAATTTTTTTTAGATTGCGTTATGATTAGAAAAATGTGATAGTTCACATCGCAGTAGGATGCGTTAGTTCATGACGCTATAAATATAACAATTAAATGAATATGGTTTCGTGGATTATTCGGAGACAGATGGAAGATAAAGAGGCTGATCATTAGAATACGTAACTTGCGTAATTCAGTGATTTTTTTAAATTTTTCATGGAGAATAGTAATGAGAATTAGTAAAACCAATAAATTAACAACTTACACGATACTTTTTTTGTCAGTGGGATTGTTATTTGGTTGTAAACCTATTTTTGAAAAAAAACCGCTCCCCCCAAAGGATGATCAAGCTGCCGCTGCACCGGCGGCGGCAGCACCAGCACCAGCACCAGCAGCGCCTGCACCCGCACCGGCTGCTGCACCTGCTGTGGAATCAACTCCGATTGAAGATGTGCAGAGTTTGCAAAGTATCGAATCAACCGGCGAAGCTGCCGCTGCTACTGGGGAGGAATCCGCCAGTGTTGCCGCTGCTGAAGTAGCGGATGACGGTGATGATGTTGTCAAAACATCCCCGGCATTGATGAAAAAAATTCAGCAAGCGCTCGTGGATGCAGGATTGAATCCAGGACCTGTTGACGGAGTGAGTGGCGCCAAAACAGTTGCCGCCATCGAAAGTTTCCAGAAACAAAATGGCATAGCTCCCGGAAAAATTACCAAAAGAACGCTTCGCGCGCTCGGTGTTTCGTTCGAATAACGCGTTAAGCCTTGTTGCAACATCATTCACACCAGGAGCTTGCAGTTCCTGGTGTGTTGTTTTGTTTCATAATAATTTACGCTTGATTGGTTTTTTTGATAGCTGCACGTAATAAATTCTCTAAGCTGTTATAAAATATTTGCTATCGAAGGGTTCATGTTCTATAGTTGAATTTGGAATGCTGATTTTAATGCCTTTTCAGCTAATTATAGAGCTGTAAATGTTCGGGATATCCAGATCGTAGTTACATTTATTACAGCGTCTTTTTCAGTGTTCAAGAAGCCCTGTAGCAAAGCCAGATTGTCTGATTGCTATCGCGCAAACCAGGTTATGATTGCCTTTCGGTTTTTTTCGTACCAAAGTTTTTGGTCATTCTTTTGCTTTAGAAGTATTTTTGGAGGTTATATTCATGGGTGTTCCTTTACGTCAGCAGATTGCGGTCGGTACTTATCTCATTAAACAAAAGATAAAAGGTGTTAAAAAGTACCCGCTGGTGCTGATGCTCGAACCTTTGTTTCGCTGTAATCTGGCCTGTGCCGGATGTGGAAAAATCGCTCATCCGGAAGACGTTCTCGATCAGCGGCTTTCCTATGAGGAATGTATGCAAGCCGTCGATGAATGCGGAGCTCCGATGGTTTCGATTCCTGGAGGCGAACCATTGTTGCACAAGGAGATGCCGCAAATTGTCGAGGGCATCATTAAACGCAAAAAATATGTTTATTTGTGCACTAATGCATTGCTGCTGAAGAAAAGAATCAGTGACTACACGCCTTCTCCTTATCTAACTTTTTCTATTCATCTCGATGGCATGAAAGAGCGCCATGATGCTTCGGTTTGTCAGGAAGGTGTCTTTGACCGTGCTGTTGAAGCAATTAAGTTAGCTTTGGAAAAAGGATTCCGGGTTACCGTGAACTGTACGCTTTTTCAAGGAGAGACACCGGAAGATGTAGCTGAATTTCTTGATTACGCTATGGAACTTGGTGTTGAAGCTGCAACCATCGCACCTGGATTCAGTTATGAAAAGGCACCCAAGCAAGATGTTTTTATCAAAAGCCAGGATACCAAAAAATTGTTCCGTGGCATTTTTGAATTGGGTAAAAAACTGAAACGCAAATGGCGCTTGAATCATTCTGCGCTGTATTTAGATTACTTGGCGGGTAATCAAAATTATAATTGCACCCCTTGGGGTAATCCGACTCGCAATGTGTTCGGCTGGCAAAAACCTTGCTATCTATTATCAGACGAAGGGTACGCCAAAACGTTTAAAGAGCTTCTGGACGATACGCCTTGGGAAAAATACGGTACCGCCAATAATCCCAAATGCGCTCAATGTATGGCCCATTGCGGATATGAAGCCACCGCTGTTGAAGATACGCTGAAGCATCCATGGAAGGCGCTCATAACTTCTATGAAAGGCCCGAGAACAACCGGACCGATGGTTGAGGAACCTGCTCCAAAATGGGCTGCAGAAGATGCGCAAACAGCCAAAAAGCTCTCTGACATCAGGGTATCTGTAATCAATAAGTAATCAGGAAAAGATACGCAAGCGCTTTTTTGGGTCTACTGAATGCGGGAATCAGAGTGGCGGTAGGTTTATATTTGTCAATTTTCGGTGCAATATGCTGGTGGTCGTTGATGCTATTGCCGTGGAAACCTTGGAGCACTCGGGAAAAAATTGAAGCTCAACAGACAGGAGCATTGAACCAAGCTCTGCAGGATATTACCGTGCTTGTTCCGGCCCGTAACGAAGGGCCGTATATTCAGCAGACCCTCCGTGGTATCGGGTCCCAGGGTAGCGATATGACGATCATAGTCATTGACGATCAATCGGTAGATGATACTGCCGCTCAAGCCCGGCTAGGCGGTGCGGCGGTCATTTCAGGCACAGCGCCCCCGGTCGGCTGGAGTGGCAAATTATGGGCGCTGGAACAAGGTTTAAGAGCAGTCAAAACGCCTTATACATTATTACTGGATGCTGACATTGAGCTTGCTCCAGGAATAATCTCAGAGCTGCGTCGAAAAGCCCGCCAGGAAAATCTTTCTTTGGTATCGCTGATGGCTGAGCCGCCGATGCTGAATTTTATCGAACGGTTGCTGATGCCAGCTTTTATTTTCTTTTTCAAACTGTTATATCCATTCGCCTTGGCAAATAAACCCTCCTCGCGAATAGCAGCTGCAGCCGGCGGGTGCATTCTGGTCGAGACTCAAGCGTTGCGCTTGGTAGGGGCTTTCTCAAACCTGCACGACGCCTTGATCGATGACTGCACGTTAGCCGCTCGTATCAAGCATGCTGGTTTACGTACCTATCTCGGACTCAGCCATGCCGCGCGCAGCCATCGTGGTTATGATGGATTAAAACCGATTTGGGAAATGGTTTCTCGAACTGCTTATACCCAGTTAAGATATTCCATAACCTTGCTGGTTGTTTGTACATTGATCATGACCGCCATGTTTTGGGCGGCTCCTTTCGCATTTGTATTTGCGCCTGCGCAAGAAATTTTCTTGATGTGCATGCTGGTGTGGGCCGCTATGTTTTTTACCTATTTACCAACTTTATCCTATTATCAGCGTTCTCCCTTCTGGTGTCTTGGATTACCTGTCATTGGCACTTTATATTTGGCAATGACATGGACATCGGCTCTACGGTACTGGCGTGGAGAGCGCGCTAGCTGGAAAGACCGCCGTTATGAAAGCAAAACAAATGGTTAATATTTTTGGATGGTGCTGGGTGCTGGTTATGCTTTTGCCGATTTCATCGGCGTTTGGCACCGCTGAATCAGAAACCAGAAACCCGGAACAGGTGATTCAATATTTGCAATCATCGTTATTGCACGTCATGCAGGATGGCGAGAAACTGGGTTACGACGGGCGTTATAAATACCTGGAACCAGTGATCGATCAGTCTCACGACGTCGATCTCATTATCAAGACAATCTTGGGCGCGACGTACTGGTCACAATTAGACGCAACGCAACAAGATCTAATGGTGGAAACATTCCGCCAGCTCAGTATCGCCACCTACGCCGGACGATTTACGCATCATGAAGGCGAACAATTCCGGATTATTGAACAGCGCGAATTGCCGCGCGAGCAGGTTCTGGTGCGCAGTCAATTAACCCAATCGGATGGTGGAACGGTCAATTTTGATTATGTGCTTCATCAAGATCGCGGCCAATGGCGTATCTCCAATATTTTATTCGACGGTGTCAGCGATCTCGCAATCAAACGGGGTGAATATCGTGCCATCATGCAACGCAGCGGATTTCAAGCGTTAATCGATATGCTGAAGGAAAAAATCGCATCGACCCGGCAGAATCCGCAATGAGGGTTATTCATTTTTCTCCAGGCGCTATAAAACGTGCCTAGCCCGCAAAGCTTTAGTGTCCGGTTTTTTTCGCGCTGGGCTATATTTTCGTACCGGTATGCGATCTGGATTATTTTATTAATCCTGGCGCTGACAGTGTTCAGCGCGATGTATGCCGCTGAAAATCTTGGTGTGCATACCGATACCACCGATATGCTTTCTGAGGAAGTTCCTTTCCGCGCGAACCATATCCGCTATATCCAATCATTTCCGCAGTATGAAGATACGCTGTTGGTCGCGCTGAATGCACCGACCCCTGAGCAGGTGCATGAGATTGCCAAAGCATTCACTGCGTTTCTGAATAATGATCATCCGCATTTTTCCGGCATCTATTATTTGACGGGTGAACCCTTCCTCGAGAAGAACGGTTTATATTTTAAAGACCTGGATGAGCTGGGCCGCATTTCCGATTATCTGGCAGCGGCCCAGCCGTTGATTGCCCGTATCGCGGAGAGCCCGACCCTTTATACGTTTTCTGCCGTCTTAACGGACGCTGCCGAAGAATTACGCAAAGGCCGCAAACTCGATCTGGAATCCGTTTTCGCAGCGGTTAGCGCGACACTGGATGCCCGGGTTGCGGGGCAATCCCGTGCCTTATCCTGGCAGGCGCTGCTGGGCGGTGAGGCGCAAAAGGATTCCTATCAAGAGTTGATCATTGCCAAGCCTAAACTGGACTATTCGCAAATTTTTGCCGCCGAAGAGCCCATCGCCGCTATTCGAAGCGAAGCTGAAAAGATGGGATTTGCATCTGATGCATTTAAAAAACTGCGTATTACCGGCGAAGTCGCGTTGGCGCATGACGAACTAAACAGCGCGATGCACGGAGCCCAAGATGCCGGTCTGTTGGCGCTGGCTCTGGTTGCTACAGTCTTATTACTGGCTTTTCGCTCTGCCGGCGCAATTGTCTCGGTGATTGTCGTTCTGATTCTAGGATTATTGTTGACCGCGGCATTCGCAACTGTTGCCGTTGGGCACTTGAATCTGATTTCTATTGCTTTTGCTGTGCTATATATCGGTCTCGGGGTCGATTATGCGATTCATTTCCTGCTGCGGTTGGAAGAATTAAGAAATCCTGATCAACCATTCGAAGAGGCATTGGACCAAACCGGCGGTGATATGGGGCAATCGTTGCTAGCTTGCGCGATTACAACAGCGATCGGGTTTTATGCTTTCATGCCGACCACGTATCGCGGTGTTGCAGAGCTGGGTTTGATTTCCGGCACCGGCATGCTGATCAGTTTCCTGATCACTATGACATTGCTACCTGCTTTACAAAGAATTTTTCCGATTAAAACCAGAAAATCACCGGACTCGATCCAATCAATCAATCATCTATTGGATTCGCCACGGCATTCGCGCAAATTAGTCTATAGCCTGACCGCGGTAGCAATTGCAGCATCGATCCTGGCGTTGCCGAAAATCAGATTCGACTATAATTTGCTGAATTTGAATAACCCTCATGCGGAATCTGTGCAGACATTCCAGGAACTGCTCGGCAGCACCGAGGATTCTCCATGGCACATTAATATCCTGGTGAATGATCCTGAAGAAATCGAACCGATCGTGAAACGCGTCAGCGCGTTGCCGGAAGTTAAAAGCGTGATCAGCATGCTGGATATGGTGCCGCAACAACAGGAAGAGAAAAGCCTGTTGATTGAAGAAATGGCGATGATTTTGGGCCCGATCTCGTTTTCGCCGACCGCGTTCTTGATTGCCGATCACTATACGGTTGCGGAACAGCGTGGCGCGCTGGAGCGGCTGAGAATCTCGCTCGAACGCTTTGTTAATGAACAACCGGAGCATGTGGCGGCCGATTCCGCCCGCAAACTGCACGGATCGCTCATTAATTTATCGCGGCATTTGGATGAATTTACCGCTATCGGAAGTATCGGTGATGGAAAAGCGCAACAACTTCGTGCGCTCAACGATGATTTGTTGAGTTTGCTGCCAGGTTCGATCCAACGATTGCAATTGGCGCTATCAGCGCAGCCGTTCGACGAAGCGGCGCTGCCCATCGCGATTAGGGAGCTTTGGCATGGCAACGATGGCGTTTATCGCATCGCTGTGTATCCGCGAGAAAACATCAATGATAACGATGCGCTGCGGCGGTTTGTTCGTGCTGTGCAAGAGATTGCGCCGTCAGCCACCGGGATTCCGGTGATCAGCCTGGAGGCCGGCGAAGCGGTCGTGGATGCTTTCATTCATGCATTTAGCTTGGCGTTATTGGGCGTGATCGTGGCGCTATGGATCATGCTCAGAAGCATCAGTTCCACAGTATTGGTATTGATACCGTTGCTGTTGTCTGCGTTATTCACCGGAGCCGGTACTGTTCTGCTGGATTTACCTTTCAATTTTGCTAATATCATCGCGCTACCGCTATTACTCGGAATCGGGATAGACAGCAGCTTGCACATGGTGCACCGGAGCCGTTCCGGCGTGGTTTATGAGAGCCTGTTGCATACCAGCACCGCGCGTGCGATTTTTTACAGCGCATTGACCACCCTGGTCGGATTCGGCAGCCTGGTATTTTCCACGCACCAGGGCACTTCCAGCATGGGGTTGTTGTTGACGATCGGATTGTTGATAACGATTGTTTGCGTGCTGATTATTTTGCCGGTATTGCTGCAATCCGCGGACAAATCGTCGGAGAGTTCTGAAAAATCGTTTTCGGGTTAAAGATTTCCGGTGCGTTCCAACGCTGCGGCAAAAAAGCCATCGGTTTGGTGCTGCTTAGGAAACAATTGCAAGAATTCACCGGTATCCAATGGAATTTTTTGCTGCGCCAGGATTTCGGCGCAATTCAGGAGTCTGAATTGCGGATGTGTGTCAAGAAAGCCCCGCACCACCTGCTGGTTTTCTTCCGGCAAAAAGCTGCAAGTGGCATATACCAAACGCCCGCCCGGTTTGACCAAAGCAGCGGCGGCATTCAGAATTGCCGTTTGTTTGACTTTCAGTTCCTCGATGCTTTGCGGCGATTGACGCCATTTCAAGTCGGGATTGCGGCGCAGCGTGCCAAGTCCGCTGCACGGCGAATCGACCAATACCCGATCGATCTTTCCGGACAGGCGTTTAATTTTAAGATCATTCTCATTTTCTATCCGCTGTGCGTGCAAGTTCGACAAACCGGAACGTTTGAAACGCGGCTTCAGATTATTCAACCGTTTTTCCGAAACATCAAAGGCGTACAAGCGACCCTTGGAATTCATCAGAGCTCCCAGCAGTAGTGATTTGCCACCCGCTCCGGCGCAGAAATCGACGATCATTTCACCGCGTTTGGGCGCCAGCAAATACCCCAGTAATTGACTGCCTTCGTCTTGAACTTCGATTTTTCCTGATAAAAACAAAGCATGCCGGTTAATCGCCGGTTTGCCATTCAAGCGGATACCGCATGGAGAATAGGGCGTCGCTTGCGCTTGAATTCCTTCTTGCTGAAGGTTGTCAAGCACTTCGGCACGTTTCGCGAGCAGCGTATTGACACGTAAATCAAGTGGCGCCGGCTTCTGTAGCGATAAGCCGAGGTCCAGAATCCCGCTATCGGGCATAAACGCCTGCAATTTCTCCACGAGCCATGCGGGGAATTCCGCTTGGATCGCGAGCGGCATGGTATCCATTTTAACGGCCTTGATTTCTGTCAGCCACTTTGCTTCTGCTTCGCTCACCAGCGATGTCAATTCACGCAAATTGGTTCCTTGAAACTTCACGAGATAAGCCAATACCAGCGCACGGGGGGTCGGCAGCTCTGTCAGGTGTTCAAGAAAGAAACGGTGACGCAGAATACCAAAGACTGTTTCGGCAATCCATGCGCGATCTTGCGCGCCCAGTTTCGGATGATCCTGAAAATAACGCCGCAGGATCGCATCGGCAGGATATTCCAAAGGCAATATGGCGCGTGTGGCAATAATCGTTGTATCTAGTTGAAAAGAAGTTAAATGCATGAATTTTATTAAATGTCTGAGATCAATTACGGGGTAGGATTAACGTCCCGGTTTATAGCTGATATTAACTCGTCTAGCTATTTTCTCGATTTCACGGCCGTTTTCCTCGACCGAAACGATGCGTACCGGCAGCATGTGATTGTTCAAGGCCAGCCATACTTTTCTTTTAAGCTTGGAGCCTTTTTCTTCCTGCCGGGTTAATGCGATCGTTTTGATTGCACCCATTGGTGTATCGAGGGTTTCTTCGGTCACGGTGAAACGTGATAACCGCAAACTATGACCTTCGGCGACGTAACGTTCCACATGCTTTTTAGGGATCGCAGTAAACATAAAGTTATACGAGAAACTCAAACGATCCAGCGTACCGTACGGTAGTTTCTGCGTGATCTCGTGACCCGTGTGACTGAGCGCGATGCTGTGATTTGCCCAATCGAAAACGGCCACGCTGGGTGTGTCTTTTCCGCGCTTTTCGTAAGCGCGGGCAGGCTGCAAGCCTTGTTCAAAAACAAGGCCTTCGCTATGGCGAACGATTCTATTCGGCTCGATCAACTTGTACATGCCGGTCGCCTGCGCAACGCTGTTAATCGTATAACGATAGTGATCGCCGGTATGATGAATTTCCATGACTTCATGGATTTCACCTTCGCCGATATCGGTTATCACGTGATAGTTGATTTCAATCCGGGACGGCAGGTCTGTCGCAGATGCCGGAAAACTGAGCAACCATGTAATAACCAACAAGGCCGCGAGTTTCATTCGGGCAATTCCGGAGAATAAAGCGCTGATTTGTTGATGCTGGAATGCATGACTTCCACGCGGCTATCGGCCAGCCGGATGCTGCCGTCCATAAACCAGCGGACCGCTTGCGGGTAGATGCGATGTTCGAGCGTCAATACACGATTGGCCAATGTTTGTTCGGTGTCGTCCGGCAGCACTGGAATGGCGGCCTGAATCACAATCGGACCATGATCCAGTGTCGGCGTGACAAAATGAACCGTGCAACCGTGGATCTTGACGCCTTCTTGCAGTGCTCGCGCGTGAGTTCCTAGACCGGGAAATGCCGGAAGCAAGGAAGGGTGAATATTCATTAACCGGCCCTGATAACGTTGTACAAAGCGATCACTCAGTATACGCATGAAACCGGCCAGTGCAACCAATTCGGGCTTACAGGCATCAATTTTTTCCGCCAAAGCAATATCAAAAGTCTCTCGATCCGGGAAAGAACGGTGATCGAGGACAACCGTAGCAACACCATACCTTCTGGCAATTTCCAGCCCAGCTGCATGGGGATTGTTAGAGATCACCGTAATGCTATCCAAAGGATGACCGGCCTCCAGCAGTGCTTGCATATTGCTGCCGCGGCCTGAAATCAGGATCACTAGGGATTTCATTTCGGAGCAATCACTCGCTACACCAACACCGTAGCTGCTTGATCTGCCATACGCGGTTTAATTTCACCAATTTGCCAAGCGGTTTCACCATTCGCACGCAAACTGTTAAGTGCATCAGCCGCATGCTCGGGCGCAACGACGATCACCATGCCGATACCGCAATTAAACACCCGCGCCATTTCCGCATCGGCTACGTTGCCTTGCTGTTGCAACCATTGAAATAATGGCGGAATCCGCCACGCATCTTTTTGCAATTCCGCCGTGAGCGAATCGGGCAAAATACGCGGCACATTTTCTACCAGCCCGCCACCGGTGATGTGCGCCAAGCCTTTCACCGGCAATTGCTTGATCAATGCCAGCACCGGCTTTACATAAATGCGCGTCGGCGCCATGATGGCATCGGCCAAAGATTGGCCATGAAAATCCATCGATAAATCGGCGCGGCTGTTTTCGATAATTTTTCGGATCAGCGAATAACCATTCGAGTGCGCGCCGCTGGACGCAATGCCTAGAACACAATCGCCGGCTTCGATCGAAGCGCCGCTGATGATTTGATCTTTCTCAACAACGCCGACGGCAAACCCGGCCAAATCATATTCATCGTGCGGGTACATGCCCGGCATTTCCGCCGTTTCGCCGCCGATCAATGAACAACCGGCCAATTCGCAACCTTTGGCGATACCGCCGACCACTTGGGTCGCAGTCTCTACATTCAATTTGCCGCAAGCGAAATAATCCAGGAAAAACAATGGTTCCGCGCCTTGTACCAGAATATCGTTGACGCTCATCGCCACCAGGTCGATACCGATCGTATCATGCCGGCTCAATTGAAAAGCCAGTTTTAACTTGGTGCCCACGCCATCGGTGCCGGACACCAGCACTGGATTACGGTATTGCTTGGAAATTTCAAATAACGCGCCGAAGCCGCCGATGCCGGTCAGAACTTCGGGGCGTAAGGTGCGCCTGGCAAGTGGTTTGATATTTTCTACCAGGCGATCGCCCGCATCGATATCGACACCGGCATCACGATAAGAAAGATGTTTCGCATCAGGGAGATTGGAATTGCTGGAAGTCAAGTTGAACTCTCAAACGAATAAAAGATTTGCGTTACGCTCAAGCGCAATTTTACCGCAAATGCCGGACCCTCATGGTACGGAAATGCGCGATCAGCAGCGCTTAATTTACTTTACTTCAGTTCTCCAAGGGATTAGACTGATAATTCAACTGAAGATATATCATTAAGTGCATGATAGATTAAAAGTTTCTGTAAATTTTATGAGACGGGTATATTACTCGAACCCGGTGTTGGCGCTGTACCAGTGAAGCAAGTGATCCACTTTTTTTGGAGATTAAAATGAAATCAATTCATGATCTTAGTTTAGGTTGGCACAGAGATTTACCGGACATGCGCGATCATACGCAATCGACCGAATCCGTCGCCAAAGTTTTGGCAAAATCTTCGCCGCTGAAAAAAGCGGCCAAAACGCTGCCGGCCAGCGTCGATCTGCGTAAATATTGTTCACCGATCGAAGATCAGGGTTCGATCGGTTCCTGTACCGCGCATGCCGGTGTGGGTATGGTCGAGTATTTCGAACGCCGCGCTTTTGGCAAGCACATCGACGCCTCGCGCTTATTCCTCTACAAGGTTACGCGTCAATTGATCGGTTTTACCGGCGACGACGGCGCTTACCTGCGCGACACCATGAAAGCGTTGGTGCTTTTCGGCGTGCCACCGGAAAAATACTGGCCGTACGATGTCAAACGGTTCAACGACGATCCGTCCAGTTTCTGCTTTTCATACGCCCAAAGTTACCAAGCGATCGACTATTACCGGCTTGACCCGCCCGGTACTTCAACCAGCGCGTTACTTGCAAATGTCAAAAAGAACCTGGCGGCCAATCTGCCGTCGATGTTCGGCTTCTCCGTCTATAGCTCGATACCCGGCGCTGGCGACGGCAAGGGAGAGATTCCCTATCCTGGCAAGGGTGACACGCTGGAAGGCGGACATGCAGTGCTGGCGGTCGGCTACGACGATCAGAAAAAAATCGGCACAACCAAAGGCGCATTATTGATTCGCAACTCATGGGGCAAGGACTGGGGCGACCACGGCTACGGCTGGCTGCCGTATGCCTATATCGAAAACGGCCTGGCCGACGACTTCTGGTCGCTGGTCAGAGCGGAATTTGTCGACAGTGATTTGTTTAAATAAAAAAGATGGTTTGATTGTTGCTGAGCGAATCGAGCCTCATCAACAACCACGAGTCGGTGATGCAATCCAATTCTTGAAATCCAAGATTGGATTGCATGCTTTCTTGCTGCCTAATGTTGCCGACCTCTTAAAAAGGGCTTTAATCCAGTTCAATAACAGTCATACTTCTTTTTAAAGCCTTTCAATTGATCGCCGCATCGCTCCTGTTATGAGCAAAAAAATAGTTTAGATGATTGTTCGCGGTTTTATTACCATCGGCATCCGGGTAGATCTGGGTGGACTTTCTATTCCCAAAAGGTCTCATGTTTTTAACAGCAAAAATATGTGTAGGAATGGTATGATCTGCGCTAATTTTTGTTGTCAACTTATTACATTGCAGCAGTTCTTTTAGTGGGGCCGATCAATTCTTTTTCCAGCTTTGCTGGCCGTTCTTCCTATACCGAGGTTGTTCATGTCTTTCAGTATCGCTCATTTGTTATCCCAGCATCGTACCGATAAGTTTGATTTGCACGAGCATTATTTGAATGCGCAGATGGTGCGTGTGCTGAAGACGATCGGTTATGACCGGAACTATCAGCGCGCGGTGGGGCAGTATATTTACGACGATCAAGGCAACGAATATCTCGATCTGTTGAGCGGGTTCGGGGTGTATGCATTTGGCCGCAATCATCCGGTGATTGTCAATGCACTGAAAGAAGTGCTGTCGCTGGAAATGCCGGATTTGGTGCAGATGGATGTGTCAACTCTGAGCGGTTTGCTGGCCAAGGAGATTCTGGCGACGGTGCCGGATAATCTGGAGCGTGCGTTTTTTTGTAATTCCGGGACCGAGGCGGTGGAAGCCGCGATTAAATTCGCCCGCTATGTAACCAGGCGTAACCGCATCATTTGCTGCGATCACGCGTATCACGGTTTAACGATGGGTGCGCTCTCGCTGAACGGCGAGCAGATTTTCAAGGACGGTTTCGGGCCATTACTGCAAGATTGCGGTTCGGTGCCATTCAACGATCTGGCAGCGCTGGAACAAGCGCTCAGCGGCCGCAATGTCGCGGCGTTTGTGGTCGAACCGATTCAGGGCAAGGGCGTCAACATCCCGGATGATCATTACCTGCCCGAAGTCGAGCGGTTGTGCAAAAAATACGGCACGATGTTTGTCGCCGACGAAATCCAGACTGGCCTGGGCCGCACCGGTAAATTCTGGGCAATCGAACATTGGGGCGTGAAACCCGACATGATTTGCATGGCGAAAGCGCTGTCCGGTGGCTTTGTGCCGGTCGGTGCGGTGATGATGACGCAACAAATCATGGAAAGCGTGTTTAACCGCATGGATCGCGCAGTGGTGCATGGCTCGACATTCTCGAAAAACAACATGGCGATGGCTGCGGGTCTGGCAAGCCTGGAAGTCATCCGCACCGAAAAGCTGGTCGAAAACAGCGCCAAAATTGGCGCGGACATCATCGGCCGGATCAATGCATTAACCGGTCAATACGAATTTCTGAAAGAAGCGCGCGGCAAAGGCTCGATGATTGCGGTCGAGTTCAAATCACCCGATAGTTTCTCGCTCAAAGCCGCATGGATGATGCTGGAAGCGGCTAACAAGGGATTGTTCTGCCAGATGATCACAATACCGTTGTTCAAAGAACATCGCATCCTGACGCAAGTTGCCGGGCATGGCATGAACGTGATCAAGCTGCTACCGCCGCTGATCCTGACGCAGCAGGATTGCGACCGTGTCGTGCAGGCATTGACTGAAACCATTGCCGATACGCATCAAGTGCCGGGCTCGATCTGGGAGCTCGGTAAAAATCTCGCCAGCCATGCGCTGAAATCCAAAGCGGGTCAAAGCTAACTCTGCCGATGAATAGCGAAGAACACGCTAACGACTTGCATTACCTCTGGTGGCTGCTGCTGGCATGTGTGTCCGGCGGGTTGCTGTATCTGCTCAGCCCGATCTTGACGCCTTTTTTGCTCGCCGCGGTCATCGCTTACATCTGCAATCCAATGGTATCGCGGCTGGCTCGCAACAACATCCCGCGCACCGCAGGGACTATTTTGGTGATGTTGTTATCGCTCGTCGCATTCGGCGCTTTGATTCTGATCATGGTGCCGCTGTTCCAAAAAGAAGCAGGCCGTTTGCTGGATAAAATGCCGGTGTTTCTGGACATGCTCAAGAATCATATTATTCCGTGGCTGGAATCAAGGCTGGACATCAGCCTGGAACCGGATATGGAAGTGCTGAAGGAAGCGGTGTCGGAGCATTGGCAAAGCGCGGGCGGCGTCGCCGCTAAAATCCTGCCGTCGTTAACCAGCGGCGGCATGGCGGTCGTGGAATTTTTGGTCAATTTGCTGCTAGTGCCGGTGGTATTGTTTTACCTGCTGCGCGATTGGGATGTACTGATCGCGCAAATTGATGAAATGATTCCGCGTTACTGGCACCAACAAGTCTCGAAACTGGCGCACGAAACCGACCGGATTCTGGCGGAATTTCTACGCGGCCAGTTGGCGGTTATCGTATTGATGAGCATTTGCTATATCACCGGCCTATGGCTGGTCGGGCTCGAATTTGCGCTGCCGATCGGCCTAGTGGCGGGAATCCTGGTGTTCGTGCCGTATCTCGGCATGATCGTCGGTTTGACGCTGGCAACCTTCGCTGCAATCATGCAATTCCAGGATTGGTCAGGTGTGATTCCGGTATGGATTGTTTTCGGTGCCGGGCAATTGCTCGAAGGCATGCTGATTACGCCCTGGCTGGTCGGCGATCGCATCGGCTTGCACCCGGTCGTGGTCATTTTTGCGTTGATGGCGTTCGGGCAATTATTCGGTTTCTTCGGCATTTTGCTGGCATTACCGGTCAGCGCGATCATGCTGGTTTGGTTGCGCCATCTGCATCAACGCTATATCAGCAGTAATTTCTATAATTAGACGGTGACGCAACACGCATTGCGCAACGATCATGCATCAATTGCTGTTAGACATTAAGCCGGTGCCATCGCCAACGCTGGCAAATTTCCAACCTGGCCGCAACGTTGAATTACTCCAGATGCTGCACAATCTTCTGGCGGAACGCGAACCGGAACGCTTTGTCTATTTATGGGGCGCGGGCGGTTGCGGTAAAAGCCATTTGCTGCAGGCAACCGTCGCGGCCTATACCCAAATGAACTTAAAAGCGATATATTGCAAACCCCGGAAACACGATAACTTCTCGATCGTCGATGAAAGCGATGCCGATTGCATTGCGATCGACGATATCGACAGCCTGGATGAGCCGTCGCAAATCGCATTGTTTAATCTCTATAACCGCGTGCGCGACGAAAGCCGCATACGATTGCTGATGAGCGGCTCCGCTGCTCCGATGTTTCTCAAGCTGCGTCAGGATTTAGTGACGCGCATCGGTTGGGGATTGGTATACCAGGTTCACGAATTGACCGACGACGAAAAAATTCAGGCGATGAGAACGCATGCTGCGGATTGCGGCTTTGAGTTATCACACGACATTTGCAGGTATCTGCTGCGGCACGGACGGCGCGATTTGCCGTCACTGCTGATGACGCTGGAAGCATTGGACCGCTATTCGTTGGTTCATCAGCGTCCCGTTACCATTCCTTTATTACGAGAATTATTACAGGTGGCTACATGAATTTAGCTTTATTTGATTTGGACAATACGCTGATCGCCGGCGACAGTGATTTTCAATGGGCGCAATTTTTGATCGAAAAGAAGGCATTGGATCGCGAATTGCACGAAGCGAAAAATATCGAATTTTACGAGCAATACAAAGCTGGTACGCTGGATATACATGAATTTCTCGACTTTCAACTCAAGCCGCTGGCGCGTCATCCGCGCACGCAACTGGAAACCTGGCGCAAAGAATTCATGCAGAAAAAAATCACGCCGCTGATCGCGCCCGGAACACGACAATTGATCGAACGGCACAAGCTGGACGGTGACTTGTGCATCATCATCACCGCTACTAACAGCTTTGTCACCTCACCCATCGCCCACGCGCTCGGCATCGAACATCTGATCGCCACCGAACCGGAAGAAAAAGACGGTGAATTCACCGGCCGGGTCACCGGCACACCGTCGTTTCGAGAAGGCAAAATCGAACGGCTGGAAACCTGGCTGGATGCGCATAACCTCACTTGGCTGTCGTTCCTGCGCAGCTGGTTCTACAGCGATTCGTTGAACGACTTACCACTACTCAGTAAAGTCACGCACCCGGTCGCGGTCGACCCCGATCCGACGTTGAAAAGCCACGCGGAACGAAATAGCTGGCCGGTTATTAGTTTGCGTTGATGGTGTGGATGAGCGATTGGAAGTCCAGTATTTTTGAGTAGAATGCGAAGAAAGCTGTACTTAATCACCGTAAACATGGCGTCACTTTTGAAGAAGCATCCAGTGCATTGCGTGATGCATTTTCCGCAACTACCCGCGATCCCGATCATTCGGAAGATGAAGAAAGATATGTAACGTTTGGCATTTCTTCTCAAGGTCGTTTACTGGCGGTGGCACATACAGAAAGCGGCGATTCGATCCGGATCATATCAGCGCGATTGGCTACAAATAAGAAGGTTAAACCTGAAATGACAGACGAACTTCGGCCAGAGTATCAACGATCTGATTTCGATAAAATTATACGTGGCAAATATGCAAGCCGTGTCAAAGCAGAAACCAATGTAGTGGTTCTTGAGCCTGATATTGCGAAAGCTTTCCCAAACGATGAAGCGGTTAACAAGGCTTTGAGGCATTTGCTGGAAGAAGCGAAAACTTTATCCCAATTAACCTGGCAATCTGAAAAATCGAGATAATCGATTGAAGTGCGCAACAAGTTGTGTGACGAATTGGCGTAGGTTGCGGGCTGACGCCTTTTTTGCGATCAACCCTCTTTGCTATTGAACATGACCCAATCGACTTGGGAATTGAACGTACCAAAATATTGGTAAAAGCCCTCAAATGCCATCCTGCGGTACTGGTTTTTCCCGGATGGGATGTTGCATAACACTCCTGTGCAGTATGATGTTAGGTTTTCTTCGGTGATCCAATCTACCACGCTAATCAATTAGCGTAAAATTAGAAATTTGCAGAATAATTGGTCGGCCCTGCAAAATTCACATGACCGTAGCGGA
>FRDC01004162.1_pt1 | contig 57856 bp, 81 predicted proteins | sample 1106171 | NCBI WGS metagenome assembly FRDC01 (sample SAMEA3930566, study PRJEB13176) | freshwater metagenome | biome: Drinking water system; feature: drinking water; material: water | place: Singapore | collected 2014-12-20 | reverse complement strand
CGTCGGCTGGGTCGCGCAGTGGAACGAGATGATCACCGATCCCGACCAGAAGATCGGCCGTCCGCGTCAGCTGTACACCGGCCCGACGCAGCGGTCGTACGTTCCGGTCGAGCAGCGCTGATGCGCCGCGCCCGGCCGGTCCTTATCTCGATCGGCGTCATGCTGACGCTGGTCGGGTTACTGTGGATCGGCCAGGGCCTCGGCTACGTCCATTGGCCGCAGGAGAGCTTCATGCTCGACCAGCGGCCATGGGCGGACCGTGGTGCCGCGCTCGCCGTTGGTGGATTGCTCTTGATCCTGGTCGCGCGCCGCATCCGACGCTGACGCCTCGAAGAACGCTTACGGGCCCCGCTTAGACCGGCAGGCTGAGCGTGAACCGCGCGCCCTCACCGGGCGCACTTTCTACCGTCAGATCGCCGCCCATCGCCCGCGCCAGACGCCGCGCGATATAGAGGCCCAGCCCATTGCCGCCCGCCTCAGTCGGATCGACGCGTTCGAACTTCTCGAAAATGCGCGCCTGATCCTCAATCGCGATGCCCTTGCCCTGATCGGCGACCACCGCCTCTGCCATGCCGCCGGTGCGCAGCGCGGTGACGCTCACTACGCCACCCTCCGGCGAGTAGCGCACGGCATTGCCGACGAGATTGACCATGATCTGCAACGCACGGCGAAAATCGCCCTGCGCCGGCATGCGCAGTTCAGGGAGCGGCCGCGCGATCGCGACGCCCGCATTGCTTGCGCGGACGGAGAGCAGCCCCGCCGCGCGGCGCGCAACGTCGGCGAGATCGATCGAATCGGTGTCCAGCGCGAAATCGGGCCGCTCGATCGCCTGCAGATCCACCAGATCGTCGACCAGTCCGAGCAGATGCCGGCCGGCATTGGCGATGTCCGACGCATAATCGGCATAGTCGCGCTGCACCGGCCCCTCCGCCTCAGCGTGGATCGTGTCGGCGTGGGCGATGATCCGGGCAAGCGGCGTGCGCAGCGCCTTGTCGAGCCCTTCGGTAAAGGCCGGCGCAATCGTCGAGGGAGCGGCCGGTGCAGGCGCCTCGTCCTCAACCCGCGCGACGCCGGACAGACCGGCAAATTGACCCGAGGGGTCCCGGCGCACATGCGCCGTCAACAGGACGCGTACGTCGCCGCCGCGCACACGCGCACGCTGGCGCTCGAGCGGCCGCTGACGCGCCACCGCCTCGAGAATCGGGAGCGCACCGTCGCCATCCGAATCGAGCGTGAACAAGGCGGTGAGCGGCTGACCGAGCAGCGACAGGGCGTCGAGCCCCAGCCGTCGCGCCGCATCGATCGACACGAATGTCAGGCGAAGCCCGCCATCCGTATCCCAAGCGAGATCGTCCGATTCGACCAACCGGGTCGCGGGCGATGCGACGACCGGCCGCGCCCGCATCTCACGCCAGCCGCTGACGGCCATGCGCACGCCATCCCCATCCGGTTGGGCCCGTATCCACAGGTCGAGGTCGGTATCGCCGTCGGCGACCACAACGCCCCGCGACACGAGAATGCCGAGCCGCCGCGCCAGACGCGCCACCGTCGCCAGTTGCGGCACCGCGAGTGCGGCGCCCATCGTGCCGCCGGCTGCTTCGTTGAGCGCGAGCAATGCCGGATCCGCCGCGACCAGCCGTCCGTCGCCATCGATCATCGCATGGCTGACGGGAACGTCGGGAATACCGTCCAGTCTCATCGTCCAGCCTCTCGCGCCAAAGCATCGATCGCGAGACGCAGATCATGGTGCAGCGTCAGCGGGGCCAGCGCCGATCGCGCAGCCTCAACCGGAACGGTGGCAATGGCGTCGAGTTCCTCGGCAAAGGTATCGATGTCGCGCCGCGGGTCGGCATCGGCGAGTGCCAGCGCGATCCGCGCAATCGTCGGGCGATCAAGCGCCGCCGCCCGCAGCGCCAGCCACAGCCGGTCGCCCTCAGGCTCCAGCACGATCGCGCGCGCGCCGGCGAAGTCGAGATCGACCGCGCGGCCGAGGATTGCGATAAACAGGATCAGGCGGCGATCGCCGAGGGCTTCGACCAGCAGGTCGCCGAGTTCGTGCGCTCGTGCATCGATCGCACTCGCCAGGCGGACCGCCAATGCTTCGATCCGCTGGCCCTCGTCATGCGCGGCAAGGCTGCGCTGCGCTGCCTCGACGATCGCACGATCGACGGCGGCATCCTCACCCGAGACGGCGATGCGACCTTCGCGAATCGAAGCGGCGACCCACCAGACCAGCTGATGATGCCGCTCAGCCGGCAGCAGGCCGGGCATTGCGCCGCCTTGCTCCACCGAGGCGCGGCGGCGAGCCTCCGCGGTCATCAACGCCCGCGCCGCGGCGGCGACGACGCCGTCATCGACCTCCGCCAGGCGAACGAGCAGGCTCGGCTGATCGGGCGCACCCGCCTGCGACGGCAGCGCGGCAGCGATTCGGTCGCATCGCACCTGCGCGATCAGTTCGTCCATCAGACCACGATCGCGCAGCAGGCCCGCACGCGACAGGCGTCGCACCACGTCCTCGTGCCCTTTTAGCAGCTGTTCGGCCTGCGTATCGGCGCCTTGCCCTGCGAGCACGCGGGCCGCGTGACGGCGGATGTCCGTCTCGACGCCCTGCACGACGGCAGCAAGCATGCGCCCCAGCGCCACGCGCGTTCGTTCATCCAGCCGCGAATCCTCGGCCACGAAGAAATCGTCGATCGCACCGGTCAGGCGCGCGTCGGCGCGCGCCGCGAGACGGGTCGCAGCGCCGATGCGCGTGGCGAGCGCATCCCGCTCCGCCTGATCCGTTCCGACCGCCATGATGTGGTTGCCTACGCTTCCATCATTAAGACAGCGTTATTCTCGAAAGGCCGCATCCGCGCCGATTTCCAGCCTGTTTTCCAAATGTTTTCCACGTTCTACCCATGTTCCGCGTCCTCCCACCGACCGATCGCCATGCTCCCTAGCTTCCGGTTGTTCCGCTTGCGCGCATAAAGTTCGACCATCGCGAGCGACTGGCCGGATATCGCCGACGTCTCGCCGACGGAGCATCCCGCCTCGAGCAGCGCGTTGACCGCATTCTTGCGCAGGCCATGCGCCACAATGTGGAGCCCCTGCTTCGCGGCCCATCGCTGCAGGCGGTCGCGCAGAGACGAGGGCAGGATCTGCTTGCCCTTGTAATGAATGATCGTGTCGGCGGCGCGCGGTTCATCTGCCAGGATTTTCGCGAGCGCCGCGTGTATACGGATCTCCAGCGGCTTGTCCGTCTTCTCCTGGGTCACCGACAGGTATCCGTCGACGATGTCGGACCAGCGCATTTTGCAGACATCGCCGATTCGCTGGGCGGTATAATAAAGGAGAGCGACAGGCAGCCGGACCTGCGGGTCCGCCAGCGCGGCGACGATCAGCTGCTCGGGCCACGGTTCATGAGTGGCGTCGCTGCCTTCCAGCGCCTCGACGTCTCGCGTCGGATCGGCGGCGATCCACTCCCGCTTCACGGCTCGCTTGAACAGGTTCCGCAGGACTGCGAGGGTCATGTTGGCCGCGCCCGGTCGGTCCTGCATCTTGTCGAGCAAAGCCTGCACGTCCCGGCGCTCGATCTCGCCCACCGGTGCGTCGCCCATCTCCTCCTCGATCTTCCCCAAGTAGAGCAGATAGGCCGACTGCGTCCGCGGCTTTCGATTCCGGAACTCCGGCGACAGCTGGTATGACCGGCTGAGTTCGCGCATGGTGACCGCGGACGTGACATTCTCGCGGGCGTGCCTGGCGGCGACCATACCAGCATAGCTGCGACCAAAGTCGCGATCGGAGCGCGCGGGAAGTCGGCGAAGGACCGGCTTCCCGCCCTCGATCTTGCCCGTGACGAAATATTCGTAGACCTTCCCTCGCGCCCTGACGGTCTTGATATACGGGAGCGGCTTACCCGGTTTGGCCATACAGCCTCGACTTCTCGCGCCAGCTCGGCGCGTGCTCGCCAGACAAGCGCGCGACGGCTTGGTCGATCGCCTCCTTGGACCAGTGCTCGTTGTTGCCCAGCTTGAACGGCTGCGGCATTCGGCCGGCGGCGACCTCGCGCTCGAACTCGGGCACGCTGAGCTCGACGTATTCTGCTGCGGTGGCCCGCTTCATAGCGCGCGGCGCCCAGCCCCTCATCGGCACTCCCCCATCCCATATTGGCGCCAGTACTGATCCAGCGGACGGCGGCGCCGGCGGCGATCGCCGCGCACGACAGCGACCGTCCGTCGGGCAGCGTGCAACTCGCCACGATTCGGCTGTAGCTGCGGCCGGTCGGCTGGCAGATCAGGCGGCGGCCGAGCGTCAGACGCGAGACGATCAGTCGCGCGCGCTCCGCGGCGACGTCGTCGCAGGTATAGGCAGCTCGGCGCGCAGCCGGGCGGCGGCACGGGGCGGCGTCTGCGAAGTCCGGCGCCTGGATGCCAGCGACGCGGACCTTCTGGCCCGATCGGCACCACAGCGGCCCGTCGCCGTCATGCACGCGCACGACCTCACACACGAACGGCGGAAGCTGCGGCATCATGGCTGCTGCTCCTTCAGGAGGTGGGCGGGTGCGTTGGCCATGGCGAGCAAGATATCGGCGTGGCAGGGCTGCTCGGGTGGGCACCAGCAGGCGAGATTTTTGCCATGTAGCTCTCGCTTCGCTCGCTCAATCGGCACCATTGATCCGAGCCGATTGCAGAAGGCGATGTGCGAGCGGTACGCGATGGAAAACTTCTCGTCTGACCAATCTTCCGGCAAGCCATACGGTGACCAAACGCCATGCATGGACCGATGAAACATCTCTAGCGATTGTCTCAGGCCGTAATTGGCGATGCCGAATGGATTCCCCCACCGCCCCGGCCGTGCGACCGACACGGTGTTCTCCGGCATCCGCCCGCCCTTCTTGCGGGACAGCTGTACGCGGCGGGGCGCGCAGATCGCGGGCACGTCGGGGGTCATGAGCGCACCTCGAAATTACCGCGGCTAAACCAATCGCGGAGCTTCGCCATGTCGTTTGGATCATCCAGCTTGAACGTCGCGATCGGCTTCAGACCTTCCGGGAACGCCGCCTCATATGCGACGTCGAACCGCTGGCGACAGATCGCGCACGATCCTGCCGATGGGTTGAGCGTCACGCTGACCTCGGCACCGTAGCTGCTGAATGTCACGATGCCGTCTTGAGTGCAGATCGGGTCACCCACCAGCTTTTTGCCGCACCATGTCACGCCTACACCGCGCGTAGGGGGCCAGCCATCTGCACGACCGTTCCGAATGTGGAGCGTCCCAACCCCCTTCTCATTGTCCATTGGGCGTGTCCCGGATGGAGGGGTCATGCGGCGGACCTCCACACGGCTTCCTGCGAAACTGCGCCGCTGCGCCGGCCGCGCGAGGTAACGACCTGATACAGCGGCTCAAAAGGCAGCCAGTCCGCGCCGACGTTCTCGCACACATCAACCGCCCCAGGCAGGCCACGGCACCATGCTGCCAGCGACGAATAGGATAGCGCGCTATTCGGATAGCGGCGTCCGGCATCGTTGTTGTACGGGGGGTCAACGTGCCAATGTGCAGGTTCGACCTCAATCTCCCACCACGCTTTGCGCGCGATCTCCCACCGATCGATCAGCGGTTTCTGCTCGATGATCCGGCGCTTGACCGCTGCGCCCCACACCCGGCAATCCGACGCGCTGCGCCACTGAAAATACCAGGGCGATAGTGTGCCTGATGGCTCGGCTCGACCCTTGGAAACCCAGAACCGGACGAGAAGCTGAGCGCCCCTCGGCAGCGCCGCCACTTCGGCATAGTCCTCGAACGTGTCGGGGATGCGCTCAACGTCAGCAACGCTGCACCCGATCAGCCATGCCCACAGATCGCATATATCCTGCGACACGTCGTACAGTTTGACCTGCTTGCAATCCCAGCGCGTGGCGTAGCTGGCTGACCCCGCGAACGGCTCGATCACAAGATCATGCCGCGGCGGGCCATAGTGCTTTGCGCCGGTCCATTTCGCGCCATAGTAGCTGAAGAACGGACGCATCACTCCCCCCCGTCCTGCTGGCCGATGGTGGCGGTAGTCTCACCGGTGTCGCGCCACAGATGGAAGCGCTTACACAGCGGCTTGGGGCATTCGAACATGCCGAACCGATGACCGGCCGCATACACCCAGCCGTTACCGCGAAACGGTACGCCGTGCTTGGGGCAGCAGATCGGCTTGTGCCAACCTTTCAGCAGCCTCAGACGGCGCCGGTTGTGCGTGCGTAGACGGCTCACGCCCGCTCTCCCCCGATGGTGGCGGCAGTACCGGTGTCCGTGAGGGCAAGAATTGCGTCGGCTTTCGCCAAGCTGTCGGCGCATCCGGCCCGTCGCGCGGGGGTGGGGTTCCCTTGCTCGGCGAGCTTATCGCAATAGCCCCACGCCTCCGGGTCGATGATGCGCGCCACGGACTCCCGCACGCTCGCGGCCGCGGTGGCCTTGGGGGCGGCGGCGAGCACGGCGCGAACGTAGTTGACGCAGGCGACCGCGAACGCTGCATTGGCGCTTGCTGAGCATCCGTCATTTGCATGCACGTCGCGAAAGATCGGCTCACGGACGAAATCTAAATCGCCAGCATCAATTGGCTGCTCAAACCGGCCTGCGATGGGCTGGTCGTCAGGGCCGTGTATAGTACCGACAACGGGCGCATCCTCTTTGTCGCCGCACTGCTCCCAAGCCCACGGCCCCGGTGTCGCGCGATCGGACAGCGGCCGCAGCCCCTCCACGCTCGTCAGCCCCTCCACAGGTGGGACATCATCGCGTGCGACGAACTCGGCACCCATCCGGCGCGCGAGGCGGTCCGGCACTGACGCACCGGCCATGTCGGTAGACGCGAGGATCTGCTCGGCAAACCGGCGCGGTTCGTCAGTCTCGACCCATTCGGGAATGCCCCATTCGCCGCTAGACGATGCCCAGCGCTTGCTCAGCACCCCCTGCGCCGCCTCCCGCAGTTCATCTCCCCCGCGTGCCGGGGTGCGGGTGTTCCAGGCGACCACGCCTATGCCCTCGGCTGACCCTTCGGCATTCAAACCCGGATAATCGTGCGCGCCGATTGCGCCGCAGTTGTTGCACTCGACCCACTCGACCGTCGTCAAGTCTGTCGAGCCACAGAACGGACACGGCTTCAGCGCCCTCGTGACCTCTGGCGTGCTTTGGTTAGCGGGCATGGTGCTGGGCGAGCCGGTCGACTTCGTGCTTTCGGGTACGAATTCGCTCACTGGCGCACCTGAAGGGCTGGCACGGCGACGGCCTCGTCGACGCGGTGCTGGGGAAATGCCGACGCGTGGGGCGCGTCCGAGGCGGCTGGGGGTTCGGGATAGAGGACTTCGATGTGGCCCATCGCGAGGCGGCTGATGCGCCGCCATTGCGGCACAACCGTTGTGATGATCGCATAGGCGGAGGCGAGGCCGGCACCGGCGAAGACGCAGAGGGACAGCACGCCCAAGGCGTGGGCGATGTGATCGTTCCAGGTCATCGGCGATCTCGCAAATAGGGGTCGAATTCAGTTTGCCGGTAAGGTCGATGAGCCCAGCCATCGGGGAGCACCCAGGCGAGCAACCCGGCTGGGGTGATGACGCGGATGCGACCGTCAGCCTTTGGCTTTACGGGCACCAGCGGGCACTCGAACGCGAAGACCGCGGGCAGCGTACCGATGCCGGTCCAGATCTCGGACTGGTTCGCCTGGCGCTTCACAGTCATCGACTTTGCCGTCGCGATGTCGATGTTGAGGCGGATCATCGCCGCCTCTTGCTCTTCGGTGAAACGGGCACCGCCCTCCCAGCCGAACGCGTTCTTCGTCGCGCCGCGAATCGTTCCGAACCACGGGTCCTTCGGCTTGCTGGGGATCCAGTAAGCGACGGGCGGCTGCCGGGCGACAGGCGGCTTGTTCGGGTCAGCCAGCATCGCGGCTTGCCTCCAGATAGGCGATCGCGCCCGCACCAGCCTTTGCGCGGACACGCGCGCCATGGGCAACCGCGAGGGCGATCTTCGCCTCGGCCTCTGCCTCGATCGCGTCCCGCTCCGCAGTCGTCTTGATCACGTCGATATGGTTCAGGACGACGTTGAGGGTGGGGATCTGGTTCTTGCGGGGAGAGCGGAGCCGGTTCGCCGTGCCGACAAGCATAGCCAGAGCCCGTGGCTCAACCTGCAGCTTTCCAGCTCGGGCAGAGATTTGATCGAGAAGGTCCCCCTTCTCGGTCCTCATCGCCATGATCCGCTTGTACCCCTTAATGGGGTCGAGCTCGATCAGTTGGCGATCAAGCTGTTCGAGGTGGCGTACCACGTAGCCAAGTTCCTCAATCGCCTGAACCAGATCGGAATCGTTGATCGCGCCGGCAGTCACGTCCGCACCCCCGGCGCCGATAGGACGCCCTGTTCGCGGCTCAGCACCGTGACGACGCTGCGGCCGTCGAGGATGAGGCGATCACCGGTCGCAAGCTTGACGCAGGTGCAGCCGAAGGCAGCGGCAGCGCACACCGCCTTGGCGTGCGACCGGATAGCCTCGTCAGCCTGCTCGTAATCCGCGCGCCGATCGATCCGCTCCATCCAGCGGTTCACCGCGTGGCGGGTGACGCTGATGTGGTGGCCGGTCATCGTGGCGCCCCGGGGATATCGGCCCAGCGGTCGCGATGCGGCGACAGGCGACCGAACTCGCGGCCCGCCTCCGCGTGGTTCACGCCGTAGCGCGCTTCCCAGCTGCTGAGGCCGATCCGATCCTTTTCGTCATGGGCGCCGAAGCACAGCGGCACAGCCGTGAAGTCGTGGCTCTTGATCCCCATGCCCTTCGAGCCGTCGGCATCCGAATGGCTGGCCGTCATCTTGCCAGTGCAGACGTGCCCCGCCTTGCCGGCGATCAGGCATGGCCGACCGCGGAGCCACTGCAAGTGCTGAGGAAAACGCCGCTCCTCGTCGGCGCGATGACTGTTCCGCTTCCGCGGCCGGGTGTCGACGCGCATCAGAACGGCACCATGTCGTCGGTCGAATAGCGCGTCGTGAGCCGGCGCTGCGAAACGACCTGCAGCGTCGGCTGCATGACGTAGAACACACGTCCGGGGTTGGCGTCAGCGAGCCGGTTGGCTTCGCGCAGGGCCGCGTCCTCGGTCGTGTGGCGATAGCTCGGCGGACGATCGCCGGTCGGCGACCATACCAGCCAGAATGGCGGCTTCTCCACCGAGCTCATGCCCGCACCTGCCGACCCCGAGCCCCTGCCCCGCTCGCCACAGCGAACAACCGGCTTGCCTGCTCATACGGGCTCAGTGCCTCGAAGCGATCACGCTCCTGGCGGAACCTCTGCTGCTCGATCTGGGATGCGGCTTGTGCCACGGTGTGCCTCCATGCCGCGGGGAGCGGTTATGGAGGTGTACTACGTTATTCGTAGCGATCAGTCAATACGATAATCGTAGCATTAATCGTCGTAGATGGGGTCCGGCCAAAAGCCGTCGCCATCATCAGGATGAACCTCCACCGCAGTACGCTTCGAAGCCGGACGCTCTTCGAGATCCACTACTGGCTGGCTGCCATCGAACGTTGCCCTGATCCACGCGCCCGTCCCGCTCACGCCTTGAAACACCGCTTGGGGCTCCGCGCCATCGCGGATCCACCCCATGATGAGGACGGCCCGCACGGACGCAACGTAGCCCATCTGAACGCCGCGACTTGAATAGATTGCAATGGCGTTTTCGTCGGCTTCGTTCTTCGGCTCCGGCCGCAACTCGACGGGTTCGCCGGGCTTGCATAGCTCAACCTCGAAACGGCGCGCTGGACCCTTTTTGTTGGGATAAGGGATGCCAACGATGGCAAGGCTTATGGAAGGGAATTTTCTTGCGTTCGTCGGGCCAAGGTGGGATTCACGTAGCATGTCTTGCGCAGATCCCCCGGCTCAAGTCAGTCCGGCCGTTTTGGCCGCAGGCCTTGCGGCATTGCATCGTTCAGGGATCGTAGAAGTTCCCCAGGACGGAGATGTAGAGGTAGTGCGTGATATATATCTCGCCATGATTGAAACGCAGGCTCCCTGCTCGGCAGCCAAAAGCGATTAACCAAATCGCGCATGATTGTCGCATCCGCAATAAATTGATACAGATGTTTATCAAGTATCAGCTTGCGGCTTGAGCCGACAAGGCTGGTCAACGCAGGCTGATGGCTGACGTGCGACTCCTCGCCCGCTACGTGAATCGTTGCGAGCTGGTCCGGCTTCCAATGGACTAATTCGTTGCGGCGCCGGTCTATTTCGCTCAGCCAACTTTGGAGTTTCCGCCAAGCAGCGATCGAGCGCTCGTCTCGTCTCGCCAGAGCATCACCGATTATCGCGTAACGGGTGCGGGTGGTGATCGTGCGATGGAAAATGATGTGGGCAATCTCATATTCACAACCGACGGCCCATCGCATCACCTGCACCAGCTGCTCTTCGATTTCCGCGTAGCGTGAAAGCGCGGCTGCGCGCAACGCGCCAAATTCGTCAAGCTGCTCGCGAATCTTTGTGATCGCGTCATCCGTGACGGCGGCCCAAACGCCCTCGCTCACGATCTCTTCCCTATAAATACGACCCTAGCGATGATGTTGATAGCTTCTACCATCTCTTCGTCAGGAGGGACGTTTGGATTGTCAGAAAGGATAATCATTCTGTCGCCTTTCAGACGTAGACGCTTGATCGCTCCAAGATCACCGACGGTATAGGCCCAGAGCGCATCCTGTTCGGTGACGCGCCTCTGGGATCGATCAAGCAAGACGAGATCGCCATCATGGATCGTCGGTGCCATCGAGTCGCCCCGCCCTCTGGCCCAGGTTAGCAACTCCGGCGGTGAAAACGTGATTGTCTCGACCCACACCTTCGGAAAGTTCAGGACATCCACCTCGACATGACTGTCGGTGTATGTCGCGCCCATGCCGTAGGCCAGATCGATCATTGGAATGCTGACAAGGTCGACATCGGCCGCCGGCGCAGGATCAGGGGCCGCAGACGAAAGCCCGAAATGCTCGACGATGACCTTAGCCTCATCGATCGTGACCTTGCGTTTTCCGTCGTAAATCTCAGCGATGCGCGACGATGGCAGCTCAAGCAGCCGACCCAATTTCGCGTTGGTAGTCTGACCTTCGTCGCGGAGACGCTTTAAGGCGGCGAGGATGTCTGCTGAGCCGAGCACGCGCCAGTCATGGCGCGGCCATCCGAGGCTGTCCGCAACGAAGTTCGTAGAGCCTATTGCTATATTGCTACGTTTATCGTAGTGCATGTGTATGAGGACAGCGGCTCAGATTATCGATGCGCTCGGCGGCTCAGCGGAGATCGCTCGCGACACCGGCTTCCCGATCACGACGATCGAGAGCTGGAAGAAGTCCGGCTTCATTCCTGAATGGCGCCGCGAACCTCTGCTCGGCTTGGCTCTTCGCAAGTCTGTCGCTTTGGGGGCTACGGATTTTCCGCAGCGTGCCTTGCGCACGGGCAGTGCCGGTGCCCCGGCGGTGGCGGCATGAGCACGATCGGCTATGCCACCCCTGCCGAGCAGGTCGCTTGGGCTGCCGCCATCATGGAGCGCGCGCCTGACTTCGTCATCGGCCCGCCCGAGGATCCATACCTCCGGCGCTGGTGGATCATCCCTCGCAACGAGGGCTGCAACGTCTACCTGCACGAGATTCTGCGCAGCGACGATGATCGCGCCTTCCACGATCACCCGTGGCCGAACACGTCGATGCTGCTCGACGGCCGCTACATCGAGCACAACGCCGATGGCAGCTTTGTGCGGGAGGCCGGCTCGATCATCAGCCGCGAAGCGACCGACGCGCACCGGCTCGAAATCCTGCCCGGCGATCGCGCCGTATCGCTGTTCATGACCGGGCCGAAGGTCCGCGAATGGGGCTTCCTCTGTCCGAAAGGCTGGGTCCACTGGCGCGACTTCACCGGCGGCGTGAACGGCGAGCTCGTCGGCCGCGGCTGCGGGGAGGACTGAGCTATGAGCGTCTGCACCCGCTGCGGCATCACCGCCTGGCACCCCGAGGCCTTCGCCTGCACGGCGACGGACTGCGAGATCCGTCTTCCCACCCCTCTCCCTGTGGCTGCTGATCCCAACACCAGCAGCCGCCCCCTCGCCGGTGGCGTCATTCCCTGCGCCACCGGCGGTTCTGTCGATCAAGATCCGCGCGATCGCGAGACGGACGGCCTTGGGGGCCAAGTGCAGGGTGCTGGTGTCCATATCCATTCTGCTACCGCCAAGGAGGCGCGTCATCATGGCTGATCATGCGGCAATGCAGCGGGAAGTCGCGGAACGGCAGCGCGCCATGTTCGCGAGCTTCGTCGGCAAGGGCTGCCACACGACACGCGCGGCGCTCTCGGCGGCGTCCAAGGTGCCGGAGAGCACGCTGCGCGAGTGGGCCGCGGGCGCCAGTATGGGCATTGCTGGCCTGCTGACGCTTCGTCGTCACCTGCCGGCTGCGGCGATCAATATGCTGACCGAGCCCGGCGACGCGCGCCTCGTCAGCATCGAGCAGGCCGACACCAACTGGGATGCGATCGCGGCGGGCGCCGCGGGGCTGACCTTCGAGATTTGCGAAGCACGGAAGGACGGGAACGTCGATCATGTCGAGAAGGCGCGGCTGAAGCACCGCGTTCGCGGCTTGGTCGCCGAACTCTCCGATGTGATCGCCGAAGACTGAGGACGTAATCGGCGGCAACCCCGCCCGGGAGATCAATGATGACGATGCGAACAGCGTCGATCCCGTCGAAGGGCGGGACGACGGACGAACCTCTGCGTCCTGCGGTGACGGCTCTTGCGAAGCGCCTGTGCGCCGTGAACGGCCACGTTATGGGCTGGCACCCGGTGATCGGGCTGCCGCTGCGCGAGGCGCGGGCATGAAGGCGATCGTCCTGGCCGGCGATTGCCGCCTGCTGATGGGCGGCATGGACAAGGCGTCTGTCGATAGCATCGTCACCGACGCGCCTTACGAGCTCGGCTTCATGGGGCGCAGCTGGGATCGGACCGGCGTCGCCTATGATGTCGAGACGTGGCGTGCGGCGCTGCGCGTCCTCAAGCCGGGCGGTTGGCTCGTCTGCTTCGGTGGCTCGCGCACCTATCACCGCATGGCCTGCGCCATCGAGGATGCCGGGTTCGAAATCCGCGACCAGATCATGTGGATCTACGGCAGCGGTTTCCCGAAGGGCGGCAACCGCGATGGCAAGGGCACCTGCCTTAAGCCGGCTCACGAGCCGATCGTCCTCGCCCGCAAGCCGCTGATCGGCAGCGTTGCCCGCAACGAGGCGGCGTTCGGCACCGGCGCGCTGAACATCGACGCCTCCCGCGTGGCCACAGACGAGACCATTGTCGCCACGCGCAACATCGCCCTGGGATCGTCAGGCGCTGGCGTCTTCGGCGCAGCGAATGTGCCGGGCGTCTACCGGCAGCAGCCGGGTGGTCGGTGGCCGGCCAACATCGTGCATGATGGCAGCGCCGACGTGGTAGGCGGGTTTCCGCTGACGATGAGCGGCCTGATGAAAGCGGGCACGCGCCGTGCTGCGCAGGATCATCCCGGTAGCGTCTGCTACGGCACGTTTGGCGGCGACGCGGCAACAGCTGACACCTACGCCGACAGCGGCAGCGCGGCCCGGTTCTTCTATTGCGCCAAGGCCAGCAAGGCCGATCGCGACGAGGGACTCGACCAGTTCGAGCCGCAGGCCTTCGTCGCTTTTCAAACGCAGAACGGCGCGAGCGGCGCGGCGAGCAGCCTGAGCGAAGGCCGCGAGACCAAGTACCGAAACACGCATCCCACGGTGAAGCCGACGGCGCTGATGCGCTGGCTGGTCCGCCTCGTCACGCCGAAGGGCGGCACGGTGCTCGATCCGTTCACCGGCAGCGGATCGACCGGCAAGGCCGCAGTGCTCGAGGGACTCGGCTTCATCGGCTGTGAGCTGACAGCGGAATATCTGCCGATCGCCCGCGCGCGCATCGCGGCGGCGCAGGCCGCAGCTGCCGAAGAAGCAGCCCGCCCTACCCCTCAACCCGACCTATTCGACACGGAGGCCGCATAGATGGCTGACCAGATCGACCAAGCCCAGGCACTGGAGCAGGAGCACATTGCGCTGTCGCTCGGACGCGTGGGCGATGCGCCGCGCAAGACGGGCGCCGGTGTGTGCGAGGAATGCGAACTCGAGAGCCCCGCCCTGTTCGGCGGCCTGTGCGCCTGGTGTTACGATGGCCGGGAGCGGCCGGAGAGCGCGCAGCCGGCGCCGACATTCGTGATCCGCCAGCCCTCGCCGGCGGCAGCGGCAGAGCCGGTCGCACCAGAGCCGGGAAAGCGGCTCACGTCACCGGGCAAGGGCATGGGCCGCGGCTACAAGCCCGCCGCGATCGCGCGCCGCCAGGATCGCTGCCAGCTCAACGTCCACTTCCCATCCGACCGCTACGAGGACATCGTCCGCATCGCGACGGCGACCGGGTCGACACCCAGCGCATGGGCCCGCGAAGTCTTCATGGCAGCGCTCGGCGACGCGGCATTCGAGCCCGGCCGAAAGCCATTCATTCCCGCTGAAGTGATCCGCGCCGCGCGCGACGCCAGCCAGCCGCTCGACGTATTCGTGACGTCGCTCATCGCCCGCGGGTTCGCGGATTTCCAAGCCAGCAATGGAGCATCAGCATGACCATCCAGACGTCGTCGGCCGACTTCCGTCGCGCGATCTTTCTCGCCGGCAAGGTAGTCGAGCGCCGCAGCACTATCCCAATCCTCAGCATGATCCGCTGTCATGCGAACGGATCATTCGAAGCGACCGGAACCGACCTGGACATAACGCTGACGGCGAAGGTCGCCCGAAAGCCCGGTCCAGATGCTGACTTTTGCATGCAGGCGCCGCAGCAGGTGATCACGGCCGTTGCCGCGGCGGGCGGCAAGTCGGTCGCTATGAAGCATGATGCGGGTAAGCTTCACCTCTCGTCGGACTCGCTCGATATCACCGTCGCTACCCTGCCGAGCGACGACTTCCCGATCGATCACCTGCGTGATCTGGACGAGCAGTTCTCGGCAACCCTTTCGTCCAGCGACATCGCAGCTATCGCCCGTGTCGCCGACGCCGTGTCGACGGAAGAGACCCGCTACTATCTGAACGGTGTCCGGCTGAAGTCGATCGGCGACACGACCATCCAGGCCCAGGCAACCGACGGGCATCGTCTGTATCTGTGCGACATCCACTTGCCCGACGCTAAGGGCCGCCTGGCCGACAATATCATCATCCCGCGCAAGGCTGTTCGCCTGCTCGTCGAGCTCGCCAAGTCGGCGCAGAATGGTGTGAGCCTTGTCATCGGCTCGCCCGCACCGGCAAACCGGATCGAGGGCACCGCGCCCGAACAGCCCGGCGCGTCCCGGTTGCGCTTTGGCTTTACCGAGCGCGCGGCCGACGTGACCGTCACCAGCAAGCTGATCGACGGCACCTTCCCGGCGGTCGAGAAGGTGATCCCGACGGATGGCGACAAGCAGGCGCTGTTTAAGGTTGCCGATCTGCGGAGGGCGATCTCGGCGGTCTCCGGCCATTCCCGCGAAACCCGTGCGACAAAGATCGCGCTCGGCGCTGACGGGGCCGCGACGATCTCAGCGGCCTATCTGGGCATCGGCCTAGCGGCGTCCGTGACGGTGCCGTGCGAGTACCGCGGGCCGGTATTCGAGATCGGCTTCAACGGCGGCTACCTCGCATCGATCCTCAACGCCGTGCGCGGCGAAGAGATCGCTTTCACCATGACCACCACCGATGCCCCAGCGCTTGTCCGCAACCCCGCTGATCCGGCCTGGCTGGGCGTCCTCATGCCCATCCGGCTCTGATCACACAGCTGACAGGGAACCGCCATGAGCATCACCACCAGCACCGATAAAGCGGCGCGCTCGATAGCGGCCGATCTGGACGCTGCGTTTCTCGCGCGCGCTGACGCGCGGCGGGAGCGTGACGCGGCCGGCGCCGCTCGACGCATTGCCGCTGCGCGAGCCGGCAAAGCGGCTCATGCGTCGCACCTGATCGCAATGCCGCGCATGGCCATGCTTATGAAGGCGGGCGCCTTACTGGGCAGCGCGAAGGCCCTGGCGGAGGCGATGGGTATCGGCGAGCGCGGTCTTCGCGCGAAGACCGGTGCCGAGCGCGGCGTGTCGAACGACGACCTCCTATCGGCGGCGGCAGCCCTCGACGAACGGGCATCCGCCCTCACCCAGCATGCGCAGAAGCTGCGCGATGAGGCGGGCTACGCGGGATGATACATCAACGGCATCGACCTATGGACATCGTCAAGCGCGGATACGAACGCCCCCGATCCGCCGATGAAACGGCCTACATGAGTGACCGCCCAATTCGTGCCATTGCTGACGTTGAGCAGCCGAGCCAGCTTGTACCCATATTCGTTGTCAGGGTTCGCTTGAGTAAAGCGCCGGACTACGTCGTCCAGGGCGTCACGGATCTGGCGTTCGGTATAATGGGCGGTGGTCATGCTGCCCTATGTCGTACTCCGCTATGCGCACGGCAAGCTCAATGAGCGTCCGTATCATGACGGCGGTTTGGAGCGTCCACCTCCCTGACAGCGAGAAGATCGTCCTGCTGGCGCTGGCCGACTGCGCCAATGACGAGGGCTTGTGCTGGCCGTCGATGGCAACGCTGGCGGCGAAGTGCAGCAAGACGGACCGCACGGTGCAGGCGGCGATCAAGTCGCTGGTCGCGCGCGGCCACATGAGCCGCAGCGAAGTGCCGGGTCGCGGCTGCCGCTACATCGTCCACCCCACCCCCGAAGCAGCTTCACCCCCGAAGCCGCTTCGGGGCGAAACGGCTTCACCCCCGAAGGGAACGACGTCGACCCCCGAAGCCGCTTCGGACAAACCATCAAGAACCATCACCTCTCCGGAGGCTTCGCCTCCTCCGAGCCGCGCACGACGCGAGCCGCCGGCAAAGCCCCATCGACTGCCCGACGATTGGAAGCCGGTTCGCTTCGCTGACGACACCGTGGCTCGCGAGATCATCGACCGGCGGGGCCGGGATTGGGGGCGTGCCGCCCTGGAGAGCTTCCGAAACTGGGCGGCCAATGCCGACGACCGCGTCGGCCGCAAGCGCGATTGGCAGCGGGCGTGGGCGAATTGGGTGATCGAACAGGACAATCGAGATGGACGACGGACAGGGCAGCAGCGTGTGGCAGGAAACGACCGGGGCGGTTCGGCGGGCAATGGTCGCGGGACCACAGTCGCTGCCGCAGACCGGTTTCTCGCGCGGCGCGGTCTCGGCGGAACTCCGGCCGGCGGATGACCGCGAGTTCATCACGATCCTGACGCCGTGCCTCCAGCTGGTCGCGCCGGTCGGGATGGGCGAAGACGATCGCGACATCTGGTTCGAGGCGGCCCGCGTAGCGTTGATCGACGTCCCGGCGGATCTGCTGCGCCGCGGCGCGCAGTACGCGCTCGGTCACGCCGACCATCCGTCGAAGATCGTCCCGGCGATCATGCGCGAGATCGGTGATGCCCTGCGCGCCCGACGCAACGTCGGCGCAGCGGAGGCTGCGATCTGGCAGGGCGCGGATAGTTCGCCGCATGCCGCCCTCCCCTCCCCAGGCGGCGAGCGGCCGACGTCGGCAGAGGTGGACGCGATCTGCCGCATGCACGGCGTCGGCCGGTACGCGCAGGCGGATGCGGCCAGCCCGCACCGTCCCGCGACTGTGTCGTCGACAGCAGACCCGTCCCGCCCCTGCCGCGCGCCCAGCGACGCCGACTATCGCCGCCTGTTCGGGATCGATCCGGCGGAAGAGCGCCGCAAGGGTCAGGCGATGCGCGACGCGGAGGCCGCATGACGTGGCATGGCATGACGGCCGCACGTTCTACGCCTGCCCCTGTGGCTGGAGGGATGAGCGTACCGGTGATGATCCGCCGGCATCGCTGCCCTGCGGGTGTGGCGGCGGCATGGCGCAGTGGGTGCCGCCCGCGGTCGCGCGGGAGCGGGCCGCAACTATCCGGGATTTCCGGAAAGTTGCCGAGCCGATCGGCACATTGATCTAATTCGAAGGTAGCGGGGTTCAGGAAGATGGCGGGGATCAACGGGCAGGATCAGGACGGCGTGGTACAGCGCTGGTGCATCCTGACGACGGCAGGGCCGCGCACGCTGCCGCTGGCCAGGGCGCTGGCAGGGGCGGGCATGACGGCTTGGACGCCCTCGCGCATGCAGCGGAAGGTCGGCCGCGGCAAACAGCGCGATCAGCAGTTGCAGGTCGAGTTGCCCATCACGCCGACGTTCGTGTTTGTTGCAGCCGAGCACCTGGCCGACGTCCTGCGCATCCGCGCCCTGCCCGTCAGCCCCTACCCCGCCTTCCGCGTCTTGCGGCACGGCGACCGCATCCCGCTCGTCAGCAACGCGGGGCTGGCGTCCTTGCGCGCTGCTGAGGATCGGTTCGCGCAGTCACTGTTGAAGACGACCCGACGCAGCGTGCCGATCGGTACGACCGTGCGGCTGAGCAAGGGTGCATTTGCCGGCATGACGGGGATCGTCGAAGGCGGCACGGACAAGGAAGCACGCGTCAACTTCGGCCATGGCTTTATTGTGTCGATTGCCTCTTACCTTCTCGGAACAGACGTGGTACAGAGGGAGCAACAGCCCGCCACGGGCATTGCTGCATGAGCAGCCATTGACGGGCTAGTGCCACGGTTTCGACCGCCTCCGTCACACCCGCTTCGACGGTTGTGCGACGCAATTCTACTCGGTTTTAAGCCAAGATGTTGCGCTTCAACCAATCCACCCCAGGCTGACGAGCTCGAGTGGTGGCCCATCCCGAGCCAGACTTTAGTTCTAATACGGCTATCGAATCGTCCCCGTCGACGAAACGTTGGAGAGCATCGCGAACGCCAGTTGCAGTATCGGTGACACTCCACAGCCACACCGATTCCAGCAGCTTCACGGCCCCTGCCTGCGTTAACGCTGTCGTGAGTGGGCCGTAGTTGCGAACATTGTGCAAGTCGTAGCTGACCATAAACAAAGCCATTCGATATCTCCCGGGCCACGCCGTCTGCGGGCATTCTGATTGAACCTGATCTCGCTGGCTTTTCCTAGGGCCTTTGGGTCCTTCCGGGGCATCGGAGCAGTACGGGGGGCAAAGGCGCAGAATGTTTCTAGGCGCAGCTTGCCCTATGGTGCCGCCGCCTTGACACGATTTTTGGCGGTTTTCTGCGGCTGACGGCGTTCGGGAGGCGGCATTTTGTCGATAGACACCGTCACCCTCACCCGCGCTGACGTTGCCTGGCTGGTTGGCATGTCCGACAGCTGGGTTCGCGACCGAATGCAGGCCGGCGATCTGCCGCGGCCTGGCTCGACCGCCGAGGAATACGTCGAGGCCTTCGTCGCCTACCGCGTGCGCAAATTCGAAATCGCCGATGAAGACGGCACGCTGAACAAAGAGCAGGAGCAGGCGCGGCTGGCGAAGGAGCAGGCCGATGCCAAGGCCATGGACAATGCGGAGCGGCGCCGCGAGCTGGCGTCGCTGCCCGACATGGTCGCGGCCGGCGCCGGCGTGATCGTGATGATCGTCGCTCAGCTTCAGCAGGTCGGCGCCCGCGTCGCGAAGGGCGACACCAAGCTGCGGGCGCGCATCGACGCCGAAATTAACAATGTCCTCACCGACTTGAGCATGACGCGGATCGAGGAGGCGCGCGGCGGGGGCTTTGACGATGGCGAGCCCGAAGAAGAAGGGGGCGCCTGAGCCTTACCGCGCTCCCGGCGCGCATGGCGTTTCACTCGCGACCGGGTGGTTCGCCGCCTGCCGCCCGCGCGAGCGCCCGCCCCTGTCGAAGTTCATGGTCGAGCATGCCCGTTCGGATGACGGCGCGCGCATCCGGCCATTCCCGTTCCAGGCGGACATCGCCGACGCATTCACCGATCCTGAGACGGCGCAGCTATCCGTCCGGAAGAGCAGCCGCATTGGCTACTCGACGATCCTGCAATGCTTCGTTGCCTGGCGCATCAAGTTCGACCCGGCGCGCACGCTCATCTATCAGCCGACGATCGACGACGCGGAGAAGTTCAGCCGCGACGACCTCGATCCGGTTCTGCAGTGGCCGGTTGTCCGATCGGTCGCCACGTTCAAGCCGCGCCATGCCGACAATCAGATCCGGGCGAAGCGCTACAAGGGCGGCTGGATTCAGATCAAAGGCGCCAACAGCCCGAAGGAATTCCGCCGCGTCACCGCCGACGACGTGTTCCTCGAGGAATGCGACGGCTATCCGTGGGCATCGAAGGAAGAGGGCGACCCGGCCCGTCTGGCATTCAAGCGAAACCTGACGTCGCCGCGGCGCTTCAGCGCGGCCGGATCGACACCAAAGGTGAAGGGCTTCAGCCGGATCGACCTGCTGTTCGAGCAGGGCAGCCAGGAATATCGGTACGTTCCCTGCCCGCACTGCGGCCACATGCAGACGCTGGTCTTCGGCGACGGCACCGGCCCCGGCATCCGCTGGGCACCAAAAGAGAACCCCACCCGCGCTTGGTATCAGTGCGAGGGTTGCGACGAGGAGATCGACGAGGCTGAGAAGCCGTGGATGGACGAAAACGGCGAGTGGCGAGCCCATAATCCGGCTCAGTTCCCCCGGCATCGATCCTTCCACGTCTGGGCTGCCTACAGTCAGCACCCCGGCGCCGCGTGGCTGGAGATCGCGCGCGAGTTCATGGAGGTCCGCAAGGATCCCAATCTACTGCGGACGTTCGTCAATCAGGTGCTCGGCGAGGCATGGGCTGAGCGCGGCGAAGCGCCGGAGTGGCAGCGCCTCTATGATCGCCGGGAGAAGGCGATGCGGCTCGGCACCCCTTCCGCCAAGGCGGGCTTGCTGATCGGAGCAGCCGACGTCCAGCGCGGCGGCGGCGGGCGCATCGATCTCGACGTTTGGGCATTCGGGCCAGAGCGTCGCCGCGAATTCATCGAGCGTATCGAGGTGTTCGGACCCATCGCCGATAAGGCGACCTGGCAGAAGCTCGACGAGCAGGTCGCCAGGACGTGGACCAGCGAAGACGGTCGGCCGATGAAGCTGGCGCGCGTCGCTATCGATTCCGGCGACGGTGAAAACACGATGGAGGTGTACGGGTGGGCTCGCCGCCACCCCGGATTCGCAATGGCGGTGAAGGGCCGCCACGCAATCGCGGCCAATCAGCCAATTGGCGCACCAAGCTGGCAAGACGTGACGGTCGGGGGGCGAAAGCTCAAAAAGGGCGTCCGGCTGTGGAATGTCGGCACGTCGATGCTGAAGCTGGAGCTCTTCGGCGATCTCGAAAAGGAAAAGCCGGTCGACGGTGAGGCCTATCCGGACGGGTATGTCTATCTGCCGGACGGCACCACCGACGAGTGGATCAAGCAGCTGGTCGCCGAAGAGCTCCGGATGATCCGGCTGCGGAACGGCGGTTTCCGGCGCGAGTGGCACAAGGTCCGTGATCGCAACGAGGCGCTCGATAACGCCGTGTATGCCCGCGCGGTCGCGTTTTCGCTTGGGGCTGATCGCTGGACACCAGCCCAATGGCAGATCCTGCTGGAGAAGGAGCCGGAACCCACACCGGCACCGACGCCAGCAAAGAAGGTCGCGGGCAAAAAGACCGCGGCGGCGAAGCCCGCCCCCAAGGTCATCGTGACAAAGAAGCCGACGCCCCCCGCGGCCCCGAAGACGCCCAGCAACTGGCTCAACCGAAGGAGGCGCTGATGGCATATTCTCAGAGCGACCTCGAGGCACTCAGCGCCGCGATCACCGCCGGAATCAAGGCCGTAACTTATGCCGACGGTCGGAAGGTGGAATACCAGTCGCTCGCCGACATGCGCGCGCTTCGCAACGACATGAAGGAGGAGGTTGCCGCCGCGCGCCGCAAGAACCAGCTGCGCACCACCATCGGCCGGATCGTTCGTCGATGAACGTTATGGATCGAGCCATTGCCGCTGTTTCCCCCGTCTGGGGGGCCAAGCGCGCAGCCGCCCGTAGGGCGATCGGCCACTTGAACAAGCAGGCCAGTCGATACGTCGGCAAGCCGGGGGATTGGGACCGCAATACGGGCAACCCTGACGATGCGCGGCCTGCGCGCGCCGTGGATCGGAAGCGGATAATTGATCTCGTCTCGTCCGATCCTTTCGCCCGCAAGGCGCTGTCAGCGCTGGTCAACAACACGGTCGGCTGGGGTATCACCGGGGCGCCGAAGAAGGCGCCGGCCACCTTCCGCAAGCTGTGGAACGACTGGCTGAAGACCTGCGACTGGTATGGCCGTCTTGGCTTCTACGGTCTCCAGGAATTGGCCATCCGCACCATGTTCCGCGAGGGCGAGGTCTTCATCGTCTTCCAAACCTTGTCGCTCGCCGATGCCGCTGGATCGGTCCCACTCAGGCTCCAGCTGCTCGATGGCGGCATGCTTGCGAATACCGTCTACAGCCACGGCGGTAACGATGTCGTCGACGGCATCGAATTCGACGCCAAGGGTCGCGTCGTTGCCTATCACTTTTACGAGGCCCGCCCCAGCCAGCGCTGGGCGTCATACCGAACGGTTCGCGTCGTTGCCGCTGACGTAATCCACCTGTTCGTGCAGGAATATGTCGGGCAGCGCCGTGGTCACAGCGTCTTCAATACCATTGTCAAGCGCCTCGGCGACATCGACGAGAGCGTCGAGGCCGAGCTCGTCCGGAAGAATATTGAAGCCTGCTTTGCCGCCTTCATCACCCAAGGCGTCGACGATGACGGAGTCGTGTTCGGGCAGCTGCAGGGCGACGCCGAGGCAAGCCCTATCGGGGTGCAAAGTGAATCGCTCGCGCCCGGCATGGTCACACGTCTAGCCCCAGGCGAGAGCGTGAAATTCGGCGATCCGAAGGCCTCGGGAGGCTTGAACGACATTTTGCGGCTCGCGCTGCTATCCGCAGCGGCCGGCGCTGGCATCACCTACGAGCACTTCGGCGACCTCTCGAACGTCAATTATTCGAGCTATCGCGCCGGCAACCTCGAATTCCAGCGATCGACCGGCCGGATCCAGTACAATACCCTCATTCCGGTGTTCCTCGACCGTGTTGCTGCCCGATTCCAGGAGGCAGCGTTCACCGCAGGCATGATGCCCAACCGGGCCTACGAGATGGGATGGTCGCCGCCCCCGTTCGAAAGCATCGACCGGGCCAAGGAAGCCCAAGCCGATATCCTTGAGATGGCCGCCGGCCTCGAAAGCCGCCCGAACCTAGTCGTCGCGCGTGGTTACGATCCTGAGCAGCTGCGGAACGACATCGCCGAGGATCGTGCCGCGAACAGCAAAGCCAAACTGGTCTTCGCGGGCGACGCGCCCCCGACCCAATACGCCTCGCCGGTCCCCGCCCCCGCGGCCGAATAGGAGCAAGCCTATGTCCAAGCCCTCCCCGGCGCGTCCACGTGCCGACGATGCGCCGCGCCAGATTGGCGAGATCGTCGATGCCCCGCTTCCGCCGGTGCGCAGCGGCCGAAAGGCGGCAATCGTCGCCGGCGCTCTGCTGGGATCTGCCGTGGCCGGCATGCTGACGCGCGACGCGCCCGGTCAGCGCCCCGACGCCAGTCCGGAGGAACGCCGCCAGCCGCAGGCGGGTGGTCGCGGTACGCGCAGTTTGACGCTGGCACCAGGCAGCTACGACGCCGAGGCGCATACCGTCGAGGCGGTACTGTCCACCGGCGCCGCGGTGCAGCGCTATTACTTCGTCGAGGAGCTGGAGATCAGCGCCGAGGCGATCGACCTAAATCGCGTCGCCGGCGGTGTGTGCCCGCTACTCGACACGCATAACCAGTACGAGCTTGGCGCGCAGATTGGTCGCGTAACCTCCGTGCGCGTCGACGGCGATCAGCTGATCGGCATCCTGCAATTTGATCAGACGGCGGCCGGCCAGGAGATCGAGGGCCGCGTCGCGCGTGGCGAGCTGCGCGCGATCTCGATCGGCTACCGCGTCACCCGCTGGCAGATCACCGCCACCGACGACAACGATAACGAGACTTGGCGCGCCGTCGCCTGGGAGCTGCTGGAAGCCAGTCTCGTCCCTGTTCCCGCCGATCCGAACGCCGTGGTTCGATCCGCACCTGGGGCCACCACCGCTCACGGATCACAAGAGGAAGATGATATGCACCGCAACCTGCCGGGCGGCGGCGTCGCCCACCCGAATGCCAACCGTGGCGCCGCGGCTCCCGCGCAGCCTGCCGCTGACACCACCGTCGTCGTCGAGCCGAACGGAACGACCCGGACCGAGCCCAACTCGCCCGCCGCGCCGTCCGCGCCGGCGGCCCATGAGCAGCGCGCAGTGGGCGTGTCTGCATCGCGCATCCTCGACCTGTGCGGTCGCTCGGCAGCACTCGGCAGCGAGTTCGCAGCCGAACTGATCCGCGCCAACGAAGCGACGCCGCTGTCCGAGACCGATCTGCTCGGCCGGGTCAATGAGCGACTGATCAGCGACCGGCCGTCGATTGACGCCCGCGCCGGCGCGAGCGGCACCGAGAGCGAGGGCTATCGGCAGGCGGTGGAAGATGCGGTCATGCTCCGCGCCAACCCCGACACTCAGTTGCCCGATGAGCCCGGCCGCACGCGAGCCCAGCGCATGGAGGCTGCCCGCGAGTTTCGCGGTCTCACCATGATGGAGCTCGCGCGCGATTACCTCGGCCGCACCGGCATCAGCACCCGCGGCATGGGGCGTCTCGACGTCGCCGGCGCAGCGCTCGGCATGCGTTACGGCGCGCTGACGACCAGCGACTTCGCCAACGCGCTCGGGGCGGTCACCAGCCGCCGTGTCCGCGCCGCATTCACGGCGGCCCCCCAGACCTTCCGGCCGATCGTCTCGACCGGCACGCTGCCCGACTTCAAGCCGGCGCAGATCATCGGCCTCGGCGACGCGCCGGCGCTGCTGAACGTCCCGGAAAATGGCGAGTTCAAGCGCGGGGCGATCACCGACACGGGCATGACCTATCGGCTGTACACCTACGGTCGCATCATCGGCATCACGCGTCAGGCGATCGTCAACGACGATCAGAACCTGTTCGGCCGCATCCCGACCATGTTCGGGCGCAAGGCGGCGGATCTCGAGAGCGACCTGGTCTGGGGCATCCTGCTGTCGAATCTGCCGATGGCGGACGGCATTCCGCTGTTCCACGCGAGCCACGGCAATCTCGCGGCGGCGGGCGGCGACATCAACGTCGTCAATGTCGGCAAGGGTCGCCAGGCCATGCGTCAGCAGAAGAGCAACGAGGGCGGCTTCCTCAATATCGGCGCGACGTACCTGATCGTCGGCCCGGCGCAGGAGACGGCGGCGGACCAGTTCGTGACCGCGATCACCGCGAACACCAACAGCGCGGTGAACCCCTTCGCCGGTCGCCTCCAGGTCATCGTCGAGCCGAGAATCACCGACAACAGTTGGATGCTTTCGGCCGATCCGAACGCCTTCGATACGATCGAGTTGGATCACCTGCTCGGTCAGGAGGAGTTGTTCACTGACAGCCGCGTCGGATTCGACGTCGACGGTGTCGAGAACAAGGCCCGCCTCGATGTCGGCGCGGCGGCGCTCGACTACCGCGGCTTCTACAAGTCGCCGGCCTACTAAGCCGCCCGTCCAGCATATTGGCGGCGGGGCAGCGCTCCTGCCGCCGGGAGACAGCACATGAAGACCATCAGCCTGCGGCAGCCGCTCCCGATCGGCGGACCCGTACACCATCCCTCCGAGGGCCCCGTGATCGTCGATGACGACTTCGCCAACCACCTCATCGAAAACGGCCTCGCCGACGAGGTCGAAGAGGATGGCGGCGAGGTCGAAGACGCGGAGGATGGTCTCGACGACCTCACGCTCGTCGATCTGGGCATGCTCGTCACCAAGGAGGGCGTGCCCACCCATGGCGCGACCAAGAAGGCCGACATCATCGCCGCGATCCGCGCTCACCGTGCGCCGGCGGAATAAGGAGCACCGACCATGAAGAACTTTGTCCAGCCCGGTGACAATCTCGACCTTGTCGCCCCCCGCGATCTGACGTCCGGGGCGGGCTTTCTCGTCGGCAGCATCTTCGCTGTCGCTTCGCTGGCAGTTGCTGCCGGCGCCGTAGTAGCGGGTGTGACGGAAGGCGTCTTCGAGTTGCCCAAGGCGGCCGGCGCGGTGACCCAGGGCCAGAAGATCTACTGGGACAATACCGCGTTCAACGTCACCACCACCTCGACCGCCAATACGCAGATCGGCGTGGCCACCGCGGCGGCGGCATCCGGCGATGCCACAGCGCGGGTGAAGCTGGGCTACGTCGCCTGATCATGGACCCGTTCGCCGCGGCGCTGGACGCGCTCTTCAACGCGCCCGGCTCCGTGGCGGCGGTCTATGTCCCCCAAGGCGGCGCACCGGTCGCCGTTCGGGTTATTCGAAGCCAACCGGACACATCCATCGGCTTGCAGCAAGCGCGCGCCATTCAGCAGTCGAATAGCTTCGACCTTCGCCGATCGGATGCACCTGCAGTCGCGCACGGTGACAGCATCATTGTCGGCGCTGATCTGGTGGCGGGCGAAGTTGTCGGTGGTGAGGCCTTCGACATCCTCGGCGACCCTATGCTCGACGTCGAAGGCTTGACCTGGACCTGTGGCGCCGCGCCCGCCAGCGCCTGACACAAGGATCACCGCCATGAAGACCATCACCCTCATCGGTCCGACCAGCGTCACGATCGCTGGCGAAAGCACGCTGCGCCGCCCCTACGAAGGGCCGCTGACCGTCACGAATAAGGAGGCAGCGCGCCTCCAGGCCGCTGGCGTCCTCGCCACGGACCCGGTCGATGCTGATGGTGTCGACCCGGCCGAAACCGATCCGGAACCCGACGCCGCCTGATGGACATCGGGATCACAGGCCCGAACTTCCGCGAGCTCTTCGCCGATCTGGAGGGGCATGTTGCCACCGCGGCCACGGAGGCCATGCGCGGCACCGCCTATAAGACCCTGCTCGAGCTTCGCCGGCAGGTAACCGACAACGGCCTTGGTGTCCGTCTCGCCAACACCTGGCGGGACCGCATCTACCCGGAAAAGCGGAAGAGCATGACGCCGACCGGCTATATCTGGTCGAACGCCCCGGACATCATCGAGGGGTTCACGCGAGGCGCGACGATCCGACCCGTCGGCGCCGCGCAATATCTCTGGATCCCGACGAAGAACGTACCCCGATCGCGCGCCCGTGTGGGTCGACGGGGCCAGCGGATCAAAGGCGGCGCGATGAGCCCGGAAGAGGTCGAGAACGCCTTCAACGATTCTCTCTTCGTCCGAAAAAGCCGGAAGGCGGGGACGCTGCTCGCCTTCATCAATGTCGTGCGGGGCCGGAACGGGATGAGCTTTCGGCCCCAGACAGCGGGACGATCGCGGCAGGGGCGGAAGGCAGAGCCTGTGCTGATGTTCGTGCTGACCCGGACCGTTCGCCTTCCCAAGCTGCTCGACCTGCAAGGCCCGGCACGACGCTGGGAAGAGCGGTTCGCCGCTGAGTTCTCGCGAAGGATGGCGCTCTGATGTCGAAGCGGCTCGCTGTGCTGGAAGCGGTAAAGGCTCTCATCGTCGACGCGGCGCCGTCGGCGGAAGTGCTGGGGCTGGATGGCGGCGAGTCGGCTGCGCGCCGGACGCCCGCAGCCGGCATCATTGAGGTGGGTGCCGGTGACCTGGGCGAGCCCGAGGTGACGCTGAGCCCGCTGACCTATCTCTATGACCACACCATTCCCGTCGAGGTCGTCGGCGCGAGCGAGATGGCGATCGATGCCATCATGACCGCGATCGGCCTTGGCGTCGCCGCGGATCGCACCCTGGGCGGCCTGTGTGACTGGCTCGACGTTACCGCGGCCGCGACCGAGAGCCTCGGTGCCACTGATGAGCGCGGCAATCTGGCCGCTCGCCCCGATCGCGGCGGCAGCTTTACCATCATCGCGTCCTACTCGACGCCGAACCCCCTCGCTTAAGCAGGAGAACCCCTATGGGTCGTGCACGCGGCGCGAACGCGCTGATGAACCTCGCCTTCGAATCGACCTATGGCACGCCGCCTGCGAGCGGATACAAACAGATGCCGTTCGTCAGCTCGCAGTTGGGTGCGGAGCAGGCGCTGACAGAATCGGATCTGCTCGGCCTTGGCCGCGCGCCGTCCGATCCCATGCTCGACGTGGTGACGAACGACGGCGACGTCGTGGTTCCCGTCGATAGTCAGGCGTTCGGCTGGTGGCTTCGTCTGCTGTTCGGCGCGCAGGCCCCGGCGGCGGACGGCGACGGCTACATCCACACCTTCCGCTCCGGCGCGATCGCGATCCCGTCCGCCTCCGCAGAGATCGGGCACCCCGACGTACCGGCGTACAGCACCAATTATGGGCTGCGGGCCAACACGCTCCAGATCCAGATGCGGCGGAACGGCTGGCTCGACGCGACGATCGGCCTGATCGGTCAGGGCGAGACCGCCCTCGCCGCGACGTCATCGGCTGGCACGCCGACGGCGTTCGATGCGACGCTCAACAAGCGGTTCACGCAGCCGACCGGTCAGGTGCTCATCGATGACGTCCAGGTCGGCGGTGTGCTCGAGGCGACGATCAGCTTCTCGAACGTCCTCGAAAAGGTCGAAACGATCCGCCCCAGCGGCGAGATCGAGGATTCCGATCCTGGCATGCCGACGGCCTCACTCGGCCTGACGCTGAAATTCGCTGATCGTGCGCTGATGCTGAAGGCCACCTCCGGCACGCCGGTGAAAATCGTGCTCGGGTGGTCGATCCCCGGCGCCAACCGTACGTTGCGCATCGAGCTGCCGCGCGTCTTCCTTCCCCGCTCCAAGCGACCCGCGACGGGGCCGGCTGGCATTCAGATGACCGTGAACGCGATGGCGTCGACGCCGACCGGCGGGTCCATGATGTCCGTCATCCTGCGTAACGACGTGTCGAGCTACGCCTGATGCTCATCGCGCCTGCGAAGCCGGCTGAGCCGGAATGGAAGACGGTGATGGGCGCGCAGGTGCTGTTCGCGCCCATCGACCGCCCGATGCTGCGCCGCGCGCGTCGCGCCGCGGCTGTGGCGATCGACGCCGGCGGCGAGGCGGTCGGCGATGATGCCGCGGTGGACGAGCAGTTCGCCGTCCTGGGCGACGCACTTAGCCTCGCCCTGCTCATGGCCGGCGTCCTCGACTGGCGCGACGTGTTCACGATGGCGGACGACGAGGACACCGGTGAGGGCGTTCCCTTGCCCTGCACCGACGAAGCCAAGGCGCGGCTGTTCGCCGATCCGCTGGTGTTCGAACAGTTCGACGCTGCCTACGTCGTGCCCTTCGCAACCCGCGAGCGGGAGCGCGCCGCGCCGGGAAAAGGCTCGCCGCTCTCGCCGAATGGCACTTCAGCCAGGGAGAAGGAGGCGACCGGTACTGCTCCCTCTCCTGCAAAGGTGAGAGCGGCGGCTGTGACGAGTGCCCGTACGTCCTCCAGGAAGCGCAGTCCGAAGCCGAAGAAACCGTCTGGGGCGTCCTGACGGCCTGCGATCGCCAGTTGCGCGTCGGCGGAATGGGACGCCCGTTCGCGCTCGACTTCGGGACCGTCATGCAGATGGGCGCCGCGCTCGGCGCTGATGCCGCCCTGCTCGCCGAAGTCCTGCCGATTGCCGAAGCCGCCATCGTCAACCGCATCGCCGAAATAGCCGAGGAAGGGAGCGACTGATGCCGAACCCCGCGTCGATCCGTCTCGGCACCACCGGCAAGGCGCAGGTGAAGGCCGACTTTGCCGAGGTGGCGGAAAGCGGAACGGCGTCGTTCGTGCGCGTCGGGGACGCGGCTGAGGCACAGGCGAAGCGCTGGACCCGCGCCGAGGAATCGGCGCTGCGGGACATCGAGGCGGCGCGCACGCGGCTGGAGCGCGCGCGGACGAAGTCGGCGATGCTCGGCACCGATCTGAACCCGGTCAAGCTCGATGCCTTCGCGGGGGTCAACGACAACGTCGGCAAGTCGGCAGCATCCAGCGCCGAGGTGTTCGAGGCCGCCTATCGTAAGATGGAGCAGCGCGCCGTCGCCCTTGTTGCCGCCATCGACCCGGTGTTCGCCGCGCAGCAGCGGTTCGACCGCGAGATGGCGCAGGCGAAGACCCTGCTCGACGCCGGCGCGCTGAGCGCCGAACGCTTCGCCCAAGTGGAACGCCAGCTGGTCAGCGAGCTCAATGCCGTGACCGTCGCCAATGTGAAGGGCGGGAACAGCACGGGCGCCCTTCGCGCTGCCATGCAGGGCGCCTCGTATCAGGTGCAGGACTTTTTCACCCAGGTCAGCATGGGGTCGAACATCCTCCAGGCGGCGGCCGTCCAGGGTGGCCAGCTGGCGGGCCAGTTCGCCAACATCGAAGGCAAAGCCGGCGCCGTTGCGCGATTCATGATCGGCCCATACGGTCTAGCCATCACCGCGGCCGCGCTCGTGCTCGGTCCATTCATCGGCAAGCTGCTCAACCAGAACAGCGCGCTCGACGAGGCGATCGACAAGCTGAAGGAGGACGCGAAGCAGTCCGAGATCACGGCGCGCGCGAAAGAGGCATTTGCCAAATCCGTCGAGGGTGTCGAGGCATCGATCCGTGAGCAGGCAGCCGCGCTCGACAAGGCTGCGGACAGCGAGAAGACGGCCGCCCAGCGCGCCTACGACCTCGCCCGCGCCAATCTGGCGGCGGAGATCAGCACGCGGCAGCGCACCGCAGCGCTGCTCGGCCAAGCCATTGCGCAGGAGCAGGTCGATCGTGTCCGGGCCACGGCGCCGGGGCAGCGCGGCGAAAACGCGACGCTGTCCCTCGACGTCAGCAGCAACCGCGTTGCAGCCCTGCAAGCGCAGCTGACGCAGCAGGAAAAGATGATCGAGCAGGCGCGCCGCAATCTGCTCGGGACCGGCGTAGCGCTGACCGCGGAGAATGCGCGCCGCGACGCTGACCCGATCGCGGCAATCAATGCGCGCTACAAGGCCAAGGCTGATGCCGCTGAAGCATCCGCGCGCGCTGCGGCAAAGGCAGGGCGTGACAATCGGGCGGCGCTCGATGCCGAATTGAAGTCGATCGAGCGTAACCGTGCCGCTGCGGTGAAGGCCGAGCAGGACAGGCAGCAGGCAGCCCGGCAGACCGCCAACCAGATCGGTCGCAACGTCAGCCTCGCCGAAGCACGCCAAATCGCCGAAAGCATCGGCGGTCGTGTCACCAGCACCGTCCGCTCCCGCGCCGAGCAGCAGCGCCTCTACGACAAGTATGTCGCGTACAAGAACGGCACAGGCCCCTGGGCGGCGCTGGCGGCGAAACCGGGCAGCAGCAACCACGAATCCGGTCAGGCGCTGGACATCGCCAAGTCGGGCGGCGTCACGCTCGCCAAGCTGATCGCGGCGTACCGTCAGGCGGGCGTAACGCTGTCCGAAGCGCTCGACGAGGGAAGCCACTACCATATCGCCTTTCGAAAAACCGGTGAGGCCGCGAAGCAGGCGGCGCAGGATCGCTCGGACGCGGCAAAGAAGGTGCGCGAAGCGGCGGCGGCCGAGAAGGAGCTGCAGGGCGACCTGCGCGACGTCGTGCAGGCGTATGACCCGGCCCGGGCCGCGGCCGATGACTATGCGGCGACGCTGGCCAAGATCGACGCGCTGGTCCGCGGCGGGAAGCTGACGATCGAACAGGGCGCCGGCTATGCCATGGCGGCGTATCACGAGGAACAAAAGCGCCGGGCCGACGAGGGGCTGAAGACGTTCCAGAGCCTCTTCGGCTCCGGTGATCCGATGGCTGACGCGGTCGACAGTGCGCTGCGCAACATCAGCGCACGGGTCGATCAGCAGGCAGACGATGACGCGGCCAAGGTTCGGGTCGTATCCGCTGCCCTGGGCGAGCTTCGCGGCTTCGGCAACGACTTCGTCGAGACGGTCCTCGACCCAAACACCTGGTCGAGCTGGGGTGACGCCGGCCGCACGATCATCGGCGGTCTGAAGAGCGAATTCATCAAGCTCGCGCTGCTCAACCCGCTTAAAAACCTCATCAATGGCGACAAGGCGCTGCCGACGCTCTCGTCGGCGATCGCCAACGTTGGGAAGCTGTTCAGGCCGGGGGCGAATGCCGCGGGCACCGAATATTGGTCGGGCGGCATGTCACTTGTCGGCGAGAACGGGCCGGAGATTGTGTCGATGTCGCGCGGCGCGCGCGTCACTCCCGCTGCTGAGACGCGGCGGATGCTGACGGCAAATGACAATCGCCCGACGTCCATCACCCACAACCATTTCCAGGGCAACATGATGACGGCCGAGTTCTGGGAAATGGTCCAGCGCGGCGACGCGCAGGCGGCGATACAGGGCGCGGCCGGCGGCGCCGCGATGAGCCAAGCGGAGGCCGGAAAGTCGGCTTCGCGGTCGCTGGGCCGGCGGTGGGGGCGATGAGCGTCTTCATCCCATGGTATCGTATCGCTGATCTCGCGATCCGACCGCGCCTGTTCAGCGGGAACCAGGAAGGGGTGCTGGGCGGGGAAGACCTGCCGATCCCGCGCATGGGCGACCGCTTCGCCGTGGACATCGTGACGAGCCAGCTGCGGCAGGACGCCGCTTCGCGGGACTTGATCGGCCTTCTCATGGAGGCGACCACTGCCGATGCGCGCATCGAACTGCGGCTTCCGAATGCGCCGCGGTCGCTTGGCAGCGGGATCGTCATCGACGGTGCCGGGCAGACGGGATCGACGATCCTGCTCCGCGGCGCGTATCGGCAGACGGAGTTCGTGCGGCGGTTCTTCAGCATCGTCCATGGCGGCATCCACCACGTCTACATGGTGCGGGGCCGAGCGATGGCCGATGCCGACGGACGCGTTGCGTTGCCGATCTGGCCGATGCTGCGGTTTATCAGCGCCGACGGGGACGTCTGCCACTTCGATCAGCCGATGATCGAGGGTCAGCTCGTCGGCTTCGACAAGGGCGCCGGGTTCCAGAGCAACCGCACGAAGCCGCTGACCTTCAGCATCCAGGAGCGGAAATGACGTTCCGCCTCACCCCCCAAATGTCGGCCGCGCTCCGATCGGGCAAGCATCCGCTCGCGCCGCTCGTCGAAGTCGTCTTGCCAGGGCATACGATGCGGCACCTCGTCGGCGCTGGCGAGGTGCCTTGGGGCGACAAGGTCTTCACCGGCAGCGACGCGATGTTCGGGGCATTGGTGTCCGCTGGCACGCTGAAAGACGGTGTTGGCGATGAGGCGCCGGATTGGGATCTGACGTTCGTACCGCCGAGCGAGGTCGCCGCGGCGACGCTTGCATCGGCGACAGCGCAGGGCGGCAAGGTGCGCGGTTGGCTGGCGGTGGTCGATCGGGAAGCCGGCCGGGTCATTCCCGATCCTATCCAGGTGTTCGCCGGCGAGCTCGACGTGCCCCGCCTGCGCGTCGGCAAGGCGACGCGATCGGTCGAGTGGCGGTGTTCTTCCGCCCTCGAGCCATTTCACGATCAGGAGATCGGCGCGCGCCTGTCCGATGCATGGCATCGGCTGGTGTGGCCCGGCGAAGAGGGGCTGGCGAATATGACCGGCATCGAACGGACGAGCTATTGGGGCGTGGAGAAGCCGCCGTCGGCCGTCTCGGTCATCACCGGCACCACCCGGGCGTCGTTCTTGTGATCGAGATGATCCGGCGGCAGCGCGCCGCGCAGGCGGTCGTCGATCGCTTCCTGCATACCGTCCTGGCTTTCGGCGAGCGCGATTGTATCCGCCTCGGTGCCATGGCGCTGCGCGAAATGGGGCGACCGGCCGGACTGACGCGCGCAGGCTCCTATTCGACGCTGCTCGGCGCGACGCGCGCGATGAAGCGGGCCGGCTTCGCCGACCTCGTTGAGGCCGTCGCTGCTCAGGGGCTCGAGCGCATCGCGCCCGCCGCAGCGCTGCCCGCCGACCTCGTCATGCTGCCGGCAGAGGCGCCGTTCGGTGGCGCGCTGACGATGGCCGTGGGGAATGGCCGGGTGATCGGCTGGCACGACGACGTCGATACGGCGGAGATCCTTCAGCCGATCGCCTATATCGCGGCATGGCGGCTCTGAGAGGATGGCGAAGGCCCTGAAAACGGCGGCGTTCGTCGTCGGTGCGGTTGCGCTTGCGGCGACCGGGATCGGCGCGGCGGCGTCGGCAGGCCTCATCGCCGCCAGCAGCTTTACGGCGGCTGCGGCTACTGTCGGCACGATCGCCAGCGTCGCCGCAGCGGGTCTATCCATCGCGGCAAGCGCAGTGGCGCCGAAGGGCACCGTCGGTGGCAATGCGACGCAGTTCAAGATCGACAAGGATGCCGGCCTGCCAGTCGCGATCGGCCGCACCTACAGCGGCGGCAACGTCGTGCATCGCCAGTATTACGGGCCGAAGAACAGCCTCGAATCGTGGGTGACGGTCCATAGCATCGGCCCGGTCCGCAGCCTTGGACCGCTACTCATCAACAAGGTCGCCGTTGCGCTCGCCGGCACGGCGATCACCGGGAGCTATGCCGGGTGGATGTGGCTCGACCAGCAGCTCGGCGCCTGCCCAGAAGCCCGCGCGCTCGCCGGGCCCCAGGGGACGTTCCCCGGCTGGACGGCTAATTCGAAGCTGTCGGGATTGGCAGCCGACCTTTGGACGCTGAAGTTCGACGACAAGGGCAAGATCTATCCGAACGGTGTGCCCCAGCGCGGGCGCATCGTAGAAGGTGTCTACGTCTACGATCCGCGGCTGGACAGCACCTACCCTGGTGGCAGCGGTGCATGCCGGCTTGGGCAGGAGGCGACCTATGTCTGGTCGGAAAACCCGGCACTGCACGCGGTGACGTGGGGCTTCGGCCGCATTCAGAATGGGGTGCTGATCGCAGGCGGCGGCATGGAGATCGAGGGTATCGACCTCGCGCCGTTCGTCGAATGGGCGAACGTGTGCGACGTCAACGGCTGGAAGGCCGGCGGTATCGTCTACACGACCACCGACAACAGCTGGGACATTCTCAAGATGATCGCCCAGGCGGGCGGCGGCGAGGTGTTCCCGGTGGGCGCACAGCTGTCGTGCAGCTTCAACGCCCCTCGCGTGTCGATCGGCACCATCACGTCGAACGACATCTGCGGCGACGTCGATGTGCCAGGCACTCCGTCGCGCCGCGCGCGTCGCAACACCGTCATCCCGCGGGTGCGGCTCGAAAGCCATGGATGGGAGGAAGTGCCGCTCGATGCGATCGCCATCCCCACCTATGTCGCAGCCGATGGCGGCAGCCGTCCGACCGAGATCAGCTTTCCGCTGGTGCAGCAGGTCGACCAGGGCGCGCAGCTCGGGCTCTACGCCATGTGGAACGGCCGCGAGCTCGACGGCATCGTCCTGCCCTGCAAAGTCTATGCGATCGGCTATCGGCCGGGCGACTGCCTGACCGCCAGGATCCCGGAAGCCGCGCTCGACCGCGACGTTATCGTCCGCCAGCGAGAGATCGATGGCGCGTCGATGGGCGTGACGCTCACCTGCCGTTCGGAGACGGCAGCCAAGCACCCGTTCTGCCTCGGCAAGACGGGTAACCCGCCTCCGACGCCCGACCTGTCCATTCCGCCAAGCTATGCTGTCGACAATCCGTCGCTGCTGCAGCTGGCCGTCGCCGGCAGCTTCCCGATCGGACTGACGATCACAGCCGCAGCCGACGGCACGGTGACGATCAGCGACCACACGCGTCGCTACAACGACGGCCATCCCGATGTCGCCGTCACAGGAGCGACGATCGCCAGCGGCGCTGCGGCCGGCGAGCTTCGCGCGATCGGGTATGACGATGACGGCCGCACCGGCGGCGCGGTGACGTACCAGCTCGTGACGGACGATCTCGATGCCCGCGCATCGCCCACGCACCCCGGACGGCATTACGTCGGCTACGTCTTCATCCCGTCTGCGGGCAGCCCGCCATCGAGCGGCGGTGGGGCGACGCCGCCTGGCGGCACCTGCCCGACTGTCGGCACGCCGATCCTCATGGCGGATCGATCGACGAAGCCAGCGGGTGATATCGTCGTGGGTGATGAGGTCTGGACCCGCCACGAGCGCACGCTGCGCTGGAGTGCCTATCCGGTCGAGGCAGTGACGATCGTCGATAGCGACGACGTCTGGGAAGCCACCGTAGGCGGCAAGGTGCTCCGCGCGACCGGCGGCCACCTCGTCTATACCGGCGAATGGGCCGAGATGCGGACGATCGGCACCAAGATCGCCGGCACGCATCAGGTGGTGAAGATCACCGTCGCTGACGCCCATACCTACGTCAGCAACGGCATCCTGTCGCACAACATCAAGCGCGACGACCCGACCGAGGCCCAAGCCTGACCTTCTGGCCGGTACGTCTCAATTCCTGATCGGAGATCCCGATGTCCTACGCCGCGTATCTGCCCATCCTGGCGGATCGGTACACCCCTTGTGTCCGCACGATCCGCTTCAAAGGCCTCGACCTGCGGGGCCGGGTCATGCGCATGCAGCTGCGGCTTGCGACCGATACGCGCGGTGTGCCGCTGGTCGACTTGGGGAGCGTTGATACCGCGCAGGCGCAGGGTCTCGCTCTGCTCGAAGTCGAAGATAACGCCGGCCTGATCACCAGCGTGCTGCAAATCCGCATCAACGAGACGACGATGGAGGGTCTGCCATATCTTGGCGAACTGGGCGACGCCACGGTATTGGCCTACGATCTCATCACAACGATCGGCGGTGACAAGCGCGTGCTGATGCGCGGGACCTTCGCCATCGATCCAGGCGTCACGGGCGCCGATGCGGCGCCCGCAGATCGCCCCCATGGCTTCGGTTATGGATCACAGCGGACAGCCGTCACCGGCATTCGCACCGGCGCGACCCTGACCCTGGGTGATGAGCACGTCGAGATCACGATCGATGGTAGCGACCTCGTTGCGCCTATCGCGCGCCGTGCAGAGGACGCAGCGGCATCGGCCGAAAGTGATCGGGCAGCCGCGGCGGTGGAGCGCGCCGGCGCCGAAGCCGCGCGCGACCAGGCCGACATTTCTCGCGACGTCGCCACCACCGCGCAGCCGACCTATGCCACCCAAGCCGCGGGCGAGGCCGCAACGGCTGTCGGCGCGCTTTTCGCAGTCGCGCCCGGCGATGGAACGGCTCAGATGCGACGTCGGACGGCCGGCGGCTCCGATGGTCTCTACGAATTTCAGACTACAAAATTTCGTAGCGCGCGGGGCGGCTCGCCGCGGCTCATTCCTCTCTCCCAGCGTCTTGGAGCCCAAGCATTTATCACCGAGTATGTGGTAGGCGATGGCAACGCTGATGACAGCGATGCGTATCAGGCAGCGCAGGAAAACGGCAATGTCCGAGAGTGGATTTACCCCGAAGGATGTTCAATTGCGCTAACTCGCACTGTTAATTGGCTCGGCGAACGGACGCATAGGTTTTCTCACAATGCTCGCATTGTAGGAGAGGTAGCATCCGGCCCCACAATTGCAGCCCTTGGCTATCCTGATTTGATCGGATCTGGAGTACAACAGATAATTCAGAGGGGCTCCACCTCCTTTTATCTTACAGCAGACGCAGACTTACAAGCAGGCGACGACTTTTATCTATATGACGCAGAAACGGAAGAATACGACGTCGCTACTTGTAGAAAACGCATAGGCTTAACTATATTTACAAACCGGCCAATTAACTATACTTTTTTAAAGCCTGAAAACGTTCGCATATACAGTCTTCGCAATGCTTGTCGAAATGTTTCAGTCATTGGCGGAGAGATACAAAACCTTAATAATGCTATCGACTCCCACGGTCTTCGCATCCGCAATGCGACTGAAATTAACCTGGATGGCCTCACCGCTACCAAGACGGGTGGCATCGGCGTGATCTTCGAGATCGCCATGCGGTGGCAGGCAATCCGTGTTTCTGCACTTCAGACAGGGGCAGTCGGCCTGGGCGGACGGAATGTCAAAGACTTCCGGATAATCGACTTTATTGGGCGAAGCCCGTTTCGCGATGAGAGCCTGACTTTCTTCAAAAGCGCTACTAATGGCGAGGTTATCAATCCCGACATCGAGCAGTACCTGATTGGCGAAGCACCCCCCGGCAACCTAGGCCAAGCTGGCAACTGCATTCTACTCGATGAACGCATTAACTTTGTGTCTATCATGGGCGGTCGTCTACGTGGATCCGCGACGTATCCGATCTTCATCAACAATAACTCTAACGGTAACAAAGTTATCGACGTTGATATTCAACGGGGCAACCTTGGGGGAATCCGTGTCGCTCTGAACTCGAACGACAACGTCATTCGTGGTGGCCGCATCGTGGACGTGGTTGATGCCATGGATGCCGAAGTCGCCCCTGCCCCTGGCCTTCCAACGGCGGCCATTCAGGATGACCCTACTTGCTCTGGCAACGTCCTAGGCGACGGCACGCAGATCGCGCGCATCGCCGGCGGCATCGCTGTACGGCAGCGCGGCGATCGTGGCACTGTGATAAGTCGTGGCCATGCCGATCTTCGCGGCGCCACCCTCTTTGTCTCTACAGAGGACTGGAGCGAGGGAGCCGCTGGAACGCGCATGGTAGCCCGCCCCGCAGCCAAGACTGGGAACACCTACGTTCGGATTTACGGCGAGCAGGCAGGCGGGAATGACTTTGCCCCTGTCGCTATTGCTGCGAAGTCTTCCGCACCAAACTTAACTGGTGATGGCGATGTCGTTTTCGTCGTCGCACCCAATACAAAGCTCTATGCGGCATGGCGCGATTTTACCGGCGTGGCTCGGATGTCCGCTGCGCCCCTGGGTGCTCAACTGCCAGCCCAAGCAGATAGCGCAGCGGCAAACGTAGAAGGCTTGCGAGCCGACTTGAATGCCCACTTCGCGAATTTGCGTGCGGCTGGTCTGATGGCACCTCAGTCGTGAGCCCGCTGCGCCATCACCGTAACGCTATGAACACGACCTTCGGCCCCCTGCTCAATAAGCGGAGTGCCCATTCCATGCAGAGAAAACAACCCCAGGACATGAGCCAGGTCGTATTCGTTCATCTCGACAAGTGGTTCGCCAAGCGCCCGACCCTTAACGGCGTTGGTCAGCATTTGGACACCCGGAATGAAGCGCTGCGCCCAGTAAAGCGCAGCCTGATGCCAACGGTCACCCCGATCCACGGTGAATTGCAGCGATATGACGCCGCTAGGCGCGACGACGGAAAGCAGGCGCTTAATAATACGATAGCCTCGATCAACTGGAATGTGTTGCAGGACGATATAGCTGTTCACGAAGTCGAAGCTGCCATGAGTTTCGGACAGGGCGTCATCGGACTGGGCAAGTAATGCGTTCGTAATGCTGCGAGCATCCAGATTGCGCTGGCATTCCGATCGCATCGATTGGGAGATATCGACTCCAACCGCCTGATCGAAATGACGAGTTAGGGGAATCAGCAAACGGCCTACGCCGCAGCCGAAGTCGAGCGCTGTGCCGCGGTTGAAATGACCGAAAGCGACTGTCGCCACCTCGAGCCGATCGCGGATGAAGGCGTCCCCGCTTTCAAAGAAACCGTCGGCTGTACTGCTGCTCGCGCCACGAAATTTCGGCACGGACAGAACGCCAAAATAAGGATCTGTTCGACCCCATCGTTCCCATGCGATGTCAGTGTTCATTCCGCGAAGCTGCGCTCGAACCCATTGTCAAGCAAGCGGAATTACGATCGCTATTGAGGCTGGCCGTCATGAGCGGCCTAGCCCCTTCTCTGCCTGCCCGATCAGGCTTTGGTGACCGCCTTCTTCCTGGCGTTCTTGAGCAGCATGACGGCCACCGTTCGCTGTTGATCGGCGGCGGCGCCCATGAGAACGCGCTTTCCCTCAAAAACATTTTTGCTGACGTAGCCCCGAATGCTCGAGGCGCTGCTGCCTTCGTTAGCCATATTCGGTCTCACTTCCGCTTCATCGACCAAAACCGACGGCCACTTGGGTCGGTTTCCACTTCGTCAATTTCATAGTTCATATCCTCCAAGGCAGAGGTTATCAATTCGTGCTTGCGGAGAGCCTTCACGGGCTGCCCCCGGCTCTTCGTGACCCGATAGATCAGATCGGGCTTCACCTCTTCCACCAGCGCCTTCGCCGCGTTGATGACGCTCGGTATAATATATGGGCGTGCTTCATCGGGTATGAAGGGCCGCGTCATCCGGTAATCCTGAGTTTCGAAAGGCAGCTCCGTTCCATCTACCGTTGTGACGAGGATACTGAACGAGAACTCATATGAGCCGGGCCCGTCAAATTGCTGAAGCCGACACCGGCAGGTGACGATCCGGTTTTCGTCCTCGGTGGCAGCGACGATGAAGCTGGTTTCGGCGTCATCCAGGGCGTCACGGGTAACGGTGAAGTCGGTTTCAGTCGCAGCCAACAGGCTTTGATATAGCATCGGTTTTTCCCAAGCCGGCTTAAAAGTCTTGCGACCCAATGGGGTTGGTTGAAGGAGCTGTTCCATCCGACCATGGCTCCTGATCGCGTGCCAAACCTCTATCTACCAGACGACGAATGGCTTCACTCCTCATCGAGCATGTCCAAGGCCGCGAGATCACCAGTTTTTTCGGCCCAGTCGCGATAGATCGCTTTCTTCCGGGCGTTCAATTCGTGGATTTGCTCCTCACGCATCTCAATTTCGTCGTTGAGCCTGGCGAGTTCCTTGCTCGCAAGATACCGCCACTCGCTTTCTGACGCTGCCAAAACGCGCTCAAGCACTTCAACCACGTAGGCGTTAACGGACATTTTCTCCGCTGCCGAGCGTGCTTGAAGGCGTTCCCGCATCCCGTCCGGCAGACGGATCACGATCTTATCGAGGCTGCGGCTGGGACGATTCTCGCTCATGCAGTCGGCATACACACCGTTCGCGACTAAAAGAATATGGCCCATGTGTGCCCGGGCCAACATTTTGCTTGACGGGCAGTACGCCGCGCGCAAATGATGGCCCACCCACACATGGGCCAACACAAAGGAGGTAAGGATGGCAGCAACGTCCCCCAGCCGATCGGCCGAGCGGATTATGATCCGCCTGCCGGACGGCTATCGCCGACTGCTGAAGGTAAGAGCAGCTCAGAACGATCGTACCGTCAATGGCGAGGTCGTCAGCATGCTGAAGAGCGTGATCGAAGCCGAAAAAATGGCGCCGGTTCCCCAGGCCTGAACAACCGGGAACCGACGCCCTCACGAGAAAGGGTCTCTCATGAATGCTGCCAACCATAGCGCTTCTGGGCGCCATCTTCCACCCGTTGTTATCAACGATGTTCCGATGCCTGTGCTTGAGGTGAACGGCGAACGAGTCGTGACACTGGCTATGATTGACCGGGTGCATGGTCGCCCGGACGGCACTGCCAGCCGAAATTTTCGGGAAAACCAATCACGCTTCACGATGGGCAAGCACTACCACGTCTCCAGTTCCGACGAAATTCGTCGGAACAACCCGGATGCCCTTCCACCTGCCTTTCGCCGTCCGGAAATCACCGTGCTTACCCAACGCGGCTATCTCAAGCTCGTGAAGTCATTCACCGACGACCTCGCTTGGGATCTCCAGGACATGCTGGTCGACGGCTATTTTGAAAAGCGGACAGCAGTCCCGCAGGCGATAGACATGCGAGACACTGGCCAGCTTCGCTTGGTCGCCGCTCAGCTGATCGAACTGACGCATGAGAAGGATGAGCTGATCGCCGCTCTTACGCCGAAGGCGCAGGCGCTAGACCGTTTGGAAACATCGGAAGGTTCGGTGGGTCCGCGACTTGCGGCCAAGATGCTTGGAATGCCAGAGCGAAAATTTACCGCCTGGCTTCAATCCAACGGGTGGGCGTTTCGGCAAAACGGAATTGGGCCGCTGCAAGCTCACGTCGAGAAACGCAACCGAGGCTACCTCGACCACCGTCCGCACACATTCCGCGATCAGGTGAGTGGTGAGGATCGCACCATCGCTCAAATGATGATCACCCCCAAAGGGCTCAAGAGATTGGCCGAACTCCTTTCGGGAGGACGGGCATGAGCGCGGCGCGCCTCCTGACCAAAGCGGACGTGAACGGAAAAGGAGTATCGTTCTTCACTCCCCCGCACAGCGAGCCCGATTTTCCGTGGGTCGACATTGAGGAACTCGCGGCGGCCTTCCTTGACGCAGAGGGCGCCAAGAGGATGGTGCAACACACGCAGAACTTTGATCGAGATCAGCGGCCAATGGCGACGGCGCCGAACGGCGATCGAATTGCCACGATTGTCCCCCACGCGTTCGCGCAGGGTCTATGTGGCGCGATCGACCATTGGAATGGCTGCGGCCGCAATGACGAAGAGGACGAGGCCGGGCCTGCGCACCAGGAGTATTGCCTAGTGGCTGGCACAGTTGCCGCTGATCACTGGCCTCTCAGCTTCGAGGAAATATTCCACGCCTTCAAAAACCCTGGCGGCCCGTTTCTCCGGGGCTGACTGCTAGCGCAGAACGGCGCAGGGAGTGGAGTCCCCGCGCCGTTCCTAACCACCAACGATCACAGGAGGATCGTCATGGCTCTGGACATCGTTACACCATCTCGCCGCGGATTTCTCGGTCTATTCGCAGCGGCCAGCGCGACTGCGGCCGTTGCCGCCCCCGCCCCCCGACCTTCTACGCCAATGGATTTCCGTTCGAAGCCTGTCGCACAGTGGACGAAGGCTGATTTCATCGCGGAGGCCGAGTTCGAATTAGCTGCGCATACCGCCAAGGCAAAGGAGGTCTTCCGCGTCGGCATGTCCTATCATGAGCACGAACTTTATCGCGCCCACCAGCAGTTCAAGAATTGGTGGCAGATTGAGCTCATGGAACGCCGCGGAGATTTTGACTGATCGGGCGCCTCGGAAAGGAGCCGCCCCTATACATGCAGCGCCATCTCTAAAACCACATCGGTCCAACTCTCTTTCAGCTGGGTGAACACCGGCAGCCTCGCGGCGTTGATGGGATGCAGGCGTTCTGCCGTGCCGTCATGGAGTACCCCGTGTCCGATACCCCTTTCATCGTGATCGCCATCCTGATCATCCTCGCCTCGATCGTCACGCTGCTCTCGACGCCTATGCTCGATCGGATATCAGCGCTGCAATCGGGGGCTCTCCGTGCGGTCGCCTATGTGGTGGTCTTCGTGATTGTGCTGATCGTTGCCTATGGCGGGTGGCGCGTCCTTTCGACGGCGGGCGGCGCTACCATTAATTTTCATCAAAAGCAGGCGAAGCAGATGGAAGAGCCGATCCTGCTTCGCTGACCCTCGGCCGGAGATCGACCGCCGCTACGCTATCTCGGATCCGTATCGGCGGGGGTGGTCTGATACTGCTGCTGGCGGTCCCTTGCTGCGGACGCGGTCGCTTCCCGGCTGGCATCGCTGGCAGTCTCGTACGCGGAGGTGGCGCTCTTCTGCGGTTCACGGGCAGCGGCGAGCGGATCGGCCTCTGCTCCAACGCGATACCGCTCGATCCGCAGCGATAATCGGTTGCTGATCCGGTTATCGATTCGGTTGTTTACTCGCCGTTGGTTGAGAGGCTTGGTCGGGTCCCCGGGGGTCGTCAGCCTCGCGCCGTAAGCTGTGGCAGTATCCCGAGCAGTTCGTGTCGTCTGCGCTGCTGCAGGTGTCGCACAAAGCGTCAAAAGCAAAAAGATCGATGCGCGGGCTGTGCTGCTCATGGCGCTCCCTACCACACTTTGTCGCCTCGAAACCATCTGGAGATACCGATGACCAACAGTAGCTTCGCGGCCCAGGCGGTCGCGAAAGGGCCGATGACGGCCGCCCCGCCGTCATTCGACGGGCATGGGTGGCTGGTCGTGCTGAACCTCGCGGCTTCGACCTTCGCGTGTGTCGTCGCGATCATGTTCGCGGTCGATGCGGTACGCGCGATCCGGCGCAACTGGGGCAGCGATCGCCGGAATCACCCGGTCAGCATCTGGCGCTATGCGGGCCTGTGCTTCGCGATCGGCATCGCCATCACGCGCGGTGCGTCGGCGACGGTGTTGTGGAACTGGGATCCGCTCAACCCTGCCGGCACCGGCTGGTTTCTGACGCTGCAGCGCTTCCTCGACCCTATCGCGATGGCGTTCGGCATCACCGGACTGGGCATCCTCTATCTCACCGCGCGCGGCATGGTACCGCAGCTGCGTCGGCGCCCGCTGCCGATCCAGTTGTGGGCCTCCCTGCCCATGCTGAAGCGACCCGCGGGCATCGCCCTTCTCAGCCTGATCGCGGCTCTGGGCGTGGTGTCTACGCGATGATTTGGAAAACGGGGGCCATCATGGGGGCATTCATCCCGGTCGCCGCGTCTGCGCTGGCAGCCGACAAGAGCGCGACGGTCAATCCGGCCGGGCCGTCGATCTGGTATTTCTTCGGCTATCCGTTTGAAGCGGGCAGCATGATCGCGGCGATCTGCGCGTGCATCGCGGTGCGCCTGTATGTCGCGCAGAAGGACCGTGCGCAGTATCGCTGGAACATCGATTTCCCAGTCTCAGCGCTCACCATTATGACCACGGCTATGGCTGTGATCCGGCTGCGGCCTGATCCAGGCCTCGCGCTGATCTATGGGACCGGTATCGGCGCGCTCGGCGTCGGCCTCATCACGATCGCGCTGAACTTCGTGCAGTCGAAGCTGCCAGGCGCGGCTGGCGCCGAGGATAAGCCAGCGGGTTAACGGCGCCCCGCCCCGAGCGGGAGGCGGGCGGGGCGCTGGATCGCAACCATGCTCCGCGGCGCGCTCTGGCCGCATCTGCGACGCCAGCACCATCACAACAAGCGAGAAGGATTGACCTATGACGACGGCATCAGAGCCGGCGTGGCTTCGTGCTGCGCGGGCGAAGCTCGGCACGCGCGAGGCGCCCGGCGCGGCGAACAGTCCCACGATCATGGGTTGGGCGAAGAAGCTCGGCACGAAGGTGCTGGGTATGGTCTACAACGCCGACAGCGTGCCGTGGTGTGGACTGTTCGTCGCCACCTGCTTTGCCGAAGACGGGATCGCTGCTGCGCCGATCGCGGTGCGAGCGAAGGCGTGGGCGACCTGGGGCGTCGCGCTGCCGCCGGAGAAGCTGGCGCCGGGTGCGGTGCTGGTCTTCGAGCGGCCGGGCGGCGGTCACGTCGGCTTCTACGTCGGCGAGGATTCGACCGCATATCATGTCCTCGGGGGTAATCAGGGCGACGCGGTCACCATCACCCGCATCGCCAAGGATCGCTGCATCGCGCGGCGCTGGCCTGCGGGCCGTTCGATCATCGGTGGCCCTGTGGCGATGAAGACCATCGCGGGTCTGCCGCTGTCGAGGAATGAGGCGTGACCTGGGCGGCCGCATTCGCGCTGCTGCGCCGGTTCTGGCCGGCGATCCTGATCGTCATCCTTGGCGGCGCCCTGCTCGCGACGCGCGCCACGCTCGCCGATCGCACTGCCACGCTGAAGGCGGAACGCAGCGCCTGGTCCGCAGAGATTGACCGGGCGACCAAACAGCGCGCGATCGACGAGACGCGATGGGCGCAAGCGTCTGCCAGCGCTGCGCTGACCTACGCCGACCGTCTCGCCGCGCGCGCCCCGATCATCCTTCGATCCACCAACACCGTGAGGGAATATGCTCAGACTGACGCTGGCCGGGCTCGCTGCCTTGGCGCTGACCGGGTGCGCGGCATCGACGCGCTCGACGCTGCCCTCTTCCCCGCGGCTCCCGGCGCCCCCCGCAGCGGGGATGCTGGCGTGCCTGCCGACCCCGATGGATAGGCAGGCGGACGGCAGCGCCTCGTCGTCCGACAGTGAAGCGACGATCAGGGCGAGTCGTGCCGATCTCGCGCGCTGCGATGCGCGGCGGCAGCTGCTGCTCGACGCATGGCCGCGCTGACGCTTGATACCTGCGGAGCCGCGTGAGAGACCATGGCATCGCGCCATCCGCTCGGCTGCGATCCGGCGCCGGTCGCTTGAGACATGCCGGCCGGCGCCGTTGCCACCACCCCCCTATACCCGGGCCGGCTAGTCGCTGATCAACGCCTGCCGCGCCGCCACGGCCATTTCGCGGAACGCGGCCTGCCAGGTCGCGCCCGCATCCTTCCATGCCCACGGCCCCTCCAGCCGCTCAATGCGACTGTCCCACAGCTTCTCGGCGAGGTGTTCAATCACCGCCTCATCGTCGTTGCTGGTGCATAGTCGGCAGCGTGCCATGTCGAATCGCTTGCGATGTTGTTCCCGATCCGTTCCATAGCCGGATGCGGCCCGGCGAGCGAATCACGGTCGAGCTATCGATACAGATCCTGCGCACCGCCATGTCGGCCGGCGAGCAGGTGCCGCCCGACTGCGCGCCCGTTCGCCTCGCCCTGCGTTGCCTCTGGCGACACTGCCCGGAGCGCTGGCCGCTCTATTCGTTCTGGGAAGGATGCCAGGGCGGGCACGAGATCGGCCGCCAGCAGACGATGACGTCGGCATTCAACGGCATCATTCGCCAGCTGCGACGCTCGGGCGCTTGGTCCGACACTTCTGGCTAGTCGCGGTGTCGCGTCGCCAGCCACAAGAACACGATCGCGCCGACCAGCGAGGCTGCGAACGCCACGAATATTACGAGCTGGCCATCCATCGCGACCGGCTATCGGAACATAGCGCTCGCGGCAAAGCCCTGAGGGGTAAGCTGCCATCGGCCGAGCCAGTGGCGGGCCAAGCCGTCGGCCGCCAGTCGGTCAATGATCTCCTGGGGTGCGTAAGCTGGTAACACCCACCCCTCCCCGTCATGCACAGCGGCGTCGACGATCGCCTGATCGGACGCGGGCAGCGTCATAGCTGCCGGGGCACCACGCGGAGACCGGCGCTCACCTCGAGCGCGTGCAGGAGCACGTTGAGATCGTATGCGGTAAGCCCGCTTTCCTCGTCGACCAGTTCGTCCGGATTGAACGTCGCCGCGAAGGCGTAGAGATGATCCATCGCGGAGCTAAGCCGCTGATTCGCTTCGTCTTCGGTCATGAGGTGAGCCTATGCCGCCGGACCTGCAACGTCGAGCGGCGTCATCGCGCCTCGTCAGATGGTCGATACCATACACGCCAGCACAATGATCGCGACAGCGACGGCGAAGATCGCCCACGCTTCGGCAGCGCGTTCGAACCACGTTTTGGGGACGCGGCGATCCGTCGGTGAACCGTGCTCTATCACGGGTTGAGCCTAAGATGCGGCTTGGGCTGCGTCGAGAATGTCGGAAGTTATTTCCGTAACTGACGTGTGCCCCGTTTGCGACATACGCAAAAAAGTTGGCCAAACGGCTTGCGCCGCAGGGGGAAGAGGTATCTAAAGGTGGCGACCCGCCGCACGGTGAGGTCAAACCGAGCTAGTTAGCTCGGGTAAGACCGACAATGAGAGCAAACATGCTCCCACTGCCCGAACCGAAAGCGCCAGTAGTCCACCACAGACACCGCCTTCGGCCAGCTGCACACGATCCGCATGACAGTTCTCCTAGGGTCCGGGGTGAGAGCCCCGGGCTCCGGGACGCCCCATGCGCCCCGCGCCGTTCAGAGCGCCAAGGGGCAAAAAGGAGAATTGACGGCGGGCCGCCACGACCTGTTTCGCAGGGAGCCGCGATCGAGTCGAGGCAGTTTCTTAATATTAGGTACGAACAGGCAACATTCGCAGCGAGTGTATCCCAAAAACATCGCCGCCGTATCTACATATAAGCATATCTTTATATGCTGGTCGCGGCATGATGTTCGATTGACGCGAGTAACCGGCGCTCGGCGTCATAGGCGATCCCGTTCCGCTCATTTACGACGTAGACGGAGACGTCTCGCATCGTGATCCGCAGCTTCGTGTAGCTGTGCCCCCTGTCCCACTTCATGTGCGAGACGTCGGCAGCACGGATCAGTGCATCCTCGATGCGGACCATGGCTGGCGGATGACCGGTCATGGCAGGCGCTGCCACGCGAGATGGCGGAGGGCATCGAGGGCAACGGCGTCGACCTCCCGGAAGCCGTCATCGCTCCATTCCCAGCGGCCCAACCCAATACCCGACATCAGGACGCGCATGGTGCGGGTCGATATGCGAATCGGCATGTCGCCCTGCTGCGAAATCCGCTTGGCGAGCGCAGCGAGCACTCGGCGCGTGCGATCGATCCGGCTCATGCCGGCACCCCATCATGCTGGGCACCGGCGATCGCGATCAACGGCTGAACCAGCAGCCGAGCGCGATCTTCATGCGTGACCACGCCGCCCCAGAAGAATTCGCCGCTATCGAGGCAGTAAGCATCAGGCCAGCGACTGACGGACCAGCGTATCTGATCGCCGGGAACGTCGACCGGGCCGGTCACTCGCATTGCTCCGTATTCGGTTCGAAATCCGAGCGATCCATTAAATAGGAACGGTCCCGGCGGGCACTCGGCGAGGGTCATCTCACCGCCATCGGCGACCAAGCCGAACGGCGGCGAATCAGGTGCAGCTGACATTTTCGTGGCTCCTTCTCTTTTCCGACAAGTTCCACCCCGCTCAGGGGGTGCTACGGGGGTACGAAGAGGGAATTTGTCGCAAAAAACGGAGAGCGGGCCGCTGTCTCTTAATCACCGGCGGGCGCCCCGATCCGACACCCTCCCCTCACCCTTTCTGCGCGAGGCGCCGTGCCGCCCGGACGTCATCGGCATACTGCCGGGCGGCGGTCGCGACGTCGGGCGCCACGGTGGCGTTGAACCGGCCCTTCAGCTGGTGGACGCGCCCCTCCGCGAGTTCGAGCGTGGCGATCCGCTGCTCATCCCTGCGCACGGACACGATGTGCGTCAGGCCGTGGACCACGCCGCTGACATAGCTCGCGACGCAATGGTACATTGCTTTGCCCTCGGCATGGATCGCCGTGGGCGTGCGCAGCGCGACGAATTCATAGCCATAGAGAACGGTGTGATCCGGGTGATCGCCCAGGTCGACCACCTGGTCAGCCAATACGCCGAACTTCGACTTCGCATCTCCAGCCGAGAGCCGATCGTGCCAGTCGTCAGCCGCGGCGATCGCGCGCGGCCATTCCCACGCGGTGTTGAATGGGACATCGCCCCGAACGATGAAGTCGGTGACGACGCCGACCTGAGACCGGCGCACCTTGTGCTTGGCCATCTGCACCACTGCCCAATCGACGAATTGGTCCAGCCGGCGGACCATGCCGCCAAAGCGATTCCATTCGCCAATAGCCGACAGCCACCGCCGCTGATCCACGATGCTGTTCGGGATCGCCTGACTGAGCACTGACGGCGGCAGGCGGGCGATCATGCGCAAGGTCCCGGTGTCTTCCAAGGACAAGGCCTTCGCCTTCAGCTTTCGCATCGCGAGCGGTAACTGGTACCCGGCCATCACCTCCTTCAGCCGAGCGCCGCGGACGCAATAGTTCGCGATCTTGTGGGCGGCATACGCCCTGTCTCCGCCGGCGACCTTCCGCCTGCGATCCTCCGGCAGGACCATGATCGCCAGTACGGGCGCCTGCTCGATGTAATCGGCCGCGCGCTCGTGGACTGCTGCCCCGAACTTCGCATTGGCGATGACGCCCGCGTTCTTAAACAGCCGCGCGACGCGATCGCACGCCAGCCGATACGCCTCAGGGTCCGCGATCTGCGGCAGCTTGTCGGCAATCTCGATCATGCCAGCCGACCAAACTTAATCGCCGGAGCCGCCCGCAATGTTTTCCTGCCACCCCCTAACCGATTGGGGTCAAACGGGGTCGTTTTCCTGAAACGGGGGGTGAACATCCGCAGTCTTGCGCCGCGTCTGGCATAAGACAGCGTTATGCAAGGGTCCGCAATCGCTCGATTCCCGCGGCCAATGTTGCGGCGGCATAGGTCGCCGCAAGCCCCAGTCCCAGCATGGGCGACGACAGGAGCGCGCCCAGCCAGACGAGCAGAAGATAGGCCGGTGGACTGCCCCACCACATCCGCCGCGGCGCCGGCCCCAGCGCGCGCTCGCCAAGGCCCGCAAGCACGACACCGGCGATCGCCAGCATCTGCTCGCTGCCGTCGACCGATAATTGGGTCGCATCATGGCCATAGGCCAACACCGCCAGGGCCGGCAGGATCGCGGCTGCCCTAGCCAGCCATGTCGCGCTGCCCGATTCGTCTCGCAGATCGGCGAGGATCGCACCGAGCGACAGGCCCAGCGTGCCGACCAAGGCCAACAGCAACCCCGACACATCGTGCCCGAACGCGGTCAGCGTCGTACCGAGCAGACCAAATACGCCTCCGACTCCCGCGACGGCGACGACGGGCACCGTCCGCGGCACCAGCAAGGGAATGACCGACCGGGCGAGCGGTGCGGTGATATAGCGTTCGAACCACCCACTACGCGACGACACCATCGCCGCCATCGCGCGCCGGCTTCGCGCGTCAAGCGCCTGCGCGGAATGACCGACGCCATGGCTTGCGCGGACCGCCTCTTGCGGCAGCAGTATATGCGTCGCCCGGGCCTGCGACGCGAGGCGGACAAGGGTCGAAGGCACGTCATAGTCGCGTGGCATCGCCGCCAGCTCCGCCAGACGACGCGGTTCCAGTCGGGCAACGCCTGCCCAGACCATGCCACCGCCCAGCCGTTCGTACCCCGGCCCCACCTGATCCTCGGGCACGACCAGCAGCGCATCGCCGCCCTCGCGCGCCAGTACGGCGAGCGTATCGCCGGTCGTGGTCAACCCATCCGCCAGCATCAGCACGCGGGCCAGCGGGTGCAAGGTCTCGGCCGCCTCGGCGGCGGTCCGCACCGTATCGACCGCGATGCCACGCTTGCCTATCCGATTGATCGCACCCAGCAATTCAGGCGTCAGCCGGGCAACGACGATGATGATCTGCGATGCGCCAGCAGCGATCAGCAGCCGCGCCTGATACTCGATCAGCGTCACGCCACCGAACGGCAGCGTCGCGGTCAGCATATTGGGCCGATCGTCCGCGTCGTGCATGGCGAAGATAAGGCCGGCGAGCATCTGGCGCTGTTAAGGGGTCATCTTCCCCCTGCCTAGGGCGGATTGCGGCTAAAGGCGCATCACCGATCGACGCAGCTTGCTGAGGATAGCCGTATCGCGCGCACCGTCGGCCGCCTGTGCCGCCAGGGCCATCAGCCGGACCGCCCCGAAGCTCGCCGCCAGCCCCTTCAATCGCGAGGCCGCGTCACGCCATTGGTCGCGGGTCGTCGCCGCGTCCATCGCCGCCAGCGCCCGTTCGGCGCTTTCGGTGAAGGCCAGCCGCAATTCGGCGATCAACCCGGGTTCGTCACCCACTGCGGCGGCCAGCGCCGCGTCGATCGCTCCGGGATCATACGCCATGAGAGGCCGCTTAGCGCACCACCACTTAATCAAGTGTTGCACTTTCGCTTTATGACGGTGCCGAACATGGTTAAGCCCGGCGGACACGAACGGGGGTTCCATGATTATCGACATGCGGGCGGAAGCCGCAGCCACCGACGATGCCCTGGGCCGGTACGAGCTGGAACCGACCACGCCCGAATCGATGGGTGGCCACGGCGACTATCACGGCGGCGAACCGCTCGCCTGGACCGAGGCGGTCGAGGTCGAGCCGCGCCGCGCAACGTGGCTGGCGCCGACGCTGGCGATCGTCGCCTCCGTCGCGTGGATCGGCGGCATGCTCTGGCTCGCCCGCGACCAGCTTCCGTTCCTGCTGCCCGTCCCCCTCGCCCAATATATCGCCGCGCTGGCGGTGATCCCCGCCCTCATCGGCATCGTCTATCTGCTCGCCATGCGGACCAGCCGGCGCGAGGCAACCCGTTTTCGCAGCACCGCCCAGGCGATGCGTGCCGAGGCCGCCAGTCTGGAACGGACGGTCGCCGCAGTCTCCCGATCGCTCGACGCCAACCGCCGCCAGCTCGCCGACCAGATCACCACGCTGATGGCGATGGGCGATGGCGCCAACGAACGGCTGGCTGCCGTCGGACGAGGCATGGCACTGGAGATCGGCCAGGCTGACGCTCACGCCCGCGCCCTGTCCGAAGCCGTCGCCGAGGCGCAAACGCACCTCGGCGTCCTCCTCGCCTCGCTGCCGCGTGCGCAGGCCGAGGTGGCAGAGGCCGGCCGGCTGCTCGACGATACCGGCTTGGCCGCCGGCGAGCACGCTGCGGCGTTGGAGGCAAAGCTCGCCGCGCTCGCGGAGCGCGGCCGGGAGGCGGACCTCGTCGCCGGCGGCGCCGCACAGAAACTCGCCGCGCATATCGCGCGGATGGAGGCGACCAGCGAAACAGCGGGCGCGCGGCTCGAATCAGTTACGGGCGACATGTCCGACGCGGTCGACGCGCTGCTCGGCCGCACGGCCGACGCCGTGGACGAGGCGCGCAAGGGCATTGCCGCGCAGGGCGAGGCAATGCTGGCGATGCTGCGCGCCAACCAGGCTGCGCTCGACACCGCTGCCCGTCAGAGCGCGGATGCCTTGGGCGAACGGATCGCCGCCGTCGAAGACGTCATCGACCGCGTGACGCTGCGCCTGCACGACCAGCGCGGGGCCAGCGAATCGCTGCTCGCCGGGCTCGATGCCGGGATCGAGCGGGTCGAGACGCGGCTGGATACGTTGCACGCACAGGGCGTCGACCGGTCGCAGCTGCTCGCCGCGTCGATCAGCGCGCTGGGCGGCTCGGCGGATGCGATGACCGAAGCGTTGCGCACCGGCGAAGCGATGGCGACGCGGACCATCGGCACCACCGAATCGCTGCTCATCGCGCTCGACGCCGCGGCCCGCGAGATCGACGAGACGCTGCCCGAAGCGCTCGCCCGACTCGACACGCGTATCGCCTCCAGCAAGCAGGTCGTCGTCGCCGCGAAGCCGGAGCTGCTCGCGCTCGTGACCGCTGCGGAAAGCACGCACGATGCGATCGAGGCGATTGCAGGCGTCATCGCGGAACAGACGACGACGCTCGATCGCCTGTCGGGCACCCTGCTCCAGACGCTCAACGACGGCCGTGCCAAGGCCGACGCGCTCGGCATGATGGTCGACGAAACGATCGATCGCACGCATCGCTTCGCCGAAGAGGCGGCCCCGCGGCTCGTCGACGCGCTGCTCCGCGTCCGCGACACCGCATCCGTCGCGGCGGACAAGGCGCGCGAGACGCTGGCGAGCGTCATTCCCGATGCGGCCAGCCAGATGGAGGAAGCGAGCGCCGAGGCGATGCGCCGCGCCACCGGCGACACGGTCGAGCGGCAGGTGCGGGCGATTGCCGATGCGACGGGGCATGCCGTCGACGCCGCGACCCGCGCGACCGAACGGCTATCGGCGCAGGTCCAGCAGATCCTCGATCAGACGGCGCTGGTCGAGACGCGGCTGGAGGATGCCCGCACCGAGCGCGAAGAGGCGGAGCGCGACACATTCGCCCGCCGCGCCTCGCTGCTGATCGAATCGCTCAATTCGGCCGCGATCGACATCACGAAGGCATTTGCGCCCGAAGTGTCCGACAGCGCCTGGGCCGCCTATCTGAAGGGCGATCGCGGGGTCTTCACCCGCCGTGCGGTGCGCGTGCTGGAACCGGGTGACGCCCGCGATATCGCACGGCTGTACGACGACGACGCCCGGTTCCGGGAGTCGGTCAATCGCTACATCCACGATTTCGAAGGGATGCTCCGGACGATCCTGGCACAGCGCGACGGCTCGCCGCTCAGCGTGACCTTGCTGTCGTCGGACATGGGCAAACTGTACGTGGCACTCGCGCAGGCGATCGAACGGCTGCGCTAGGGCGTCAATTCGGGTGCTGCTCGCGGACCTTCGGGTCGCGTAGCAGATCGTCGATCGCGGCGGCGATGCGCGCTGCGACCAGCGGCCGCCCTTCTTCATCCATCAGGTGGAGCGCGCGTTCGAGCAAGTCGAGCGCTTGGCCGTGCCTGTCGTACACCGATCGGGCCTTTCGTCAGTCACCACCCTCTGTGGCGGCGGCAAAAGCCTATCAGGCAACGACTTGCGCGAACCTGACACGAACATGACAATCAAGTCAGGCCGATCGGGACTAGCTGCGATTGTAGACGGCCTCGCGATCGAACAGGTCGAGCATCTGCGGCGTGACCCAGCCGAATTCATAATTGGCGATGAACAGACCGAACAGGATCGTCGCGACGATGGTCACGCGGACCGCGAGACGGCCGAGGCGAAATTCGTGCGGCGCACTGTCCGCCTGACCCGCGACGTGCTCACCCCCCACTTCATGGGTCGTGCGCACGCCCCAGGGCAATACGAGGAACACCGAGAACGCCCAGAACAGGACGTAGATCGCAAGCATCGACGTCCAGCGCATGGGATCAGGCCTCAATGATCAGCACATCGACGATCGGCTTCTTGCCCGTCCAGCGGGTCGCGATGCGTCGCACCGCAAGCCGGACGTCCTCGCGGCGGCGGTCGAGTTCGCGCCGCTGACCCTTGAGCGCTTCGGCAGCGGCCTCGGCGGCATCTTCGATAAAGGCCGCACGATCCTCTTCGACCGGCACGCCCTGAACGCGCACCTGCGGCCGGCCGAGGAGCCGCCCATCCTTACCGATCGCGACCGCAACCGAAATCTGGCCGTTGATCGCCAGCTTGCGACGTTCGTTGATCGTCGATCCGTCCGCAGGCAGGATCACGTCACCGTCGAGCACCAGGCGGCCGACACCGGCATTGCCGATCTTCTCAGGCTTGCCGGGCAGCAGCCGGATGACGTCGCCATCGCTCTGCACGATCGACTGCGGCACGCCCTCGCTCAGCGCGAAGCGGGCATGCTCCATCATGTGACGCATCTCGCCATGAACCGGCACCAACGTCTGCGGACGGATCCACTTGTACATCTGTGCCAGTTCCGGCCGACCGGGGTGGCCCGAGACGTGGACGTGCGCCTGGCGCTCGGTAATCATCACCACGCCTTTGGACGCCAGCGTGTTCTGGATCTTGCCGATCGCGACTTCGTTGCCGGGAATCTGCTTCGACGAGAAGATCACCGTGTCGCCCAGGTCGAGCTTGATCGTGTGCGAGCCATCGGCGACCCGTGCCAGCGCTGCACGCGGCTCGCCCTGACCGCCCGTGGCGACGATCAGCACCTTGTTCTTCGGCAGCCGCATCGCGGTGTCGGGGTCGACCGTTTCGGGGAAATCGGTCAGATAGCCCGTCGCCTGCGCGACCTTCAGGATCCGGTCGAGCGAGCGGCCGGTGACGCACAGCTTACGCCCCGTCTCCCGCGCGACCTGCCCCAACGTATGGAGGCGTGCCGCATTGGACGCGAAGGTGGTGACAAGCACCCGCCCCTTCGCGCGCGCGATCTGCTCCGCCAGGCCGCGACGCACCGATGCTTCGGAGCCGGATGCTTCCGCATTGAAGACGTTGGTCGAATCGCAGACCAGCACGTCGACGCCGGCATCGCCGATCTGGGTCAGCCGTTCGGGGCTGGTCGGCTTGCCGATCACCGGCGTGGGATCGAGCTTCCAATCGCCGGTGTGGAACACGCGGCCCGCCTTGGTTTCGATCACCAGCGCATTGGGTTCGGGGATCGAGTGCGACAGTTCGATGAAGCTGACACCGAAGGGGCCGATCTGCGCGCCCGCGACGCCGCTCTTGCCCGGCTGGATCACGCGCAGCTTGACACGATGGGCGTTGCCCTCTTCCTCCAGCTTGCCGCGGATCAGGCCGGCCGTGAACGGTGTCGCATACAGCGGCACGCCCAAATCTTCGGCAAGATAGGGCAGTGCGCCGATGTGGTCTTCATGCCCGTGCGTCAGGACGATCCCGACGAGATCGTTCAGGCGATCCTCGATGAAGGACAGGTCGGGCAGGACGATATCGATGCCGGGATATGCGGCGTCGGCGAAGGTCACGCCCAGATCGACCATCAGCCACTTGCCGGCGTGGCCATAGAGATTGACGTTCATGCCGATCTCGCCCGAGCCGCCGAGGGCGCAGAAGAGAAGTTCGTTGGTTTTGGGAGTCATTGATGTCTTTCGTGAATTGCGTAGCGCCCGCAGGCCGGTGAATGGCGCGAGCGCGTCTCAGCCGATATGGGCGTTTTGGTACATGATCGCCAGCCCCTGGATGGTCAGGTCCGGCTCGATGACGTCGAAGACGTCGGTATGTTGTTCGAACAACGTCGCCAGGCCGCCGGTCGCGATCACCTTGGCGGGTCGGCCGATCTCCGCCTTCATGCGTGCGACCAGTCCCTCAATCAACGCGATATACCCGAAATACACGCCGATCGTCATCTGATCGACCGTGTTGCGGCCGATGACGCTGCCGTTCGCCGGCGCTTCGATCGCGATGCGCGGCAGTTTGGCGGCGGCGCTGACCAGCGCATCCAACGACAGGTTGATACCCGGCGCGATGATGCCGCCCTTATAGGCGCCGCTGTAGTCGCTGACGTCGAAGGTCGTCGCGGTGCCGAAATCGATGACGATCAGGTCCCCCGGGTGCAGCGCATGCGCCGCAATGGTGTTGACCGCGCGGTCCGCGCCCAGGTTCTGCGGCTCGTCGACATCCAGCGCGATCCCCCATTCCACCGGCGCGCGGCCGGCGATCAGCGCCTCCGACCCGAAATACTTGCTGCTGAGCACCTGCAAATTGTGGAGGGCGCGGGGTACGACGGTCGCGATGATGACGGCGTCGATCTGCGACCGGTCATAGCCTTCCAGCGCAAGCAGCTGGCTTAGCCATACGGCATATTCGTCCGCGGTCCGCCGCGGATCGGTCGCGATGCGCCAGCGCGCCTTGATCGTGCGGGCACCGGCCTCGCTCATGTCCACCAGCGCAAACACGACATTGGTGTTGCCGGCATCGACGGCGAGCAGCATCCTCACTCCTTCACAGCAGAAAAACGTCGCCAGCATGAATGACATGCCGGGCACCCGACGCCAAGCGCAGGATCAGCGCGCCGTCGGGGTCCAGCCCATCGAACAGGCCGTCGACCGCGCTTCCATCGGGCAGACGGGCGGTGAGCGGCGTGCCGAGCGGATGCGCAGCCGCAAGCCAGGCCGAGCGAATGGCTGCGATCCCCTCGCCGCGCCAGCGCGCCAGCCATCGCGCGAACGCTTCGGAGAGCACTTCGGCAAAGGTCGCCGGATCGACGCTGACGCCTTGCGCGGCAAGGCTCGTTGTCGGGCGATCGGAAAGGTCGGGATGATGCGCCAGATTGACGCCGATGCCGACGACCACCGCATCGCCACTCCGCTCCAGCAGAATGCCCGACAGTTTCGCGCCATCGACGACCACGTCGTTCGGCCATTTGAGCCGAGCCATTCCGGATGGCGTCAGAAAAACGCCCAGAGCATCGTGGAGAGCAACGGCAGCCGTGAGCGCCAGCGTCGCGGACGGTGGATCGCTGGCCCGGAGACGGACTAGCGTCGATCCCGAAAAATTACCCGGCGGCGCGCTCCACGTCCGTCCCAGCCGGCCGCGCCCCGCCGTCTGCCGCTCGGCACGGAGCCACAGCCCCTCCTCCGCGCCCTGCGTGGCGAGGAGGAGCATATCGGCGTTTGTGGATCCCGTTTCCGAGATGAAGCGGATGGTCAAACGCCGGGGAACAATGCGCGAGCTGCGGCCATCGTCCAGCCACCGAGCAGCGGAATGGCGAGATAGCCGAGCGGCGACACGAAGGCGGCCGTCAGCACGATCAGGCCGCCCTCGACGGGGCTGTTACCCTTCACGAACGCCGGTGCCGGTTCGTCGAAGTACATCGTCTTGACGACGCGCAGGTAATAATAGGCACCGATCGTCGACGCCGCGATACCGATCACCGCGAGCGGGAACAGCCCGGCCTTCACCGCCGCGTCGAACACCGCAAACTTCGCGTAGAAGCCGAACAGCGGCGGAATGCCGGCGAGGCTGAACATGAAGATCGCAAGCGCCGCGGCGAGGCCCGGACGGGTCCGCGACATCCCCGACAGCGAGGCGATGCTCTCCACCGGCTGGCCCGCCTCGTCACGCATCTGCAGGACGATGAGGAACGAGCCCAGCGTCATGGCGATGTAGATCGTCATGTAGGTCAGCACGCCCGCCACGCCCTCCGGCGTACCCGCCGCAAGGCCGACCAGCGCGAACCCGACGTTGTTGATCGACGAATAGGCGAGCAGGCGCTTGA
>FRDC01000975.1_pt1 | contig 58203 bp, 63 predicted proteins | sample 1106171 | NCBI WGS metagenome assembly FRDC01 (sample SAMEA3930566, study PRJEB13176) | freshwater metagenome | biome: Drinking water system; feature: drinking water; material: water | place: Singapore | collected 2014-12-20 | reverse complement strand
CGCATGAATTCCAATATTTATAGGGTCTCCAAGCATTTTGCAGGACTGACTATACTAGTAGAGCCGCTGCAATATGACGTCCTTCTTCCGCAAGGATATTAAAAGTGCGGCAAGCCGCTCTGGTATCCATTATTTCCATTCCAATCCCGGTTTTGGCTATTTGAGCAAGTAAGGAATGATTCGGGAAAATGTGTTTAGGGCCGGTGCCCAGGAGAATTATTTCCGGCGCCGCGGTTATTAATGCGTCAAAATGATGAAACTCCAGCTCTGCAATCGAAAAGACTGGCCAATTTTCAATTAATTGATTAGGCAAGACGATCAAGCTTTTTTCGTATCGAATCTGGTTTACTAAAACAAATCGCTCATCATATCCAGTAAAAAAAAATTGATGAGCATAGTTAGCTGGATGAAGTTTCATTATTTTGCGCCTTATTGAGTTTAGATCCTGAACATTTGCCGATTTCTCGGAAATCAACAAAGTCATTAAAAATTAAATCACTAAACAAGACTGTTCTGATGATAATTTTCTGTATTAATAGTTTTATTAGCAATTAATTCAACTAAATTCCCAAATGTTTCAAATGTTTTTGCGCTGATTTCATCATCATTTATTGAAATTGAAAATCTTTTTTCAATCGCGAGTAAAATCGCTACTACAGCAACAGAGTCCAGTTCAGGAATATTGCCGAGTAAAATGGTGTTCAGCTCCAACGAGTTTACGCGGTCATCGAGACCTAATACATCTTTGAGAATTTTTTTTAATTCAATTCCAATTTGATCGGTATTAACCACAGTAAAGAAATTATTTAAATAAAGTTGAAACTGGTGTGCATTATAAATTGTTTATGTCATGCAATTAACTAGGAAAACGTGATTAATTAAATGCACGAGCAAATTGTATCGTTGTGCGGTAATCGCGTCCTCGTCTATCGGATCGATATGCTCCGGTTACTGTGTTCGTGCGCCGCGGCTTTCATGATATTCATCGAATGAATCAGCATTTCCCTAGTTTGTTTTCCAAATTCAGGATACCCGCATAGCAGAGATCATTCTATGGTTGTATTTCAACGATAGAATTAATGCGCGCTAAGCCACGAATGATTTTTCCCGATTTATTCCGCACCTGAACTACTTGCCCTTCGGTGGCATCGGCTAGAGCTTGTCCTTCCGAACGGATACTGAAACCGCGGCCTTGAACAACCAGATTTACGGTTTGACCGCGTAATATGACATAAGGCGCGCGAAGCATCTGTGGGCGAATCGGTTGTCCAGCCGAGAGATTACTGGTCGCCACTTTACCAATCACTTGCGCAGTATCAGTAACAATCCCTTCCGGCATTTGAACGAGATTTACAGTTTGCAGGGCGACATCCTCGAAAGAGAGCGTCTGTCCACTTGAAACAGGGCGGGCAATGTGAAGCACTTCTGTCATTACACTTACTTCCGCCTGAACATAAATAGTCCAAGATTCCGGTTGATTATCGCAACGTACGCCAATTGAAGTTTTTCCCCATAAGCGGCTACCTGCTGGAATAAAAGTTTCTAGGTTCGAACATTGCGGTAATACAAGTTGCCGATCAATCTGGCCAACATTCACGATTACCTGCCCGGGTAAATTTGCGGTATTGCTATACAAAAAATGCTCAACCGCATTTCTGATAAGCGCAATTTCCTGATGTTGGCTACGCTTATTGTTCGGAGCAGCAAAGGTCTGAGCCGTTAAAACAACAATTAACAGAAGGCATCGCACTAAAACCAAGCATGATTTATTCATTTCAAATGGTCCGTTCATTATTGCCGCATTCGGCAAATATTGCCGTCCTAAAACACGGCTTTGAATTGCACTTCGTGATCAATCGAAAAAGTATATTCAAAGGATAACATCCATTCCCTGCTTTAATCAGGGAATAGCTTGCCAAGCTTAGCATTTATGATAGTTGGCATATTAAATGCTATCAGAAGAATGGAAATACTAACTGCTGGGTTAACAGAAAATGATCAACAAACTGGATAAAGAATTAAATTACCATCATCAAGCTTTAAGTTTACGAGTGGCACGGCAAGAATTACTTTCAAGCAATGTTGCAAACGCTGATACGCCAAATTTTAAGGCAAAAGACATTGACTTCACCAGCTTACTTAATCAGAAACTGTCATCAACTTCCAATCTGCAAGGTAAGTTAGCTTTGAATACGACATCTACTATGCACATAAATTCAAGTGCTGCTGGAATTTTTGGTGACAACATCTTGTATCGAGTTCCATTGCAGCCGAGTGCGGACGGAAACACGGTCGACATGGATATGGAACGTACTAGATTCGCAGATAACGCGATTAAATATGATGCGAGCATCACATTTCTGAATAATGAATTTAGAAACTTGGTTTCAGCAATGCAGGAGAGATAGAGAATGTCTTTATTTAATGTATTCGGTATCGCAAGTTCAGCCATGTCGGCACAATCACAGCGGTTAAATGTGGTTGCAAGTAACCTATCCAATGCCGACAGTGTGACCAGCTCAACAGGTGAACCATATCGGGGGCGCCAAGTGGTTTTCAGCACATTACCTACTGACGGGAATGGCGCGAGCGGAGTAAAAGTCGCTGGTATCGTTCACGATGCATCACCGATGCGTCAAATTTTTGATCCCAAGCATCCGATGGCCGATAAAAGCGGCTATGTGACGATGCCAAATGTCAATGTTGTCGATGAAATGGTGAATATGATGTCAGCCTCGCGTTCGTACCAGAATAGTGTCGATATGATGAATACGACGAAATCATTGTTACAAAAAACCTTGACAATCGGTCAATAAAGGAGAGGGTGATGGAATCAGCTCAACCAGTTAACTTGCAAACAATTGCATCGACTGTTACGACAGGGATTACAAACAAAAAAGATGCGGAGAATCCACAGGATCGGTTTCTAAAGCTTCTGGTTACTCAGATGAAAAATCAAGATCCGCTGAAACCGCTTGATAATGCAGAAGTGACCAGTCAAATAGCGCAAATCAGCACAGTTTCAGGTATTGATAAATTGAATTCCACCTTACAGAAATTAGTTTCCAGTTCGGAAGAGAATCGATCTGTCGAAGCGCTCGGAATGATTGGCCATCATGCATTTGTTCCCGGCAAATTAATAACGCTGGATAAAGATGGCGCGATCGCTGGCGTCAATTTGGAACAGGCGGTTGATCAGCTCAATGTAACGATCCTCGATAGTTCAGGCATCGAGGTCCGCAAGATGGAATTGGGCGTGCAGCCATCCGGAATTAGTACGATCGCATGGGATGGTATGACCAATAGCGGCTCGAAGGCGGCTGATGGTGATTATACTTTTGCTGTTACCGCAAAACAGGGTGGTAAGGATATTAAAGTTGATACGCTTTCATTTGGTCTCGTGCAAAGTGTGACGCCTGGGAAAGACGACACGCTGCTGGATATGGGAGATGAACTGGGAATGGTTAGCTTGGCAAACATTAAACAGGTATTTTGATAGGAGAACACAATGGGCTTTCAACATGGTTTAAGCGGACTGAATGCTGCGTCAACGAATCTGGATGTAATCGGCAATAATATTGCCAATGCGAACACCGCCGGGTTTAAGCAATCCATTGCGCAATTTTCTGACATTTTTGCGAATTCGATGGAAGGAACCGACAGTGCACAAATCGGTATCGGCGCGAAAATATCTTCAATAGCGCAACAATTCGGCCAAGGAAACATTACACCAACCAGCAACCCGTTAGACATTGCGATTCAAAGTCAGGGCTTTTTCCGGATGAGCGATAATGGGGCGGTCAGCTACAGCAGAAACGGACAATTTCATATTGATGATTCGGGGTTTATTGTCGATGCTTCCGGCGCCAATCTGACCGGTTATATGGCGGATGAAAATGGTGATATTCAAGCGGGTAGTATTCCGACAAACCTAAAATTCAGCACCGCTGATTTGGCACCACAGGCAACCACGACTTTCGATGTTGGATTCAATCTAGATGCCCGCAAGGTCGGAGTTGCAACCGCCTTTAGTGCGACCGATCCAAAAACCTATGAGAGCACTACTTCCGGAACCGTCATTGACAGCCTCGGCAATTCCCATGTTCTATCATTATTCTTCAAGAAATCAGATACGGTGGCGAAAACCTGGACCGCCTATGCAACGATTGATGGAAAAGTGACGACCGCCGGTTTGCCGGTAGGTGTCACTATTGCAGGAAATCCTTCTCAAACAATGGTGTTTGATGATGAAGGTGTTCTTGATGATAGTGTTACTCCAAATGCTACGAGTAAATTAGATGTTGAAATTGACTTCAGTGCAATTGATCCGCTCTTCAGCGGAAAAACGCCGCAAACCGTCAAGCTGGACCTCACCGCAGCAACGCAATTCGGATCGGCATTTGGTGTTAATGCATTAACGCAAGATGGTTATACATCAGGCCGTATGTCCGGTTTTACCATCAGTGCGGACGGTATCATTCTTGGCAATTATAGCAGTGGTCAAACTAAAACATTAGGGCAAATCGTTCTTGCGAACTTCGTCAATCCTCAAGGATTAGTGCCAATTGGTGATGGGCACTGGGCTGAGTCACCTGCATCCGGTGAGCCTCTGGTCGGAGTGCCAAAAACCGGAAATTTGGGATCCTTACAATCCAATGCCATCGAAGAATCGAATGTTGATCTTACAGCCGAGCTGGTAAAAATGATTTCAGCGCAGCGTATGTATCAGGCTAGTGCTAAACAAATTGAAACTCAAGATCAGATTATTCAAACCATTACTCAGATTTAGTGTTGATTTTGTGATGCAAACATCAGAATCATTTGGAGTTGCATAAAAAATGGATCGGCTAATTTATACCTCGATGACCGGCGCTAACCATACGCTGAATCAACAAGCAACAGTAGCTCATAATCTCGCGAATGCCTCAACCACCGGATTTCGCTCTGAAACAAACGCATTCCGTGCGGTACCCATATTTGGTGACGGCTTGCCAACGCGTGCTTTTGTTGTGGATACGACGACGGGTGCCGACTTCGCATCCGGACCGCTGGAGACGACTGGCCGTGATCTGGATGTTGCGGTCCGTGGTTCCGGCTGGATTACTGTACAGCTCGATAATGGTGAGGAAGCTTATACCAGAAATGGCAGCTTGCAAGTGAGTCCTAACGGTTTGTTATTAACGCACAATGGCTTGAAAGTAAAAGGAGCGACCGGTGGTTTTATTACAGTACCACCGGATTCACGCATTACCATCGGTGTGGATGGGACAGTATCCACGGTTCCATTAAACGCGCTACCGAATACTGTCGCGACGGTTGGGCGGATTAAATTAGTCGACCCGCCGGAGACTGATCTTGTTAAAGGCACCGATGGATTGTTCCGCCGGAAGGATGGCAAAGAAGCGCCAGCGGAAGCGAGAGTGCGCTTAATCGACGGTACATTGGAGGGGAGCAATGTGAATGTTGTCAACGAGATGGTGAGCATGATCGCTTTAGCGCGTCAGTTCGACATGCAGATGAAGATGCTTGATAACGCAGAGAAGAATGCGCAACAGGCAAGTCAGATTATGTTGGTAAGAGTTTAAGTCAATAATATTGAGGTCTATCATCAATGATACGTTCGTTATGGATTTCTAAAACCGGGCTGGAAGCACAACAAACCAAGCTGGATGTGATTGCCAATAATTTGGCAAACGTCAGTACCAATGGTTTTAAACGATCCCGTGCAGTATTTGAAGATTTACTGTATCAGACGATTCGGCAGCCAGGCGCACAATCGTCACAGCAAACCCAATTACCATCGGGGTTACAAATTGGCACCGGTGTCAAGCCGGTAGCGACAGAAACCATTTTCACCCAAGGTGTACCGCAACATACAGATAATCAGAGAGATGTTGCAATTCGTGGGGTTGGTTTTTTTCAAGTATTGATGCCTGATGGCACAACTGCTTATACCCGTGATGGGGCTTTTCAACTCGATCTCAACGGACAGCTTGTTACTTCCAGCGGGTATCCGGTGCAACCGGCCGTTGTTGTACCTCCTAATGCATTGGGTATTACGATTGCGCGAGATGGGACGGTGTCTGCCACAGTTCCCGGTGGTACTGGAACACAGCAGATTCAATTGGGTAACTTTCAGCTTGCGAGTTTCATTAACCCGTCGGGTTTGCAAAGAGTGGGAGAAAACTTGTACTTGGAAACAGCGTCTAGTGGCACACCAAATCAGAATGCCCCTGGAACCAATGGGTTAGGTGTGTTGGATCAGAATTATGTCGAAACATCCAATGTCAATGTGGTAGAAGAATTAGTGAACATGATCCAAACGCAGCGTGCCTACGAACTGAATTCCAAGTCAGTAGAAACATCCGATCAAATGCTGCAAAGATTGGCCCAGTTATGATGCGATTAATGGTCACGATGGATAAGTGCATACAAGTGATGATTCGTAGCGGGTTTTGGGTTTCACTTGCAATCATGATGCAGCTATCAGGTTGTGCCATGACGCCGGCGACCTCTACTTACCAACCCAATACATTGCGCCCATTTCATCAAAGTTTGGCAGTTACCCAGCCGAATGGATCAATTCTTCAAGCGCTCAATAGCACCACGGGCGGGGTTCGCTATACACCGTTATTCGAGGACAGGAGAGCGCGAGGTGTTGGCGATACGATCATCGTTACATTGAATGAAAGAACCAATGCCAGCAAAAGCTCCGGAAGCAATGTCGATCGATCAGGCAGCATTGACTTTTCAGTACCCAGCTTGCTAGGGGTGCCGTTAAAACTGTTGACCAAACACGCAACGATGGAAGCAAAAGCCAATAACAAATTTGATGGTGGTGGCGAAAGTTCGAGTAAAAATGATTTCAAAGGCACGATTACGGTCACAGTCATCGAAGCATTGCCGAATGGAAACCTTGTTGTAAGTGGAGAAAAACAAATCGGTATCAATCAGGGACAAGAGTTTATAAGACTTTCTGGAGTAGTCAATCCGATTCATATTATGGCCAATACCATCTCTTCAACTCAGATTGCGGATGCACGCATTGAGTATCGAGGTAATGGATATATCGATGAGGCGCAAACGATGGGATGGTTGTCCCGATTCTTTCTTAATGTATCACCATTCTAATTCCATACAAACGCTTATCTATTTGAACAAGATTTGATTATGAGAAGAATTAATAAAGTCTTCGTTTGGATTTTGATACTCGGTTTATTGCTACCCAGTATCAGTATCGCTGATCGTATTAAGGATCTGGCGTCCATCCAAGGTGTTCGTAACAATCAGTTAATTGGATACGGGCTGGTTGTAGGGCTGGACGGTAGTGGTGATATGACAACGCAAACACCTTTTACCGTTCAAAGTGTGATCAGCATGCTGGGTCAGCTTGGGATCAATTTGCCTCCCGGAACCAATTTGCAGTTGCGGAATGTTGCTGCAGTCATGGTAACGGCAACACTGCCAGCATTTGCAAAACCTGGGCAACAGATTGATGTAACCGTTTCATCAATGGGAAATGCGAAGAGTTTGCGCGGAGGTACTTTGTTGATGACGCCATTGAAAGGTGCCGACAATCAAGTGTACGCGATGGCGCAAGGGAGTATTTTGGTCGGTGGCATTGGCGCAGCTGCGGGAGGAAGCAGCGTGCAAGTCAATCATCTCAGTGTAGGTCGGATTAGTGGCGGAGGATTAGTTGAGCGAGAAATTCAGACATCTGTTGGACAAGGTGATTTTGTCAATCTGGAGTTGAATTCAACGGATTTCTCAACAGTGAATCGAATCGTCGAAGCAATCAACAAAATCTATCCATCGGCTGCTGCTGCAGTTGACGGGAGGGTCGTACAAGTGAAAGCGCCGGCTGATAATAATCAGCGGATTACTTTTATCTCTCAAATTGAAAGTATAGATGTGATACCGGCGAAAGCGCCTGCCAAAGTAATTGTCAATTCGCGTACTGGTTCCGTGGTGATGAATCAGTCCGTAACTCTCGAAACGAGTGCAGTTGCACATGGAAATCTATCGATAATCATCAATACAGAACCGGTTATTAGTCAACCCGGACCATTTGCGCAACGAGGAGAAACAGTCGTTACCCAACGTTCCCAAGTTGAGATTCGTACTGACGAAGGAAATTTAATGCTGCTGCCAAATGGGGCTGATTTAGGTGAAGTTGTGAAAGCTTTAACAGCAATCGGCGCAACAACACAAGATCTTCTGTCTATCTTGCAAGCTTTAAAAGCAGCAGGTTCACTACGTGCTGATTTGGAAATTATTTAACCTATTGATTAAAATAATATGATTATTTCTCCCGATATTTCGAGCAAGCTTGCTATTGATACCAAAAGCCTCAATGATTTAAATGGCATGGTCGAGCGAGATCCAGATCAAGCTTTGCACAAGGCTGCGCAACAATTTGAAGCTTTATTTATGAATATGCTTCTTAAAAGTATGCGTGATGCTACCCCGAAAGATGGTTTATTTGAAAGTCGGCAGACACAATTCTTTACGCAGATGTATGACCAGCAACTTGCACAGCAATTGTCGACACGCGGAATAGGGATTGCCAGCATGATGGTTAAACAATTAAACAGAAGTGCTGAGCAACCGACCCCAGCTCAGACGATAAACCAAACAGATACGATCTTGTCTTCCTTGCACACTATCAATCAATCATCTTTAGCTAAAACCGGGCACCCTAATGACAAATCGGAAAGCTTATGGCCAGGTGCTTTAAATTCTATGAAGCCGGCTGTACCGGTAAATAGCACAAATTCTGCTAATGAGTTTTTTAATCATCCTGTCAAAAGGAATCCTCAATCAGGGAATCCATCGAATGCATCTGCTAATTTTATTGAAATGCTGCTTCCGCATGCAAGAACAGCTGCACAATCAACAGGAATCCCTCCGCATTTCATGCTGGCTCAAGCTGCGCTTGAGAGCGGCTGGGGTAAGCATGAGATACGATATGCTGATAACAGTCCTAGCTATAATTTATTCGGAATTAAAGCCGGCGCGAATTGGAAGGGTGATGTCGTTGAAACGGTAACCACGGAATATGTCAATGGCGTGCCACAAAAAACTGTAGAAAAGTTTCGTGCATATAGTTCATATGCGGAAGGGTTCCATGACTATGCGAGATTACTATCCGATAATCCGCGCTATGCAAAAGTCTTGCAATCAACAGATGCAGTGTCATTTGCTAACGGTCTTCAGCGTGCCGGTTATGCGACTGATCCTAAATATGCCGAGAAACTGATTCGAATACTTAATAGTGAAAAGTTGCAAAGCCGTGAATTCATTTAGCAAGCAAGCTTATCAATTCTTTTATGATCTTGCCGATATCAGTTCAATATTAATTAATTTAAAGAATTAGTTATAAATTATGGGAAACAGTATTCTTGATGTTGGATTTTCGGGGTTATTAACGTCACAAAATCAATTGTTGACGACAAGTCATAATATTAGTAATGCAAATACGCCCGGTTTTAATCGTCAGAAAGTGATACTAACCACGAATACCTCGCAATCCACTGGCGCGGGGTTTGTTGGGCGTGGTGTCGCTGCAGCGACTGTTCATCGCATTTATAATCAATTTCTGGTTGGCCAGTCATTGCAAATCCAAACGCAGAGTCAAGCGCTGGATAGCAATTATACTGAGATAAAACAACTGGATAATATGTTTGCTGAAACCACATCCGGACTTTCCCCAACACTGCAAAACTTTTTTACTGCCATACAGGACGTTGCTACAAATTCATCGGTTATACCTTCAAGGCAATCGATGTTAAGTAATGCTGAGGCGCTTGTTTCGCGTTTTCACAGCATGGATCAGCGTATTACGCAGATTAAAGATGGCGTCAATACACAGATAACCAGTGCGGTTACAGAGATTAACTCTTTGGCTGAACAAATTTCCCAGATTAATCAGCAAATAATTTGGGCGGAAGGTGCTGCAGGCGGCCATCCAGCTAATGATATGCTAGATCAGCGTGATGATCTTATTAATCAGTTAAATAAAATAATTAATACCGACACAGTTCGCCAAAGTGACGGTACTGTGAATGTTTATGTCGGATCAGGTCAAGCGCTGGTTGTTGGTGGGCAAACACTAACGCTTCAAGCGATGAAATCACCCGATGTTCCCGAGAAATTAACAATAGGGTTGATGAATGGTTCAAGTGTAGTACAGTTACCGGAGAAACAGATTTCTGGGGGGACTTTGGGTGGACTCTTAGCGTTTCGCAATGACTCACTCGATAAAGCCCATAATGCGCTGGGAAGAATCGCAATCAATTTGGCGCAAACATTTAATGCGCAGCATCAGTTAGGCATGGATCTGAATGGTGACATGGGAGGTGCATTTTTTAATTTGCCAACTCCTAAAGTAATTTCTGCATCAATCAATAACATCGCTTCGAATATCACTTCACAAATCACCGACTATAGTGCTTTAACAACAAGCGATTATCAGTTTTCTTTTGATGGTACGAATTACACATTGACCAGATTATCCGATAACACCTCGACAACACCGACGAATGTGTTTCCTATAACACTCGATGGAATATCGGTATCCGCCGCTACGATGCTGGCGAACGAAAGATTTCGTATACAACCGACCGTCAATGGTGCTAAGGATATTGGTGTCAATATTACCGATACCACTAAAATTGCGGCAGCTGCTCCAAATCGCACCAGCGCAGCTTTGACCAATACTGGCACCGGAAAAATTAGCGCTGGATCGGTCAATCCCTTACCTCTGGACACTAATCTCCAACAACCGCTCACCATAACATTTGGAACTCCACCGAGTACCTTTGATGTAGCAGGTATTGGTACTGGACTGCCGGTGACTGGTCAAGCGTATTCTTCTGGTGCTGACATCAGTTTTAATGGTTTTACTTTTCAAATTAGCGGGAGCCCAGCGGCGGGGGATGTTTTTACAATAACACCAAATAACAGCGGCGTTTCAGATAATCGCAATATCCTGCAGCTGGGGGCATTGCAATCCACTAATACCATTCAGAATGGCACTGCGACTTACCAATCTGCCTATGGGCAACTGGTCAGCGAGATCGGTAATAAAACCCGAGAATTGGAAGTTACGAGTAAAGCGCAAGCCAATTTATTGACACAAACACAGAATTCTATCCAATCGGTTTCAGGTGTTAATTTGGATGAAGAGGCAGCAAATTTGCTACGATTCCAACAGGTTTATCAAGCCTCGAGCAAGGTCATTGAATTAAGTAAGACTTTGTTTGATTCGATTCTTCGATTTGGTTAATTTCGATTGATGGGAAGGAAAGGCGATGCGTATCAGTACGAATACAATGTACGAAAGTGGCACCAATATGATGCTGCAGCAGCAGGAGAAGCTGATGAAAACACAACAACAGCTTTCCACTGGTAGAAGAATTCTTACACCCTCTGATGACCCAATCTCTGCAGCTCAAGTATTAAATATTGCGCAATCAGCATCGCTTAATGAACAATATTCCGTGAACCGGACCAGTGCCAATTCGTCGCTGGCGCTAGAAGAAAACGTTTTGAGAAAAGTAACGACGGTGCTTCAAGATCTGCACAGCGCAGCGGTATATGGCGGAAATTCATCGCTAACCGATAATGAACGGAAAATCCTGGCGACGGAATTACGCAGTCATTTGGAATCTCTTGTTGGTCTGGCAAATACCACTGATGAGAAAGGGCAGTATCTATTCTCGGGATATCAGGCACATACCAAGCCCTTTGTACAGACCGGGCTTGCTGTTGCTTATGCTGGAGACCAAGGACAGCGAATGAATCAAGTCGGTCCTGCACGTCAGCTTGCTGTAAGTGATTCAGGGACGGATATTTTTGAACGTATCAAGAATGGTAACGGTGTTTTCTCAACGGCTGCCGATTCTTTAAATACCGGCACTGGCGTTGTCGATGTGGGTTCGGTGATAACTCCAGCAAGCCTTACCGGCGATAATTACGAGATAACTTTTAATGTGTCTGCTGGCGTGACTACTTACGATATTGTGAATACCACAACTGCTGCAACTGTTTCAACCGGAAATCCTTACACGAGTAACAGTGCCATTAGTTTTGCTGGCATGCAATTGAGTATCAAGGGTGACCCAGCCAATGGCGATAAATTTACTGTTTCGCCAAGCCAGAATCACAGTATTTTTAATACCGTGAGCGATTTGATTACAGCGCTTGAAACGCCAGCGAGCGGTCAACCTGGGGGAACACGGCTGGCGAATAGTCTGAAATCGGTACTACAAAATGTTAACAATAGTTTGGAACATGTACTCGCGAAGCAAGCGTCAATTGGCGCCAGATTGCAAGAAATCGAAACACTTGAGAGTGTTGGCGATGATCAGAATATTCAATTTCAACAATTACTTTCAAGCTTGCAGGATGTGGACTTTGCGAAATCAATCTCGGATCTGAATAGACAGCAACTTTATTTGGAAGCGGCGCAACAATCCTATGTTAAGGTATCCGGTTTGTCACTGTTTAATTATATTTAGCGCTGCTTTATCTAATTGTTTTTCCGTTGAAAACTAATCCCTTGGTTGCCGATATCCTGGCGGATTTGACAGCCGTCAAAATGAATTTTTTCAATGAGCTTATAGGCTGATTGCTGAGCGAGTTTAATATTTTCGCCTAACGACGTTACACATAGTACGCGGCCGCCAGCTGTAACAAGTTCATCGCCGCCTTGTCCTCCAAAAGCTGTACCGGCCTGAAAAATATGAAAATCGTCGGTATGTTCTTGTGCGGTAATTAATTCTTTCAAGCCACTAATGACATCATTCTTTCTTGGGTTCTCAGGGTAACCTGCTGCTGCCATGACTACGCCAAGCGCCGTTCGGCGATCCCACTCGATATCCGCAGTATCCAAAGTACCGTTAACTGCGTGCTCAATGAGCGAAAGCAAATCACTTCTTAAACGCAGCAGTATTGGCTGAGCCTCAGGATCGCCGAGGCGGCAATTAAATTCCAATACTTTAGCCTGATTCTCAGGTGTAATCATTAAGCCTGCATATAGAAAGCCGGTGTAGGTGATCCCTTCCTTCTTCATGCCACTAATCACCGGATCAATAATATTGCGCATGATTTGGGCGTGCAAGCTGGGAGGTACAAACGGCGTAGGTGAGTAGGCACCCATGCCACCCGTATTGGGTCCAAGGTTTCCATCCAAGAGGCGTTTATGATCCTGGCTGGTTGCTAAGGGTAGAATGTGGATACCGTCGGTGACGACGATAAAGCTGACTTCTGTTCCTTCAATATATTCCTCAATAATAATCTCGCTACCGGCAGCACCGAGATGATTTTCAACGAGTAGCGTATTCACGGCAGCATGCGCTTGATCAGCGGTTCTGGCAATGATCACGCCTTTTCCCGCCGCCAAGCCGTCTGCTTTAATAACTAAAGGCGCTGCGCCATGCTGATCGATGTAGGCATGCGCTAGATCCGGTTGGTTAAAACTACAGTAGGCAGCCGTTGGAATGTGATGCCGCTTCATGAAGTTTTTTGCGAAAGTTTTCGATGTTTCAAGCTGTGCAGCTTGTTGTGTCGGGCCAAAAATTTTTAAGCCGGCAGCTTGAAATTCATCAACGATTCCCGCAGCCAGCGGAATCTCTGGTCCCACGATTGTTAATGCAATTTGTTCTTTCTTTGCGAATTCAATTAACTCGGGAAACGAAGTTATCGGGAGATTCTCGAGCGCTTGTTCCAATCCGGTGCCGGCATTTCCCGGAGCAACATAGACTTTATGTACTCGCGGCGATAAGCTGAGTTTCCATGCTAACGCATGTTCTCTGCCACCACTGCCAATCACTAATAGTTTCATGGATTTAATATCATTTAATGTCTGAAATGCCGGATGCCGGTGAATACCATCGCGACGCCGTGTTCATCGGCAGCAGCGATAACTTCATCGTCGCGGATACTGCCGCCCGGTTGAATGATTGCTGTGGCGCCAGAATTAATTACAACATCGAGTCCATCGCGAAACGGAAAAAATGCATCCGATGCAACGACCGATCCCGAAAGCGAGAGTTGAGCTTGCTGCGCTTTGATTGTTGCGATGCGAGCGCTATCAACGCGGCTCATTTGGCCGGCGCCGATGCCTACGGTTTGACCACCGCGGCAAAAAACAATAGCATTTGATTTAACGAACTTTGCGGCGCGCCAAGCAAATAATAAATCGTCCAATTGCTGTTGTGAGGGTTTTACTTGCGTAACGACGCGAAGGTCGGAAGCGGTGATGTTGTGGATGTCCGGTGTTTGAACCAGTAAGCCGCCACCCACCTTCTTCAAATCGTAATTATGATATCCGGCTTGGAGCGGTACTATCAGTAATCGGATATTGTTTTTTTGCGTAAAGATTTGTTGTGCCTCAGGCGATATCTCGGGTGCGATGACCACTTCGACAAATTGTTTCAGAATGGCTTCAGCAGCGGCAACATCGATCATTCTGTTAAATGCAATAATACCCCCAAAGGCGGATACCGGATCTGTGGCAAAAGCGAGCTGATAAGCGCGCAATACAGTCTCAGCAATCGCTATACCGCATGGATTGGCGTGTTTCACAATCACACACGCGGGTTTATCAAAAGTCTTGACGCATTCCCACGCCGCATCGGTATCAGCGATATTGTTATAGGATAATTCTTTCCCTTGCAATTGACAGTAATTCGCCAGACTGCCCGGGGTTGTAGTTTCGTCTCGGTAAAAAGCCGCCTTCTGATGAGGATTTTCACCATAACGCAAATGTTGAGCGATCTTGAAGTTTAAATTCAGAGAATCAGGAAAATCTTTGCGGTGATGGTTATCATCCAAAGCAGTAAGATAATTGCTGATAGCGCTATCGTATGACGCCGTATGTGTAAACGCTTTTTTTGCAAACATAAAACGCGCCGTCAGGCTGGTTGATCCGCGGTTGATTTCTAGTTCCTGGCATAATAAAGGATAGTCTTGAGGATCGGTCACGATGGTTACTTTTTGATAATTTTTAGCCGCAGCGCGAACCATGGTAGGGCCGCCAATATCGATATTTTCGATAGCCTCTTCCAGGGTGCAATCAGGTTTTGAAATTGCTTGCTTGAAGGGATAAAGATTAACAACAACCAGATCAATATTCGGAATTGATCTTGCGATCAGTGTCTCCTGATGCTCCGGAACATCATTCCGCGCTAAAATACCGGCGTGAATCTTTGGGTGCAAGGTTTTGACTCTACCATCCAGTATTTCGGGAAAATCAGTATATTGACCAACTTCAACCACAGGTAATCCAGCTTCTAGCAACAATTTTGCAGTGCCGCCGGTTGACAGCAGCGTAATCTGATATTTAATTAGCTGTTGCGCAAGAGGAATCAGTCCAGTCTTGTCTGAGACGCTTATAAGTGCATATTTTATAGTCATTTAATTTGATATTGTTTCATTTTCTGACGTAGCGTATTACGATTGATTCCTAGTAATTCGGCTGCTCGTGTTTGGTTTCCCTCTGTATGTTGCATCGCGATTTCAATTAATGGTTTTTCAACACTGTGAATGACCATGTTATAGAGATGCCCAGGTTTCTCACCATCCAAATCTTTGAGATAACTACCAATGGCTTTACGTATACAGGATGCAATTTCGTTTTCTTTGATTGCATTCATAAACTGATCACTCTCCCTCTTTGATGTATCTCAATCGGTGCCCGATCTCAGCTAATTTCGAGAAAAATGCGTTGGTTTCCGAAATTTGTTGGTTACTCGATTGCAATTGGTTCATCGATTGACGGAAGTTTGCAGAGCCCATCAATCCTTTGGTATACCACGATATATGCTTCCGGGCGATGCGAACCCCCGAATACTCACCGTAGAATTCATAAAGATCATATAAATGCTTAATCAGCACTTGGTGTATTTCGGCTACTTCAGGCGCCGGAAGCTTTTGCCCGGTGGAGAGGAAGTGGTCAATTTCACGGAAGATCCAAGGTCTGCCCTATGCGGCACGACCGATCATAATTGCGTCAGCCTTGGTATACGCCAGTATTTCTTGGGCTTTTTCGGGAGTGGTTATATCACCATTCGCGATAACCGGGATGTTGATGGCTGCTTTAACTGCTGCGATGGTGTCGTACTCGGCAGTGCCGGTATATGCGCATGCGCGAGTGCGGCCGTGAATTGCCAGTGCTTGCACACCGGAATTTTCTGCAATGCGTGCAACGGATAATGCATTTTTGTGTTGTTTATCCCAACCGGTGCGTATTTTAAGTGTTACCGGCACGTCAACGGCGTTCACAACAGAATCAAGAATACGTCCGACTAATTTTTCGTCTTGCAATAGGGCCGATCCTGCCATTACATTACAGATCTTTTTGGCGGGACAACCCATATTAATATCGATAATTTGCGCACCGTTGTCTACATTATATCGGGCTGCGGTCGCCAACATCTGTGGATCAGCACCCGCAATCTGAACAGAAATGGGCGAAACCTCGCCATCGTGATTCGCGCGCCGTTGTGTTTTTATCGAGCCCCAGAGTAAAGAGTTGCTGGATACCATCTCCGATACAGCCATACCAGCCCCCATTTTTTTGCATAGCTGCCTGAAAGGGCGATCAGTTACACCAGCCATTGGAGCAACAATCAGTTTGTTTTTCAATAAATGGGGGCCAATCTGCATAACGAAATATAAGTACGAATGATGGTAATGTTATGATCAGTAATTAGATTTCTATGAGAATAATTGGATTTGCTGATAGCGGTAGTTCGCTTCTGCTTTCCTGTTCACTAACGCTAAGACGGTAATAAGGAGCTTTGACATCAAATTAACCACGCACCCCAAATATCATTCGGCGCGCCACGAAATGCTTGAGCGAAGGAATGCAATCCAGGGTGCTGAGTCCTAATCCGCAAGCTTGCTGTAGCAGCCTGTTATTATTCGAGAAAATCTTTATTAGAGAATCTGTGAAAATGCGGCCACCGCTGCTATCGATTATTCTATTCTGACGAAATTTACTGAGCATACCAGCCGAACCGATGTCTTGCGATCGGCCCGGAGCACTAATGATTTCTCTTGCCAATTCATACGCATCGCGCAAACCAAGGTTAAATCCCTGCCCAGCGACGGGGTGCAAGGTTTGTGCCGCATTTCCGATCAATGCAACCCTTTGCGCAGTTGTAGTGGAAGCGTATTTAAGAGTTAACGGGAAAGCTGAACGTTTTCCTGCATGAATTAATTTTCCGAGTCTGTCACCAAAATGTTGGTGTAGGCGAACCAGAAAAGCAGGAGCATCCAGAGCCATAATCTCTTTAACGGCTTGCGGGGAAACGGTCCAAACTAACGCGAAATTTTCCCCATTGGGAAGCATTGCGACAGGGCCATCCGATGTGAAGCGTTCATAAGCAATGCCCGTTTGCTTTTGGGTGGCTTGGATATTCGCTACGACAGCCCATTGATGGTAATCATGAATTGTGTATGTGAACTCTGGAATTTGCTTAGCCAAATGACCGCCATCAGCGATAACAATAAGTTTTGCATTGATGGTTTTTTCTTCATTTCGATGGGTAAAAAAAACTTTACCTTGGTTTTTAGTTGTTTCAAGCTGATTAACGGTTGCACCGGTGAGATAAACAGAATTATTTTCCAGTAAAAGCTGATGCATCGCACAAAAGAGATCATGAAAATTCACAACAAAACCAAGTGCAGGTACATCGGCGTCGCCAGACGCTAATACTGTTTCGCCAAAAACGCCGCGATTGGAAATATGAATCGTTTTAATGGGTGTGATTTGAGAAAGGTAGCGCCATACTCCAAGCTTATCCAGTATCAGTTGAGTTCCATACGATAATGCCAGAGGCCTTGGGTCGTCGTCTTTCTCAGGAATATTGCGCGCTTCGAGTAGGATACTTGAAATATTTGTTTGCCGAAGAGCCAGCGACAAAGCCATACCTACCGGACCACCGCCAATAATAACGACATCGTAATGATCAGCGATCATAAATTCGCACTTTTGAAAAATTAACAGCGTATCAACAACAGATAACAAACTTCAGACGATGACATTCAAGGAGATCGATAAGGCAGCTTACCAACAAAAAGCCATATCAGCAAAGTAAGCCCGCCACTAAGTTACAAGGATATCATAGAGCATTTAATGTTGGAATCGGGGATGTTGGCATTGATAGGCGAATCACAAGACGGAAATGTCACTAAGATTGTATAATCCTGCGACTTATCCAAAGATTCCAGGCCATCAAACCTAGTGTTTAAATTGTATCGGTTAATCGATGGTATTGGGCATAAGTCGTATATTGTTTCAAAGAGCTAAAAGGATATTGGTATGTTGAGGTTGCTGAGTTACAAATTGCTGCGCTGTTTGGTCGTTATGACTCTCTTTGTTACAGAGAGTGCTTGGTCGCAAAGTCAGGATGCTGAATTGATTAATGCGGTCGATAAATCCAATTTTTCTCGTGTAAGAACAATATTAGAATCCCAAAGTGTTGATAAAGAAAAACTAAATCAAGCGCTTCAGATTGCTGTTAAGAGAGGGAATGCTGAAATTGTTGAGTATATCCTGCAGCGGGAAGTGGATATCGAGCAGCACAACGAGAATAGCTATACGGCTTTACTGCAAGCAGCGAGAGATGGCCGTGAACAAATTCTGCAACTATTGTTAGCCGCAGGGGCTGATGCACATGCCGTATCGGATGATGGCAGTACGGCTTTAATGCTGGCTGCAGAGAAAGACCGGAGAAAGGTGATTGATTTACTGCTGGCAGCAAAGGTTGATGTTAATGCCAGAAGAAATGATGGCATGACGGCGTTGTTACTGGCAGCGCAAGAAGGGCACAAACAAACCATACAAACATTGGTTAACGCTAACGCGAATGTCAATTATCAACTGGAAAACGGAGCTACAGCGTTAATGATGGCGGCACAACATGGCAATCTCGGCGCTACTTATGCACTCGTAGCGGCGAAGGCGGATTTGAATCTTAAGGCTAACAACGGTGTAACGGCATTGTTACTCGCCAGTCGATATGGGCATCGGGAGATATCGGAATTATTGAAAAAAGCAGGCGCAAGATAATCAATTTAATCAGTTCTTAAGATCAATTGGATTACGGGAATAGATAAATGGCACAATATTTGTCTGAAATCATAAAGGAAAGAATACCCATGAGATTTTCGTTTGTAATAGGGTTGGTGGTAGTAACTACATTAATTGCAGGCTGCGGCGAATCACAGAAGAGTGGCAAGCAGGATGCTAGCGAGACTTCGATGCCGCTCAGTGAAATTACCAAGCTTGGTGAAATTCCTTCATTCATGAGCGAAGGATTGTCGGAAGAAGAAAAATCAGAATTAAAGCAACAAATCATGCCGCATGGTATTGACGATGTCAGCGTGGCTGAAGAAAAATTCAAAGCGCTTACGGAAAATGCAAAAGCCGGAGATCCGGTTGCGCAGAATAATTTAGGTGTTATGTATTACACCGGAGAAGCAGTATCGAAAACCGCGAGCGGTCAGATCTTGAATAATGATCCGGAGCTTGCCGCAGGATGGTTTTACCGCGCCGCGGAGCAAGGTTATGCCGACGCTCAATTCAATTTAGGGTTGATGTATGTCAATGGGGAAGGTGTCCCGCAAGATCTTGAACAAGCAGTGGAATTATTTCGTAAAGCTGCCGAGCAAGGGCATGTCGATGCACAAAATAATTTGGGAGCCATGTACTTTATCGGGGAAGGTGTAGAGCGAAATATCAATAAAGCTATTGAATGGTTTGAAAAAGCAGCGGCCCAGGGTAACGAAGAAGCCCGAGCTAATTTGGAAGCAATAAAAGCAGCAGAGAAATAATTTCTCTTTTTATTCTATGAGAATCGAATGATATCAATCAACCTGGATCCCGATTTGGAAACGCTCAAGCGATAGTTACCTCATCGGAAAGATAAACATCCTGGATGGCATGGAGTAGTTTGACACCTTCAGCAAACGGTTTCTGAAACGCTTTTCGTCCGGAAATCAATCCCATGCCGCCAGCGCGTTTATTTATTACCGCTGTTCTGATAGCCTGATGTAAATCGTCGCTTCCCGACTCACCGCCGGAATTGATCATGCCGATTCTGCCCATGAAGCAATTGGCAACTTGGTAACGGACAAGATCAATGGGGTGCTCCGTCGTAAGATCGGTGTAGACTTTCGGGTGGGTTTTGCCGAATTTGAGCGCAGTATAACCGCCGTTGTTAGTTGCCATTTTTTGCTTAACGATATCGGCGCCGATGGTCACAGCCAGGTGATTTGCTTGTCCTGTCAAATCAGCGCTGACATGAAAATCTTTATCGGCAGTTTTAAATGCGGAATTACGGGTATAAGCCCATAGAATCGTGACCATTCCTAAGTTGTGGGCATGCTCAAATGCTTCTGAAACCTCTAGTATCTGGCGCCGTGATTCATCGGATCCGAAAAAAACCGTAGCGCCGACAGCGCAAGCGCCTATATCAAAAGCTTGATCGATGCTGGCGAAAAGCGTTTGGTCGAATTTATTCGGGTAAGTGAGCAATTCGTTATGGTTGATTTTTAGGATCATTGGGATTTTATGGGCGTATCGGCGCGCTATGATTCCCAATACACCCAGTGTCGATGCAACGCCATTGCAACCGCCCTCGATAGCGAGTTCGGCAATATTTTTGGGGTCAAAAAACATCGGATTGGGCGCGAAGGAAGCGCCAGCCGAATGTTCTACACCTTGATCGACAGGTAGCAAGGATAAGTAACCGGTGCCCGCCAGCCTGCCGTGATTATAAAGTGCCTGAAGATTACGCAATACGCCGGGTTTCCGATTGCTCAAGCTCATCACTCGGTCAACGAAATCCGCACCAGGTAGCGCCAAGTCATTTTTAGAGATGGTGTGACAAATATGATTCAGGAGTGTGTCACTTTCATTGCCAAGAATATCCGTAATGTTTGCCATTGCAACTCCTTCGTTGTGATAAACGCATGATAGTCGAGGATGAGAAGATATTACGCTAAGTCGCTTTGCAAGAAAATAAGAATTTACCTTGATTCGTCAAGTGCCGCTAAGAGAACTGAAATAACCTGAGGTCTTAATTACTATGTGTCGATTTTTTCTTTGAGAGAAATCTATCAATAGATTAAAAAATGATTCGAACAACCAGAAACCAAACAGTTCGCATTTGTAATCGGTGTTTGATTCTGATTCAAGCAGGGAAGAGGTGACAAGTTGTTTTGGCAATTAAATATTCTTGCCTTTGTAGTTGGCACTTTTCTGCTACAGCAACAGGCTGATTTGCCTGCCGTCGATAAAGCTGGGTGGTTGTTACCGGTACTATTGTTACCTCCATTGCTCTGGCGTTTACAGTCCCAAGTTGGCATTGCAGTTGGAAGGGTCTTGATCTGGATTCTCATCGGAATAGCCGGTTTTTTCTGGGCAGCCGCAGTTGCTCACTGGCGTTTATCCGATCAGTTGCCGGAAAGCTGGGAACGGCGTGATATCCAAGTGATTGGGGTAATCGCCAGTATTCCCAGCCCAAACGAGTTGGGTGTGCGCTTTTATTTTGATATTGAGGAAATTATTACAGAAGAGGCAGTCGTGCCTCAACGCGTGGCGCTAACTTGGTATAAGGAATCTTTACAAGCTAATCGACAAGCTGAACATCCAGTGCTTCAAGCCGGTGAAAGGTGGCAATTAACCGTACGGCTTAAGCGGCCCCATGGCAATGCTAATCCACATGGTTCGGATTACGAGGTATGGGCATTGGAACGAAACATCAGAGCCATGGGGTATGTTCGAAAATCCGAAGAGAACCACCGTCTGGACAAGCTGGTTTTCAAACCAAGCTATTTGATAGAAAGAATCCGCGAGACTATTCAGCAAAATCAGATCCATTATCTGGCTGACCGCCCCTATGCGGGGATCTTGAGTACATTGGCGACAGGCGACCAGTATCGGATTCCACGTGAACAATGGCAAGTGTTGATACGAACTGGTACGAGTCACTTAATGGCTATTTCCGGTTTACATATCACAATGGTTTCCAGTTTGATCTTTGGATTGGTTTATTGGTTATGGCGCTGGAATTCTTACCTGACGCTGAGAATTCCCGCTAGGCGAGCAGCGGTTCTAGCGGGGTTGATCGCCGCTTTCGGGTATGCGTTGATATCTGGTTTCGCGATTCCGGCACAGCGAGCATTTTGTATGCTGACGGTGATGGCCATCGCTATCTGGAGGGGGCGGCAAAATTCTGCAAGCGGGATTTTGGCGTGGGCGTTATTTTGGGTTGTATTACTGGATCCATGGGCGGCTATTTCTCCTGGGTTTTGGTTATCATTCGGTGCAGTTGCCATAATTATGCTGGTAACAGTCGGGCGACTCGGAAAATTTCATTGGTTAAGCGGGTGGTTACGGATACAGTGGGCGATTACGCTCGGTCTGATACCCATCCTTTTAGCACTGTTTCAACAAATATCGCTGGTGTCGCCCATTGCGAATGCGATTGCCATACCGCTAATCAGCCTGGTAGCTGTCCCGCTCACGTTAGTTACTGTTATCTTGCCATTCGAGTTTCTGTTGCATGTGGCTCATGATGCATTAGTTATTGTGATGAGTTTTCTCAACTTTCTCAGTGAACTCCCGCAGGCAATATGGTTACAACACTCCCCGCCATTTTGGACGATAGTCACTGGTTTTATCGGGGTTCTTTGGATATTGTTGCCAGGCAGTATTGGTGGTTTGGGATGGTTAAGAGGATTTCCTGCCCGTTGGTTAGGCTTCTTGGTCATGTTACCTATGTTCTTGGTGCAACTGCCGAAACCTAAAGCGGGCGAATTATGGCTCACGGTTCTCGATGTTGGGCAGGGATTGGCAGTTGTTGCGCGTACCGAACAACATGCTTTACTGTTCGATACTGGCCCGAAACTGGGAGAAACTGATAGCGGCCGACGTATTATTGTGCCTTTTTTGTACAGTGAAGGGATACGGCGATTGGATGTTTTAATGGTATCTCATGCTGATTCAGATCACAGCGGAGGTGCGTTGTCGGTATTGGCAGGAATACCTGTAGAAAAAGTGTATTCATCGCTAGATCCTGATCATCCGATCCGGCAATCCGCTTCCAGCAACTTGTTGTGCCATGTTCCCCAAACTTGGCAGTGGGATGGCGTGCAATTTGAAGTGTTGCATCCATTAAAAAAGGATTACCTAACGTTAAAAGGTAAAAATAATAAAAATAATTGTGTTTTAAAAATTACCACTGTACATGGCAGTGTGCTGCTGCCAGCGGATATTGAAAGCATAGATGAACAGGCGATTCTTGCAAGAAGTTCCGCTAATTTAGCAGCAACGGCATTAATTGCACCGCATCATGGCAGCATGACGTCATCGACCGGTGCGTTTGTTAAGAGTGTAAATCCTAGGGTGACAGTTTTCACGGTTGGTTATCTAAATCGCTACGACCATCCAAACGATGCAGTTATAGAACGCTATCAGCACTTAGGTAGCAAATTAATGAGAAGCGATCGAGATGGCGCTGTTATGTTACGTTTTGCAGATCAACAATTAGTGATTGATAGTTGGAGAAATTTATATCGGCGATATTGGCATCAGCGCTTTCCCGGATATGACAAACCTGATGTGCGAGAAAAACTATCGATGTTTTTAAGGAAGCGCTGATTAATTGACTGCACGAGCGAATCGCATCGTTGCACAGTACTCGTTCCTTCGTCTATCTTCGAATTAATTAGTGCTCTTCCTTAAATCTATATTAGATTGGCAAAGCAGCAGTATGTGTCTCAGGCATTTCAATGTCATTGAAAATGATGGAGAATGATGTTCCCACGCCTGGTTCGCTGGCAACTTTGATTTTCAATTTATTATTTTCAGCTGCAATTTTGACAATCGATAAGCCTATACCACTGGTTGCTTTATTATGCATGGCCGCGCGCGGGGAATAAAAATACTCATTGAATATATTGGGTAAGTCTTTGCTTTCGATACCGATGCCATGATCAGTGATGGTGATATTGGCGCTATGATTTGATTCGTCAATATTGGAAGTAATTTCAACGCTTGTATTTTCATGGGAATAGGTAATTGCATTGGAAATGATATTTTCCAGCAAAATGGCCAGTTGGTCCGGGATAACATTGCATATAAAATTATTGACCGATAGATTCAGCGTCACTTGTTTGGCATTGGCAACAGGTGTTAATTTCTCGATGCATTTTTGCAATACAGTTTGAATTTCAACCGGTTCAAAAACCGCAGTATCAAGACAAGTATCTTTCAATCGCTCTAAACGCAACAAATCGAGAATCAGGCCCGACATATTTTTTGCCCGGACATCCATCTGTTCAAGAGCGGTAGTAATCTCTGCGGACGTTTCACCCAAATAACCATCTTTGATCAAATTGATTTTGCTGCGAATCGCATCCAGCGGAGATTTTAATTGATGGGTGATCAACAATGCATATTGATCTTTTTCCACTTGCGCTTGATTGATTTGTTTGTATGCATCCAGGAGATGGCGCTCGTGAGCGCGTACAATCAATGACAATCTAGAGACGACATACCAAACGATAATGAACAGCGTATCGAGAAAAAACATCCACAGCAGCGCACTTTCTGTTCGCTCGGGTTTGAAAGAGAGATGGCTGTTTATTAACGTAGAAAGAGGAGTTTGTGTAATAAAAAAATTATCAACGAGGATTACGATGGTGTCCATAAAACAGACGAGTATCGTTACATACAGACTTTCCCTGGTTGAGAAGAAAATACATGCCAGCGCGATATGTAGCACATAGAAAAACGAAATGGGTGTGGTAGTGCTTCCAATATAATGAACCACTACCGACAGGCAGAGCAGATCAACTATAATCTGAAGCCATAAATTGATTGAAGGCGAGTTGTATTTACTGGGGCGGCAATGATCTAAAGCGAACAAATAAAAAATATTAGCAATAATCAACACCACGATGATAGCGATGGGCCATTTTTTTTGTTCACTGATGCCAAACTGCGCCAGAGTATCGGACGCAGATAGCATCAAGATTTCAAAAAAGACAAGCGTAACAATCAAAACCCAGCGGAATGTAATAAACCAACGAATATTGCTGATTAAAACATCATCGCTAAGCTTGAGTTTGTCGCCTTTAATTTCTAATAGAATATTCTGATTACTTGGCTTATTCCAGGAAAACTCGGTAATTGCCATTAATTGTAAATCCGGTTAGACAGCATTTTCGGGCTGTTTTAAGCGATCATTGATTGTTACAAGTAAACTTATCGGCTCAACGGGTTTTTCCATAATACAAACCCATTCATGCGATCCATTTTCAAAATATGGCCTGATCATATCACCTAAAGATGTCAGGAAAATTGCTTGAATTTTTGGAAATCGCTTGTGGATTGCAGCATAAGTGGTCAAACCCGAATCCATTGACTCAACCATGACATCCAGGATGGCTAAATCGGGTCTTTTATTTTCATCTTCCAAGGAGTCGATAAACTCTTGCATGGATAGATAACTGTCAACATCGTAACCGTTTTTTGTTAATATTCGTTGAATCGATTCACGGATATCCGCATCATCATCAACATGTGCAATTCTCGGTGCCATAATTATAAATCTCCTTCGTTTTTGCTTTGCCCCGATTTGAGCGATCTCAAGAAACCCCTTATTAATCGGGGTTATTGTACCCAATCATATCGCAGCGTGTGTGAAAAATATGTGAAAAATCGATATCGGCGTTTGATCGGAAAAAAATAGTTGTTCGCAAGAATTCGAGTCATTGCTATTTGCAGTAAATCAAAGTAAACAGCGCACAATTAAAATTTATATCCACGGTGTAATGCTACGACACCTACTGTTAAGTTGAAAAATTCAACACGGTTAAAACCGGATTGTTGCATGAGATCTTGTAATTCGAGTTGAGCAGGGTGCATGCGGATGGATTCGGCCAGATAGCGATAGCTTTCAGCATCATTGGCGATAACTTTTCCCATCACTGGAAGTATTTTGAAAGAATATGCGTCATAGGCGGATTGCAATGGCTTCCATACTTTCGAGAATTCCAATACGATAACGGCACCACCCGGTTTGAGAACGCGTAACATTTCTTTCAACGCTACTTCCTTTCGTGTCATATTCCTAAGACCAAAAGCAACGCTGACACAGTTAAAATAATTATCTGGAAAGGGTAATTTTTCCGCATCGCATTGTGCGACAGGAGTCGGTCTGCCGCTGTCAATCATGCGGTCTCGGCCGATAGACAACATGGAATTGTTGATATCGGTTAACCAAACTTCCCCGGAATTTCCAACTTTCTGCAAAAATAATGAACTTAAATCACCTGTGCCGCCGGCAATATCCAGTACTTTATCGCCTTTTCTGACGCCACTTGCTTCAATTGCAAATCGTTTCCATAAGCGATGAAGTCCCATTGACATTAGGTCATTCATTAAATTATAGCGCTCGGCGACGGAATGAAATACTTCCGCGACTCTACCGGCCTTTTCTTCTTCAGCCACGGTGTTAAAACCAAAATGGGTCGTTTTGCTCATTATTAATTGAATTAAGATGTGAAGTGTTGTTGTTTATTTGAATGATTGATCGATTGATATGGTCGTTTACTCGGATTATTCACCATTTCCAGACTCACGACTTGCGCCTGCATCTTCTAAGCGCTGTAGATAGCGCTGCCACATTGTATCTTGATTTAATCCATAGCGATAAAGTAAATCCCAGGAATACAATCCGGTATTATGACCATCGGTAAAATCAAGCTGTATGGCATAATTGCCGGCGGGCACAATTTTTCTGATACCGATCATTTTTTTTCCGGTTTGAAGTACTTCCTGTCCCGGGCTATGGCCGCTTACTTCGGCAGAAGGCGAATGGACACGCAAGAATTCGCAGGAGTAATGAAAAGTTTTTCCATCGGAGAAAGCAATATCCAATATTCTTGATTTTTGATGCAGTTTTATTTCTATAGGGATAGGGGCGCTCTTTGTTAAACCTGCCATATTGAAGTCTTTAAGGATGATCTGATGACTAACGTTCTTTTTATTGTAACAAACTGAGTCAATAATAATTAATTAAAAATCGGAATTTCTTATGGCAGCAAGAATACTGATCGTAGAAGACGAAGTGGCTATTCTGGAATTAGTTGTTTTTAATCTGCAGCAAGCGGGTTTTGAAACAATTCGAGCAGAAAATGCCGAGCGAGCGATGATTGTAATTAATGATTCGCTTCCGGATTTGATTTTACTGGATTGGATGCTTCCTGGTATGAGCGGAATTGAATTCGCGCGGATGTTGCGGCGCAATGAGCGTACACGCTTGATTCCAATCATCATGTTGACAGCTCGTGTGCAAGAAGGAGACAAAGTTTCCGGATTGGAAATTGGTGCGGATGATTACATTACTAAGCCCTTTTCTCCGCGCGAATTGATTGCGCGAATTAATGCGGTGCTTCGCCGAATGGTTCCAGAAGCTTCTGAAGAAGTGATTGAAATCAAAGGACTTCGACTTGATCCGTCGAATCATCGGGTCACTGTAAATAGCCGCGAGATAGAATTGGGTCCGACTGAGTATCGTTTATTGCACTATCTAATGACACATACCGATCGTGTCTATTCTCGCAGTCAATTGTTGGATCGAGTGTGGGGTGATCACGTGTTTATTGAGGAACGAACGGTTGATGTGCATATTCGACGGTTACGTAAAGCACTTCAGTTCACAGGAATGGATAATTGGATACAGACTGTTAGAAGCGCTGGTTATCGATTCTCGATTGTACCCGACATATCGAGCAAGGATTCTGATGAGAGAAGCTAGCTACTGCGCTATAGACTTGTTAAATTTAATTTATAAAAAATTTGATAGGTTTCTTATCGAACCTGTCAATATCGCTATCTTGGAATAATTAAGTGTCAGATATTTGGCAACGCTCCTCAAATATTCTTTTTATGGTCTTTGTTACCGCGATCATTTGGATGATTTTTGGAGCAGTTAAAGCTTTAGCGTTTTCCAGTTTAATTCTATTATGGATGGTGCTTCACCATATCCGGCATCTTGTTATTTTGGAGCGATGGCTGCAACTATCTGATCATACGCCAGGCAGCATTCCTGCCGGCTCTGGCGCCTGGGATGATGTGTTCGCACATTTAGCTCGCTACGTTCGGCAGCATAGCCAAAGTCAGGAATTACTGAGTCATGCCTTGAAGCGTATGCAGAGCGTAACTTCTGCGATGCCGGATGGCATTGTGATTCTGGATGAAAACGATCGAATCGAATGGTGCAATCCGATCGCCGAGCAGCATTTGGGAATCGACTTGTCATTGGATGCGGGTCAACAGATTACCTATTTGGTGAGACAAATACCGTTTGTAGAATACTTAGCGGCACGTCAATATAGTAATCCATTGGTACTAAAACTGACACGCATGCAAAATTTGATTATTTCTTTGCAATTGGTGCCCTACGGTTTTAATCAAAAGCTATTGATTAGCAGGGATATTACGCGATTCGAGAAAATTGAAACCATGCGTCGTGATTTTATCGCCAATGTTTCACATGAGTTACGTACACCACTAACCGTCATTAGCGGTTTTCTTGAAACGCTGTCGTCTCATGAGAATATGGATCCGGCATTCAATCAACGTGCATTGGCATTAATGACGGAACAAACTGCGCGAATGCAGCATTTGATCGAGGATTTATTAATCCTGTCGCGGTTGGAAAATGAACAAAATAAAATTAAAGATAAAGCAGTGGATGTTGTTCGGTTGCTGCAAGGCATTTTGCAGGATGCTGAATCCATCAGCGCGGGTTGTCATCGTATCAAATTAAATATTGCTACTGAAGATCAATTGCTTGGGAGCGAAGAAGAACTGCGCAGTGCTTTTAGTAATTTAATTAGCAACGCGATTCGTTACACACCGAATGATGGCGAAATTAGCATTAATTGGGAAAAACGTGATGGTCAGGGGTTGTTTTTTGTGCAAGACAGCGGTATTGGCATCGAGCCAGAGCATATCCCGCGCTTGACAGAGCGTTTTTATCGAGTGGACAACAGCCGTTCGCGAGAAACCGGTGGTACTGGATTGGGACTCGCGATTGTAAAACATGTATTAAACCGACATGACGCTCATTTGGAGATTACTAGCCAAGTCGGCAAAGGAAGTCGTTTTGCGATCTTGTTTCCTGCAAAACGATTGATAGCTAATGATAATGATCCTACTTGATTTGTCGACAACTGATGGCCAAGAGAATTCTTATTTTATATTTATTGGCTCTATTGAATGGTTGCAGCCTATTGCGCCTAAGTTATAACAATGGGCCTCAGTTGACGTGGTGGTGGATAGATAGCTATGTTGGTTTCAACAGGGAGCACACAGTACTTGCAAAACAAGCAATTCATGAATGGTTTGATTGGCACCGCGATACACAATTGCTGCGTTATGCGGATTGGTTAGCCGTAGTTCGAGAACAGACTGATGGAATCGTCACTCCAGCCCAAGTTTGTCAATGGTCTGATGAATTTCAAAACATGATTGCTCCAGCTATTGACTACGCCGTCCAGCTCAGCGCGCCAATGGTTCTGGATTTTAATAAAGATCATTGGCGTCACATCGAGCGGCGTTTTGCCAAAAGTAACGATGAGTTGCGGAGCGACTTTCTGCAGCCTGATCTGAGTGATCGTCACAAAACATCGGTTAAGCGAACTGTTAAGCGCATCAAAAATCTCTACGGGGATATTTCCGAAGCTCAGCGTCAATTAATCGAGGCCAGTGTTGAAGCTTCACCATTCAAACCAGAACACTGGTTAGCTGAACGTCAGCGCCGGCAACAGGTAATCTTACAGATATTCGCTCAATTGGTTGAAGAGCGGATTTCAATTGAACACGCTACTATCGTTCTTCGCAACGCGGTAGAACATACTATTCGCTCGGACGATCCCGTTTACCGAGCTTATCAATTGGAAATGACTGCATTTACTTGTGATTTTGTTGCTCGAATGCACAATAGCACTGATCAGACTCAACGTCAGCACATGCATAAAAAGTTAAAAAACTGGGAAGATGATTTGCGCGTATTATTTCATGAGCGCCCTCGAAGGGTTGCGGTAGAAACGCAATGATTAAATATTATGTCTCTGCCTGATTGATGCACGATTGGTTAATCCAAACTAAAATCTCATGAGCTGAATGACTGTGGATTGAGAAATTCCTCCAGTAGAGATGACTGGAGGAATTTAAGCAACTGACTAAAATGAGCAATATTAGCAATAAATTGCTAATTCGGTGGAATCGACTACTTGCGAGTTGGCATGATTCATCGCAATCGCCAAATAACCCAGGTAAAGTAGTGTTCCAAATGCAACGTCGGAGATAAACCAGCCTTCAATTGAGCTTTGTGAATCGAAGAAGAATAATGCACCAATGAGGATTGCTGACATAATCAATGTTGAAATGACGAAAAACTGAGTTTTTTTCATGAACATCTCCTGAATGTTGTTTATAGTTTTTTTGTTTACGGCGGAGTTCACAAAATATTTATATTCTATTAACAAAAAATTCACAATTTTCTAGGAAGCATTATGAATCAACCATTAATAACTATCGAAAGAATTCATTTAGATACGCGATCATAAAAAATTGAAGATAACTTAGGACGATGTAATGACTCTTGCTATAGCATCGATCAATGATTTGCGTGGACCAGTTTTCTCTTTTAATTAACTCAGATCAGCAATGATCACTGTGAGTTACTAATTATCCTTCTTAAACGCAAAATAATAATTAAGTCAGATTTAATATTTCTTTTCCACGCCGTGTGGTATAGAATTTTGATAGAAAATATTACGCCAAAAATCCAGATATATTAAACAAATATATATAGTTTTAAGAATTTTTATAAAGCAGGGGTGGCAATTTAATTTGCTTTTATTTGTCTGATCTGTTCCTTACAGATCTTTAAAGGATGATAATTATATGATTTCTGATTTTCTCACATTGATCTCAGGTGTGATCGATATGCCATGGTGGGGATACGTGGTTGTAACACTTGTTTTTACTCATATCACAATTGCTTCTATCACGATTTATCTACATCGCCACTCAGCGCATCGTGCTTTGGAACTGCACCCGCTGCCAAGTCATTTTTTCCGTTTTTGGCTTTGGCTTACAACAGGGATGGTTACAAAAGAATGGACGGCGATACATCGCAAGCACCATGCGAAATGCGAAACAAACGATGATCCGCATAGCCCAATAATTTATGGTATTGGAAAGGTATTAGCCGAAGGCTCCGAGCTCTATCGCAAGGAAGCGAAGAATAATGAAACGCTCAAACGCTATGGATATGGAACGCCGGATGATTGGATAGAACGTAATGTTTATAGCAAGCATAGTGCCAAAGGTGTGGCGTTAATGTTGATTATTAACGTTATATTGTTCGGACCTATCGGTATTACGATTTGGGCGGTACAAATGTTATGGGCGCCGATTTTCGCGGCAGGTATCATTAATGGCGTCGGTCATTATTGGGGTTATCGCAACTTTCAAGCGGAAGACGCTAGTCGAAATATTGTGCCATGGGGAATTTTAATTGGTGGTGAAGAATTGCATAATAATCACCATGCCTACGCAACGTCTGCAAGGTTGTCTAATAAATGGTACGAATTCGATATCGGTTGGCTCTACATAAGAATTTTGGAAATAGCAGGTCTTGCAAAGGTCAAAAAAGTTGCACCTAAACTGCGCATCGATAACGCCAAAACAGAATGTGATTCGGATACCTTGCATGCAGTGATCTCTCATCGATATGAAGTTCTGGCGAAATATACCAAGTCACTTAAAGCTACTTTTTCACAGGAAATCGTTCACTTAAAAGAGGCAACTATTCAATATGGAATTGATAATTCCACTTTGAAACGTTGGATTTTGGCTGATTCTAGAACGCTGCAAGATCATGAACGTGAGAAGCTAAATCAAGTTCTGAGTAATACCAAGACCCTCGATAAAGTCTATACCATGCGCGAAGAACTGGCTGAGATTTGGCAACGTTCGTCGGCCTCAACTGAAGAACTGGTCAAAAAATTGGAAGACTGGTGCCGCCGTGCGGAAGAGAGTGGAATTGATGTTCTGCAAGCATTCTCTCAAAGGCTTCGTTGTTATGCCTAGTGCCAATTGATAAACAATAAACTGGCAGAAGCACTTCTGCCAGTCTAGCCGAGTTGCTCAGAAATTCAATATCTCTTCATAAACAAATGATCTAATGCATTTGCATTGATCACTGAACTTGATGGTGTGTGTGCTCCCGATCATTAATCGAGAATTATGCTGTAATTTTAAGGCCCAGATCCAGTTGTCCGGTTAAGAAATCGTTTTATCGGTGATAGATTTCCGCACAAAATTGCTTCGTAATTTCAGCTCCAAAGTTTTGTCTAAAATTAACGGAGAACCATTGCACAATCACAGTAAAGTTGATTCTCCATGGATGAAAAATTACATTACTGGGGAATTGATCGGTTAAAACTGATTTACCGGCGTTGGGCACCAGACCTGACAACGCCGCATTCCATTCCGATAGTTTTACTGCACGGTGCCGCCAGCAATTCCACACGTTGGTGGTATTTTATCGAACACAGCCGTTTGACCCGCAACCACTTGTTGTTTCGACCAGATTTGCGTGGACACGGCGACTCAATCTGGCGCGGTTATGCGAGGATGGAGCATTGGTGTCAGGATCTTGCTGCATTATTGGCACATGAGCGTCAATCCAAGGCAATTTTGGTCGGTCACTGCTTGGGGGCAAATCTCGCGCTGCATTTTGCGTCGCGCCATCCAGCATTATGTGCTGGCTTGATACTCATAGAGCCGATTGACCGTGGCTCAGTATTGGGAAAACTTGCATGGATAAAATCATGTTTGCCGCTTTTCCGAATTGCAGTGAGGATTACTCAATTACTGAATTGCTTTGGCTTATACCGGCGGCATCTGCAAACATTGGATCTGCGCGATTTGGACCGCCCTGTTCTGGAAGCAAGCGGTGTCGAGCGAGCACGTATCTTGGTTAAGCATGGTTCGCCTTGGCATGATTTGCAAATCATGCCGGTGGTACAGTACTTCGGTAATTTCATCGAATTGTTGCGACCGTTACCGGCGGCAAGTGTACATTGCCCTTGTCTTGTTATTCAGTCCAGTGGGCAGAAAGTGACCGATCCGCAGCGGACAAAAACCATATTGCGTGTGATTGAGCGTGTCGAATTTATCGAAGTGGAATCAGAGCATTGGATACCGACCACTCAACCGGAGAAATTGTGTTATCTGATCGATCACTGGATTCTGAGCGAAGAAAGTTAGATTAATGTAAATATTTGAATTATTAAATAAAAATAACTTTTGATTACCGAGGAGAGTAAATTGCACTTAACCGGTTATTTAGTGATACTATCGAAACGATAGATACAAACGGACAAACGCTATGGATGAAGAAATAAAAGTATTGCTGCGCAATATTGCGCATCATCTTAAATGGGTCATTGTTTTGCTGATAGGAATATTGGCGTTGCTGGTAACCGAAAGAGCTGGTGGTTTTTAGGAAAAGCTGCCGGTGCTGGAAAAATAACCAGCACATCTCAGCTATTGCCAACCGGTTACTTCATATCCCTTTTCTTGTAAACAACGCGATACAAAGTTGATATACGCTTGATTGGGTTTCGAAGTTCTTGAAGAAAATAATAAAGCTCTGAGGAGTCCTGCGGTGGCACCACTGGCTGCACCGATGAGCGAGCCTTGACCGGCTGCGCCGTAAATTGCTCCGCCTACAGCGCCGCTCGCCGCGCCAACGCCAGCGCCCATTGCTGTCCCGGTCGCAACATTGGCCAATTGCCCGGTACCTTCCTTGGCTCCCGCCGATTCTGCTAATTCTTTGCAAGCTTCGATATCGCTTTCAGCTGCTTGTTTACCGACTGATAAAAAATGTGAATTCGGGTATATGACCGGACCGGTTGTGGAGCAAGCGGATAAACTCATTATTATCAATATGGGCATCGATATTGTCAGTATTTTCATCGCTGTAATCCTTGGTTTCTTTGAATATGCAGATAATTTTAAGTCAGTATAGCTGGATTTATGAAAATCTATCAAAAAGAATCATGTCATCAAGTGCGATAAAGTAAATCATTTCAAAGCTGTTTGACTATCTGCATAATCGATACATCCTCGGCGCTAACCGTTATTTCAAATCCCAACCGTCGAACGAGTTCCAGCATGGCATGATTGGCTTCCAGCACTTCGCCTTCCATAACACTGATTCCTTTGGCACGGGCGGCATTGAACAAGCAGTTCATGAGCTTGTTGCCAATTCCTTTATTCTGCCACTCGTCAGCGACCACCAACGCAAATTCGCATGACTGACCATCGGCACTGGCAATATAGCGGCATACACCGAGTTCTTTTTCCTGGTTATCTTGTTGTAATACGGCGATCAGTGCCATTTCCCGGTCGTAATCGATTTGCGTGAAGCGTACCAGCATGGTCTGCGAGAGTTCTTGCAGTGTATCCATGAAACGGAAATATTTGGATTCCGCAGATAAACCGCGTACAAAATCCTGCTCTATCTCCGCGTCTTCCGGACGAATAGGACGGATTATCAGATCGGTGCCATCCGCTAATTGCCAGTGCGTAATCAGGTGGGTTGGATACGGATGGATCGCCATATGTGCATAGCGATCGGCAGACGGGGACAAATAATCGACGATGATGCGGGCATCGACTGCGCATGCGCCATATTCGTCGACAATTAGCGGATTGATATCCAGTTCCTTGATCCACGGTAATTCACACACCATTTCCGATACGCGCAGTAACATATTTTCCAGTGCCGCCATTTCGATGGGCGGCATCTGGCGGAAGTGGCCAAGCAATTTCGCGATGCGCGTGCGTTGTATCATGTCTTTCACCAGAAAACTGTTCAATGGCGGCAGGGCGACAGCGCGATCACCGAGAACTTCCACCAGCACGCCGCCGGCCCCGAACGTAATCACCGGACCGAAAACCGCATCGGCCGTAGCACCCACCATCAATTCCCGGCCATTGGGTTTAATCACCATCGGTTCAATGACAATTCCGTCAATGCGTGCATTAGGGTTGTGCTTCTGCACTGATTGAATGATTTCATGGTAAGACGACCGCACCGCTTGCGCATTACCGACATTGAGACAGATGCCGCCGGCATCGGATTTATGGGTAATATCGGGGGAATTGATTTTCATCACCACCGGAAAGCCCAATTCTTCAGCAATTAATAGGGCCTCGTTCGGTGATCGGGCTACCAGCGCTTTGGCAATCGGTATGCGAAATGCTGCCAAAATGGCTTTGGATTCGACTTCACTCAAGATTTTCCGATGGTCTGCCAATGCGCTTTCAATCAGCATGCGAGCACCTTCCTCGTCGGGTTCGCTATGATATGCAAGTGGTCCCGGTGTTTGCAGCAGCAATTGCTGGTTTTGATAGTAAGCAGAAATAAATGAGAATACTTCCACTGCGGGTTCAGGCGTACGGAAATTAGGTATTTTTGCTTGATCAAACGCTTGCCTGCTTTCGGCGACTTGCACTTCGCCCATCCAGCAAGCAATCAGCGGCTTGTTGAATTTCGCTGCGACATCGATAACTGTGTGAGCCACGGCAAGTGGCTGCGTCATTGCTTGGGGTGTCAGAATGACCAGCACACCGTCGACACCATCGTCTTGCATGCAGCAAGTAATCGCATGTTGATAACGTTCAGCGGTCGCATCGCCGATGATATCGAGCGGATTGGCGTGGGACCATGTATCTGGCAATTGGACGCTAAGTTGCTTGATCGTTACATCGGAAAGCGTTGCGATTGTTACGCCCAGATCGGTTGCCCGGTCCGCTGCCATAACGCCTGGTCCGCCGCCATTGGTTACAATTGCCAATCGATTACCGCTAGGATGGAGATGGGTCGAGAGCGCTTTGGCTGCGGAAAATAGTTGCACGATGGTTTCTACCCGCACGACTCCTGCGCGTTGCAGTGCCGCGTCAAACACATCGTCCGATCCGACCAATGCGCCGGTATGCGAGAATGCTGCGGCAGAACCGGTTGAGTGACGCCCTGCCTTGACGATAAAAATCGGCTTAATCCTGGCAGCGGCGCGCAAGGCGCTCATAAAACTACGGGCGCGCTGAATACCTTCGATATACAGCAGAATACTTTCGGTGTACCGGTCAGTCGCCAAATAATCGAGTATTTCGCCAAAATCCATAGCGGCAGCCGCGCCCATCGAAATGATGCAGGAGAAACCGACATCGTTCGGTTTTGCCCAATCCATAATCGCCGTGCAGAAAGCGCCCGATTGCGAAATCAATGCCAGATTTCCCGCTTGGACACTACCTTTGCTGAACGTGGCATTTAAACCGGATGCCGGACATAAAATGCCGAGGCAATTGGGGCCGATCAGTCGCATGCCGTACCGCCTTGCGTTTTCAATCACCGAGCGCTCCAAAGCAGCTCCCTGCGGCCCGGTTTCGCGGAATCCGGCAGACAATATCAAGGCAAAGCGCACACCGTGTTTGCCGCATGACTCAATAATATCGGGTACTAGAGCAGCGCGGGTGATGATGACTGCCAGATCCACCGGTTTATCAATTTGCTCGATACTGGCATAAGCCCGCTGGCCTTGAATCTCATCGTGATTGGGGTTTACTGCGTAGAGTTTGCCTTGAAAACCATTATCCAACATATTGCGGAACACCACGCCACCGACCGAATTTTCGCGATTGCTGGCGCCGATCACCGCAACCGACTGAGGATGAAACATAGCGTGGAGGTAGTGTTTGTTCACCGGACAGTCCTTATGAACTTTTACGTACTTATGAGGCTAGCATAAGAAAACCAACGAAACTATTTGTATCGGTAACGTTCAATCGGTGGCGATTGAACGGGTTGAAAGCGGCTAAAACCAGGAATTGTGATTGGATGTAGTAGAGTATAACTGTTAGAAATTAACAATTAACTCTGCTGCCGGTTAACAGACCGGGAAATCATAGGTTGCATGCAACCCTTTGTGAAAATAAATTTCCCGGTCAGAATTTACAACTTGTTATTTTGCTTTACTGGTCAGTGCGCTCAGGAAAGCTTTAACATCTTCGACAAATCCGGGACCGACTTCTCGACCCAGTTGATGTTCCGCCATCTCTTCAATGGCTTGTTCCAACGTGGCGACGGAACCGTCATGGAAATAAGGACCGGTTTTGGCGATGTTTCTCAGACTTGGTACTTTAAACACTTTTTTATCGGTTTCCAGACCGGTTACCTCGTATCTGCCGAGATCTTTGGTTTCATACGGTTCGACCAGTCCGATTTTTTTGTACGAATTTCCACCGATGGCTACACCGTTATGGCAATTGGCGCACCCCATGTGGATAAATTTTTGCAAGCCGCGTTTCTCGGCGTCATTCAAGGCTTTTTCGTCACCTTTGAGATAATCATCGAAGCGTGAAGGTGTTAATAACGTGCGCTCGAAAGCACCGATGGCTTTACCGATATTTTTGTATTGAATCGGGTCTTTTTCATCCTTGAAAGCCTCGGCGAACATGGTTTTGTATTCGTCGATTTTTTTCAGCTTGTTGACGACGGCTTCCTCGCTCGGCATACCCATTTCGATCGGATTCAGTATCGGACCAAGCGCTTGTTCTTCAACATCCTTGGCGCGGCCATCCCAGAATTGAGCGATATGCAACGCGGCGTTGAAAGTGGTTGGAGAATTCCTGCCGCCGCGTGTACCGTCATGACCGGGCGAGGTCGGTTGGCTATCGACGCCGAAATTGGTCAGCTGATGACAAGAATTGCAAGAAATCGTGTCATTGATCGAAAGCCGAGGATCGAGATACAGTTTTTTGCCAAGCGCTATCAAAGCAGCGTGTTTTTTCTCATCAATAATCGATGCCGGCAACGGCTCAAAGAAATGTTTCAGTGTGGCTTTATCCAGTTTGTGATGCCCGCCGTGCATCATCATTCCGCCCATACCATGATGATCACCGCCGTGCATGTCACCATGTTGATCACCTTTTTTAGTTGAATCGCTTTGATGATCGTGTCCACTTTGCGCGTAACTATAGGAACTTACAATTAATGCCAAAAATAAAATTGCTTTCATACAACCTCCAAGAATTTAACGTTAGCACATCTTGATCAATTTCATGAGAAGACTTATTGATTGAATTAAAAAAACAGAATGATGTAAGCCGGATTTATTTTCCCCATGTTTTATTGATCGGCTTTTAGTATACCCAGATTATCTTTGAGCTATGATTATTTCTGGTGTATGACAATGGAGAAGAAAGCGGTGTAACCTGTTGGTAGAGATCGCGGCAGATCGACCAATAAAAAGAGGAAAACACCGCATGACAGATAGTAATGTTTTTAAGCTGAATAAACCAGAACAAAATGATCCGCTGCAGGAAGTGTTACGAGAAGAAGCACATAAAATGCTAGCGGCGGCGATAGAAACGGAGGTGCGTTGTCGGACGGCTATCGTGAGTCTGAAGCAAGCTGGACGGAAGTATTGATGGATTTGAAGCAGCGTGGCCTTGAGGAAGCGCCCAAACTGGCAGTAGGTGACGGTGCTTTGGAATTCTGGAAAGCTGTTGCCAAATGCTGGCCGGACACCGATCAGCAGCGCTGCTGGGTACACAAAACCGCTAATAGTATTGGAGAAACTGCCGAAAGCCCTGCAACCCAAGGTCAAGGAGGCACTGCACAATATCTGGCAGGCAGAAACACGGGAAAAGGCTTATGAAGCTTTTGATCATTGTATAGAACGTTTTAGCCCGAAATATCCTAAAGCGATGGAATGCCTGGCAAAGGATAAAGATTCCATGCTGGCCTTCTATGATTATCCTGCAGAAAATTGGCAACACATTAGAACGACTAACCCAGTCGAATCAATCTTCGTAACGGCTCGGCTGAGAACAGCTAAAACCAAAAACTGTGGAAGCCGGACAACAACCTTGACGATGGCGTTCAAACTGACGGAAGTAGCGCAGAAGAAATGGTTCTGGCTGAGGGGCTATAAATTGTTAGCGGATGTCATTCAAGGCATAAAATTCGTTAACGGCGTTAAACAAAATGGAGATCAAAAACAGCAAGCCGCTTGATTCTCTATATACCAGACTTGGCTATAGCTCTTTTTCGGGGGGATTACCATATCTCCTTTACCACTTAATTATTTTCGGGCGATGAAGGTGAATGCTCCAGTGGTATTCCTTACACGAGTTGCTTCAGAGGCTTTATTCGAGAAAAAAGCGCCTAATTTCCACCAGCTTTTGTGCAAGATTTGTAAAGGCATTACTAATGATTTTGAAAGTAAAGGAGGTAACTTGGGAAATAATGCTATATTCGCTTGTGCCATCAATACCGTCCATTTATCGCTAGGGCAAACTTTTTCGATTTTAAAACCACCTTGTTGCAAGGAATTATAAGTTCCCAAGTGTGTGTGATGATAATAACTATCGCCATGAAATGGCTCGAGAAAAGCTACTGTTCCTATGAAGATGCCGTCAGGCTTTAATACTCTATAGGCTTCTTTCATTGAAACAAAAGGAAATCTTATATGTTCAAGAACAGCTATCGAAAGTATGAAATCAAAACTATCGTCCTTAAAAGGCAGAGCGTGCGCATCACCAAGTATGGAAGCTTCATTTGAATCATAATCCAAGCCTACATATTCAAATCCTGCATATTCGCAGACTTCTTTATGTAAGCCGGTTCCGCAACCAAGATCAAGCATTAAACTGGTTTTATCTTTTGCTTTTGGAAAATAACTTAGAGTTTCTCTTGTAAGGTGAAATGGAGCATCATGTTTAGAGAAATCTACTTCTGGATTACTTTTCTCGGGTAGTGTGGAAAAATCAAACCCTGATTCAGGTATCAACTGCGTTCCTAACGAAAAATCATATCGATATTTTTTTTCATGCTGCAACCTCAAATCAATAGCGCCCGATTTGTTGAATTCATACTTTGTTTGACAACTGCTACAGGTTACATTCTGAGGTGATTCTTGAAGAGATGTTCCACACTGTGGGCAAGCGATGATTTTCCAAACATTATTTGAGATTTTATTGCTCACGAATTTCTCCCTATAGAAGTTTCTTAATAAAAATAGATATTGGGAATACTGTAATATTGTAGAAGATCACTTTAACGAAACAACGTGAAAGAAATTAAGCTTTGCGATGTTATCAAGGTCAGGTGACTTGTTGATGCGATTGCGATAATGCACTTTACCGGCTTGTTGCCGCGTACGTAAATGCCTGATCACGGTACGCCGCGCCGTGGATCATCAAAGTGCGCAGATAGCCATCTCGCCTCATTTACTGGGTGCACCGGAGTCTACTGCAATTACAATACAAAGTTCTATCAGCAATCCATGTGTGTGGTTGATCAGAGCGGTGTGCTGGCCAACCAATAGCCGGCGGTTGTGATGCAGGTGCAATACCGCTTGTTGTTGTGCTGATTTAACCGAAACGAAGCGCATCCTCGGGCGTCGCATTGCTTCACAAACGGCTTCCGCATCAAGCATATCCGATTAGTTCGGCTTCAAACAAGGCTTGATGAAGCGTGCCGCCATCGGCCGCACCGTATGTCCCAGTTCGCTCAGCTTGCGCGTCCGGTGATGCATGCCGTTATAGGCTTCCATGCCAATCAGGCAAGGCTCTATCCTCGTAACTCACGACAATACCTTGCTTCGCTTTAATTGCTTGCGTTCTACTACCCGCCCTTCTGCATTAACAGCATGCACCTGGAAAACATTATTGCGCTTCTTTTTTATCTCGGTAGAGTAACAAGTTACCAGTTTTTCGCTGTTACTTCATAGCCTAGAAAAATAGCCGTGAAAGCTCAACGCCGGGATCTTCGGCTCGCATAAAAGCTTCGCCAACAAGAAACGCATTTACTCGATGAGCACGCATCAGCGCAACATCGGCAGGTGTATGAATACCGCTTTCAGTGACAACAATTCTATCGGATGGGATTCTGCTTAATAATCCCAACGTGGTGTCAAGAGTTGTTTCAAATGTCCTTAAATTCCGGTTATTAATTCCAATCAGCGGAGTTGATAGCTGAAGCGCCATTTCAAGTTCGGCGGCATCATGAACTTCAACCAGAACCGCCATACCCAATGACTGGGCTAATTGCTCAAGCCTTAACATGCGAGCGATCGGAGCAGTTTTTGAATTAGCTGAGGCGCAGTCGTTTTCAGTCTCGAGCAAGAAAGCGCTGACAATCAGTAAAATACAATCTGCATTCATCGCACGCGCTTCGGCGATTTGATAATCTTCAAGAATAAAATCTTTACGCAACACCGGCAGAGAACAAGCTGCGCGCGCTGCTTGCAGATATTCAGGATCCCCCATGAAGAACTGCTTATCCGTCAGCACGGACAGGCATGCCGCGCCATGCTGGGCATAAGTTCGAGCGATCTCATCGGGTATGAATTCGAATGCTTGCGCACCGCCGGATGCTGATCCGCGTAAAACACCTTTGCTAGGGCTGGCCTGCTTAATTTCCGCGATTACCGCTGATTGCCCCGCTTTAATTTTGTTTTGGATCGCGCCAATAAAATCTCGTGGCGGCGGTGTGGATTGAGCTTCCTTGAGTAGCGCCGTATAGGGTTTTAGCGCCTCGGCAGCAGCAATTTCTTGCTTTTTAACGGTCAATATTTTTTTTAAGATATCGGACATAATATTTTACGCAGGATCCCGGTGGGTAAATTCAACGAGATCGTGAAGTTTCTTCAGCGCAGCGCCACTTTCGATTGCCCGCAGCGCGGCTGTTATCCCTGATTCGAGCGAATCGGTAATCCCAGCGGTATAAATTGCCGCGCCAGCGTTCATCAACACAATATCCCGCGCAGGTCCGGCAGTGTTTTCCAATACCGAAAGCAGCATTCTTTTGGCCTGTTCATTGTCCGTGACGCGAATCGCGTTAATTGCAGCGGTTTTGAGATTAAAATCTTCCGGCCGGACCGAGAACACAGTAATCCGATTATTTTTCATCTCCCCGATTCTGGTTTCGCCAGTAATCGTGATTTCATCCAGTCCATCCTTACCATGGACAATCAGTACGTGTTCGCTTCCCAAACGCTGCAGAACTTGCGCCAAAGGCTCGACTAGTTCATCGGAAAACACACCTAGGACTTGTCTTTTCGCATTAGCCGGATTGGTTAGCGGTCCAAGAATATTGAATAACGTTTTGATGCCCAATTCGCGGCGGACTGGTGCAGCATGTTTCATCGCAGCATGATAATTGGGGGCAAACATAAATCCTACACCGATTTCACGGATGCTTTCCGCAACTTGCAACGGCGTCTGATTAAGATTAACACCCAATGCTTCCAAAACGTCTGCGCTGCCGGATTTGCTGGAGACCGACCGACCGCCATGTTTCGCGACACGAGCGCCGGCGGCGGCGGCGACAAATGCCGAGGCTGTTGAGATATTGAAAGTATGCGCGGAATCACCACCAGTGCCGCAGGTATCAACCAGATATGCGCTGTTCTGAACATCGACTTTGGCCGCAAATTCCCGCATCACTTGGGCTGCAGCCGCAATTTCACCAACAGTTTCTTTTTTTACGCGCAGGCCGGTGATAATGGCCGCGATTAAAACAGGAGAAACCTCACCTTGCATGATTTGGCGCATCAAGGAAGTCATGTCATCGTGCATGATTTCCTGGTGCTCAATCAGTCGCTGAAGCGCTTCTTGTGGATTCATTCGAATGCCTTATGAAATTACGGTATTGACAGCACTAGGCGCGTTTAAGAAAATTTTCGAGCATTTGATGCCCGTGCTCGCTCAGGATTGATTCCGGGTGGAACTGGATACCTTCGATGGCGAGGGTTTTATGGCGAACGCCCATGATTTCATCATCTTCGGTCCAAGCAGTAACTTCAAGGCAATCGGGTAATGTCGATCGTTCAATCACGAGCGAGTGATAGCGAGTGGCAATAAACGGGTTCGGCAGGTTGCGGAAAATTCCAACATTTTTGTGAAAAATCGGGGATGTCTTGCCGTGCATTAATTGTTTCGCATGAACAATGTGTCCGCCGAATGCTTGTCCGATGCTTTGATGTCCCAGACACACTCCTAGGACAGGGATATCTTCGCTGAATTTTTTGATAACAGATAATGAAATTCCAGCTTCATTCGGTGTGCAAGGCCCTGGGGAGATTACTATCCGGTCAGGCTTTAATTTCAAGATGGTATCCAGTGTAATTTCATCATTTCTATAGACCACGACGTCTTCACCCAGCTCCGAAAGATACTGCACCAGGTTGTAGGTAAAAGAATCGTAGTTATCGATCATTAACAGCATTTTGAGCCGGCGTATAATATAAATAATTTATCGATTATACCAAATGACGAAATAAGATTATCTCGCTGATTTTACCAGCATGAAAGCCAGCAATGATGATTGGAAGGTTTTTACAAGCGTGTTTATTGGGCGGAGAAAGCGGCATTCGAACCCGTGTCTATATTTGATATATCAACCATTTAACATTTCCCCTTGCTGTTTTTGTGTCATTTTAGAGCGTTTGAGAGAATTTCTAAAATTCTATGAAACCAGTTTAAACTCATTTGGTTAAAGCGGCAAGGCGAGTTAAAACTTGGGATTAAGCTACTATGCTTTGACAACTATCTGCTTTAGCCATTGTTCAAGGTTGATTCTGTCAAATGTTCCTGCTTCAAGCATTTGCATCATAGCGGCGTAAATAGTCATTGGTTTCGCATTGATTCGGTAACCGTTAATACGAAGGAAAACATCGGCTGCTGCGAAAGCGACTCGTTTGTTACCGTCAATAAATGGGTGATTGATAGCCAAACTTTCCATTAGTGCGGCCGCTTCTGAGATTATGTCGGTATAGTAGCCTGACTGAAGGCGAAGCAGAGCAGACTCAAGCGCGCCATGATCGCGGATACCGTGTGAGCCGCCGTAACGTTTTATCAATATTGAGTGGATTGCCAGTACATCGGAAACGGTTACATAATCCTTCACGGTTACTTGGCTAATTCACGGTAAAGCTGATCAAATTCCTTCAGACTTTCAGAAAAAGCATCCAGGGTATGATAGCGAGGCAATCCTTTTTCTTTACGTTCAATATATTCACGTAGTGCTTCATCAAATACAGCCTGTATTGATCGCCCTTCGGATTCTGCAATTTTTCGAAGTGCATTGAGTACTTCAGGGGGCGCTTGAGAAATAAAGTTTTCACGAACAGTAGGAGTCATAAGATTCACCCTCTTCTGATGTTTTTGATTCTTTTATGATACGCTAAAGATTGTATTGTCATTAATGTATTTGTAGCCCCCGTGTTACTTGAACGGGGGAGAATCTAAAAAGTGTATTTGTCTTTACATTCTGGTTTTTTCTATTTATAAGCTACTCAATTAATTACGAATTAGAATTTCTTCGTTAAGTTATGTGATTTTTTTGTCACATATATTACGTTAGCAATTACAGGTATGACTGACCAAGAAAATAAAATTAGTAAGATCCGGTCGCTTCTCGATTTGCTTGAGGCAGAGATAAGTGAGGAAGACAACTTCTCCTTTTCTCACAATTTCGACGCACTCGAAATTCCATCGATTATTGCGAGCATTGTGGACTACTTGCAACCGCAACTACTTCCATATGAGGCCGCTATCTACTGGAATCTCTTCCGTAAAAGCATTCTTGCAAGTGGTAATCAATACGCGCGCGTAAGCGTTCGCGGCATGCAGAAAGGTGTTATCACATCGAGCAGTGGCCAAACATCATCACTCAGCTATAGCTCGGTCCAAGATGCGCTTTCGGGTCTTGAAAAGAAAGGTGTCATTGCTAAAGCGGGCGATACAACCAGAGAAGGAACGCCTTACAGGGTTTATATTCCTGAAGAAATTGCCATTTGTCAGCAATTGAAAGCAACTATAGCCGCGCAGCAAACAGAAGTGAAGCCGGTAGATGCTCGCCGCGAACTCGATTTTTATAACGTCCCTGAAAATCGCCTTAAGGTTTTCGAGCGAGATAACTATAAGTGCCATTACTGCCAGAAACAGTTAACCCGATTCACAGCAACTCTTGATCACATTCAGCCTGTTTCGCGTGGAGGTGATAACTCTTATGAAAATCTGATAACGGCTTGCCTTCACTGCAATTCTCGTCGTGGTAATCGAGCTGTAATGGAAATGTATCAGATCAATGATGCGAGCAGCTAACTATTCGCTGCAGATGTATATACATGAGATATCAAACTGAAATTCTAAAAATCCAATTAAGAGATTTATCCGTTTTGGCGAGCCATGAAAGGCAGGAACTAGGCTTTGATTTATTTCTGTGGAATCCACCGCCCATGACCTTGATAATCATCCCCCAATCCTTAGCCCCATTTGCTGCGCAACCCACATGTAGCGCTCGCCTCTGGATAGCATCAGAGAGGCAAAGGTATGATGCGTCCGGTAAGGATTGTAGTATTTGATGCTTGCTTTTTTCAGTGCCGGAATCCAGATTTTCTTGCGGATCGGTCGATCGTTTCGCCAGGGTTGATTAACTCGCTAAAAATATGCGGGCGCATGCGGCGGCAATTTTCTGTGCCATACGCTTTAGTGAGATTATCGGCAAAAATAACTTGTGGCAATTTTGTGTCATTTTTGTGCCACAACCGAGGCCTTTGGAGACCTGCCGAGACTAATCGGTCATTTTTTGAAACACAACTAACACCCCGTTTCTTATGGATCTTAGTTGGTCTGGAGTGGTCTGGGTGAGACTACGAATTGGCGGAGAAAGCGGGATTCGAACCCGCGGTACGGTTTGAGCCGTACACACGCTTTCCAGGCGTGCACCTTCAACCACTCGGTCATTTCTCCAGGCTGTCATGCAATTGGGGGCCAAGAATAAACCAGATATCATTTTCGGGCAAATTTGTTTTTGCAGCGGGCAGCGCTCGTTATTGTTCTTCGAGAAATTTCCAGGATGAGAAAGTCGCGCCTTGGCCGATGGTGGTGCCGTCCGGCTTTAGTATCGTCCAAATGGTTGCTTGTTCGACCAGAAAACGTTTGCCGCTGCTGGAAATCCGGATGCCGCGATAATCCGGGATATAGCCCTGAGTTTTTGCTTGTTCCAGCATGCGGGCGCGTTCTTCGCGGTTAGGCGGCTCGGCGGTGAGTCGTGACGGTGTTTGCGTGAATTGCTGCCAATTCATTTCCCATAGCGCCAGCGCTGTCTGATTGCCGTAATTCAGCACCGGGTCCGCTTCGGTGCCATGCGATGCGACGACAAACGGGCAGTGGAACAGCCGTTGTGCTTGCTCCAGCGGTGTGCCGCTGCGGTCGATGAGCTCATGCCGGAGCCAATGAGCGTAGCTGTCAAGCAGGTATTGGCACCATTGCACGACCGGGGGATCATTCCAATCATTTTTCATGGCCGCTTAAACTATGACTGGTTTCGGGAGAATGCGGTGAATGGCGCGATGATAGCCGTGCGATACATGATTTTCTAATTGCTTTTTCTGAGAATGGTGTTGTGAGCGGCCGGTAAAGTCCTAGGGTAGTCTTTGCTAAAGTGCAAGCCGCGGCTTTCATGACGCAGCATCGCGCAACGCACGATCAGATCGGCGCTGTCGACCAAATTGCGCAACTCGAGCAAATCGCTGGTAACACGGAAATTCGTATAATATTCATTGATTTCTTCGCGTAGTAACTCGATTCTGCGTTGCGCGCGCTGCAGCCGTTTCGTGGTGCGCACGATGCCGACATAATTCCACATGAAACGGCGCAATTCATCCCAGTTGTGCGCAATGACAATTTCCTCGTCCGCATCGGTGACCCGGCTTTCATCCCAATCGGGGAGCGGCGGCAATCCATTCGCGGGTTGACTGATTATGTCCTTACTTGCAGCTTGGGCCAGAACTACGCATTCGAGCAATGAATTGCTGGCCAGGCGATTTGCGCCATGCAAGCCGGTATGCGCGGTTTCGCCGATGGCGTAGAGATTGCTCAAATCGGTCCGGCCTTGCCGGTCGGTTACAACGCCGCCGCAGGTGTAGTGTGCAGCGGGAACAACCGGTATCGGCTCTTGGGTGATGTCGATACCCAACTCCAGACAACGGGCATAAATCGTCGGAAAATGTTCTTTCAGAAAATCCGCCGGTTTATGCGAAATGTCCAGATACACGCAATCCAAACCGCGTTTCTTCATTTCAAAGTCGATCGCGCGTGCGACGATGTCTCGCGGCGCGAGCTCTGCGCGCTCATCATGGCGGGGCATAAAACGATCGCCATTGGGCAGTTTCAATAATCCGCCTTCTCCGCGGACAGCTTCACTGATTAAAAAAGACTTGGCATGCGGATGGTAAAGGCAAGTCGGATGGAATTGAATGAATTCCATATTGGCGATTCTGCAGCCGGCCCGCCAACCCATTGCAATGCCGTCACCAGTGGCGGTATCCGGGTTAGTGGTGTAGAGATAAACTTTATTCGCGCCGCCGGTCGCCAATACCGTGTTTTGGGCAGTAAAGGTGCGCACTTTATCTTTGTTCTTGTCGAGCACATAAGCGCCGAAACAGCGTTTCTGTTCAGCGTTCTTATAATCCGGCAATTTATCGCTGGTGATCAGGTCGATCGCGATATGATGTTCCAGAATACAGATGTTCGGATGCATCCGGATCCGCTCGATCAATGCTTGCTGCACGGCCTTACCGGTGGCATCGCCGCTATGGATGATTCGCCGGGTGCTGTGACCGCCTTCCTGGGTGAGATGTAAGCCGGTCCCGTTGCTTGGATCGGCAGTAAAAACAACGCCCTCATCGATCAGCCAATGGATTGCAGCCGCTGCATGTTCGGCAACAAACCGGGTGATGGCTTCATCGCATAAACCGGCCCCGGCAATCAAGGTGTCGTGCACATGCTGAGCGGGGGAGTCCTCATGGGATAGCGCGGCTGCAATGCCGCCTTGCGCCCAGGAACTAGCGCCGGAATCGGCTGTTTGCTTGGTGACGATGCAGATTTTTTGCTGTTTCGCCAGATGCAAGGCCAGGGAGAAACCAGCCAGCCCGCTGCCGATAATGAGCGTATCGAAATAGTTGTTAGACATTCAACCGATTAATTTCTAAGTAATAAAGTCACTGCTATCCGCGCCGGACGATTAAAATCCCAGATTGCCAAAACTCCAGGCAAGCGGCTGTGACCGGTAAGTCAAAGAAGCTGTTCTGGAATAGCAAGCGCCGTGATGATTGCAGCTAGAATTCAGCAAATCTGATTGCTGTGCCGCCAGCGAAGCATCGTAACGCAATCGTAACACGTAAACCCGCTGGCATGGGGAATAAGACCGGTTCAGAATGGATGCGGGATATCTTGAAGCCGCATTGGATCTGTTCTAATAGCCTGTCTCACGCATCCCGGTTAATCGCACTTTATATGCTGGAAGTAAGATCTTAAACAATGATATGGATTAATTCGCCATCTATGACGATATATTGTATATTAATAGCATTAAATCGACACAATTGGCGAATATGATTGTAAACAATGAAACTTCCGATGAAGCTATCTTGAATGAGCTGGGCAAACGATTGGCGCAGCGGCGCATCGCGCGTCAATTGTCTCAGGCGGCGCTGGCGGCGGAAGCCGGGGTGGCGAAGCGCACAGTGGAAAGGATTGAAGCCGGTGAATCGGTGCAATTGGTCACATTGATGCGTTTGTGCCGTGTATTGGATTTGTTGGATGGATTGGATCAATGGTTGCCGGAAAGCATTCCCAGTCCGATGGCGTTATTAAAAGAGAAGCGGGCAGGAAAAGGGAAGCAACGGACAAGCGCCCGTCGTACGGCAGTGGTCAAGAGAATCCCTGAGAAACCCTGGACTTGGGGCGATTCATCGTCCTGACAGGGCATTCGAGATCATGAGCACGGTTGCTGAAGTCAAATTATGGGGACGCACCATCGGTGCCGTGGCAATGGCGGATAGCGGTACGGTGGCGAATTTTGAATACGACAGCCAATTTATTCGTAGCGGCATCGAAATTGCACCGCTCACGATGCCGCTGGCGAATACGGTTTATCGCTTTCCGGCGCTGGGATGGGATACCTTTCGCGGTTTGCCCGGCTTGTTGGCCGATTCATTGCCGGATAAGTTTGGCAATGCCTTGATCGATGCCTGGCTTGCTACCCAAGGTCGTTTGCCGGATTCGTTCAATGCGGTCGAACGGTTGTGCTACACCGGTAGCCGAGGCATGGGTGCGCTCGAGTTTGCGCCGGTGATAGGCCCGAAAGCACGCACATCGCAAAAAATCCAAGTCGCGAAATTGATCGAGCTGGCCTCGGAAGTGCTGACGCACCGTGAGCAACTGACGGAAGCGTTTGGCGACGATGCGCAGAAAGCCCATGCGCTCAAACAAATCCTGCAGATCGGCACCTCCGCAGGCGGTGCGCGTGCCAAAGCGGTGATTGCCTGGAATCCTGCGACGAATGAAGTACGTTCGGGGCAGGTGAAAGCGCCGGAAGGGTTCGGTTACTGGTTGCTTAAATTCGATGGCGTCAGCGGTAATAAAGACAAGGAACTGGAAGATCCCAAAGGCTACGGCGCGATTGAATATGCCTATTATCTGATGGCGCGCGATGCCGGTATTCATATGAGCGAATGCCGCTTGCTGGAAGAAAAGGGACGCAAGCACTTCATGACTAAACGCTTCGATCGTCTCGATAATGGCGAAAAATTACACATGCAATCGTTGGGCGCACTGGCGCATTTCGATTTCAACCTGGCGGGTGCATACAGCTACGAACAAGCCTTGCAGGTTCTCAAGCGGCTACATTTGCCCATGCGTGATGTGGAGCAACAATTCCGGCGCATGGTGTTTAACGTCGTTGCCCGCAATCAGGACGATCATGTCAAAAACATCGCGTTTCTGATGGATAAACAAGGTACTTGGAGATTGGCGCCCGCATTTGACGTCACGTATAGCTATCAACCCGCCGGACGCTGGACCTCTACCCACCAAATGACGCTGAACGGTAAGCGGGATGGATTCGAGCTGGCCGATTTTATCGCAGTCGAGAAAATAGCCGGTTTGAAACGCGGACAGGCCAAGGCGATCCTGCATGACGTGCAGCAAGTGGTAGCGCGCTGGAGAGATTATGCCGATGCAACGGGGGTGAGCCAAGATCATCGCGATAAGATCCGGAATGCATTGCGGCTTCAACCGTTCGTTGGAAGCGCGGTCAAATGAAAGCAGGAAGTAAGATACAAATTCAAGCTTTCAGCGTCACCCAGCACACCTCGCATTCCCCCGCTTCCGCTGCTACAAACGCCGATTCTCCGGTGATCGTGACGGAGATGTCCATCGTGCGCTGCGATAATGTTGCCAGCGTCTGAATGTGCGGCCATTCAAACCGGAAGACAGCGGCGGTCAGCGGAGCGAATTTTGCTTGTTCTTGTATCCACCAGACATTCGATTTGGAATTGAAGCTGTAAACTTTGACCGTTTGTGCGATGCGGGTGGCTTTTTTGACGCGGTCCGGGTCGGGTTCGCCGACGTCGATCCATACGTCGATCCGACCATCCGCAGTATGCGCCCATAGATCGGGTTCTTCCACGGTGCTCAAGCCTTTGGTAAACAGCAGCGATTCCTGGGCGTTGATGCAAAATGCGAGCATGCGCGCCATCATGCGCTCGAGCGTTTCGGACGGATGCTGGGCTACGGTCAGGCTCAGCGTATCGTAATAATTGCGATTGAGATCGGTCAACGCGATCTTGAATTTATAAATGGTCGGTTTTAAGGCCACAGGTTCACCGGAGCGTGATTATTTCAGCTACTTATCGTTGCGGATCATTCAATCCCCTGCGATCGCAAATAATCCTCATAATTGCCCTTGAAGTCCTTGATGCCGTCCGGCGTCATTTCGAGAATACGCGTAGCCAGCGAGGAGACGAATTCGCGGTCGTGGGAGATGAAAATCAGCGTGCCGGTATATCGTTCCAATGCGCTGTTCAGCGATTCAATCGATTCCATGTCCAAATGGTTGGTCGGTTCGTCCATCAGCAGCACATTCGGTCTTTGCAAAATCAGCTTGCCGAACAGCATGCGGCCTTGTTCGCCGCCAGAAATTACGCGCGTGGATTTTTTTACGTCGTCACCGGAGAACAACAGCCGCCCCAGCGTGCCGCGAATGGTTTGGTCGTCGTCGCTGCCTTTCCGCCATTGATCCATCCATTCGGTCAATGACAAGTCTTCTGCGAAATCCGCCGCATGGTCTTGCGGGAAATAACCGGGGTTTGCTTTATCAGTCCATTTGATCTCGCCGGAATCCGGTGCTAAGTCACCGGCCAGGCAACGCAGCAGCGTGGTCTTGCCGATGCCGTTCGGGCCGATGATGGCGACTTTCTCGCCCGCTTCGATGTTCAGATTGAAATCCTTGAACAGCGGCTTATCCATGCCGGGGAAAGCCTTACTAATGGCCAGGATGGAAACCGCCAGGCGATGCAATTTTTCCTTCTCGTGAAATTCAAAACGGATAAACGGATACTGGCGGCTGGACGGTTTAACGTCTTCCAGCTTGATTTTCTCGATCTGCCGCGCGCGGCTGGTTGCCTGCCGGGCTTTCGACGCATTGGCGGAAAAACGGCTGACAAACGATTGCAAATCGGCAATCTGCGCTTTCTTCTTGGCGTTATCGGCCAGCATGCGTTCGCGCACCTGGGTCGATGCGGTCATGTAATCGTCGTAATTGCCCGGATAAATGCGCAACTCACCGTAATCCAGATCGGCCATGTGCGTGCACACGCTGTTCAAAAAATGCCGGTCGTGGGAAATGATGATAATGGTGTTCTTGCTGTCGTTGATGACATCTTCCAGCCAGCGAATGGTATTGATATCGAGGTTATTGGTTGGCTCGTCGAGCAGCAGAATGTCCGGATTGGAAAACAACGCCTGCGCCAATAACACGCGCAACTTGTAACCCGGCGCGATGGCGCTCATCAATCCCTGATGCTGGTCAGAAGGGATACCGACACCGAGCAGCAACTCCCCGGCGCGCGCCTCCGCCGAATAACCGTCCAGCTCGGCAAACTCGGATTCCAGTCCGGCGGCGTGCATATAATCGTCTTCGGTGGCATCCGCATTGGCATAAATGGCGTCGCGCTCCTGCTTGATACGCCATAGCTCCGCGTGCCCCATCATCACCGTGTCGATCACCAGATACTCTTCAAACGCGAATTGATCCTGCCGCAACTTGCCCACCCGCTCGCCGCTGTCGACTGAGACATTCCCAGCCGTCGGCTCCAAATCTCCGCCGAGAATCTTCATGAACGTCGACTTGCCGCAACCGTTCGCGCCGATCAGGCCATAGCGATTACCCCCGCCGAATTTAACGGAAACATTCTCAAACAGCGGCTTGGCGCCGAATTGCATGGTGATATTGGCGGTTGTGATCAAAACGAGTACCTGTGGATGATGGTTACAAGAAAGGGGCGCACATTCTAAACGTTTTTCAATGGAATTGCTGGGTTATGGTGGGTGTTGATATCAATTGCATGCAACTGGGATTGAAGGGTATGCTTTGCAAGTTTGGAATTTTTGAGTATGGATTTAAGGAAATTCAGAGTCAGTGCCATTTCGAACAAAGCGAGAAATCTATTGCGCTGATAGTTAGGATTTCTCACTTTGTTTGGAATGATATTGTTGTGCAATTATCTTGTTGGTTACAAAGTGGATAAATTTAGGAATAACATGTTGAAATAAAAAGAGAGAAGAAATGATAGCAAGAATAATCAAAATGGGGATTACGTCCGTATTCATGGTTGCAGCATCAACTGCGAGCGCAGCATGGGTAATCAAAGATTTAGGAACTTTCGGTGGTGAATTGAGCGACGCGTGGGCAATAAATAACTTCGGTCAGATTGTTGGAATTGTAGGTTGCTGCGGTGGAATTGTTGGTCATTCTTACGTTACTGGAATTGACGGTATCGGTTCAACAAACATCGGAAGCTATGGAACGTGGGCAAGGGGAATTAACGATTCTGGCCAAGTGGTAGGTTCAAATGGTGGTCGTCCCTTTATCACTGGCCCTAACGGCAACGGCCTAACGTATATAGGCACCTCTTCGGGTGACGCAAATGATATTAACAATATCGGTCAAGTTGTCGGTAATTCGCCGGAAGTAAGTACAGGGAACAGCCGTGCGTTTATTACCGGCCCCAATGGGACAGGTATTACAGACTTGGGGACATTAAGCGGCAACACTAGTGTTGCCAGTGGAATTAATAATTTTGGACAAGTTACTGGGCATTATAACTCTATTGATGGTTCATATCATGGTTTCATTACAGATAATGATGGGGTAGGGATAAGAGACCTGGGTGACCTTGGTGGCGATCAGAGTGTTGGTGTGGAAATAAATAATCTGGGGCAAGTCGTTGGGTGGTCAACTACAGAAATAGGCGGACTACGTCATGCATTTATCACTGGCCCAAACGGGGTCGGAATGGTTGATCTCGGTACAATGGGAGGAGAAATGAGTAGCTCGCTAAGCATTAATAGTTTGGGAGAAGTTGTTGGTTATGCCGGATTTAGACCTGAATGCCTCTGCTTCCCGGATGCATTTCTATACAGCCACGGAATAATGGTTAATTTGACCAGGTTAGATGAAATTCAAAATGCTGGATGGACACGAATAGTTGCCACTGATATTAATGATCATGGCCAAATTTCTGGATATGGCTATTTTAACGGTACGTATCGTGCCTTTTTATTGACAGTTCCAGAAGATGAAGAATTTTTCAATACCTACGTGACGGTGCCAGTGCCAATACCCGAACCGTCTATCTACGCAATGCTGCTGACCGGGCTGGGGTTGATTGGGTTTATGGGACGCAAGCAAGCGGATAAATAAAACCACGAAGGCAGATAAGGTGCCAGGTCTTGCATTACGCATGAGACAGAATCAGCGCGGCAAATTAGATTGTAATCAATGAGGCCGGACTCCATTGATTATCTTATGTGGGTGAATCCATCCAAGGGTTAATGATTGTAACGCTGCAGCTGGTGAAGTCTTTAACCCAGCCGAAAGCATTCCGCCGAATGAGCGTGATAACAGAACCAGGTACCAGGTCTTGAATTAACACATTTTGCCAAGAAATACTGAAGTCGCAGCGGCAAGCAGCAACAAATCATTCGCGATGTAATCGAAGAAAAACTCTCCGTTTTTCCTGAGTGCACAGGTGTCAAGAAACTGACCAATCATCAATTCCAATATCGCCTTCGCATCGGGAATCATAGAGTTTTCTTTGATTTCGATGGAGAAATTCATATCGTCAGCATTGAAGAGGTGAGAAAACGCGATGAAACCACTTACTAATTATCAAACAATCAATGATTCGAAAGGCCGTCCGGCTTTTGTTGTAATCCCTTACGCAGATTTTGTTCATTCCCAAGCCTATGTGCCCAAAGATGGCGTGCCGCATGCGGTGGTCAGTAAAGCGATTGATGGCATGAGCATGCTCGCCGCTTGGCGCGATATTTGATGCTGACACAAGAAGAAATGGTGCAGCGCATGGGCATCACGCAAGCCGGTTATGCCCAGATCGAAGCCGCCAAACGCCCGCGCAAGGCAACACTGGAAAAAGCCGCTGCTGCCATGGGCATTACACTGGAGCAGTTGGCGTATTGAAGCGGTAACAGTACGGCGAGTTGACTACCATTGAAATCCCGGTACAAGCAAGGTACCAGGTCTTGAATTAACACATATCACCGCCAAGGGCAAAGATGGACCAGCAAAACGTTGTTCGTCATGATGCAATTTCGTGTAACGCGGCTCGGTGCATTGCGCTACGCTTAATGCTACCCTACCAGTCTGAATTTTAACTTTTTACCAAATACGCTGGATGCCATAGTGATCAAACAGATGCTCGTTACTGATGAGCGGTATGTTCAAGGCTTGTGCTTGTGCAATCAACATGCGATCGAACGGATCGCGGTGCGGGCCGGGTAAGCTGCCGGCACGTAAGGCGTGATCGGCAGTGATGTCGAGCGGTGTAAATCCCTGGTTGATTACGCATGCATGAAAATTTGCTGCCACGGCTTGAGCACCCGGTAATTTACCGATACGCACTTTGGTGGCAATTTCCCAAGCGGATGCCGCACTGATCAGGATGCGGTGCTCATCCGTTTCAATCCAGCGGCGGGCAACGAGTGATAAATGTTCGTCGCCATCCAGCCACCACAGCAAGGTATGCGTATCCATCAAAGCTTTCAATTACTGCTCCCAAGCCGCCAATTCTTCGTCCGGTAATGGTTCAAAAAAAGCCTCAGTGACCGTGGCTTTGCCGCGCATGGCCCCGAATTGCCGCTTGTGCGGCACTGAATCCACAGGGACCAATTTAACGACGGGATTTTTCCCTTTGGCGATCACGACTTCTTCACCCGCGCAAGCTTGCTCGATGAGCTGAGAAAGATGGGTTTTGGCGTTGTAGATGGTGTAAGTTTTCATCGATTGGCTCCAGGTTGACCAAGGATAGTTAGTCAGGAATTATACTTTTTGCCGTTCATCGCAACAAGAACAAAAAGGGTCGCGAACTAGGTACCAGGTCTTGAATTAACACATACCACCAAGATCAAGAAAAGATGAAACAGCAAAACGTTATTAATCAATGGGATCTCCCATTGATTATCTTACGTGGGTGAATCCATCCAAGGGTTAATGATTGCAACGCCGCAGCCAGTGAAGTCTTTAATATTTCGTGTGGCAATTGCTGCTTGTTTGCTGCTGGCGATGGCGGCGATCATCAGATCCACGGCATCGGTATTGATTCCACTGCTTTCGCATGCTGCGGCAATTTCACCGTAGCGATAGGCCGCTTCTTCATCAAAGGGAAAAATTCTACCGCTGAAAGCTTCCGCGATAAAATTCAAGAAATTGACGGTTAATTGAGTACGTCGTTTACCCTCCGGCAATCGTGCCAACCCTCGCTGAATTTCTGCAATGGTAATTGCGGTGATCGCAAGATGAATCGGTTTTTGCGCCTTGATCCATCGTTTAACATTCGCGTCGGGTTGTTCGCGCATCAATTCCGAAATGACATTGGTATCCAGAACAATCATGCATCAAAATCAATGGTCTGACGCTTTGTGCCGCGTGCTGGCAGGTTAAGCTCCACGCCGTGTTCTGCGCCAAAGTACTTTTCCGCGATTTGCGCAATGTCGGCGGACTTGAATTCGTTGGCAAGCGATGCCTTTTGCAGAATATGGCGCACGTAGGCTTCCAGGGAAACGCCCGCCTGAGCTGCATGCATGCGCAGCAATTCTTTGGTTTTGTCGGGTAAATCCCGGATCGTGATACTGGCCATGTTTTCTGTTGAGGAATGTGCAAAAGATGCAATCAATGATGGCAAACTCAGACGATAAAATCAAGCAAGCAAGACAGATAAGGATGACATCAGGTATCGCAACATCGTTTACAATAAGCCATGCTGCGGCTTAGTGCACTATCGTTTTGTTTATCGCGACGATCATCCAATCACAAATAATGAAAAACACCCATCAATGAAACTCCGCCAGCCGCATAGATGAGCGGGCTATCCCAGGTGTGGGGAGAAAATGCCTCGGCTAGCGTAATCAGGATCGGCATGACCAGCAGCGCGGCCACTAGCTGAGTAGCACTGAAATAATGCTGAAACGCCAGTATTGCAATCACCGTTGTCACAAAAACGCATGCGCTGCCGAGATAGCTTCGCACATACCGTTGCTGGGTAAAAAGTGCATAAGTGCTATATTTTTTCTTGCCAAATCGTATGCCGACGGGTTCCGCAAGCCCATCGCCGATGCCGTTGGCAATGATGATGATCATCACGAGCGGAAGCATCTCACGGCTTTCGAAATAAATCAGCAATGGAATCAACACCAGGTAACTGGCAATAAACTGGGTGTATAACCAGATCAAGGTGAATGGCCGGTCTTCCGGCCGATCAAACGAGCTGAACATGACCGAAAGCACCCGGAAGTTATTTCGCATGGGTTTGATGAAGCATGTCAGAAAAACAAACGCGCCGATTAAATCGATGAGAAATGTTGCCGGGCTGTACGGGTATTCGATGATCAATGACAGCAACGAAGGCAGTAAAAAGAATGCGAAATGGTTAACTTTGCGCGTGTAGTTAACTTTAACATTGCGATGAATGACCAGTAATCCGCACGCATAGTGAATCAAAAACAATAACGCGTAGAAAATGGCGTGATGCACCCAGAATTCAAAGGGAATCGGCATGTGCGAATGGACTATGGCTTCATCAGCTTAATCGCGATAACGTTTTTCAGTACCGCATTGTAGCTGAATATCGGAGCTTGACCGGTTAGATAAACGTATCGAGAACACCAGGAGCAGGTCGCAAGCAAATTATGAATTTTAAATTCGTAGCGCCACCCAACGCAGCAATTCGCTTGCGCAGACAATGAATCAGCGTTTCCTCAGGTGCGGGGAACAATTCCCGCTTTCCTGCACGCCGGTCTCGATAAAATCGCATCCAAATACCGCGCCACCTCGTGATAGGGCGAAAAATCAAATTCTCCGCCCAACGCATAGGACAAAACGCCCGTCAGATTGATATCTGCGACGGTAAATTTGCCGGCCACCAGGAAATCTTTACCGGCGAGATGGTTGTTCAATGCTTCAAGGGGTTTCATCAATTTCTTTTCAGCCGCCTGAACGATGTCCGGATTTTTGACTTTTGCATCGAAAACCTTGCGATGCAGAATCAGATCCACGCAGGCAGTTTCCATTTGAGTGACCGCAAAAAGGCTCCATTTGTAGATCTGCGCTTCGTCTTCCAGACGATCTGCCCACAGCTTCCCCGCGCCGTATTTTCTCGACAGATAAAAATTGATCGCCACCGCTTCGGTCAGCACCAGATCGCCATCGACCAGGGTAGGAACCTGCGCCAGCGGGTTCAACTTTAAATATTCGGGCGCATTTTTCTCTTTCTCGAAAGGGTTGATCCGGACATGCTGGAAATCCAGGCCAAGCTCCGCCAGCGTGAACAATACATATTTCGCCCGTGACCATTCAATGCCATATAAAATCATCATGTTTTCTCCTTGGAGCTTCCCTAATGCTAGTAGAGACCTTTGCACGGTAAGAATGGTTCCAGACA
>FRDC01001146.1_pt3 | contig 58232 bp, 47 predicted proteins | sample 1106171 | NCBI WGS metagenome assembly FRDC01 (sample SAMEA3930566, study PRJEB13176) | freshwater metagenome | biome: Drinking water system; feature: drinking water; material: water | place: Singapore | collected 2014-12-20 | reverse complement strand
CGGAGATAGCTCCACCACAAATTCAGAAGCTTGAAATCGGAAACCGAGTCCATGATGCGGAGCGCCTCGTGGATTGTGTTGATGGCGTTATTGCACGTGCCGACATCGAGACCCGACATGTTCTTGCTGGCAAAGGTGCAGCAGGCGATGGCGGTCTTGCTGTAGTGTTGGGGAGTGAGGTCGCGGCGCTGGCCCATGACGGCGAGAGGCTCGGCCTTGCCGGTGAGAGCGTTGAAGCGGTGCAAGAAGTCTTGGGCGAGTTTGCGTTGGTCGGTGTTTTCAAAGTTGACGGCGTTGAGGTGGCCGATGCTGATCAGGTTGCCGGTGGCGCTATTGAAGCGCCCGCAGTTGTCCAGCATCCAGTCCCACTCGAGAGTTCTGAGAGAGTCGTCGATGTCGTCGTAGACTGTAACGGAAGACTGCCTGACGCTGTAGCGTTCGGGGTCGACGGTGTCGTGGAGGACCATGGCGTATTCGCCGATGGAGACTCGCCGATCGAGAGCGCCCGAGCCGGAGACGGAGCCGACGACGTCGTCGACGGGGATGATTTCGTTGCCGTGCTTATCCTTAGTGGGGGGAGTGATGGCGTCGTTGATATTGCTTTGGACGTCGCCGCCGTAGAGCCAGGCCTGGGTTTGGTCGGCCTGAAGCAGCTTAACTCGAGTGACGAGTTCGCGGGGCAGAATGAAGGTGGTGAGCTTGGGGGCGGTGGGGCACAGGCGCATGTCGGCGTCGATGTTGCCGACCAGAGTGGACCACGCCGTGGCGTTTTTGAGGAGGCAGTTCCAATCGCGGACTTCCCGCTGCATCTGGTCGTGGAGCATTTTGGCCTTGACCGCGGGAGAGGGGACGCCCTTTTCGACGCCCTTGCGGATCCAGTAGTTCTTGACGCGGCTGAGCGCGAAGATGGTGTCGAAAGCGATGGTCTGCTTGAAGGAGGCGTCGACTTGCTGGAGTTGGGTAACCAAGAACTTGTTGCCGTCCGGCGTGGCCAGATGAGCGTGGTTGCCTTGGATGCCCAGGCCGCGGCGGGTGACCGTTTGGTAGCCGTCCTGCCACACCCACTCGACGAGACGCGCGGGGCTGTTCTCTGGCACCTCGGGCACGATGACTGCGGGAAATTCGTAGTAGCCGATGGCGCTGGTGAGGGCGCCGTTGTGGAGGACGATGGGGACGACGCGGTGGATGGCCTCTATTTCTCTGCTGACCAGGAGCGAGATGATGAAGTTGTTGGCCCAGTAGTCGGTTCTCCCGGTCCAGTATTCCTGCAGCGTGGGGGCTCCTCTGTAGTAGCCCGTGCCGGGCGTCTGCGGCCGGTTGTCCATGTTTTGGGTGGGGCTGCCGAAGAACTTCATCATTTGCTGCAGCTCTGTGCTTCCGTTTCCGCTGGTGGAGAGCCCTCCCAGTCGATAGGCGCTGATAATCGGTTCCATGTCTCAGAATACGCGCCTTGGAGGTGATGCAAGCAAGCAGAAAAACATTTTCGATGAACATATAACTTTCGTTTTATTCTTTACATGTAAGAGCCGTCGAAGAGGGTGCGATCCTTGTAGAGGAGCACGTTGGAGGCGGTCAGCTGCTCGACGAGACCGGCCAGGTACGCCTCGACTATTTCGACGAAGTGCCTGTTGCGCTGGGCGTCGACAGACTTGACCACTTTCAATTCTGCCACTATTTTTTCCAAAACTTGTTTTAGCTTGCCGCAAATCTTGCGCATCTCTTCGTTCGGCTTGTTGGGTTGCTCGAGAGTGGCGATGAAGTCCATCAGACTTTCGATCATGTGCAAGATCCTCTCTTGGTTGCTTTCGCTGCTGGGCACTTCGAGTCCGCTGCTCATTTTTTTTGTTTCTGGGTCGATTTTGGAGTTGCGTGGGCCTCGCGACGAGCCGCACATGCACGGGGTCAGGGCTCTCGTGGTGTGCGGGCAGCACGGGAGGGAGCTGATTACGACGGAAGTGTGCAACGCGCTGGAGCGCCCTCCGGAGGGACTGGGTCTCTGGGTGGTGCCGCTGGCCAACCCCCGAGGGAGAGCCAAGGTGCTGGAAGGCGACGCCTGCTGGAGGGGCAACGAGAGGGGCGTGGACCTCAATCGCAACTTCGAGCCGTGGGAGCCGCTGCGAGGGGAGGAGTACTCTGGGGGCCGGCCCTTCTCGGAGATCGAAACGCAAGAGATGGTGGCCATTCTGGAGTACGTGAAGCCCCACATACTGATCAACGTGCACTCTGGGGCCAGAGGGGTGGTGGTCCCCTTCGATGGGGGTGGCATACCTCCTCTGTACGGCCAGATGGTCTATCTGGCGCGCAAGGCGGGAACGGTGCCGGTGCTGAGCGGGACCGTGTTTGGTCGGGCGGCGGGGACCTTGGTGGACTACGCGCTGCAGCGGCAGGGGGTGCAGCTGGCCTACACGCTGGAGATATATGGTCCGTCGGTGGGTGTTGCGCGCGAGGACTGCCACGCGCAGTTCAATCCCCCGGAGGAGGAAAAAGCCCAGGTGACGCTTCACTGGACTAGATATATTTCCCAGCTTTTTTCCGAGATACTGCAGCTGGTGGACCATGAGCAAGACTGACAAACTCTCGGCGCAGATTGGCATCCTCGAGGGGATGTTGGGGAAGTTGAATCGAAAGCGCGCCAAGGCGGAAAAGACCCCTGCGCCTGAAGCTTCCCCGGCGACGCCAGGGGAGACCCCTCCCGCGAAGGCGCCCCAGTCCGAGACGCCAGTGAAGCGACCAAGACGATCCACTTTGGAGGTGGCCAAGGAGACTCGAGAATTGCTCTCGATCGTAAGAGAGATGCCGCCCGAGTTGGGAAAGGCGTTTTTCATTCAACACGCGCAAGACAACGGGCTAGATTTGAGTTGGGATCACGCGCAAAGCCAAGCGGGACCGGCCACGAGCGGAGAAGTCTCTTCCAGCACCTCTTCCGCCCCACCACCTTCAGCATCGAGCGCGACGCCCGCGCCCCCTGAGAGTTCAGCGCCCCAGCCGAGCGATTCGACCATGCTGTTGTCACTCAGCCTATCCGATTTGAAGAATCGTGAATAATAAAACGGTTGTGCACATTTCTCTTCCCGGCGAAGAAAAAAAAAATTGTTGTCGACCACGAGAGCGGCGACAATGAAGTACTACATCCAACTGCTGATTTTATGTAATGTGTGTGTGGTTTGGGGCTGGTCTTGCACCGACCAAACCAACGAGGTGGTGCCCTTGGATCCTCGATTTCCGGCCAACGTGTGCGTTGTTGAGGCGCCCTTCACGGACCCCGACTGCAACGTCTTGCCTTTGGACGAAAACGAGACCTCGACGGTGAACTACTGTCCCGGAATCGAGGAGGCGGCGCCGGTGGTGGAGGGGACGCAGATATTTTATCCCAACCTCAATCGCGCGCTGCTGGAGTGTCCGTTCGATCCCGTGGTCATCATGGTGGTGGGTACTGTGTATGTGACCAACAGCACCTTGCTGTACAGCTCGGCCAGAAACATCTTACTCACGGGGTACACGCTCGTTGAGGAAGTGCCCTCAAGCAACGTTTCGACGCTGGTGCTAACGAACGTGACGATGGTCAACGCGACCACGAACACGACGTACATCAACGAGACCTTTGTGGAGCAGTGGACGTACACGCCGGGCTACAACATCAGTCTGCAGTCTATGCTGGTGGGGATGGCCGCCTGGAACGTGGAGGCGCAGAACGTGACAGTTCACCTCGACAACCTCCAATTCGAAGGGTGCTACACGGACAAAAGCTTCTTTCGCACGCTGGCCTGCCCGGCGAGCTGCGGGCCCGATCTGACCTACTACTGCCCCGGACAGTGGCTACCTGTGGGACAATACGACGAGTGCATCGGAGAGGGGGTGCGATTCACGGGCCAGCAGCGCATCGCGTTCCAGCAGGTGGCCACGACGAACAACTGCAACTACAACGGATTTTCGTACACGACGGACCAGGTGCCGCTGCAGTACCAGGACGGTTTTACGTTGGAGCTGTGGGTGAATCCCGAGACTGACCAGCAGCTGGCGTACACGGGGATCGCCGGGATGTACAGACAGGGTGAGAATAACGAAGACGGAGGGTGGGGGTTCTACTACCAGAAGAACGGCTTTGTGCGCTGGGCCGTGATGGGCCGCTACGGCGTTCAAGTGTACTGCAGCACCTACATCACGCCGCACACGTTCACGCATATTGCGGGAACGTTCGATTTGGGAGTTGTGGCCATGTACGTGAACGGAATACAGGTGTGCAACGTGACAAGCGACGTGTCGCGGCCGTGGTACAACGACGAAGGGGCCAGGCCCTTCATGTTGGGCGCTTCGTACCACGACACCAACGGAGGCTTCGAGTGCGATCAGATATATGGATGGCAGGGGGTCATGGACGAAGTGAGACTGTGGAACTACGCGCGCACTGCAGCTGAAGTGCAGTTCACGTACAATCAGCAGGTGGATCCGATATCGTCAGGGCTGGTCATCTATCTGCGATTTGACGGAGGATCTTACGGCAACCTGGTGGCGGGAGGTCCCACGGGGCACTTGCTGCAAGAGTTTTGGGACTCTCCCGTGCCGCTCAACGTGGTGCCCACGTGCTTCTGCAACGTCAATCAGACGGTGTGCGTACCCACGGAGGCGGTGTACACGCAGCTGCCAGACGCGGTGACGCAAGCTGCGAATCTTTCGTGGTACCACTTTGTTCCTGGCGAGGTCATATCTCCGAACGGGGGGTACGGCGTGCTGTGGCTTCCCGGAGTGACGAACCTGACTGGAGACTACCTGAATCAGGTGCGCACCTTCATACCCGGCCGCTACGAAGAAGACGGAAACAGCACGTGTTTCATTCCTGGGGCCGTGCCGTCCGACTTGCCTCCCCTCGGCAGTCACGTGTGGTCGAACATCACGGAATTCACGCCTGGGTGGTTTTTCAATGGGGGAGAGGCTCCCTACACGGGCTTCAACTTCGTGCCTGGACGCTTCGTGGACGTGTACAGCGTGCCGACGCCGGTGGGATACGAGCCGGGCGATCTCGTATTCGAACCGGGACTCTACGTGGGGAACGACACCTTTGTGCCCTTTTCGCCCGCGAGTGTGCCGTACACCACCGCCATTGTGGTGGGGGGCGGGGCGCTGTGGAGATGCACCGACTGGATAGACAGCTGCATCGTGCGAAACTTGACGCTCACCAACGCCCCTCCGCCCACGGTGACCGAGTTAATTACCGCCTACGGGTGCAGGGTGTCGGTCAACGATCCCGAGCCCACCTACCTGGACTCTTCGCAGCGGGATCCGTGCTTCGTACTTCGCGACCTGAAGCAAGCCATGGGGGGAGGTACAGTGAGTGGGGTAGGATGCAACATCAGCGACGCGGATCCCCTACCCTACTATCTAAACTACACGTACAGGAACCCTTGCTACATCGCCAGAGATCTTTTCAAGTTGGCCAGCGGAGTGGCTTCGCTCAAATGCACGAACGGCAACGTGCCGACGGAACCACTGGAGATGCCGTGTCTCAAGAACCAAAACTTGACGATCACCGATTGCAGTTTCTTTCGCTACGCTGGAGACGACCCGCTGATGTGCATGCACGCGTGCGACGAATATGTGTCTCTTGAGGTGCTTCGTAGCAACTTCTCCGAGATGCCTGGAGGAGCGGTGAAGGCGACAGGGATGTGGAACTTGGACATACGGGAGAGCAATTTTTGTCCCTGCGGGGGAGTGAACGACTGCGTGTACGCCCACTGGATGCCCATATCGACGGGAGTGTGGGTTACGTACAACAACCGACACTGCGCGATCGCAGACTTGCTCCCCCACACGTGCGATTACCAGCTTACGACGGAATTGGGGTGCTCCAACGGCATACTTCAGTGCTTGGACGTTGCGGCGACCCTGGCGTTGGGATGTCAGCAGGTGGAAGTATCGTCCGGTATCACCATGTTCGACACCGATTGTGCGGTTTTCGCTCCTTGCGTGTGTGGGCAAGAGACTATCAACTACACGATGCCGGACGGTACGATACGACAAGTGACCACCAACGTGGGCGACGTGGTGGCGCAGGTGCCGTTTGTGACGCCCTTGGTGTACGATTTGCTGAACGGAAGCAACGTAATATCGATACCGTGCAACATCGCCAACACGACCCAGTCGTTTGTTTATTCTTGCGTGGACTACGAAACCGTGCCCGTCATCATCAACAACGTGACCGTGAACGTGACCATAGAAGTGCCGGCTAACTGCACCATCGATGTCGTCGTGCCTGTGGGGACAGCGCAGTCGTTGTCGTGTCCCTGTCCGAACGATTTCGTGCCGATCAACGGCAGCACCAAGGGCCTTACCGGAGCGGCGGCTGCTGCAGCTCTGGGGCTTTACGACCAGTGCCAATGGAACATACCTGGCGGTCTGGAAGGCGAATACTGTCTTGACGGGGTGGTGCAGTGTCCTTACGCGGGCGGAGAGTTGGGGAGTGGGAACCCTCCTCCGGTGCCAGTGGGTTTTTGCGACGAGGGGGTAGCCAAGATATCTTGCAGCCAGTGCTCAGGAGGGTTTTTCGAGTACGAAGGAACCACGCGCCCGTGCAATCCAGGGTGCCCCAACGTCACGGTCTTCACGACGTCCTGCGCGTGTGATCAGGGAACTCTAGTCATACCTTGCGAGCGCGACGTGAGTTGCATGTCGGACAATGTTTGCAACGGGACGCTTTGCGCCTACATTGGCAACCTGACGTGGGACGGAGTCACTTACCCTTGTCTTGTGGATATCAACGAGACGTTGTGCGTCGGGTTTTCCTTTACAGAGGCTCCCAACCCTCCGGACGGATACGTGGGCATTCCGTGCGACAACGGGTACGTACTTCCTCCTCCGGGTCCGTGCTCTTGCGCTGCAAACGTGGTGTCTCCGGGTACCAACGTGACCACTGCGTGCAACGCAACACAAAATAATTCTTGTGTCAGCGTTGGCGGGTTGGGCGACCCGGCGCTCCAACTTGTGTGTTCCCCGTCGGGGCAAGTGACGTGCAGATGCGACGGACTGTACGCTCTGGCTGCCAACAACTACAGCATTCGAAACGACACGGCAGCCTTCGTCTTCGACGCGCCTCCTCTGACGTTGTCGTTGGTGTTTGTGATTAATTTGGTTACGCAGCAGCTACCCATAGGAGTACAACTTCTTCGCTTCGATCCACAGCTGATATACGATTGGGCCTTGAACGTGTTGCATTGGTACTCGGACTGGTTTTCGATGCACGAGTTGGGGCGGCTGTCCCCGTGGGTCACCGGAAGTCGCTTCGATTGGGCCCACGGCTACTTGTGGCAGGAGAACTTTTTCTACTGCAACTCCTACGACCCGGGTCCTGCCGAGGGGGTGTACACCAACGAATGCAAGCAATTCCGACCGACGGAAAACGCCAGTTGCGTGGTGGACTCCACCTACAGCCTCCAACAAACGCCAGACTACGGATTCACGCGGTTCAGCACCATCACCGATGCGATGCAGATGGACGAGTGTCGATTCATCATCGTCCACAGAGCCGTCAACATGTACACCGACGTTGTGGTGAGTACGAAGGATAACGTCTTCCTGCTGAGCTACGACAACGCAGTGGTGCATTCTGCCGGAAACCAACTTCGCGCCGACTACGTCACGGTGCGAGGTATGGTATTTGAGCATCCTGCGACTGAAGGCCTGCCTCTGCTGCAGCCGACGCCCGTGGCGGACAAGAACTTCGACACGGCGTTCAATGGGGTAGAGGGTAAAGAGCCGCCCGTGAACGTTTCCATACTCAATTGCCAACTCTACGGGAACAGTGCGCGACGATCGGGCGCGGTAATCGGGCAATTTGGTAGTTACTTCACCTTCAAGTACAATCGAGTGGAGGGGTTCGCGGTGCGCGCGCTGCGGTTGGCTGCCGATTACATGGACGTGAGCGGTAATCTCTTTTCCCGCGTGGCCGGACGCGCCGCGAGGTTGCAGGGGTTCATGGGCATACGCTTCGACAACAACCTTTTCGTGAATTGCAGGGGCATACGCAACGCGCCTCAGCTCGAAATCGTTTCTCTAGAGGCCGCGGGATCTCGAGGCGCCATCGTACCGTCGGGGAACATCGACAGAATCATTTTCGCCAACTTCTCGCAGGAGGACTACGCGGAAGCCTTCGACACTGAGGCGGCGTTGGGCACGATCGCACCAGATTTACTGGGATGTAATCCTTGGTACGACAACTCAAGACAATGTTACTGCAGATGGAACCGCCTCAAGTTCGTCAACGAGGATGAGCAAAAGAACTTCGACATGGTGGGTATTCGCATCCAGGGGGGCAACTGGACGATAGATCGAATCCACGACAACGTGATGAGCCACTCAAGAATCGGGATGGATTTCTCCTACACGCCCAGCATCACGTACAACCAGAGAGATTTGGCGTTCCGGCTGAATCCTTTGATGCGCGTGCAAGACTCGTGGGGGCTGCGGAAAATATCGTCGGCGGACTTCACCTTTCGACCCGTGGGTTCGCTGGTGACGCTGGGGTGCTACTTTCCCAACTGCTGGCCCAACGCGACACATTCGACTATCGAAGTGAATCCCTACTTCGTGTGGGGCGTGGATTACGGGTATGGGTTTGACCGCTTGAATAACTTGACGGACGCGTCGCGCTGGGGGTACCAGGGCGAGTTGCTCAACGTGACTTCGCGAATCGCTCGGTTGCGTCGCGACAACATGATGTTGCTCAACGACACCTACGCCGTGGGTTGGCCGGACCCTTTCTGTTGCGCCAAGCCGGTGGTGTACGGATCGGGGCACCAGATGGGCGCGCTGGAGGTGGTGTTGGTGCGCATCGAATTCCGCTTCGAGAATCTGGACCCCGATCCCAACGCGGTGAGCGTCAAGCTTTTCGAGACGCCCGGTCGGTGGGTGGCGGACACGATACGCTTCTACGAGTGCGATTTCGATGGGCGCGCGGTAATTGGTGCCTCGAAAGTGTCGATCGCGAACATGTTCTTGGATCCCAAGGAGGGGGTGTACGTCATGGACTCCTGCAGAACGTACGGCTGGTGGAACTACCCCAACAACACGCGAACTGGCGTGGTGCTGTCCAACCAAGGCGTCAATCCGGTGGTCGTGGTGCCCGACGACCCCACCTACCAATTTGTGAGCGACAACGGCGCCGCCGATGCAGACCAGCTGGTGATCGCGTCGGAGTCCACGGTCTACTACACGCAGCGATCGCCGAGTATCGAGGGCTTTCGGATTTTATTTTCTCCTCCGTCGCAGAGAGGCAACAGGGGCATTTTTCTGAAGAACACGCGAAAGAACCCGTTCTCTTCCATACAGTCCGTGGCGGTGATCACAAACAATGTCTTCCGAGACCTCGACGGTATGGTGCTGACTCTCGACATACCCGGAAATTGGGACATCGATGCCAATTACTTTTGGAACTGCGGCATGCGTCAGTATGGCAGCGTGGCCCTGGTAGACTTGAACGGTCATCCCGACTCTGTGGGTAGCTTCATTCTGACCAACAACTGGGTGGAGACGCACAAGAAGCCCCTCTTTCCCTACGGGGGTGGCTCTGCGAACCCGCAGCCATTTTCGGCCTTCTACTTCCACGGGTTGCGGTTCCCTGCGGTGTACCTCAATCGAAACAACACGGTGCTTGCCACCGGCATTGCAAGAAAGTCGCCAAAGAGCAGCGGCTCCGAAAGTCCCAAGGTGGTTGTGGACACAGGACTGTTCAAGAGCGACGGTCTGAGCGTGTTTGGCATCGACGGGCCCAACCAAAACGCAAAAATCGTGACGCCGAACGACTGGGACGCTGAAGAGATAGCGCAGCGCAACACCGACCCCAAGCAGGTGCTTTCCGGGACCAACGCCGACCCCAGGTACGCCTCGCTGCCGGACGCCAACAGCTACAACGACCCCAACCAATATCTGACGACGTTGAGCGACGAGCAAAAGGTGAAGCTAGCGCGAGACTTGGCGCCCAACATGACAGGTTACACGGTGGGAATGCTTTTCAACATTCCGGCACAGGTGCTTATCAAGAACGTCATACCAGGGATCAGCAACTACTCGCTCCTCGCAGTGTTGCAGGAGGATCTCTATCCCTACCGAATCGCTGCTGTGGGTAATGGACTCCAGGCGGCGCAGATATTGGCGGATGGCGGAGAGGTGGAGGCCGGAGTGTATCCTGGCGTGTGGGGTCTCGAGTACGACTACACTGGCGGGTGCGCGCCGACCAAGCATCGCTTGCAGACGTCCTTCAGCCTGTGCATCATATGCAACGACGGCTGTCCAGTGTATCCCCCGCCGTGGTGTATCATCGACCCGGGCAACGCGACTTTCGTGCCGGAAAACCCCTACTACAAAACGTGGCTTTTCGACACGCTCCAGGAGGCCGTGCAGAAGTGCAGAGACCCCAATCGCAGGATCGAGGTGGCGGCGCAGTCGCTGCCCTACACGGACCCGTGGGTGATTGTGTATTCGAACTGGACCATCTTTTCGTCAGGCAACGCCACGGTGCAGTTGACTTCTTCGCTGACCATCGCTGCGAACAACATCACAATCGAAGGGTTCTCCTTCAGACACAACGTGGGGACTGGAGGCCCGACGGTGCAGCTTGCGGGACAGGCGATCAACATCACCATCGCCAACTCGACTTTTTTCGGGGGATGGACGACGCAAAGTTGTGTGCAGGGCAGAGCCAGGACTCTGTCGCTGCTAAACAACTCTTTCTACGCTTACGCGAGTCCGATCGTCGTGAACGTGAACTCTGGAGGGAGAGGGGCCTTTTACTTTCAACTGAACTACATGCTAAGCGTGGCGAGGACGGCCGTTTATTCGTACAATTTCGAGTACAACGATTTTTATCGAAACGTGTTCTTGGAGTGCGGGGCGCAAAGCGTTTACCCTCATCTTTCTTGCGTGCGCGTGATCAACAGTCAGAGCACCGAGAGTTTGCACTTTTCTCGCAACACCGCCCTGGTCAAGAGATACACGCGAGTGGACGGGGAGCCCTACAGAGCGGCCTACTGGATCACCAACATACCCGTGGGTAATTTTTCAGTGACCAACTTTTCGTTGACGTTCAACGAGGCGCAAGGGTTGGACGTCGGAATGCGCGTGACCAACGTCACTAACTTGGCCTACCTTTCTCTCTCCAGCGACCCGCGAGCCACGGTGAAATGGATCAACATCCAAGAGCTAAACTTCAACTTGGACGGCAGCTTCCACGACGTGGTTTGGGGCGAGCCGATGAACGACAACTTGATCGCTCAGAATCCTCGCGGAACGGTGATGTACTACTGCGACAACGACTGCGGAGACAGCATGCAGGCGACTTACATATTCATCACTTTTTTCTCTATAGGCGTGGCGTTTTTCGGGTATTTCATCGTACTCATATGTTGTTTCCATCCCAACGCCATCGACTCAAAAGTCAAGTACTCCGAAAAATTGGGGCGGTACATCCCTTTGACGGACCCTCTGGTTGCCGAACTGAGCACGAAACCGAGATAAAAATTTTTTTTGTGATTTTTTCCCAGACTCTAAGAGCCACGCATGCCTCGTGACGTGTTTGGATGTTCCGCGCACACGCCGGATTTGAGCCCGGCGAAGCAACTGAGAAATTGCATCGAGCACAAAACGCGATCGCTGATTTCTGAAGGGGTCGGTTGGGAGCTCATTCCCGGTATGGTGGTGACTCACACGCGAATTCGTTTCGCCGATGCGTCAGAGAAAGAAATTATCGAACATGTGCGACGAATATTTGCTCGTCGCACGTCCGCTTCGAAGAGCAAAAAGCGTTTATTGGGTAAAAAGCCGGCAGTCGTCAAAATCAACTACGCGTCCAGGTTGACTCCCTCCGTGGGAGTTTGTCCCATTTGACCTTCGAGAAAAGCGACTCTCTCGCTCAGCTGGAGGATGGCGGCTTGCGTTTTGAACACCATGTTGGCCAAGACGTCATTTCTTCCGTTGAAGTCGTCTTCGACCGCCCCCATCCAGAAGCTCACGTAGAGAATGAATCCCAACACCACTGCGATCGCGACGAGGCCCACGACCAAGCGTTTGAATAAATTCCTTTTGGGGTAGGGGTTTGTCGGAAAAAGACCCTTGGGTTCTGGATTTTCCATCGTTTCTTTCTCTCGTCTTTTTATTTTCGGGGTTTGTTGCAAATAGCGATGTATACGGACAGAACAGTAGCGTAGACGAGCCACGTGGGCGTCAACACGAACAGCCATCCGGCCACCACACTGTACTTGAAGTAGAAGGCAGTCACCACTATGGCGAGCGCGAGCGCGATGAAGCATTGGATCGCCGTCGTCCAGAGAGCTTTGTAGTGGAAGAACAGAGGCGTGAAAAGCATCGAAACGCCCAGGTAAACCATGTAGATGGTGAGGGGGAACTCCCAGCCGTCCATCTCTCGTTGCGCCAGAGAAGAGGCGGTGGACATAGTAACCCACAAGCACGTCCACACCACGCCGAAGAGCCAGGCGGGAGGCGCGAAAAAGGGCTTCTTCAGCTTCTTGTAGAAGCTTTGTTGCGACGAACGAGGCCTGAATATGAACAAAGAGAACGCCGTCGCCAAAAACCAAAAGAAGTAATCTTGGAAGTGCATATTTCAAAGGATTTCCGAAGTAGCAGCGCCAAAATTACGGAGCACTACTTAAACATCCCACATTTTGCTCCGGGCTGAGCGCGTCGACGACTGAACCAAAACAATACTATTTGAGTATTTTGAGGCTTCTTTTTGGAGGCGTTTTTCTCCTGTGCTCTGCGAAATAATGCAATTTCTTTGATCGCGCAAACTAACATCGTTTTCTATTTGTTTTATGTAGGCCGGACGAGGGACGAAGGGTCATCTTATCATCATGGACGAGGCCTTTTTCATGAAGATCGAAACAATCACCAACGTGATATTGCCGATCGCGCAAGAGATCGGAACGGCGGTCATAGGGCTTTCGACACCGCAGGGCTTCATGACCCCACAAGCCGTCTTGTTCTCGGCAAAAGACGGAGAAGGCAAGAGTGTGTTCAAACAAGTGCGCCTAGGACAACCCTGCAAAGCCTGTAAGATGTCCGGATCGCTTTGCATACATGAAGAAGCGGCCACTGCGGAGGGGCTGTCGGACACGAAACGGCAGCGCATCCAGTATCTCTACGGCAGCGACAAGTATCTTTTCAGGCGCGAATTCATGGCAGAAACGGGCGACTCCGGCTGCAGACTGTTCACGGAATCGGTGCTGACGCAATTCGCGAGCAGAGCGCACGTGGACCTTCCCACCAAGCCGATCGACTTTCTGATGATGAGCATCGATCCCGCCCAGGGAGGTTCCTGCGAGTGGGGCATAACGATAGCGTACTACGATGTGGAGCTGGATGCACAGATTATCGTGCTTCTGGACAGTCGCAAGCTCGAAGGCAACACGTCGCCCGACGCCATAAAGCACTACATCGCTTCCAGCATCTTGAAAGTCCGAAGTTTGTGCGAAGCCTTTGCGATCGCGCCGATAGTCATTGCGTGCGAGGCGGGTCCCACCATCATGGCGTCCAACTTGGCGCTGCAGGTGCGCGAGATGCAAAACTCGGGGATTTGCCGCAACATTCACGTCATGGTGCGTTGCAACGGGAAGCCCGGCGTGCCCAAAAACAGCAGCAACACCACCGAGATCATCTACACCAGCCATGCGCTGATGGATCAGAATCGCGTGTACCTGTCGAAGGCGGTGTGCACTTCCTCTTTCGACGTTAAGGTGGACACGGTGATCACCAAATTTTTCCAGCAACTTGGCTACATCAACATCACCGACTACGTGCTCAACGGAGAGCCGCGCTGCAAGTTGGTGACGGACCACAGAAACAACGATCTGTACATGAGTTGGTCGATGAATTTTTATTGGTACCTCGAGTTTGTGGTTTCGACGAGGCCCGAGGAGATGGAGATCAAACGAGGGTATCTCATTCGAACACGAGGGATGTTCGTTGGAACGTGCCCCAAGAACAAGTTGGCGATATCGTTTGGAGAGCGCGAGAGCGATCCGCCCGTGCGAGAGAATCCCAACATCAGGCCGGAACTGCGCGCGCCCAAAAAAAGGTCCATCTTCAGCATTTCCGAACTCTAAAACATTTTCCAGGGCTCTTCGTCGTCGCATCCCAGAGGCTCGCTGTCGCACTTGTTTTTTTTGGTCGTCGGGGCGTGCGCAGATGACTTGCGAGTTTGTCCGTTTTTCAGAATCTTGGCCCAATTTCTGATCAATATTTTGCGCATACCTCTCGATTGACTGGTCCAGTGCACTTGTATTTGCGACACAATTACCGTAACGTAGAGGCACGCTGTGGTCCTGTAGAACGACGACGAATTGAGAATGTCGAAGTAGATGACGAGCGAAGGTATGAAAGATTCCAAGGTAAAATCGTGTCTCGACATCGTGCGGTCTCGCGTGGCCAACTGCTTGAGGACGATGCGCTGGAGCTCGTCGCAAGACGCGAAAAGACGAAGGAAGAGAAGCCGTGCGTCCAATAAACTTTGTTTCCTATCATCCAAGATGGCGTGCTCCAACACTCGGGTTGTTTGGTTCGGCAAAACTTGCTGGAGAATGCCGGTGCGAAGTTTCGTGTAAACTCCTTCGACCGTGAGTAGCGGGTCATCGGACATGTCTCGAGGATCATGGTATCTCTTGGGACGACCTTGAACCTTGAAAAGTATGTCGCGCATCAACTCCAGATCTTCAGAAGCCAAAAACAAATCCAGGTAGTTGTTGGGGGAGTATGGCGAAGCCGTGGTCATTTTATTCAAAAAATCAGTTTTTGCGATTTTTTTTTTCGAGAATGGGGGTGTTGACTTTGATGTCGCTGACGAGACCGAGGCGCACGCCAATGAGATCGAAGAGGATGGTGGCGTAGCTTTCGATGAAAGAGGCGACAACTTCGGCGTATCGGTGCTTGAACAGCGTCAAGTTTTCGCGTTGTCGTTCCAGACTGTGGATGTTGCCTTTCCACTTCTTCACGACGAGGGTGTCGATTCGATCCGAGACGATGTCCATGGTGAACCACAATTTGATGAAAAGGCAGAGGAGCTCGGCGTCAGGGTTGCCGGAGTCTGTGGCGATGGGAACGTACACCTTTTCACCGCTGAATGGCACGTAGCGAAAGCGCATGACGGTGGGGATCCCCGAGACGATGCAGGGCTCCTTTTCGTCTTCGGGGGCGTGGAAGAACCCGATTTTTCGAGCATCGACGATACCCGTGATTTTTTCGAGAAAATCCACGGTCGGGGTGCCGGGAATCCACTTCTCGCGAAGAAAAGCCAACACGTGCTTGCGAAGCAGGGAAAAGTGGTAGAAACCGGCCGCTCCGGCGTTCTTTTTTGAGCTGAGGGGCCTGGCGTTTCGAGCGTCTCCCAAGCCCATGGCGATGGTTTCCCCCCATTTGGTGGGTACATCTCCGATGACGGGTATGCGACTCATGGCGATGGCCGAGAGGATGTTGTGGATAGAGCAGTAGCCCGGAGCGCCCCAAGCGACAGGCTTGACTTTGCGCGCGGCCTTGATGCCGGGAATAGAACTGAAGGAAATGTGTCTGGTGTCCGGAGAGTCTTGTAACTCGTCGCTATCACTCGACAGGACGAGTTCTTCCTCCTCCTCCTCTTCTCCTTCGTCGTCTTCCTCTTCGTCGTCTTCCTCTTCTTCTTCGTCGCTGATCTCTTCTTCTTCGAGTTCGTTGTCTTCAGATTCGTAACCAAGATCCGAACCATCATTGATGAGGGCGTCGTCTTCGCTGTTGGGCTCGTCTTCTTCTTCGTCAGAGCTGCATTCTCCCGAGACAAACCCTTGAGAGCTATCCGAATCGAATTCATACGGGTCGCGCACGCGGGGCATGGAACTCAGAGAGGAGCGGGCGTTTTCTTTTTTCTTTCCATGGGAAGACTTGGTAAGCTTCCTGGCATGTGCGGGATAGTGCGAGTCGTCTCGCTTTTTGAGTGCCTCTATAAAATGGCTAATTGTGGTCACGGTTTTCTGGACTCTCTCGTCGAGAGTGGACTTGCCGATGTCCGCGCGCTTGGATTCTGAAGCGCTCATGTTGCGTTGGATGACCAGTAAAAAAAGCAAAAAAAAGCAAAATGAAAAGTCAGGAAATTAATATCAGTTGACAAGTTACCACTTTCAGTTTGCCTATGCTGTCCACGCGCAAAGTCAAGGTCTCTCCTCCTCGACGCAGGGTCAAGGTGTCGCCAACGTCTGGAAAATTTCGCTTTCTGGCCATCATGGTCCAAACCGACTCGGATTCTTTCTTGTAGACTCTGCCGTGGTCGTCGAAAAAGGGACCGGGGGGTGCAGCGCCTATTTCTTCTTGTATCATGTGGGGAAGCTCAGAGAATATTCTGGCTATCCTGTCCGGATGTTTTCGAGTCAAACTCACCCTACCGAACTCGTCGAAAGAGGCGCAGGCTCCGTCGTTGAAGCGCTCGAGCCGGAGACCGAAAACTCGAAGAAAAAGCATACTCTCCATATTTGCGCTTGCCGCACGTTCCATGCATCGCTTCACAGTTTTGCGAGGGAGACACAGATTGTGAATCATGATTACTGTGCTGGATAGTCTCAGCGTTTATTCTTCGATGTACTCGGACACCAACAACGAGTCTTCGGGGCCTATAAATCAAAAAAAATCCTGCTACAACTGGGAGACGTACACGGAGGACGACGCCACGCTGAGTCCGTTTTCTCGACGGGGGAGCCAGGACCCCAGCGACGAGCTGTGGCGCTGCATGGTGACGGTGAACGACCTGCTGGCCAACCGGAGAGCCGACGTTTTCCAAAAATTGCTGACCGCGGAGCAGTTCGGAAAGTGGCGCGAGCTGCTGGCCGACGACCTGAACAAAGAAACCTCGATGCTCAAAGCCGAGGAAGAGATAACCTTCACTTTGCACGGCTGCGAGTGCGCAGTGGATGCTTTTTGTCAGCGAGTGTACGATCAGGTGGCTTTCCTTTACGTGGTGTACGTGAATGGGCGGCTGGTTCATGACTATTTTTTCTGGGTTGAAACAGCTCAGGGCACGGAGTGATGTATCTGACGCGATGCGTTTCGGCCAGTTGTTTGCCGTAGAGGAACCTCGAAGTCTGGCCTCTGGATCCTTTATTCCACAAGTGCCTCACCGCCTTGGCGTGCTCCGAATTTTCGAACGGTCCCATGAGCGCTCCCAGCATAAATCGGGGCGCGGTGTGCTGCGACGTGAAGAAATGCTTGGGTGTCGGCGTGTCGGGCGAGATGCCCGCTCGCTTGACTCCGTCGGCGGCCGTCGTGATACTTTCGTCCGGCTGCAGATTGATGTACGTGATGAAGGTGAGAGGGTAGCAGGTGGTGACCACCACGGTTCGATTTTGCTTGGCCACGTCTGCGTCGTTTGGGTGATTTATGACGAGAATGTTGAACCACAGCACCCTCGGCTTAGCTTCTTCCATGCCCGCGCCTCAGGGGGGCGCAGAGGGCGGGGAGCTTTCTTAGCGCGTGCGCCGGTTTTTCCCGGGGCGTGGTAAAAATACTTCATGTATCAGTAAGAATGATATCCGGGACAGATGTTGGCGCTGCAGTATTTCATAAAGTGCTCCACCGTGGGGCTCTGGCTGACAAGGTACGAGAAGATCCACTGGAGACCCTTTTTCGACGGGATGATGGCCACGAATCGCCCGTTGTCCTTCTTGTGGTTTTTGCGGGTGGTCTGGAGGTAGGGATCGGCGTGATTTTTTCCCGCGCGCCCTTGTTTTTTGTTTCTCTTTTTCGCGTTGGACTGGCTGCGCACCAACTCGATGGGAGCTAGGATCAGCTTGGGGTGTTTGGTGATCAAGTTGATGTTGTGTTTGATTGCTGTAAATCGTTTGTGCGGAATGCGTGCCAATTCCGAGTAGGTGTACAACCGCTTTTCGCCGGGCACTTCGTAGACATCGAACTGGAAGCCCTCGTGCATGTACATCAAGATCGAAGGGCAGGTTTCCTTGAAGGAAAACTCGAGACGGTCTGGAGGTATGTCTTGCACGTAAGTTTCCCATAGAGTGACCATACTCTTGATCACGCTATATCTGATGCTTGAGGACAACGCATCCAAGGAGCCTCCCACGTAGTATTGGCGCTGTTCGTCGGCCGCGATCAAAAACCACAGAGAAAGCACTTCGAATATGTCGTAGGGAGGGTCGGAACGCAAATAAATGGCGAACTGGTTTTCGAAATTCTTCTTCGCTTTGTTGGCGCGCTCGATCAGAATCTTGTTGAGGTTGTCGGTTAGAATGTAAGTGTCGTACACCTTGCCTGCCACGTCCCAAATCAAGACGCTGGTCTTGACCTTGGCTTCCAGTTCTTTGTGGGTGGCGCCGGGGTTCGCCGCCAAGACGCGATCGACCTGGTCGACGTTGCCCTTGGCGGCACGCACGAGCTTGTCGAACGCGGTTTCATTGGATTTGACGATCTTCGTGCTCACCTTCACTGGTTTCTCGGAAACAGGCGCGTCCTCTTCGAAGAAAATGGGCTCGGGTTTCTCGGCCTCTTTGATCGACCGAATATCTTCCGAGTGCGTGGCGTAGCCGCCGACCTGGATGCCGCCGACGGACACCCAGTGGGGATCGTACTTGCCCCCGTGTGACATGATGACGTCGGGCAGAACTTCGCCGGTCAGCGTGCACACGACTCCTGCGTTTCGCGACAAAACTTTCCAGCTGCTGCACTTGGTAGCGTTACCGCAAATGTGCACTCTGCTGCTGGTTTTGCACATGCGCACGTCTCCGGTGGCGATGCGGCGCTCGTGTGAGTACACTTCTCCCGGACGAAGAGATATCCAGTTGCATCCGGGATCGCACAAGTGCGTTTGCTTCGTGCGCGCAAGCGATTCCAGAGCCCTGGGCAGAGGCAAGTCGTGCTGGGACAGCACGATGCGTTGCAGAAATTCAATTTCGTTCGTGTACTCCGACATGCCAAAGAGATGGAGACGCGACAGCGCTTTTTTTTTATTTTTGTAAAATTAGAGAGCGGGTTCTCCCTGGGGTTCTTGGGCAGCCTTAAGCTGAACGATTTCGTCTTTGGCTTGCTGGAGCGAAATCGAAAGCTCGTCGCGTTCGCTACTTAGCTTGGCGATTCGGTCTGCGTTGGAGTGGCGTTCGGTTGCGTGGCGACTTTCGGCGGCTCGGTAGGCGCTTTCAAGCGACTTGTAGAGTTCGGATACTTCGTCTCTGACTTCGCGGACGAGGCTCGCGACCTCTTCCGTGAATATCTTGGAGGACGCGCAAGCAACAGCCGTAATCAAGAGCTGAGATCTGACGTAATCGTCCTTCTTGGGAACTTCGTTGGGGCTGCGGTGGGCGGTGAACTCCTTGCCGATGTCGCTGGTGGCTCCGTCGAGCATGTTCTGCATGTCCTCGCGAATTTTGTGGAGCTCGGGGCCGGGGGTAGTGGCGATGAGCGCTCCAACTTCCGAAGGCGTGAGCAGAGCGGCAGGCTTAACGCCCACTTGCTTGAGAGCCTTGGGGATGCGAAATTCGGGCTGGCTGTGGTGCGTCTCCGGAGTGATGTGAGGATGCTTCGTGCGCTTGGAAGCGGACGTTTCAATTCTTCTTTTGATGCGAGGACCCACTTCCTCAAGAAAAGTAGAAGGTTGGCTCAGTCCGTCGAGGCGCTGGAGGAACTTCTGGAAGGCCTGAGAAGAATCGACTTCGCCGTCTTCTTCCTCCTCGTGGTCGTCGTCGACGCGAGATGTGACCGGAGAGGCCTTCGTTTGTTCTTCGCGCGAGCGCTTGGGAGCACCGGCTTCTGGTTTGGGCTTGGACGGCACTGCGGAGGTGTTTTTCTTGGTAGGCATTTCAGACGAAGTCAGAGACAACATTGGTTTGAATTGATGGTACGGTTTGATCAGCGATGGGATGTTGTATTCGGCGAGATGGAAAAAAGAGGGTGCTGTGGGAAAGTGCAGACCCGGCTGGAATTCCAAAGAATAAATCTTTTTTTGCCAAGGATTATAGATTTTTTCCGCGTAGCGCTCGACGATTTTGGAGCGATCTGCGCCTGGCAATTGGTTGAGCAGGATTTGCAGCGATTGGACGACCGAAAGAACTACAAACTCGCTGATGGCGCTCGGGTCCAGCGTCTTTCGATGGCGGCGATTGGTGTTTTTGAAGGACACGACCCAGCTGGGCATGGCGAAGACGACCAGCTCTTGCGATTCTCCCGACTGCAGCGGTAGTTTGGTGAGCACGGCGACCATCAACGAGTGTGGCGCTCTCGATAAGATGGGTATGGGCACGCGAACCTGCGAGAATTCGTCGAAGGCTTGCTGCAAGGCGTCAAGGTACTGCTGATTTGACTCGTAGAAGTGAGCAAGAACCTTGCGTTGCTTCGACTCGGACATGTTGATGTGGAACATCTCTTCGATGTTGGTTATCTTCGGATCGGGAAGCGGGATGACGTCTTTCTCCGGCACTTCTTCCATGGCCTTTTGAATCAGCGGCTGGGTGTTGCAGCCCTTCAAGAAATGAACACTTTGCATTTGGTGGTATCAGAGAAGGCGCGAAAACTATTTTTTTTTTATTTTTTGAGGTCGCGGTAAAATTCGACCACTTCTGGAGAAACGCGAATCAGGGCGGGATTGAAGTTTGATATGTAAAGTCCGCTCAAATCGGTAATTCGACTCAGCGCCGTGTAGGCTTGGCCGCTTTCGAAGATGTTCCCCATATCCACACCCATGTACTCGAGCTGCTGTCCTTGGCTTTTGTGAATCGTGACGGCCCACGCCAAGATCAGCGGGAGTTGGTGGTAAACGACCTCGCCGCCGTCGAACTCCCAGGCGTGTGTTTTGATGGCGTGCTCTTCTTTGATTGAAGGGAAATAAACGACCACGTGATCGGAAGCCGTTTCTTTGACGACGCCCGTGGATCCGTTGACGAGGCGATAGTTTTTTTTGAGATTGACCCGGAGCATCACCTGGGCTCCGGGGCAGAGTTGAATGCTCTCAGGCACTGGAGCGTTTTTGAGCACGTACGCCAGAGCGCTGTCGCGCGCTTTTCCGACCAGAGAGGTCGAAATTCTGGCTTTGTACTCCACTCGGTCTTTGGAGGCTTCGAGTTTCAAGAGCTGCTCCTGGTTGTACTTTTCGGCCACGCTGACGTGAGACATGAGAATCGTGGGCTGTATACCGTTGACCGACTCCAGCTCCTTAATGTTGGGAACTTCTCTGCTCTTGAGCAGCTCGATGTCTTCGGCGGTGATTATTCCTTCTCTAATGCGAGCCAGCATTTGTTGGAATTCCATGTTTCGCTGCCTGTGGTTCACGGAGAGTTGGAAAGTTTGAATGCCGGCGGAGTTCCAGCTGGGGGACAAAAAAACGAACGGGGGTCTTTCGCCTTTGGGTGAGACGGGAGGCAGCTGAAAAAAGTCACCCAAGAGGACGAGCTGTATACCCCCAAAGGGCACAGTGTGGCGGTTCCGAACAGAACGCGCGACCTTGTCGAACTTCGACAAAAGCTCAGCGTCCATCATGGAGACTTCGTCTATCAAGATGGCGTCCACCGAGTTCCACCGAACCGACACATACTTTATCATCTTCACCTGCTTGACGAGCTCCAAGACAGACTGGGTCCACAATCCCAAGCAGGACCATCGGTGGAACGTGGTGCCTCCGACCAGCACCGCCGCCGCGCCAGTTGTTGCGGTAACTGCGATCTTTCTGTTGGCGCTTTTGAAGTACTGAATGATTTTCCTGGTCAGAAAGGTCTTCCCTGTTCCGCCAGGGCCAGTGATCAGCACGGACTGGCCGCTCACCACGGCGTTGTACGCCTTTTGCTGTTCTTCGGTCAGCGACCGGGTCGACCTCGAAGAAGGAGTGATCTCTTCTCGAGATCTTTTACTTGAGGATGCAGCCATGACGAGGATGGGAAATGGTATTTATTTTTTTTTCAATACACGGAATATGTCTGATCTAACCAGTTGCCTTCGTGAGAGGGTCGGATTTTACCTTTAATAAAAGGATATTTTTGAAGTAAAATAGGCATAAATTTGGAAGGGCCGGTTGTCTTGTTTACCCGCGCCACGACATGCTTGTCCACGATCAGTTCCACGTAGTTATCGAAAGGTCGTAGTTGGAAGACGTAGCAGCATCGCAAATACTGATTTTTCAATACATGGACAGCCACGACGAGAAAAAGAAAAGACGGAACGAAAATGTGAAGGAGGATGGTGGTGGGTTCCATGTCCAGTTTTTGTTGTATTTCCGAAGCCACGTGGTGCAACCTGGAATCGTTCTGCACGGTGGCAACGGTGGACACGAAAAGCCAGCAGAGGCAGTCGATGGGCGCGCGAAAAGCCATTTTTTTATTTCAAAATTGACGGATCCGCTTCGAACTTGAACTTCAACTCGACGGCCTTGTGGATGCGACTGCCTCCGTACTTCCACAGGAGAGAAGCGGCTTCGCAGTTTTTGATGCATGAATACTTGCTGTTTTCCCAGTCCCAAGCGTCGATGCTTCCGTCTCCGTTGCAGTCGCAGCGAAAAAGTATGGTATCCACGTTGGGTAGGATCTTCTTTTCCATGGCGGTGGTCAGTCGCGAGAACCAGTAGCTCAACTCATCGTAATCGATGACGCTGTCTCCATTGACGTCGAAAGGTTGAATGTACTCGTAGATGCTGCTTCGGTTAACGGGACAGTCAAACCAACTTTCAACGTCCATTTTGTGCAACTCCTCATCTCGAGTGATGCCGTTCACGCACACGGTGGGCAGCTGTCGGCATTCCACGACTGCGAGCGAGAAAATCGAAAACAAAAAAAGCAAAGATAAGGATTTCATTCATTACGCCATCGTAAAATCCATCGCGAGATGCAAAGAACTTCGAATTGTAAAGGATTTTATTCGTCATCATCCAAAAATGAAGAAAAAGAAGATGAGGAAGAGGACGAAGATGAGGAGGACGAGGACGAGGATGAAGAAGATGAGGACGAAGAAGATGAAGAGGACTTTCGTTTGGAAGATGAAGTGGATGGACGACCACGAGTTGAACTGCGAATTGTTAGAGTACGTGAACCATTGAGTCCAGTTCGCTCTATACCCTCTGCGAGATCAGAGATTTCGCCGTCCAGTAAGTCATCTTGACTGTACACTTTGACGTCCCAAAGAGCACCTTCAAGACCAACGAAGGGGCACACGTTTTCTGCGATCAAAACTCGAATCGTGAGTTCCAATCTGATTGGGATTCGTTGAGCGTACGGGATAGCTTCACCTGAAGCGCTGATCACGCGCTTAGTTGCAGGATCTGAGCGCCATCGATTGTTCGCAGGAGACATGCATAGGGATAGGCTCAATTCGTTCAAATCCACTTGAGTCAGCGGCATCACCTTGTCGAGATCCGCAAAAAATTCGTCGAGTATCCCACTCTCTCCTTTTTTCAATTCGAAGCAGTAATCGCCTGCCGGATCAAAAGGACCAAATCGAACAATCTTTTTCGGCGTCTTGTGGGCGATGTACTGGCCTGGGAGACTGTCTCGAGGCACGTACAGTGATTTTTCGGTGCGATGAATGATCGAAGACGTGTTCTCTCTGGTGGCTCCGGCGTACGTGTCGATTCTTCCGTTGATAAACATACCAGAAGACGAGTAGAGCGGAGGCGTTTGAAACATCGGAACCATGCCTTCTGACGTCACGATGCCGTCGGACATGCCTCCCAACCTCACGGTGGGAATCTGCCCGATGCGCTTTTTGAGTTCCAGAGCATCTTCGTCGATTTGAATGGAAGTGGAGTGGAGTTCGATCAACTCCAACGCGTGATCGACCAACGGCGTGGAGACACCCAAATGAAAGGGACCTGCGTAGTCGCGCTTGGTAATGGCCACTTCCAGGATGCAGAGCTTTCTGGGGTCGATGTGTTCGGTGCAAATATCGCGAAGAGGATAAGCAGGGCGACCTTTTACCAATTGTTGAGCGGTGGGTTCCATAGTAACGGTGAAGGTGAGTTCCTCTTCCCTTCGGGCTGATTGAAGCTCCCTGCATTTTTGCACCTTCTTCAGGTACTCCGGAAACTTTGACGTGTTGACGAGGTGGAGCATTTTCTTTTTTTTTCTTTTTTTTATTTTAACGCTTGCTGTTTCGATGAGATTTTCTGTGTGGTTGAAAATTGGATGTTGTTCGATAGCACAAGTTGTATACACTGCAACTAAATAGAAGTATCGCGGCGAGGATGCACATGTAGACGATGTTCGCTTTGGTGAACGAGTGATCGTACTTGTGGTGTCGATAGAGGTCCAAGAAGTAGGGGGCGTGACTACCTGAGTCGTCCCAATCCGATATCGACTCCTTGAGTGGATCGAGAGACTTGCTACACTGGCAAAATTGGGGAGGATGAGCGACTGGCACGTAAGGCGTGGCGCTGTAGCCTTCCAGTACCGGTGACTGTAGCAATTCTTCTATCCTATCTTCGTCTACAACAACCGCCTCGAAGCCGCCGCTCCTGGTGGGTACGCACACGAGACCCGAGATGCATCTGTCGCATTTTTCGCCATCGAATCCGTGGCGACACTTGCACTGAGTGCCCGTCCAGCTGTAGCGCGGGGGCTGACAATCCACCCTGATTTGACACGACGAGCCGGTGTAGTAGAAGTCGCAAATGCACTTACCTTTGTTGCACTCTCCCGTGCCGCATTCCACATTTATGCACGGATCGTGATGCTCGCAGGCGTCTCCGAAGTAGCCGTACGGACAGGTGCAAGCGCGGTCTCTGGCGTCCTCGTAGTAGCCGCCATTAAGGCATTTGTGCTTCTTCGCCACCGCGTCTATCACGAGTTGCGCGGTGATGCTGCAATTCGCTTCGCATATGACGTTGTTGGGCCCGTCGCATTGTACCGTGCCGAAGGGACACGCTGGCAACTGCCGGGTGTCGCAAAACTCGCCTATGCGATAACTCAACAGCATGTCGCCTCCGCAGCCGTTTAGCGCGTCGGCGGAGACGAACATAAACAACAGGAGGCATATAATTGGATACATTTCCCAGCGCGATCTCGAAAAAATGGAGGTCAGAGCTGACTAGGTCGACTTTCAAGTGGTTCTGTGTCGCGGAGAATGCAAGCCTTGGAACCTGAACAGAAGACCAAAATTATGCAGAGGTACACCGCCACCTACTTTTTCAACTGGCTGGTGTACGGCATATGGGTGGTGGCGGCGACAACGTTCTCTCTGGGGTTGGCGACCATACACCACCGCAACATCGTGGACGACGTGTTCAAGAGCTGGTTCTACTGGCGGTTCGCGCTCACTCCCGTCATGGGCGCTGTGGCGATCGTGGCGTACTCTTTGTACATGTCTCAGATTTCCTACTCGCGATTGGCCAGAGGGTCGCTTGTTTTGTTTCTTCTCATGCTCTTGTTTGCTTGGTTTGTGGTTCACGGGTTCATCGAAGTTTCAGCATTAGCTCGTTACCAAAAAGAACTCGCGCCCGGTGAGCCTCTTGAACTTTTCGCTGCCAACCGAGACTCGGACAAGACAAATCCGGATCCTGGGTTTTTATTGTGTTTCGCTGGCATCATATTGTATGGATTTTCTACTTTCATGGCCATGTCCATGGTGTTCAGGGTGGGCAACATCGTAAACTCCGTGACTGTGGCCAGGGGGGAGTTCTACGACTGAGCGGTCATTCTAAGACGAGCCACAATAAATGCAAATATCACCAGAACCAATACCGCAAACGCTCGAACGACCCAGTCCGGGAGCACATCCGACATTAATTTTTGTTCTGCCCTGGCAGAGTCCGGATCGTGGCTGGCGTGGCGCAGTGGTCAGCGCATTGCTCTTATATCTCTCAAAAGTTGATATGAAAAAGGGATTCGTGTTCCCCTTTGCCCTCGGGGCGTGGCAAGTATGGCATTGGTCGTGAGTTCGAACCTCACCGTCAGCTTTTTTTATTTACAATTCGGCTTCTTGGACGGGCGGAGGGGTCTTCTCCTTCTGGGTCGATAGTATCACGCACAAAATTTCAGTGGGCGTCATTCGTGGCCGTATTTTGCGCGAGAGGGGCAAACCGCGAGGCGGCGAGAACGTCACTTCGGTCGTTGTTCCTTCAATCTGGTCGTAGATCTTGGCCGACATCAATAACTTGCGCAATCTGCAACGCCGTGTGGTTCGCTTTCCGGTTGGGCAATAAATATATTCCAGAGTTGATTAACTCTTCCTGCAATTCCGAATTAGTTGTCAATTCCTTCAAAAGGTCGATGTTTGAACCGTTTTGCACGATGCGATACACGTTGATATGCACGTCTTGAATCCCCTCTACGGCGCTCCTGACGTGCATCTTCCAGACGAATGCCGCCAAAACTACCGAAAATAGCAGCAAAACAACCATGAAGAACAACACGAGTTGAAAAGTGAGTGGCAAGTGGATCAGCGCGTGGTACCCATCGACTTCGGTGATGTCGAATACCGCGACGGAAGCCAAACAGGCAAAAAGCCCGATGTGAAACGCGGTGTGCAGCACCACTTGATAGTTGTTCTTCACGTGCCATCTGGGTAACACCAAGACGGGAATTCTGATCGTGTAGCGGTAGAGCGGCCACACCGAAAGCAGCGCAAACACCAAGAAAATCTGCGCGACTGGACTGGTCGGGAACCACGTCAGAACGGACAACGAAAAAAGGAAAATAAATGTTACAGCGTAGATAAAATAGCTGTAAAGAAAGTACATTGTCGAGACGTCCGAAGAATTTATCTTTGAGGTGACTCAAAAAAAAGCTCTGGTATCGAAATAAGATTTTGAAAGAAGATGAAAGTCTTTTTGATTTTGTTGCTGCTGGGTATCTGCGCCACCTCGTGCGGCGCGTGGAGCGTTGGAAATCAGTCTTTTTCTGTTTTTTCGAGCGATGGTGACGAAACGGGCGTGGTGGACGTGTGGCAGGATGGTGACCTCCTTTGCTTCGACTCTTCGCGCGAATTGAGTATGTGGATAGGCTCTTCTCTCTCTGATCTTCCCATCAACCACACTGGACAGATTGTCGGCCTCATCTACGAGATGGGATGCTTCAACATGTCCTTTTGGTTGGAAATCGATCTCTACCAGTGCGACTCTTTCGTCTACGCCGTTCTCGTGGACGACGAGAGCCAAGTTCCCGCCAACATTACGTTCTTCGAAGACAATTCCACCGGGTTAATGATGCTGCCTTTATCTTGCGACGACGAAGTGCAAGTTTCAGAGTGTGTCGTGACTGCGGCGCGAGGGAAAAAAGCCAACGCGTTCTCCGAACTCCAGGGAGAGTACAACATCTTCGGATACGTGAACGGGCCGATATTCGAAGGGCCGGCGGAATTCAACATGACCACGCCCACAGGCTCGGTGTTGGGGGTGGTGCATCTCGACACGAACATGGAAGAAGTGACGCTTTCCATCAACGCCAACGGGTGGGGACTCGAAGCTTACCAAATTTTCTTGGGCAGTACGGTGCTGCCCAAGGTGCCCGTGGGTGATCGCCTGGAGTATTCCGCCTCGCCTTTTCATTTCCCCTACCAGAAGAGCAGAGCCTACGGAGCGCAGTTCGACACCTACACCGTGCGCGAGTCGCCGCCGTTCTATTTCTCTGCTCAGTTCGTGCTTTGTCGATGAAGCTTTTATTTGTCCTACAATAAAGTGTAAACGTGCTTACGCTGCGTATGAAAGTTGTACATCATGAGAAGACTGAGGCAGAAGTTGAGCAAGTTGAGAACTCCCGTGATGACGCCGATGGCGGTGGCCCACCCGCTGGTCGTGAAACTGTAAACACCATAGAAAATCGACATGGCGACTCCGGTTGCCGACACCAGCGCGAGAGGCTCTGGACGCTTGGAGACCATAAGGACCGTGTAGAAGAGCGCCGTGAATCCCACCATGAGAAGGTACCACAAATTGACGGAATAGCGGACGTCCCAATTTGTGTCGCACCACACGTTGGCGTGTGCTAGTCCAGAACCGATCGATAGCAATACCAGCGCCGTGACGACGTACGACGACTTGATCATAAGATGATCGATTTGCTGATGCACTTTCTCCCACCAGTTCTGGTTCCAAAACGTCCATACGCCCAAAACGTACATGCTGAACGTCACGTGAATCCACAGTAGCGCTTCCAACCCCACTATGGGATTTTCGAAATCACATCCCATTCTTCTTGCAGTTCTTTGGTGGGGAGCAAACGACGAAGAATTTTCGGGGCGATGGAGGGAAAAAGCGGGCCGCGCTTTGTTTTTATTGACGATTTTGAGTTTTTCATAAAACCTTGTCGTGGGAGATGTTCAAGTCCTCCTGCAGCGAGAAAAAAAGAGGAGCAAAGTACTTTTCCATGAATTCCTGCAAAGAGAACACGAAATAAGTGGCGTCGCCGAACTTGCAGAGACGAACAGTGCCCTCGGGTATGGGTATGCCTCTATCACGTATAGCGCTCCAAAACGAGTGCGAGGTGGCCACGCAAATGAGGGTGTGGGTGGGATCCTTCGTCACGAAGTGCTTCGAAAGTAAAATCGCATTCACTATGTTGGCGTCCAAAGTGTGGTGCGTCTCGACGCCAAACATATCGCCATATTTGATGGTTGCAAGCACCGTATTTTGCAAAGGAGTAACCAGTGCCGAGTAGTCCGGGCTCAACTTCCATGTCAGTTCGATGTAGAAGGCGAGCATGATCATGTCCAAATCAATTTTGACGTCGGGCTGCAGTTCGGGAACTTCCTCGGCCGTTTTGAAGATCACAGTGGAAGCTCCCTTTTCGTATTTGCTCTTAAAGAGAAACCACAGATCGCTGTTGGGCAGCAGCTGGTTGGGGATCGCCACGGGCTCGCTGATCGAACTGAAGCTGTCCCGTTTCAACCCTGGGAAGACGCTTGACAAGTTGCCTTTGTAGCAATATCCCAACTTGACGATGATTTCCCTCAAGAGGGTGAATACGGAATGAACTTGGCATCCGTCCTCCGAAAGAATTCGAGGCGAAAACATCAAGGGAGGGGATCCTCCACTAGACGAGGAAGAGGCCATCTTTTTTGCAAATAAAAAAAAAACGATGTTGTGGTTTTTTTTGGCCCTGTCGCTTTTGATCCGAGTTTTACCAATCAACGCCGGCGAGTGCTCGTTCGTTACTTTGGTTGACGAGCACGACGACAACGGTGGATACGTCGATGGTGCCGTGGCGCTTGGGTACAGCATTCAAAAACACCACAGCGCGCCATACATGATTGCGCTGATTGACAAGAATCTTAGCCCGGAGGCGATTTTTCGACTGCGAAAAGCGGGGTGGGACATACAACAAATCGACCTTGTTTCCAACCCCAACGGCGACCATTCGTGGCGCTTCGAGTACGTTTACAGCAAACTGCACATCTTCAGCATGAAAAGATACAGCACCGTTGTGTACCTCGACGCGGACACGTTGCTTCTGAAAAATGTCGACGAGCTCTGCTCGATACCCGAGGTAGACTTCGCTGGCGTGGCGCGCAACGAGTTCGTCAACGCCGGAGTGTTGGTGGTTTCGCCCTCGGAAAGCGTGGCGCAGAAGCTGTGGGACGTGTACGCACACAGTCCTTCTTACACGGGGGGAGATCAGGGATTCCTCAACTACGCCTTTTGGAATGTCAACGAGTGCCCCTACTTCGATCCCAAGGTCGCGCAGGATGAAAGTCGCAGCCACCAAGGCCGCGCGAAGTGTTTTCGCTTGCCGTCTCGCTACAACGGAGACGTGGGGCTGCACGCCCTGAGAGGCTCGTCGTGGATTTTGGACCCCGAAGGACAAGAAACTCCGTCGATTGTGCATTTCACGCTGGGTCCTTTCAAGCCGTGGAAGTGGTGGTCCCATCCCTTTTTGCCAGAAGCGAGCGAGTGGTGGTCTGTCTATTCCGCGCATCGCTCGACGCCGATCATTCCCCTTATTCTCTATGCGAGCTTCGTGGGGGCTCTTTGGTGGTTATCGCGAAGCGACTATCTGCCGCCGCAGCCGCAAAAACACAAGTTGCTGCTCTACATCATGTGGCACGTGCTGGGCCTGTGCGTGGCGTGGGGTGCCGCTTCGATCAGTTTAGTGTGCCCTCTCGTCAACTGTTACATCTTTCTGACCATATTGCAGTGTTTTTCGGAGCTGGCTCGCAATCATCTGCAAGCGCAACTTTTTCTTTGGCAGTACATTCCTTACGCCTGCGGCGTTCTCTTATCCACGATTGCTTTCAATGTGGAGTCTTTTGCTTTTACAGTGATGGCGAGTTCCTTTCTGGCTGGATTGTACACGCACACGTTCTTGATGAGCTGCTTGCTATATCGCTTTGCGCTGGAGAACTCCAAAGTCAGTTCACTTTATTCCTAAGCAAAAACCCCAGATGGAGATACAAGCCCTTGGCGCTCGTATGAGCGCGTGGGCTATCCATCCAAGGCAAGTACAATTTAATAAAATGCCAAAAGTATGCAGACGGAGACTCGTACACGCCAGACTCTACTTCGGTTTTGAATCCCAGTCTGTTTCTTCTGGATATTCTTATATGGGCTTGGTATATCGCTTGGTCGTCGGAAATGGGTATGAGCAAGTATTCCTCAAAATCTTCAATCGGACTGGATGACTTCCCTTGCCAGTCAGAAATGGAATACGCGCCGTTTTCCACGCAAATCAAAAAAGGGTCTTCGAGGCCGCTTGAGTCCAAGAAGGGGAACAGTCGTTGAAAGAAAGTCGTGGGGACCTTTTTGAATATCAAGTACACGCCGTCGGCGAGGCAATCTTCTTTATCTTCGTTCGAAGACATTCCCAAAGAATGCGCATCCGTTTGGTCATCGGAAGCCGACATTTATCTTTCTCGCTTCTGCCTTCGGGGAAAAAACCGCAGACGTTTTTTTCTGAAGTCAAATAAAATAAGGACAGATGAGAGGATGCTCGACTCCGAACGAGGGAATCCCCAACTCCACATCTTTCTTGCGCTCCAACCAAGAAAAATAGATTTTCTTCAGCAAGGTCCCCGCACCTTCATTTGGAAACTTCAGAGATGCGAGGTAGGTTTTTTCGTGCAGCCAGAACAGCACGTGAACGAAAGGCATGCAAAAGACAAAGGCATTCTTCCCGTCGGCGTTCGCAACTGCGTCTTGGAGAATGTCCACCAGAGCGTTAAACACCAACGCTGCATTTTCCTGTTCGATCGCTTTGATTCGATTAGTGAGGAAAGCGTCGAAAAAACTTAAACCTTTGCTGTTGACCATCACAACCCTTCGCTTGGCATATGATTTGTACTTGCGGTAGTTTTCGTGCAAGCAAAGCGCCAACGCCACCGAACCCTTGTCTGCAAAAGGCCAGTCCAGACGAATCGAAACGTCGGGTAGTGGCCGGATCAACGTCGAAGGTCTCGAATACCTTTCGACGTTCCAATATTTGTGCAGAGGATGTGAAGGATTGGCCAGTCTCAGCATTTTCTCCTTGAAGTAATTCGTAATTTGAGCCAAAGAGTAGTTTTTCAAGTCTCGAACGGTAAACGCATAAGCTCGGAATTTCGACGGCTGCTTTCCGCTTGTTTCTCGCGCTAAACAAAGCGCGTCCCACAAGTATATCGAGTGGAGCAAAGCATGCACGCGTCGCGACGCGATGCCTGGAGATTCGTCAGGATACTCGAATTTCAAATAGACGTCGAGGTTTGGTTGGAACTTCTCATTTGGATCCAGAGGGGTGACCGCTTTGAAGTATGCGTTGTCGATAGTTGTCAGATTTAAGCTGGACCTTTGGCGCTTTCCTCGAAGAGTAGCCAAATCTTTACGCCACTCTGGATAAAGGTCATCGATGTCGTGAGGCGTAGTTTGAAATAAGTCAGACCCTAGGTACGTCACACCGTCAGACACATAGAGACGTTCCCAGTAGGAAGACATCAAGTCGATTTTGTTCAGTTTCAAGCGCGCAGCGATTTCTTCCGTCGAGATATCAAGACAATTTATGTACGCCGACACCAATTTTCTGGCTGTGAACTTGGTTTCACCCAACGCCAAAATTTGATCGTACACCGTACACGAAAGCAACTCTTTGAATTTTTTGTATTCCATGTAGGCGATTTTGTCGGATCCGTTGAAAACATCGTTGAGTATTTTGCGCGCAAGCAAGAGCAAATCGGTTGGTGATGTTTTTTCCAAAAATTCGACGTCGAAGGAAGGCGAACGCAGGCGCGCGCGACTCTTCAACGTTTTCGGTATTTCAGGCAGAATACAGCCCGTTGGGCCGTCGTCCATGGTCACCGGAGAATCCAAGTTTATCTTGGGAAGACTCGGCGCGAAGCGCGACAGCACCCGACTGTTGTACCTTCTGATTGGATCCAATACGAAGGACCGCCACACGCCAAAAGCGTATTCTATGTTTTCGTCCAAACGAAAGTCGAAGACTGCGTCGTTTCCGACCAGCAACTTGACTTGCTCTTGATATGTCGTTTTTTCTCGGCACATTTTCGTCAAAATCGAAACCACGGGCGAGTAAAATTGGACCACGGTCGACATTGAACGCTCTAAAACTTGGTAGAGCTTTTCACTGACAATGTCCGCGATTCTGGCAGGTATCCGACGCAGCAAAGTAACGTAATTCCTTTTTTCGATGGTGAGTTCGATTCGAGAAGCCAACGAAGAAAAATAAGACAGACTTTCTTCCCAATAGCTCGTCGTCAACGCAATAAAATCTTTGGGTGGCGGGTTAATCTTGAATTCTATGCCCGTGATGTAGTGGAAACGATTGCAGGAGCTCACCACCTTGAGTAAATCGTCCATACGCAGGTATTTTTCGACCGCAGTTTTGTGTCGTTGCACCACCTCCTTCCAGTGTAGGTGCATCACCTTGTCGCGTTCGGAGAAGTGAGGCACGTTTGAGTCAAACAAGATCGCTTCGAGGCCTTCTCTTTGAGATAAAAATCGAGCACGCTCCTTTTCCCAATACGAAGAGTCGGTCCACACCCTGTACCGGTTAAATACAGTTTCTTTGAATTCTTTCATCGGCATGTCAAGCAATACGATGTCGGGAGGGACCGTGTGGGAAAAAAGCTGTTCTTTCCATCTCTCTACGGGCGATACAACTCTCGGCATGTTTTTGCGCGCCCCAATGATTTCTTGAGGTGGACCTTGCAGTACTTCACGCAACCTATGCTGCTCTGGCACCGCACGCGCAGCAAAAGTAAAATGCCTCACGTCGTGTCCCAGTGTGTAGGCTATGTGAGGCGTGATGCTGTACTTAACCAGCGATTCGACATCTCGAGGATGCCCACCTTCCAAAAATCGACTCACGGTAGGATGCAGCTCGCGCTTTATCGACTCCAGGTACTGGACGTGCGCGATGGGAAAGTAGTGGTCGAGTGGCCACGTAACGCGCACGCTGAAAGATTTCATTACCTCAGATGCAAACCGAGAAGGTACCGGCATTCGCTTCAACATGACGTCGAACGGGACGTGCGGATTTTCGAACAATGGCTGGGAGACGTCGATGATGACTCGATCGTTCCAGTACAGTCTTGGCTGGCCCGCCACGACTCTCAGATCGAGAGGCACGTCCATCGCGCGCGCGATAACTTCAAAATATTGAAAAACGGTACTTGGCAGCGATGTACTCACAGAGCATGAGCTTGACATGGGAAATGCGGTAGAAGTCGCTTAGTTTTTGGTTGAGTTCTGGCGGTTGCTCGTTTGGAAAAAAATCGAAAAAGGGCCAGCAGCCTCGCAAAATCACGGTTTTCACAAAATAAGTTTTCGAATCCGCGTCGAGGAGTTCTGTTTCCAGATCTTGCGCCCTGACTCCCAGCGTCGCGCTGTAGCGCTCGAAAGCGTTCTTCAAGGTGAGGCCGGGCTTGTCAAACGCTTCGAATAGAGGGTCGATCTGTTTGATGTTGTACACGCGATCGATTTCTTGTAACGACTCTTGCTCGGGCATCACGCGCGAAAAGTTGGTCACTGAAATCTCGTCGACTTGTCCGCTATTCAGGGTGTATCGGTGGAGCAACATCAAGCAAAGCCAGCGCAGCGCAGTTTGATTTTTGTTGATTTCGTAAAAGGTCTCCAAGCCCTTGATGTGAGCGAAGCTGACTTGATTGAACCCTTTCCGCGCGCGCATGTCCACGTACTGAACGAGCTCCACCCACCGGCTGTAGTCTTCAGTGTGCACCGAAGGAGGCGCGAAGACCCTTGTGGACTTTTTGAAATCCATGGAGGGTCGGAGACGTTGGATGATCTCGTTGCATTCGGCGACCTGGGGATCTCCCGCGATCCTTGGGTCGTCCAATCGGTCCACCCCGGGGTGTTTGTATTCGATCAGCTGCAACAAGTCTGCCAATCTTTGGTGTAGAGGCATGTACGACGCGTCGGGATCCACCCCCGTCCTCCTGGATATGTCGTCGTAAACTACCTTCGCCATACCAGTGCGACGAGAGGATATCTTTTTGCCTCGGGCGAGTCCTTCGCATTCCACGATGAACCTGTGCTGGCAACTCCCCGATATCTGCGCGATGTAGATACCGAGTTGTTCAGGATCGGTGACCTTCATGCTCATTGCGTACCCTTCTCCAAGTTGGCGATTGTGACGCTTCCAGTAGACGCCGTACACCGCGGTGAAGGGTTGGAGTTCGACCTTCCAGGGAATTTGAGGTATGCGCACCACTTCGTTGATTGGCTTGGCACCTGCCAGTACCATCTCGTATTTGTCGTTTTTGAACAGCCAAAACCAGTAGCCCTCGAAATCGGTGATGTCCGACACCAAGTGCACGGCAGCCACGGTGTCGTAGAAGTCGGGCCAGATTTCCTTGAATTTCTTCAAGGGGTTCGCGCTGTGGTTGAGTCGTTCGGAGGTGAACGGCGTGGCCACCCAACTGCCGGGACGATCGAATCGCCAACTCTCCAAATTCCTCAGAGGTATTTCAATGAAGCTTATCTTGTTGTAAATGAGCTTGAATTTGTACTTGATCGAACTCAACATGGCGGCCTTTGCTTCCATCTGGTATTCTCCGGGACTCTTGAGTGTTATTCGAATGGTCTCGGCGTCGATTCGTTCTTCCGCACGCTCGAAACTCATGTAGAAGATGTACTTCGCACTCATCTTACCTGGAGTTCTGGTGACGTACGACGGCAACCGAATGGTGAAGCTACCGTCGAAACTGTACAGTGTCCTCTCGCCAAATTTTGAGTCCACCACCTGCACCGCGATCGTTGATTCGGCATACGTGGGGGGTTCCATCAGGGGTTTGTTGAAGTCCAAACTTCTCAAGACGTCCATTCTGAGCGGCTCCCCGACGCGCAAAACGCGATACCAGCCACTTTGTCGCATCGAAACGTTCCGGAATACAAAATCCGCCTGGACGTTGAGTCGAGGTTGCGTCGGTAGCACTTTGAGCGTTATCTTACCCATAGTATCTCGCCAGATGACCACCTTTTTCAACGGACTTTTGGTGGATATCGGCAACTTGGGGGTGCCCCTATCCACCAATTGGAGCGGCATCAGATCGGGGATATCTTTGTCGGGCACCAGCGTGCCTGTGTACACGGGAGGTTCTTCCAACCGAAACTCCGTGCGACCCATGAAAAAGTCAGGGTTGTGGTGAAAATCCCACAACTTTTGGAGCTCGGGAGGCAGCACTAGCTCCCCGGTCGCCGGAGGGTTGCGCTTGAATCCCCCCAGTCGAGCGTCGCCAGGGTCTGGAAATTCGAAGTCGAACCACGCTCTGGTGACGTCTGCGGGGTAGGGCGGGCGCCACACCAAATCTTCGGGCGGGGCGCGCTGGAAATTGCTCACGTCGATCACCATGGTATTTCTGTTGGTGAGCCAGTCGAAATAGTCGATTTGAGGGTCGAGGCTCGAGCTCGAAAGCTCGAAAGAATCGTCCATGGGAGAGAGTTTATTCTGTCTTTTTTTTGACGTTGGTCTCGAAAATGTGAAGTAATTCTCTCACAAACTGCGTCGAAAGCACGCTTGGCGCGTCTTCGCTGATTTCGTGGTCCTCGAATCGGCACTTGCGCGATTTCACGTGTGAAAGACGCACATGCAAACTTCGCAACAGACTCGCGATCACCAACCCATCTATCTCGAGCAACAGCAAGAAAAGATTTAGATTGACATTGATGACACTCAACGGCTTCCAGTCAAAAAACAGTATCCACGTGCGAAATCCAAGAGCCAATAGCTGCACCGTGCAGGACGCCAAAAATAAAAGGATCGAAAAAAGATAAAATTTGAAGAAGGGGGGACTTTGCAGCCCGAAGCGCACCAGCCATGTCAAGACAGCCAGAGTATTCAAAGAGACAGCCACCGTCAGATGGGAAAACATCCAGTGGGCCTCAAAGATCGGCGCCAACGCGAGCTCGTGGGCGACTGGGAGGGTATCAGACTCCATGTCGTCCATCTCCAGCAGCTCGTGCCACACTTTCAACTCCGCCCGCCACGACGCCGTATCGCTGTGGAGCCCCACTCCACCAAAGACGTCCAGCAAGTCGATATCACTATCAAACAGAAGCTGGTACACCGACCCCACCGAAAGAACTATCAGTGTATAAAACATCAGTCGCTGGTGTCGGTGAAGACGGTTCCTCCACCCGTACAAATCACTCAGCATCTCGTGAGCCTTCCTCGCTTCCATCCGCAGCGCCACACAGACCCGGAAGTCTAATCAAGCCGATTTCTTCCCAGATAGGACTAGACAGCCGCCGCTTGCTTTCGTATACAATGCGAGATTTAGACTTTCGATGGTTGCTCGATTGTCTGATCGAAGGTAATTTCGAACGCTTTCCTAGATACTTGCCCACGCATCTACTCGAGACTGGCCTCGATATTCTCGCTCATATCGCTTCTCGTTTCGTTTCGCCTAAGCCCTTCCTTGAGCGGGGCGTGGAGTTGTTGTACTCCCACTTTCTGCACTCTGGGGGTAGTTATTCGGAAGACGTCATCTTGCGCAATTTTGAGGTGAAAATCGTCAGCTGTTCTTCAAGTTCGTGCGACGAGAAAGACACACACTGTCCTTTTGCGCACTTCCACGGACGCGAGGGTGTAAAACTCATATGCGTCAGGTGGGTTGAAGCGTTGTCGTTGGTGGCCTCTCGAGAGGCGGTGCTGGACTCGGGCCTCGCCTACGTCCGTCCGCGCGACGCTTCAAAATTGATGGCCGACAGGTTTGCGTTGAAGGTGAAGGCGTGGAGTAAGTACGACTTCTACAACATCACGTCTCCTTATTGCGAAAAACACTTCTACGCTCTACCCAAAGGTACCCCGTCCCACGTCGTGAAGGACACCAGACGACTCAACGACGAAGTTTTGCTTCGCTACTTGTCTTCCATGACCGCGGTCAGGAAGGATCCTGCGGAAAACGCCAAATTGCGACCCGTCTACGAACAACTTGGGCAGCGTCTGGGCTTGCGCGCGCCAGCGTCCAGAGAACATTCGATTTCGAACTTGGGTGACGACTTCATGGCTTATGCGCCACCGTGCATAGCCAATCCCGTCAGAAAACACGCGGCGCAGAAAACACACCACAAGTTCGAGGAAAGATTCGAGCTGTTCAATTTTTGCTACAACGCTGGAGTTTCATTGGAAGCCGCGCAGAGACTGTGGGATGAACTGATCGACAACGACGTGCACACCACGGAAAACAAACACACTTTGAAGTTACTGGCCAAAGGTCATTACGATACGTGCAAGAGCAAGAATTACAAAGGAATGGGCTGTGCCAAGATGACAGGATGCACTTTTATTGAAGGAGGCGCGCGCAATACGTCGGCGTGCAAAGCGTATTGTGGCGCCCCGGACATCGAAGACATGTTCTGGTCGCCCCTAAAAGCTGCTTCGTACTTGGTCAAGCGTCTCGATTCCCCTGTCTGCGTTGTCTCCAGTGAGTGAGCATATGGTGAATCCCAGCAAATACAGGTATCCGGCTTGCACGTCCCAGGCGTTTTTACCACTGAACGCTTGGATTACGGTCGATCCGGTATCAGGATCGCTGTATTGCACCGTCAACTGATCGTAACGTATGATAGTACGCACAACGCCCGAACACTCTCTCGACATTTCGTTGCGCTGTATTTTTTTCGTTCCGACCTCCAGAATAATCGGGTTGACCATCACCACGCTCTTTTGCTTGTTGCCGCTTTTTATGGCCAAGACGCAATCGGCCTTGCCTACGTTCATCGCAGTCACGATTTCGAATTGGTCGAGATAATGAACCAACGACTCTTTCAGTACGGTCAAATCCTGGCGTCCATCCACCACGTAACAAGTGTGAGAGGGTCTGTTGTCCACAAGCGATAAGGGTTCGAATTTCTCGAGCGGGTCCGGTTTTTGCACAACCAAGAGTGCAGGAGAAACTATGGGCGTGACTTGAAACGCCAAGAAAATCCCGAGACACGTGAAAAAAAAAGCCTTCAATATTTCCTGGGTCTGCCAATTCATTTTCCTCAAAAAAAACACAGGCTTTTTCTTTTCGAAAGAGGTTGCTTTTTCAAATGAGTTCTGAAAAAATCACGAGCGACGAAAATGAAACAGCGGCTTCTTCTGATGTAGCACGCCCTCAATTTTCAGCTGAAGACATTCGAAACCAAACATCCTCTTCGTCTTCACCATTTTCATCCCCATCTTCCTCGTCATCTTCGTCGTCGTCATCATCCCCATCTTCGTCGTCGTCATCTTCGTTCCCGTCTTCATCATCGTCTTCTTCCTCGCCATTTCAATTACTGGGATCCATTACACTGACATGTAGTGAGCAAGAAAGCGACTACGATTCGAATGGCTTGCACTCAACGTATCGCGAAAGCTGCGTTAAAAGGCATCTGGAAACTACGCCAGGAGAAGTGTGGAAAGTCTTGTCGACTCTAGTCCAAAAAATGAGAGAGGAGAATTTACCTTCTCTCGCTTCTTTGATGCTGTGCGCGTTCAAGGGATTTGAATTCATGTGGAACTTGCTCGTTCCACTGGGCATGTGCAAAAGCACAAAAGAGTTGCAGAAGACGATCACCGACTTCCACATCGGGCAAATTTCGGAATTTCAAACCAAGGTGAGTGCTCGGTACACTCAAGCGCGCCAGTGCGCCGTTTTTTTGCCTTCGTGCGTCGAGCATGTGAAGCACGAGAGTAATTTACTTTGGGATAAACTCCAGAACGCCAAAAATTACTCGACCTCCGTTGAAAAAGCGCTGGTGGAGCTCACCGCTTTCGCTGTGAAAAAGTATGCGATGGACGGGCGACTTTATTTGGCTTCGACGTGTTTGCGATTTTGGTATTATTCTCATTGCCTAATTGACGAATATGGGAGATCTTCTTCGGCGATCGCACTCGACGCAATCCTTCGAGTTTTTGTTTCTTTATTTTGCGTCGAACTCGAAGAGCACACCGATACTGCAATTTTCACAGAGGCCGTCGCTGGTAGAAGCACTTGCGTCTTGTCTTAGAATTTCCCAACGAAGGCTTCCACTTGCGCTGCCCTTTTTCTCACAAAATAAACAACACCGCTCAACATGACACCGATAATGATGCAGGCCGACAGCGACTCGGGAAACGGCGAGTGTGATTTGGGTTGAGAAAAGTGACAATCGTGATCCAATCTACAGACGCATCGTCCCAACGTACCGTCGTAGTACTTTTGTAATTCTCCACAAAACTTCAACGAAGCGAGGTACCGCACCCAGAGTTCTTTGTATTCCTCGGTGCAGTTGGTCCAACATAAAATCTCGTGTCCCTGCACGTCCAACTGAAGGTGCAAAAAAGTAAAGACCGATAAATCGCCTGCGTTTTCATCTATGTACATGCCACTGTTGCACTCCGCGTCGGCGGCACACAACACAAAACTTGCATTCACTGGGTCGCAAGCGGACACAAAACCAAGAGAGATTATTAAGAGAAAAAGTATTGTATTGATCATTCAGTTGTATCAGTGGCACTAAGACCTGTTACCACCCCAGTGAAGAGGTCTTTGTCCTCCACCTCGTAACTATCTCCGTTTTTCAACGCCAATATCAAAGAGACCAATTCGATACCGTAGCCCACTCGCGTGATGTGATTTTGCACGTTGGAAAACTGAGGATGAGTCGGGTTCGCGAGCACCTGGGGGACGGTCCACAGCGGCAAAGATGCGAGTTTGCGAAGCAACTCCGTGTCGGCTATAACGTCTTTCGTGTGGGGCGGTAATTCAATCTGGGTGCTGGCGTAGAAAAAACCGTGCGCGCTGTTCGGGTCAAGCGTCGTTCGAGAGTCGACCACTCCGTCCAGGTCTCTTCTGACGAACGGAGTGTCTGCAAACAAGTGCGGCAACACGCTCACGTATGCGGCAGACTCGGTCCCTTTGGCGATGGTTGCAGCGCATTTGGGCAGTTTTCTTTCGAAGTCTCGCACCTTTTCCACCGCCATGACTTTTTTTTACAAAAAAAAAACTTTTTGTTTTCTTCTGGAGCACAATGAGGATCTTGCTGGGGTTGCTCTTCTTCGCGTCGACTTTCATTGTTTTCGGGTACATATTCAAAGTTTTCATGATTGCCAAATGCAAAGAGAATCCATATCATGAACAATATGTGTGTTACATGATACCTCGCGATATTTACATCGTGGTGTGCGGCGACTTCCAGATCACGTCCAGTTCGTTTGTGGCCGTAGATTTCGGCCACTTCTTCTTCTCCTGCGCCATTTCGGCAGTTGTCTGTCTTTTTTGGGCTCTTTTTGCCTTTATTCGTTCCACGTGCAGAAAATCTTGGAGTGCGATTCGATCTATCAGGCCGCGGAGACTAATTCAGCCGAACAAATAAACGCTCGCATTCGATGTCGACCGAAAGAAAGTTCGAAACGTTGGAGGTTCGTCTGTACCCCACCACCGTGGTGGAAGAGGCGCGCACCGCTCGCGGGGACAGACCGTTGATTACGCCCGAGCTAGCGCGGAAGTGGTGTCGCGATTTCCCCTCCCTCCGGGAAAAGCCGACCTTCAGGCTGGAACACGGGAACCTGGACCAAGTGATGGGCACGGTGGCAAAGCTGCACTACAGCGAAGACGACGGCTGGGTCTACGCGGAGGTGTGGGTGCCTCCCCAGCTGAAGGAAGAAGTCTTCCACCACGTCGTCCGTCGCCACATGGACGGCGTGTCCCTGTGCTGGCAGCACGATCTAAACGATCTTTATAAGAGCAGAATACGAGAAATCTCGTTGACCGGAAACCCCGACTTCAAGAACGCCCGAGTCGTCAAATATCACGACGACGCGAAAAAAGAAGAGCTCAGGTGGCCCGCAACAAACGGATTGACCCCCCTCTTCACCTTGAACGAAATGGAAACGGCAGACACGCCCGACGGACAACCTGCTGCGCAGATTCCGCCTTATCTCTCTGAATTTACGCCAGGGAAGTTCGTGCTCATGGATAGAGAGCAGCAAGCCAACGCTGAAAAGTGGCTCATGGAGAACAACTACGATCCCACCGGAATTGTCGTGCACGACGCCAGTGAAATCGCATCAGACCCTGAAATCCTGAAAAAACAGCTCATCGCTGTCGCCGCTCGGCTCGAGCACGTCCAAAAAGAAACCGAAAAGCGCCAAAGAGAGGAGGCAGAAAGAGAAGAACAACGCAAAAGAGAAGAAGCGGAACGCTTGGAGCGAGAAAAATTGCAAGAAAAGAGGCGATTGCTGGAGCCCGTCGTCAAAGAAGTCGTCACGCGAAACCCCGGACTGGACGAAGAGACGGCCTTCAAGATTTTGATGGAAAGCGAAGGAACAACTAATCTACTATTTACCACTTTCAGTCAAATTGCGCGTGAGAACGCTCCCAAATCAACCAAGACGACACCGTCGATGTCAATCAAGGCGCACTCTTCCTCTTCCTCCTCTTCTGAAAAACCCAGTATCTGGGAGGAGCTACGAAGGGGAAAATATTCTTCGTCAAGTTTCGTATCCCCTTCTCCACCCGCATCATCTTCCTCTTCATCATCTTCCTCTTCATCGTCTTCCTCGTCGTCTTCCTCATCGTCTTCGTCGTCTGCATCCTCTGTCGGTTCATCGTCTTCGTCGGCAGTTGTAAAACATTCCGCTGAAGATGGCGTGTTTATTGGAAGGTGGGAGGGCTTTGAATTCGAGCTGTGCGCTCCCCGCAAAGATGGAGGGGCGAACTTGAGGAAACACTCTCGGGGTAGTGGCGATCAAGGCAGACCGCAAAAGCAACCACGAACGCGCAAAGAAGTTACCGAGTACGCCATTCGAAAGCTGGTCAACGGTGAGGCGGGCGTCGTCGTCACAGGACTGGGTGGCGACTCCACAGTGCTTCCGCCTCGCATACTCCAAAACAGTTTTTTGGAGCCGAGCTTCGGGGCTGGCGAACTCGCCGCTGCGATTCTCGCTCGCGTCCCCATCGGTAACAACAGGGAATGCGGAATCGTGGGTTACAAACAAGACCAAGAAGGCTTCCTTCCCAAAGTCCCTTCCGAATACCGAGTCACCAGTCTGGAATCTTGTCCCAAAATCAGTTACTAGTAATTCGACGCGACTTGGAGCTCAAAACAGTTAATAAAACACGCACAACAAGATCAGCGCAAGAAACACACTCTCGATACTGAAATGCAGTGTACTCGATCTCGAAATCGAGCAGCTGAGGAAGGGGAACCTTGGCCACGTGCTGGCAAGCTCCGCACCACAGATCAACCAAGTTCGTGACGTCGTCCTTTCGCAAGCACTGATGAGGGACGCGCTCTGCTCGTTTTTGCAGTTCTCGCATACCCACCGACAAAAAACGCGTGTCGCACGCGCTGCATCGTATCGCGGTGGTTCCGCGATGCACGTAGGGATCTCCCACGACGTCGACGGCAGCTGGATGTTTGACCCGAGGCATCAAAATTTGCCTTACCGCGTCGGAGTCGTATCCGGGACGAGTCGCCAGAAGTTGGTCCATGATACTGCAGAGCTGCTTTTTGTAGAAAAGGACATCTATTCGATCGACGCCATCTCTCCACAAACTTCGAGGCGCGGGGCCTTCTTCGGTGTGGAGGTAGGCGACATACCCGAGTTGCGGTTTCCCTCCCAGTTTGCGCGCAGCAACCACATGCGGTGCCGTTCTTTCCGCGAAACTGTCCATTTTTTTGACCATGACAAAGTCTCGGGGTTCGAGCGGGTGGTCGTACGATACGGCCGCTTGCTGCAAGAGCGCCCACACGTCATCCCACCCTTCAATACTGAGAACGATATCCGCGATTTGCGCGGCGATGCCCAAATTGAAGGGGGCATAGTCCTTGCGCTTCAAAAAGTTCATTTTGATGACTTTCTGTCCTTCTCGGGTCACACCAAGATAATTCTTCTTGGTCACGATGATGATGGATGCGTAGTCTTTTTCCATTTCTAGGCGAATGGGCGACTTGATCACCGCGTGGACGTCCTCCAACACGCGGTCCACATCAAAATCTCCCATCAGAAAAAAGGAATCGGTGTCGCCGTACACAACCTTGCCGTATCGCGACGCCGCCGTTATCGCAGAACTCAGATTTTCTCTCCCGCGTCGCGTGATCTCTCTGGCCACGCGAATGCAGAAAAAGCGACAATGAGGGTTGGCCATTACGCCATACACGGCGTTCGAGCACAGTTTGATGGCGGCTTTGACGCACGGGTCTGTTTCCTCTCGCCTCCGTCGCAACGCTTCTTCCAGTACAAGCGGCAGCACTCTGCCGTCAGCGATGTCGATTTCGTACGCCACGCAGATGGAAGGGTAGTAGGCAAAAAAGTCAAACTCCACAACGCGTACGTTCAAATGATACCCAATCAGCGGATCGATTACCATACCTCCGTGCAGCAGCAAAGAGTCGCACCGGCTCGTGCGAGATCGCGCCACTATGCCCAAATTCTTAAGCCGCTTCAAGATCATCCACTCGACCCTCTTCATCGGAGATCCCACGAAACGAAAGGGCATCGAGGTGAGATCGCGGATTCTTTGGGCAATTTCGAGCAGTCGTCGCTCGCGCACAAAAAGCTCGAAGTCTTCGAAGGGCTTCTCGAAATCGCGGATGTCGTGGCAGAGCTGGCGCGCAAGCGGTTCAACGTCTAAAGTGCCACATCGGTAGCCCACATGCAAATCGCCAGACGCGTCTTGCATGTAGGAGACGCGTATGTCGGGAAAAGACCCTTCCGAAGGGATGATGTTCTTCGCAGCCGCACTTTCGAGTTCGAACGCCTCCCCCTTGCAAACCAAGTCCTCTTCGTCGACCAGGAACCACCCTCCGATCCCCGTCGAAATTAAAAAATGCTCGACGGGGTCGGCACAGGGCGCCTCCACGTGCACGATGTACTCGAAAATCTTGGCGGAGCGGGTGTAGACGCCTCTATACCGCACCACGCAACATCGCATGGACGGCACGAAAACGTCTCGTTCAAGATCTAAAAACGCCTTGGTCTTGACTTTGAACGGTCGCGTCAGACTAACGCCGCAATTCCGACCGAAGTACGTGTCCAACTTCAGTTCGTACTCGGGGTCTTCGTAGGCTTCTTCCGTCAAGAAAATGTAGAGCTTGGGCAGACTTCGAGGTATTGTAATCCGAAAAATACCGGATTCCTTGCACCAACAGGTCATTTTAATTTCACTTTGAGAAGCGACGGTATCCACGAGGAACGATTTCATTTTTTATATAACTCACATGAAACCGGCGCAAGAAGCTTGGATTATAATATTTGTTATTTTCGTCGTCGGGGTGCTCACTATCGCGTTGTCTTCCACCGACGACAACGAATGCGTGGTGCGAGACGCCGACGTTTCGATATATAGAACGTTCGGCGACGGCGTGGGAAGAAACTACTCAAAGTGGAAAAGCTCGTCAACGTGTCCGAGCCACGCGCCCGCCGAGTGCGGAAGCGGCAGTCCCTACACGAAGCACACGTCGGAGCTCTTGTGGGCTTGGCTGATGTTCGTGGCCGAAGACATATCCGATCCGATCTGGGGAGATGAAATTTGCAATTCCAGCTATCCCATCAACCAAGCCACGCCCCTGCTCGACGCCAGCCACCTGTACGGGGTGAGTTCGGAACGACTTCAGCATCTTCGAAAGATGGACGGAAGTGGCAAGCTAGATACCTTTACTACTCCCTACACGTACGATGTGGGCGATAGTAGTTTTTTCTTTAACTTCACACAGCCACACTTTAGTGGCCTGGTGACCGCTCTCAAAGTATTGTTTATCAGAGAGCACAATTGGTGGTGCGACCGACTGGCAAGCGACGATGTGGACGATTGGTGGATATTCATGCAGGCCCGATCGATCGTGATCGCCGAAATCCAATCCATCACCTACAAGGAAATGCTGCCTCTTCTCGGCATCGCCTCGAAAAGCTACACGTGCTTCAGCTGGAGTCGCAAACCGCTCCGAACGTCGTTAGAGCTGGCCTTGGTTTTCGAGATGTGGCGGTCGCGCGACGCTCGTCCCAACATCACAGAAGATTGGCTCCTTCAGAACGGGATAGGACACTTACTTCTCAACGCCAGCCGACAAGAGCTGCGATTGGAAGGAGGCGACGTGCTGGACTTCGTCTCTTGGGCGACGCGCTTCGGGGTGGCGCCTTACTCGAGCTACGCCGATCATCTGCTGCACCATCACTCCTGCAACGCCGAGTTTTTGGCGGGCGCGGCAGTTGACGGTTCGGTGGCGCGGTATTTGATGCGCAAGGAATTCGCTGCTATAAGGGAGCACGACCCTTGGTTCTACCACTGGAACCCAAATTTGCACGGCAGAAGACCCGCCATCGACGCTGTGTCGCTGAGCGCCATCATCAGACGGAACACCGACATTCAGCACAGTCAAATCTCCCCGCAAGTCTTCAAGCTGAAAAAATAAAAAAATGGAGTTGCTTCCCTCCCAGATCGCGCATCTCGAAAAACTGAAGAGTCTCCTCGCACAAGGCGCGCCCGGAGCGCTGCTGTGCACGCCGTGCGGTAGCGGCAAAACTGTGATGTCCATGCATCTCGGAGCCAAGAAAAGTGTGTTGGTCGTCACGTCGCCCTCCACCCTCGAAGACTGGCGATCGGTCGTGGCGCGCATGGGAAGGAAGTACTGCGTCGTCCACGGTTCCGTTAAAGATTCCATGTGGCTGCATCACATGGACGCCGAAGTGTTAATCACCACCTACTGCACCGTGAGCATGGCAGAAGATTTCAATTTCCAAGGTCACGGTAATGTCATGGAAACCACACTGTCGTTCATGTGCAGTCGCACGTGGGACTTTGTTTTCTTCGACGAAGCGCACGAGATCAGAAACGAAGAGACGCAAGTCTCCGAAAGCGTGATGGCTCTGAAGTCCAAGTTCAATCTGATGATTACCTACACTCCTGTCAACAACAGCGTTGACGACATCGTCCGACTCTTCGAAGTCGCGCGACTCGTTCCTGAAAAGGGATGGGACCGATCCGACAGCGCCTCTTTTTCTGAAAACGTCAACGCGTATGTCAAAAAATACGTGATACAGGAAGATCCCGAGCGCGTGCGCGAAGAGGAGTCGCGATATCGAGTCACGACAGTCTCCATCTCTTCTTCGTTTCTCACGGAAGAAGAGAGTCGGCTCTACAACGAAGCAATCGAGAGAGGCGACGTTGGCATATGCGGGGAGCAGAGGAAGTGCGCCAGCGGCGTGGGTCTGCCTCCGAGCGTACTGCCGACTCGAATTCACATGTTGCGTCTTTATCTGGAAAACGTGATTGTACCTCGAGGAGACCACGGTATAGTGTTCTGCGAATATTTGGAAACAATACGCAGGGCCGCTGTCGCGCTGCGCGGCGTTTGCGCCGTTTTCACGGCGTGTGGCGAGCTAAACACCAAGAAGAGGATCGAGGTGCGAGAAAAGTTCGAGGCGGTACAAGGGCCTGCCGTGCTGCTGACGACCAACATTTTCGCTCAAGGCGTCAGTTTCCCCAACGCCAACCATGTGGTAACGCTGGAGCCCCATTACAACCCAGTTCGAAGTCAACAGGCCAACGCCAGAGTCACGAGAATCACCTCCTTGAAAACACCCTTTTGGGTGACAGTCAAGATCGAGGGCACCGTCGACGAATCGGTGGAAAAGATCGCCGCGGAAAAGACAGCCCTGCAGCTCGCAGTAATGTCGGGGTCGTATCCACCCAAGCAAGTCACGTCCCCGGTGACCGCTCAGTACACGTACTCAACACACAATGTCGGCTGCGGATTGCCTCCCTCGCAGGTACTTGGCACGCTTGTCGCGACGCCTGCGCCCCGCGCACACAAAAAAGTACCCTCCGAGTCCCGCAAAAGACTGGACAGGCATTTGAAGAGAGTAACTCAAAAACGAGCTGTTGTTTCCGTGTCCTCGATGACCGTCCCGTCTTTGAAGTCGAGGAGAAGATTTTAGCTCGAATTTTTTTGCCACCTCGTCCAGTTGATTTCTATATGCCACTCACATAAAAAAATCACAATGTAGAAAAATGTCCGAAGTTGCTGGCAGCATCGAGTTGGCGCAAGCGCACGGACCGATCGCCACTGCAGTCTACGTGAAGTACCACAGCGTAGACCCCACAGCCTACGCGAGCGCTGTCGCCAGGTTGGAAGATTTGGGCGTCCAGCACATCAAATTTGACAAGGCCACGTGCGATGCAATTTTGATCGGGTGCGGCGTCCCTCTCGATATCAGGAAGGCGTTGTTGAGTACCCCGAGTCTGTTCAAGTTCATACTTACCCCGGAGTTTCGCATACCTGACGATATCAAGGTGTATGCACTTCTCCAAAGGGAAGTCTCTTCGAGACCCATGAACACCATCGTAGTGGAAGGCGCCAAAAAGGGCAGCACGACGAAAACCCAATACCTGGGTACTTTCGCGTACGGGAAACGATCGAATTTGTCGGAAATTGTCAAGATCATGGAAAAGGAGCCCGACGGCGACGGCACGTGGTGGTGCAGCGTCAGCTTTAACCCGATCATATTCAATCCCAAAGATTCGCAGCACGGGCCCGTATACGACAAGCTGAGACAGAAAATCATTCGCCCGTCCACTATCAACTCTGAAAACATAGCAACATGGATGAAGGTCACGAAAGACGACATTTTGCACCATCTGGGACTCGACTTTCTTCAAAAATATTGTCTGGCGGGCGCACTGGGTATCGGCACGAACAGGAAAAACATGGTCAGAAACTTGGACTTCAAGTTCAACGCTGGAAGTCCCAGCGCCGACAACTACTGGAATCAATTTGAACTTACCTTGTGCATCGGAGGACCAATTTATTTAGCAAAAACAAACCCGTCACCCACCGAAACAACTTTCAAAGTTCTTCTGGACTCCGAAATTTACTTGTCCTGCGTTTCCCGAATGAACGATGTGGTGTTGTATCCCGCCAACCACCCAAGCTACCCCAAAGAGTCCCAAATCTACAAAAAGAACACAGATACCGTGATCGAAAACACGGTCATCGTTGCCCGATTTTTGTTTTTCCTGCCGGAGGTAACGTTCAAAGCCTTTGCGCGGACCTTGGAGATTATGTACAGAACGAAGTTGCACTCTTTCACTCGCGGAATTGAAGTTGCTGGAGTGAATTTGTCCACTTTCACCAATCCCGTGTTCGAAGATAGCGTGTACCAGTCCGTTTTCGGCCACGGCGGAACGCACGTGCAGTCGTCGTTGAGGCCATTGATGCCCGCGCAACAGGCCGCGGTTCAATCCCCCAAACGTCAGAGAGGAGTGGGTTCACCATCAACTTCATCAAGCTCTTCTTCTTCGAGTTCGTCAACGTTGCTTTCATATTCTCCAACAACACTGTCGTCTTCTTCAACTTTTTTCCCTTTTCTGACCGATTCTTCGTCTGGAAGCACGCCTTTTTTTGTGGCCCCTCCGCTGTACTCTACCCCTTCGCTTATCGTCCCGAAGCCCGTAGCACAAATGTCCTCGGTCGAGGTTCGAGACGTCCCAACGACAGACGCTCCGCCTTCTTGGAGTGTCTCCGGCGCGCCTGATGTCACGGTGGATCCTCAAAGTATTGATTTGTTTGATTTGAACTTTGAAGATGCATCCCATCAAAATGATTTGTATAAAAGGGTACCCTCGCCTTCAAAATCCAACACGTCCCCAGATCCGTTCGCTTTCTCCGCACAGTCACTTCTTCTACCAAAAGAATAAGATATCTTTCCGTGGAAAACGCGTACCCACCTCGAAAAAAAAAACACGCATGGAAAGCGACACCATATTCGAATCCTTGTTTCTGGACGACCAAACTTCCGATCAGGTAGCTGAAAAGGTCGAGCGACTTAAACGAAACAATACACTGCTCGTCGAAGTCTCCAACCGGGAAGGTAAAGAAATAGATAAAAATCTCAATTTGCGCTATCTCACTTATTTCGAAGGCGAGCCTGGCGCGAGTAGGTACCAACTACTGCAATGTAAGATTAAATGTTTTAGGTACATCGAAGGAAAAGGCTTTCTTTTCAACCACAACATTTCCGAAGTTCAGCTGATACTTTCTTCCGAAAAAACAAAGATACCCTCCGAACTAACGAATTCACTTGCCTCTTTGGTCGGCCTCAAACGCGTCCACGTAACCACGTCCAGCTACGTACAACTAGCCCTGCGTGGGTTTTGGCGTTCAGTGCGTGTGCGTGCTTTGTATGTCAACGGCGATCTGGTCAAAAGTGTCGATCTAAACACCTACGGCGCCGTTTACGATTATCCTCCCAATTTCACATTTCGCCACGCGGCAAGTACCAGTCACGTGAAGACGATAGACGCCACGTCCAACTTCACTGGATTGCAAGAATTGGAAGCGAGCAAGTGCACGTGGTTGGAAAAACTAAAGTGTTGTCTCTTCGTGGACACGCCGCCGCTTGACGTGCGCACCAGAATCTACCCTATCATAATTGGATGCCATTTGCGCGTCCTCGACACTCGCGGTACGACATCGACGGAACTCATAGAAATGGTCGCCGGCCATCCCACGCTCGAACGTTGGGCGTGCGGTCCCTACGTGCCGCTCGAAGCTGCCGACCTCGTTGTGCTTTTCAAAAATAGCCCCAACATTTTCTGGGAAATCTGGGGCTCGCAAATCAACGGAATACCTCGAGATTGGACAGTGAAGGCGATCAAAATCGTCGCATCTCTCGTGGCGCCCGAGGCCACTGCAGTTCTCAGGCAACTCTACACGCGTCCAGAAAGTTCCCTTTGGCTGCGAAGAAGGATTCCATCTCCGAAAGCGAGCGCCGAACGCCTTTTTGTGCGAGATAGTCCTTTTTATTCGACCGTACAAGGTTCTTCGACACTGACCGCCATATCTGCGACCAGGTGTGGGGTTCAAACTTTCGATGCCACCCTATTCCCTGCTCTCACGGATTTGGATCTCTCGGAAAACCCTCTTCTCGAAGAAGCGGCGGTACGTCTTATGGACGCGCGACTGAATCGACTGGCCATAAACCAATGTTTTACTCGCATCGATGGGTTGCTGCTGCGAGCCGGCTCAAAACAAATTTTCGAATGCGACTCGCCATATCGCAAACACTTCGACGATCGCACCCTCCAGCTGCTGCTGGACGACTCCGGAAAGCTGCGAAAACTTCAGATTCGATACGTGCCGGAAGAAGACGAAATCCCCGAAAGATTTTCACACCGAATCGACGATTTGCAAATGCACATTGCACCTATAAACTAAAGTTCTTGGAAAAAAAAGAAAGAAGATGGTGAAACCCAAAGGGCCCAACCGATGTCGAGGAGAGGTCCCACCAACGTAATCGCCGTCGGGCCCAACTTGAACGCAATCGAGATCAATTGGATATGGGTCGTCAGAAGGACGTTGCTCAATCTGGAGATATTTTTTACCATAATCGTGAGCATCATCAGTGCCATATTTTCCGCGGTCATCGAGACAGTCCGCGTGCTTTTCACTGGAATCTTTTGGTACGTGGTCATAGGCTTGCTTTTGTGGTACATCGTAGTCACTCTGTGGATATGGTTTGCCAGCTTGGTGGTTCTCGTGGGCATACCAGCCTACAACATCATCGTTGTCATTTTCAACCTTTTCGCGGAGATCATCATACAGATTGCCCGCATAGTCATCATGCTGTGGAACATGTTCGTACCCTTCATCGGCATGATCATCACCTTCATCGTGGACGTTGTTGTCAAGATATTGTCGGAAATTTTTAACGAGATAGGCAGCATCAACTTCGAGCCTCTCATCAATGCCCTGATGCAAATCTTGGTACCCATCGTCCAGGTGGCAATGCAAATCTTGCTCGTGCTCATCAAAGTCGGTATAGAGGTCATCACCGAATTGTCCGACGTCATTGGCGCCATCGTGGAGGCCATTTTGACCTTCGTCAAAGTGTTACTTCCGATCCTAACATGGATATTGAAGCTTCTATACGACATATTGGAACCAATTCTAGCCTTGATAGGATTCTTCTTCGGCAGCATCGGTGGCAGCGACGACGGAGGCGCCAGAAGACTGCTGAGTACCCAGAACAAGGGGATCCTCGACTTCAGTGGCCCTGTGGAAGAAGACACCGTACTGTTCGAGGACTTTGTGGTGGAGCAGCTGGGAGAAAACGCCTTAGGTAGAGCCCCGTCGACCGACGAGTATCTCTTGAAGCTTTACATGGAAACCAAGGGAGGCAAAGACCCGCCGTTGTTTTCGCACGGAACCAGCGCAGGAAGAGATATTCTCGCAAATGAGAGAGACTCTGACTCGTTCTTCAATCGCGACGACCCTCTTCGGTTCAAGGAAGTCAGAGATCCACACAACGACGACAAGGCGAACATTGTGGGAGACTTTTTCTACAGATCGGCCAGGTCGATGCCCCAGAGTGACATCAGTCTGGCTCAAGTCACCATGCAGGACATTTTCAAAGCGACCAGAGGGAAAGCCGGACTGCACCTGCGCACCATCTTGGCGACCCACAAGGCCGACATCCCGCAAGTGAAGAAAACACTGGCTCATCTTCGATATCCTGGTACACCCGTCCATCCCGCCGTGATGCACGAAAAATGGCTGCGCGAGAGCGGCCCTTTCGACCAGTTCGTGGCGGGACGCAAACTGATGTTTCAAAGCGACGATCCCATGTTCAACAAAACAGAGCACAAGATAGCTCACGCCAAGGCAATCGTCAAGCAACAAGAGGCCTACATCAATCATCATCTCGAGGTAACCAGGGTCGCTACAAAGGTACACAACATCGCACAGGATGCCCTCTTGGAAGGGTTTCGGGACACCCTAACGCCCCAAGCTGTCATCGACGGAGGCAACGCGATGCTGGAGTCCATGGAATTCAGCAGCGTCAAAGAAGCGCTGGATTATTTCAAAGACACTTACCAAGACGCGCAAGGACTCATCAAAGCGATGCACGAAGCAACCAACATCCCGTTTTTGAATATCTTCAAACGGAAGCAAGATCGTGCTTCTCCCCTCTTCAGCGGGTCGTGGCAAGATCACGGTCGCCGTCTCATGCAGTCGGACCAGCAAGACGTGCGAAGAGGCGAAACCGGGGGAGCGTGGGGAGGCATGCCCATAGTTTCCACGCTGGGGTGCAACGCCAAGCCTCCAAATAGGAACAATCCTCTGTGCGTTCCTCAGATACCGCGCAACTTCTCGGTGGCGCTCAAGCAGATTAAAATCACCGAGAAAGAGCGAAGACAACTGCTGCACGATCCCAAACTATGCCCTCCGTGGAAATACACACTGTGCTTTCCCTACTGCGTCGACCGCCTGTGGAACGCCTGGCAGACGGTGCGATTCATCCTCAGTGCCATTCCGCCCGTCAACTACGCGGTGGCCGGCTACACCAAGATGTTTCCGCTTTTTTCGTGGGTCTTCGATTGGATGTTCATGGTGCCCAAGTTCAAAACTGCTCGGCTGATACAATGGACATGCTTCGCCTTTCATCTTTACGACTTGGTGATAACCGTCGCCTTGGCGATATTTCTGTGGATATTCTTGCGTCCATTTCTTTTAATCTTCACCACCACTTGGACTCGCATACAAACCGCTCGCGCGCGCACGTTACCGCCCTTCTTTTTGGACACACTGAGACAAAGAGAAGTCGAAAGTATGGTCACTCAGTTGCGCCAGGACAGAGGTATGCTGTACACCCACAGCGACGGGCGAGGCCCCGTCACCGAAGAGCAAAGAGAATCTATTCGCAGACAGCTCGCGACGCAAAGAGATTTGACGTTCAACCATTCCACCGTCGAAATTGACCAAGAGCCTTCAACGTAACTTTATTAGTTCTCGTCCTTCTTGATAAGGGGCGAAATACAGCATTTGGGGGCGATCGATTGGCAAGTCTTGACGCAAAGGCGAAAAGCTGAACGCTCTCCTATGAGCAGCGGCCAGTTGGCGCATTTCGGCCAACGTCATGTGCTTGTAGCGCGCGGCGTCTCTCACGCCTCTCTGCCAAACGCAAGGTTGCAAGTGTCTCCGCTGCTGAGCGATTATCTGCTCGAGCTGGAACACGTTAGGAAGCGTCACCGACTGGACTGGCGTCGGATCGCACGAAATCTTTTCGAAAATCGCGGATGGCACGCTAAGGACCTTCCCGAACCACGACTCGAAGCTTTTGATCACGTTGGAGGAAAATTCGACGCAAGCTGTGTTTTCGTCTCGAGTCGAGAGTTGTTGCTTTTCGCACTCGCTCCAAGAACGCAACATCTCTTCCGTGGCGAGTTTCGCAGCTACCGGCTGCTCCTGATCGTTCGGGTAGCGCACCACTTCCATCATCAACTTGATTTTGTAATAAATTTGAAAGAGATCCGCGTTGGAGATGAACTCTGGCCACTCTCGAAACCCCATACTTTCGATGGCGATGATGTTGGTGTCGATGTCCATGTTGAGTTGCGCGATCTGATCAACTATCGCGTTGGCGCCTTCGACGTCTCCTTGGTCTCGCATGTCGCGCCATTTGTTTTGCAGCACGCCTCTTTGGTCGATTCTGGATTGAATCGGCAACATGGAAGGTTTCCCGGTGAGCATCATGAGAAGCGTTGGCGTTTTCACTGCAAACGTTTTCCAGAACGGCCATCCAACAAGCAAATCGTGAGCGCAGCTCACTGCGACTTTCTTGATTTCTTCACCCTCTCTCGTCTCCAAATAAGAAAAGGGTACTGGGAAGTTGGCGATGAAGGGCAATTTCCCCAAATCGAACACTTTCTTGGTCGAATCTTGACTAGGAACCAAAGCTTCTTCACCTGATAGAATTTCCAGGGTCTTACCCAAGAGCTCTCGGCCGGCCACAAGAGCTTCTTCGCTCGATGAAATCTGCAAAGTCTCGCTCAAGAGGTGTTCCATGGAAGTGGCGACGATTACTTTTTTTTTATTTTTCAAAAGCCAAAACAAAAATAAACGCAGCGAAGAAGCGCCAGAAGTCTCGCCGTCCGACGAGGTCGACGTGGTTTCGGTGGAAGTGGCTCGAGTCGTCGTGGATCGAGTCGTTGTGGCGCTTGTTGACACTCGATCCAAGTCAGTATTCCAGTCTGTGCATCGAGTACTGGTGGTGCATGTTTGCAGCGTACCAAAGCATCCCACTGCCACAGCCGTGGGACATGTGGACGGTGCCTCGTCGCACAAACGTTGACAGGGCAGTTTGTTGCAAGCCATGCACTTCGAAGAACACTGAAATTCCGAGTACAAGGTTTCACAATCTGTCGGCATCGACACCAAGTCCCGGAGGAGAACTTTGAAACGGGTCTTCGTTCGCATCAACACAGAGGTTGAAGTTGGTAGTACCGGCGTCGAAGTTGAGAGATCCTGAGAATTCGCAAACGTTGGGAGTCAATCCCAGATCTTGGACCGTCTGGCACGCGCTGGCCACGCCCACCAGGAAGAGCAACACAAACAAGCGAGACATTTTTTCTTTTTTTTTGCAACTTTTTATTGCTTTTTGTTAAAAATCAGAGTGTGCTCGGTTTCAGGTTCCAAAACGTACCAATCCCAATACCGCAAAGAAGGAGACTCTCCCGTGAGAACGCTTGGCTCGATTACATCTTCACTTGATTTTTCGATAGTGAATAGAAGGTCGGGTGGTCGTTGGTAGAGCACGTTGACCCTGTATGGCACGACAAGACCCTGAAAAACCTCTTGTTTCTCAGTGCCCGTACTTGAAGTTTGACTCACGGGTATACTGAGACTGGGAATTGGTGTCCCGAATTCGATCAGATTGAGGTCTTCAACGTTGGAAGTTTTTTTCACGTAGATCGAATCGTAAAGCACGTCTGTCGTTCCAAACACTCCTCGAAGACGCAGGTTTTCCCTCAGCAGAAAAGTTTCTTGGATTTGTCGAGGCACGAGAAGGGCAGGCGTAAACAAAACCACGCCCTCGTGGTACTTAAGAATAAGAACGAAGCTTGTGCCTTCCGCAATCTCCAACCCTAACGAAACACCAACGCTGGTCTTGGGTGGAATGCGCAGCGGGGGATTAAACTTGTAAGAGACGATTGAAGTTTGCGAAACTGGCCGCGGCGCGGCAACGCTCGCAGAACTCGACGAATACGATGCAGATTCTGCTCGACTGCGAGAAGTGCTGTAAGTTGACTCATCGCTCTCTTCAACGAATGACTTCTGGTCCTTGAACGAAACACTGACCACGTTGTTGAAGCTGGCGCTGGAGTAATTTTGCAGCGTGCACCTTTTGTCGACTTCCACATCGCCACTTTCGTTGACTGCAAAATCGGTGCAAACGAGGCCGGATAAAGCGTTCGGTATCGAATAATCGATGTTGCAGCTTTCTTGAGCGACGCCATGAATCAAGAGTCCCGTGGGTGCACTTTCCACGTCGAAGCCCTCGACCGAAACAATCACTTCGTCGCAGTCGATCAAACATGCGAGCTTGTGGTTGACGATGAAAAGCTTGTCTCCGACAGTGATTATACGGTGCACGTTCGGTACTTCAATCCCTTTGCGAATCACCGTAGCCGACATGACTTTGGCGTTGATCAAGTCATGCAGGGTGGATATCAGCTCGAATCGAGAAGCTCCAGACACGGAAATACCAACGGGCGGGTTGTTTTGATCGAAAGGGGTCATCGCAAAGAACCCCATATCCGCCCGTCCTGGCGTCGTCTGGCGTATCGACACCGTGCTCCACCCTTCGACGGTGGGGCTCCTGGGCACTACCAACCTGATCTCTTGCGTCGACGTCGCTGCCATTTTTTGCCTGCTTTTTTTTCCAAATTTACGCGGCCCTTTCAAATACCATCTCGAAAACGAACTTCTCGAAGTTTTTTTTATTGCGTCCGTCAATCGTCGCGATCTTGGCGATGCTTTTTTTCACGCTTGGTACTTTTTGAGGACTTGCCCCGCAAGTGATGAAAGTGTTTGCGGTCTACACCGTAGATGATGTGAGGCGAAGGCTGAACATCTTGCGTACTTCGAAGCCACCATCGCCTCGTGGGCTCGTGACACACACACACTGAAAGAGCGACCACGAAAATGACAACGATCACCACGACCGCAGCCACGTGCCATCCGTCCCAATCGTCGGGAGAGTAACAGTAGTATCCTGACCACCTGTACCCGGAAGGGCAGTGGGTGTGCAGGAAGAGATGATCCTGATGGCCGTCGTCCTCGTCATCTTCGAAAAATTCGATAGCTCCCCCGTCTTCGCCGTAGACGTCGAACGTGAGCTGCATGATTTGCGGATGTTCGCTGTACTGTTTCGAGGTGAAAGAAAAGTGGACAACCGATGGAGCGTCCGTCTCGTGGAATCGGAAGTCATCCTTCGCAATACCGTCAGATTCACTCCACAGTACCACTTTGGAGGTTCCGGGTGAGTTGCACCCGGTCTCCGACTCTCGCGCTGCATCGTAACTTTCCAGCGTCTCGCCGAAGCACAGGGACACGCTCTTGCACACAACTTTCCCTTCCGAACTTCGCACTTCACCGTACAACTTAGTTCGAGGCAACAACTCTTCTCCGCGGTAGGGCGTACTGAAATTTTCGTCGAGATACAGCAGAGGCACGGCACCGGGCCCCTTTCGTAGCGCGGACGGAGGCTGCACCGCGTTGACTTTCATTGTAGCAATGACGCGAGATCGAGAGTAGCACCGACGCCACGTCAGTGTGTACTCTCCCACAATGTCTCCGCTCACGAGCGCGCGAAGCGTTGTTGCGTCCAGGAATTCGAAGGGTCCGTCAGTCTCCGGATCGCAAAGTCCGCGACCTTCAAGATGTATGCGAAGCAGAGGGTCCCATCCATGCTCCAAAAAGCGCAAATCGATGTTCGATTCTACCTCGGCGGGGCGGTCGAGATACAAGGTGACGTTGTACAAAGTGCTGTCTACCACCCACTTGTCCTTTATCGCAGTGTAGTGAAAGTGACCTTTGTAGGGCCCCACTCCCGAAAAAAGCCGACCGTAGCGATCCGTGTGGTTTCTGCAACGAAGGAGATCGTCAAGGCTGAATTTACGACAGTACACTCCCTCTTCTTGCACGTACCACCCATTGGACTGCGGACTGTCCATGTCGCAAGTGCCTGGCTCTCCCGCGACATACTCTGAAAACCCCAGGTGGGCCTCAGTGCTCGGGTCGCCGTAGTGGCAGAACGTGTGGTCTTTTGAAATTTGCAGACTGGGGCGCACTCGCAATTCCACTGGTCTGACACAGTCTTCGACTTGCGTGTAGACACAACGCCCTGCATCACACGTGTCCGCAGTGCAAGGGTCCCCGTCGTTACAACTCACAGGCTGGAACTCACAGTACCCGGTTTGCATCGAACAGCCCAGAGCACGCACGCAGGGGTCGTGCGACACGCACTTCAGTGGCTCGAAAACACAGGGGGATACCTCTAGCTCACACGGCCCTGGCGCCCTACAATCTTCTCCCTTTGTTACTGAAACAACCACAAGCAAAAAAAGAAGCAGCACCTTCATTTTTCTTCTCGGCGACGAAGATGAAGAAGACGACTGCAGCAGAAATTACTGCGTTCGCTTCTTTTCTAGAATCCCATTTGTTTTAGTTTTTGAGCGTAGACCGCCTTGACGAACTTTACGTAGCTGTCTCGGGGAATAACGATGCCCTTCTTTTTGAACCAGTGCAGCACGAGCCTCAGGTGGTCGATCAAAGGGGTCGACAAATCAACCACCGGGTATTCTTGTCGGTACGCGTCGAAAACCGGCGCCAGCTGGTGCATGAGGTGCTGCTCCAGAGTCCAGTCGTACCCGGCCAAATTGAACCGCCCGGTGTCGAACACACAAACCGTGAAGTTGCGAAGAGACCCGCGCACCGGTATGAGATGTTGGATACCGGGAAACGATTTCCGGTGACTCACGGTCATCACTCTGTCGGCTTGTTCCATCTTTTGCAGGTCCAGTTTGTGAGGGTAGACGCCCGTCGACACTCTGTTGCTCAC